>ERZ795048.662-NODE-662-length-35359-cov-6.461392_pt1 | contig 35359 bp, 29 predicted proteins | sample MGYA00375132_ERZ795048 | MGnify/ENA primary metagenome ERZ795048 (study PRJEB30177, sample SAMN05720225) | activated sludge metagenome | isolation source: Anaerobic digester | place: Hong Kong | collected 2014-12-17 ... | reverse complement strand
GTACTGGGTGCCGTACTGCGGGTGCGGCGGAACCTGAGACCCGGCTTGCTGCGGATTTCCGGCGGGGCTGCCGCCCGACTGCCAGTTCCCCTGCGGATTCTCGGCGGGGCTACCGCCCGGCTGCCAAGGACCTCCCGGATCTTTTTCGTTGCTGCCGTCCCATGAGACATATTGATTGGTATTGGCGGAATATGTCCAGCCGGAAGGGGCGCGGGTATTTCTCTGCTCGCCGGAAGAGGTTTCCTCCTCGGCGGAAGAGACGTTTTCTTTGGCGGAAGAAACATTCGCCTGCGCGGCATTTGGAGGCGAAGAAGCTTCCTGCTTGCCGGACGCCTGTTCCGCGGGCTTCGGCTCGTAATTCTCCTGCTCCGGCGGATTGTTGTTGAGATTTTTATTCTCGTCCATGATTTCACCTTCGTTTTGCGGATTTTTGTCTATGCCTTTAGTCTATCCGAAATTTATGAAAGGAAAATAAACGGCTGTTAAATATTTTCCCTCACATTTGTTTCCAATTTACAGGATTTGCGTGTTGAAATCATGAAGTTTCGGCGGAGCGGTGCTTTTTGAGCTCTTTGACGGCCTTCGGATCCGCGGCGTCCAGCGAGAACGCAAACTCGACGTACTCGCCCTCCACGCTGCTGACGATCAGGTCGCCCTTATGGAGTTTGACCAGCGTCTGGACGATATAAAGGCCGAGGCCCACGCCGCTCTTATCCTGGCTGCGGGATTTGTCGGATTTATAAAAGCGATCGAACAGGCGCGGGATCTCGTGCTGCGGGATGCCTTCTCCGGTGTTGCGCACGGCGATGAATACGCGGTCTTTTTCCTGTTTATAAGAGAAGGAAATGGTGCCGGCGTCGTTCGTGAATTTGACTGCGTTGTCGATCAGATTGAAGACCACCTGATGGATCAGGTCGTTGTCGGCATAGACATAGACCGGTTCGACGTCGAGGCCCTCGATCTCAAGATGCCGTTCCTCGATCTTCTGCTCAAAAGAGAAAACGGTGCGGCAGATCAGCTCGTTGATGTCGAAGACGGAGGGAACGATCTGTGTCTCTCCGGCCTCGATCCGGGCGATGCCGAGCATGGCCTTGACCATGCGGGAGAGGCGCCGCACTTCCTCGGAGACGAGCACCAGATAGTCGTGCTGCTTCTCCTCGGGGATCGTGCCGTCGAGGATGCCGTCGATGAAGCCGCCGATCGTCATCATCGGAGTTTTAAGCTCGTGCGAGACGTTGGCGATGAAGCTGCGCCGCACCGACTCGAGATCCGCGAGCGACATGGCCATGTTGTTGAAGGCCGTGGCGAGCTGTGCGATCTCATCCGAACCGGTGACCGGAATATGCGCGCTGAAATCACCCTCGGCGAAGCTCTTGGTCGCGCTGACCATCATGGCGAGCGGCTTGATCTGGCTCTGCGTCACGAAATAGATGACAACCGAGGAGACAAAGATGGCGATGATGGCGCAGACGAAGTAGATGTCGATGATGTCGAGCACATACTGCCAAAGCTCCGAGGCATCCGCCGAGACGAAAATCACGGCCATCACGGTGCCGTCGTAGACGACCGGCGTACCGACGGTATAATAGGAGGTCTCGTAGATGCCGCCCAGCGTACCGGCCTCAAAGAAATTCCCGGCGACAGCCTTCTCCATGACGTCGTCGCTGATCGTATAGGTGTGGTGGTTGCAGGTTTCGCCCTCCGTGCAGATCAGCGTCTGGCCGTCCGTATCCGTTAGAAAGATGATGGAACCGGTTGTGGAGGAGATGATCCGGTAATCATTGAGCAGCGTATTATAGGAGATTTTGCGGTACCCGTAATTGGACATATCCGCGAGGGTCAGGGCGGCGGCCTGTTCCGCATTGACGGTCAACTGCTTTTTCTTGCTCTCGCGGAAATATTTGATCGAGAATCCGGCAAACAGCACGCCCACAAGCGTGATACCGATCAGAATCATCGACGAGCTGACCGAAAAGTACCGCAGAAACAGGGATTTCTGATAATTTTTCCTCATTATTCTTTCACTTCGAATTTATAACCGACGCCCCAGACGGTCTTGAGGCACCACTGATCGGAGACGCCCTCGAGCTTTTCGCGTAGGCGTTTGATATGGACGTCCACGGTACGCGAATCGCCGTAATACTCGAAGCCCCAGACCTGATCGAGAAGCTCGTCCCTCGTATAGACGCGGTTCGGGTTGCTGGCCAGATGGAACAGCAGCTCCAGTTCCTTGGGCGGCGTGTCGATGACCTTTCCGTCGACCTTGAGCTCGTATTTCGTCATGTTGACGACCAGTTTATCGTAGACGACCTCTTTGATGTCGTTCTCGGCGGGCGTCTTGCCGGTCCGGCGAAGGACGGCCTTGATGCGGGCGATGATTTCTTTCGGCTCAAAAGGCTTGACCACGTAGTCGTCCGCGCCGAGCTCGAGGCCGAGCACTTTATCGAAAGTCTCGCCCTTTGCCGTGATCATGATGATCGGACAATCGGATTTTTTGCGGATCTCACGGCAGACCTGCCAGCCGTCAAGCAGCGGCATCATGATATCCAGAAGGATCAGATCCGGGTTCTCGGAGGCAAATTTCGCGAGGGCTTCCTCTCCGTTTCCGGCGAGCACGACGGTATAGTTCTCTTTCTCCAGATAAAGGCGGAGCAGTTCGCAGATGTTGCGGTCATCGTCCGCAATCAGGATCTTTTCGTTGGCCATGATATTCCTCCGTTCTGACAGTGCAGCTCTTGCTGCCATTTATTATACAATTTTAAAAAAGCGAATCGTGAATAATCCTTGAACCTTTTTCCTCTTTTCGGTAAATTGCACTTGTGAAAAAGAGAAGATCCAACTATAATTATAATACGAAAACAGGGAACCTGCAATCCGTTATCTGCTCCCTCATTTCCATCATTATTCACGAAGGACGGCGAATTTCAATGAAACTCGGCATCATCGGTCTTCCGAACGTCGGAAAAAGCACCCTTTTTAACGCCATCACCAACGCGGGCGCGCAGGTCGCAAACTATCCCTTCTGCACGATCGAGCCCAATGTCGGCGTCGTCGCGGTGCCTGAACCGCGGCTGGACAAGCTCGCCGAAATGTACGAGCCGGAAAAATACACCCCCGCCACCGTCGAATTCGTCGACATCGCCGGGCTCGTGAAAGGCGCCTCCAAGGGCGAGGGCCTCGGCAACAAGTTCCTCGCGAATATCCGCGAGGTCGACGCGCTGATCCACGTCGTGCGCTGCTTCGAGGATCCGAACGTCATCCATGTCGACGGCTCCGTCTGCGCTTCGCGCGACATCGAGGTTATCAACCTCGAACTGGTCTTCTCCGATCTTGAGGTGCTCGACAGAAGGATTGCGAAGGTTGAAAAGGAATTCAAAGGCGGCAACCGCCAGTATGCCGACGAGTATGCGCTCCTGAAACGTCTGCGCGACTTCATGGAAGAGGGAAATTCCGCCCGCGCCTTCAAAGCAGGCGATGAAAAGGAAGAGGAGCTTCTCGCCTCTCTGCCGCTGCTCTCCGGCAAGCCGATCATCTATGCCGCCAATCTCTCCGAGGAGGATTTCTCCGAGGGCTACGAGAACAACAAAAATTATCAGGCCGTGAAAACGATCGCCGAGACCGAACATTCCGCCGTCATGCCTGTCTGCGCAAAATTCGAGGAGGAGATCTCCGGCATGGATCCGGCAGATAAAAAGGAGTTTCTGGAGGAACTTGGCCTCGAGGAATCCGGCCTTGACCGCATGATTAAAGAGAGTTACAGCCTGCTCGGGCTGATGAGCTTCCTCACCGCCGGCAAGAAGGAGGTCCGCGCCTGGACCATCAAAAAGGGCACAAAAGCTCCGCAGGCGGCCGGCGTCATCCATACCGACTTCGAGCGCGGCTTCATCCGCGCCGAGATCGTCAAATACGACGACCTGATGCGCGTCGGCTCGATGAACGCCGCCAAGGAGGAGGGCCTCATCCGCAGCGAGGGCAAGGAGTACATCATGCAGGACGGCGACATCGTCGTCTTCCGGTTCAACGTATAAGATCGTTCGCAGCGGAAGAACGCCGGCGTTGTCTCGTTTCTTAAAATATGAAAAAGGGCTGCTTAGGGAAAAATCCCGGGGCAGCCTTTTTATTATAACAATATTTCTATAAAATAACGGGCGTTAAGGCCGGCGAAACAGGCGGCGCCGGAATTGTCAAAATCGCGCTTCTGTTCTTTTGGGGCGCGAGGACAAACCGCATTTCCGATGCTGTGCGTCTTTCTTCGTGGCCGTGAAGGATGGCCGCGAAAATACATGCCCGATCTCGAGTTTGGGTACGACGAATTTGCCGGTTTTGGCGTAGCCAAAATCATGCTCCTGCTTTTGGAGCACGAAGACAAATTCGCAGCCCCTTCAGGGGCGCCTCAGGGGAGATCCGTGAGGATGGCGACCGGGCAATGATCGCTGCCGAAATACTGCGTCAGGATGAGGCTGTCGGTGACGTGCGTCCCAAAGCGCTCCGAGCACAGAAAATAATCGATGCGCCATCCCGCGTTATGCTCGCGGGCGCGGAACCGGTAGCTCCACCATGAATAGGCGCCGGTCTCGTCCGGATACAGCAGGCGGAACGTATCGAGGAAGCCGGACTCCAGAAGTTCGGTCATCTTCTGCCGCTCCTCGTCGGTGAAGCCGGCGGCGCCGCGGTTCGGGCCGGGGTTTTTGAGGTCAATCTCCTGATGGGCGACGTTCATGTCGCCGCAGACGATCACGGGCTTCGTCCGGTCGAGGCTGACGAGGTACTCCCGGAAGCAGTCCTCCCAGTCCATGCGGTAATCGAGCCGTTCCAGCTCCTGCCGGGAATTCGGCACATAGACGTTTACAAGATAGAAGTCTTCATATTCCAGCGTGATCATGCGGCCTTCGTGATCGTGCCGCTCGACATCCATACCGTAAAAGATGCCGAGCGGCTTATGCTTTGTGAAAACGGCCGTACCGGAATAGCCCTTTTTATCCGCGCTGTTCCAATATTGATAATAGCCCGGCAGGTCGAGATCGATCTGACCCGGCTGGAGCTTTGTCTCCTGAAGGCAGAAAAAGTCGGCGTCGATCTCCTGAAAGATCTCCGTGAAGCCCTTTCCGGCCAGTGCGCGCAGGCCGTTGACGTTCCATGATACAAATTTCATACGGTCGCTCCTTTCTCAAAGGGAATCCCGTCCCTATCCTACCCGATCCTGCCAAAAAATGCAAGCTTCGCTTTAAGAGGACAAAACCAAATCGGCAGGAAAAAAAGGTTCCGAAAGCGGAAAAAATCGCCTTTCGTCTCGGAAGTCTGCGCCGCCCTGAAGCGGAACGCCGCCGGTGGCCTAAAAGTTCGAAAAACGGGCGGAGAAAATATTCGAAACGGCCCCGGAGAAGCGCCGTGCGGAATCCGGAACAGAGCCAACCCGGAAAAGTCCGGTTGGGGCCCTCCTGAAGAGGGAAATAGCCGAGGGATGTCTTCCATAAAATGGCCCCGGAATGCCGGGCCCCATAAAAACGTCGGATAAGAGCAAAGGCCCTGCTCTCCGGAAAAGCCGCTCAAAAAAGATCCCGAAATGCAAAAACTCCGCGGCCGTTGCGCCCCGGAGTTATTTTCTCAGATTATTTGTGATAAAGTTTCCGCGTCTGGTACTGCGGCTCGCAGGTGAGCTGGATGCCGAGCTTGCGGAAGGTCTGGACGTCGACCTGCGAGAGGATGACGGAGGAATGTGCCTGACAGCCGCGCAGGGCGGAGAGCTCCTTCATCGCCCTTTTCGCGGTGGGGTTGGTGGCGGCGCTGACGGAGAGGGCAACCAGCGTCTCGTCGCTGTGGAGGCGCGGATTGTGGTTGCCGAGGTATTCGGTTTTGAGCATCTGCACCGGCTCGATGACCGAGCGGGCGATCAGATCGATGTCGTCGTCGATGCCGGCGAGCTCCTTGATGGCGTTGAGCAGCACGGAGGAACTTGCGCCGAAGAGCGCGCTCGTTTTACCGGTGACGATGCGGCCGTCCGGCAGCTCGATGGCGGACGCGGGCATGCCGGTCAGTTCCGCTTTTTCTTTTGCCGCGGTCGTGACCCTGCGGTCGCCGATGTGGACCCCGGCCTTATCCATCAGCAGCTCAATCTTATAAACCGGCCCGTCGCAGCATTTGCCCTGACGCTTATCGCAGAGGGCGGAATAATAACGGCGGATGATCTCCTGTTTCGCGGCCTCGCGGACAACTTCGTCGTCGCTGATGCAGAAGCCCGCCATATTGACGCCCATGTCGGTCGGAGACTTATAGGGGCTTTCGCCGAGGATGGAACGAAAGATGGCGTTCAGAAGCGGAAAGACCTCCACGTCGCGATTGTAGTTGACGGTGGTTTTTCCGTAGGCTTCAAGATGATAGGGATCGATCATATTGACGTCGTCGAGGTCGGCGGTGGCGGCTTCATAGGCGAGATTGACCGGATGCACAAGCGGCAGGTTCCAGATCGGGAACGTCTCGAATTTCGCATATCCGGCCTTGATGCCGCGCTTGTTCTCGTGGTAGAGCTGGGAAAGGCAGGTGGCCATCTTGCCGCTGCCGGGGCCCGGTGCCGTCACGACAACAAGCGGACGGGTGGTTTCAATATATTCGTTTCGGCCGAAGCCGTCGTCGCTGACGATCAGCCGGACGTTGGCCGGATAATTTTCGATCGGATAATGGAGATAGGAGCGAACCCCAAGCTGGTCGAGCCTCTTCCGGAAAACATTCGCGGTGCTCTGGCCGTTATATTGGGCGATGACGACGCTGCCGACATACAGACCGATCGCGGAAAAGGCGTCGATCAGGCGAAGAACCTCCTGATCATAAGTGATGCCGAGATCGCCGCGGACCTTATTTTTTTCGATGTCGCCGGCGTTGATGACGATCACAATTTCGGCTTGATCCTTGAGTTCCGTCAGCAGCCGGACCTTGGTATCCGGCGCGAATCCCGGCAGCACGCGGGAGGCATGGTAGTCGTCGAACAATTTTCCGCCGAATTCAAGATAGAGTTTCCCGCCGAAAAAGCCGATCCGCTCACGGATCTTTTCAGACTGCATCTTGTAGTATTTGTCACAATCGAATCCTGTTTTGTTCATCTTCTCTTTTCTCCATCCGTATGTAAAAATCGAGGGGAAACCACAGGAACTTTCCGCCAAAGGGATGACAAGCGGGCGAAAATCGGCTATAATATCTTCAAACAGGCGGTTATTTCAAAAGATAATACGCTGTTAAGTTTACCTCTATTTTATTTCTCCGTCAACCGATTTGCGGCCGTGTCGGAAAATATCGTTTCCTGGAGGAAGCCTATGCTGAAAAAAATTCTGGCCATGCTCGCCGCCCTGCTGATCACGGTACCCGTCCTCTCCGGCTGTTCTTCGGCCGAGGGGATCGGCAACCTGATCCATAAGCTGACGGAGGGCGCCGGCGATATCATTCCAAACGACATCGAATACCTGCTGGGAACTCTCTCCGGCGATACGGAGGATACCTCCGATCACCAGATCATCTTTTCCACCGGGTATGTCAATATGCTCAAAAGCGGCGAATACTTCATCGGCTATACCGCCGACGACGGCACCGAAATTTCTTACGGCACCAACGGCATCCGCTGGGGCATCTCCTACCCGATCGGCGGCGCGGAAGAGTCCTCTTCGGAAGAGAGCGCTTCGGAAGAAGCCTCCTCCGGAACTGCGGAAGAAGGAGAAAGCAGCGAGGCGGAAACCGAATCCGAAGTCCCCTCCGTCAACATCGTGATGGAGGACGGCGTCTGTTACCTCGTGGACGACGATGCCGCCACGCTGACGACGGTCAATCCTGCCGACTACAAGGCCGCGCCGTTTGTCATCGACGCCTCCGATCTTGAATTCAAGGAGGCCGGCGACAAGGAGCTTGACGGCGTCAGCTACCGCTACGAGGAGTACGACGGCTCGGCGGGCTCCGTGACTTTCTACTATTCCGGCAGCGACCTCGCCGCCATGGAGGTCAGCGAGACGGAGACCAACATCCTGCTCCATGTCACGAAATTCAACAAATGGGTCAGCAGCGAACTGATCAACCTGCCCTCCTCCTATAAAGTGATCCGTGAATATACCGCCCCATAAATGCGGCGGCTCTCCCGATCTTTCGATTTAAATTTTCCCTCACTCCGGAACACACGGACGTTGACGTTTCTTTGCGAGAGTTCCATTGATAAAATCAGAATACGGCCCGAATGCCGATCTTTATACCGGGAAGCGAAAAACCGCTTCCCGGTATTTTTTTTGCATAACCGTCCAAGCTTCCGCATAGGATGTTCCAAAAGGGAGTGAGGAAAATGCGGACAAGATTTCTGATCGCATTTTTTGGCTTGAACATCGCATTTTTAATGCCTGCGGCGGCGGTATGGTCCGGCTTTTTGGATCTGAACGGAGCGGAGGCGTTCCCCTCGCTTTCGGAATCGGTCTCCGCTTTTCCCAATGAGCCAAGCGCCTCTGGGGAGAGTTTTGTCTCCGGGGAGGCGTCTTCATCGGGCATGGAATCCTCCTCGGGCGCGGCTGAGGAAGAAGATGAAATGGAAGAGATCGTCTTCCGCGTGCTCTGCGAGGATACCGGCGACATTCTGGAGCTCTCCGCTCTGGATTACGTCCGGGGATCGCTTGCCGCGGAGATGCCGGCTTCGATGGAAAAAGACGCCCTGATCGCGCAGGGCGTCGCCTCCTATACCTTTGCGCGCTATATGGCGATGACCTATTATTGGCGGGAGTACGACCTCGCCGCCGATCCGGAGAACCGGAGCATGTATCTGACCGAGACACAGGCAAAAGAGATCTACGGAGACGCCTTTACAGAGAGCTGGGCAAAGCTGAACGAGGCCGCCGAAATCGCCGTTCAGTACGAGTTGCTTTATAACGGCGAGCCGGCGATGGCGGTCTATCATGCCATCTCCGCCGGAAAGACGGAGAGCGCGCTCAACTGCTGGGGCAGCGAGGTGCCCTATCTCGTCTCCGTCGACAGCAGCAGCGACAAGGAGGTCGCCGATTACCTGACGACCGTGACGGTCTCCAAGGCAGATGCCTTGCGTATGCTGAACGACGCCGGCGCGGGACTCTCCGGCCTCTATCCGGACCAATGGTTTGAGGGCGGGCGCTATTCCGACGCGGGCTATCTGCTGGAAATCACAATCGGCAAGGCGGATCTCACCGGCGCGACCCTGCGCACGATGTTCGACCTGCGCTCCGCCGCCTTCACCGTCGACTACGCGGACAATATCTTTACCTTCACCGTCCGCGGCTACGGGCACGGCGTCGGGCTCTCCCAATACGGCGCGCAGGCGATGGCTAAAGCCGGCAGCAGCTTTGAGGAGATCCTCGAACACTACTTTCCCGGTACGGAACTGGTCAAAGCCGAGGACGAATGAGCAGAATCTCCGGGTATTTTGACCGGAGAGAAACTCCTGTCCCGCAGAAAAAGCGCCGTCCTTCCGCGCTGAAAAGAATTCCTTTGTTTGCATGATCTGCCCGACCGCCCCCAGCCTGTCATTATGTCATTCAGGTTTTAGGGCTTTTCTTCTCAAATAAAAACAAGGCCCCCCAAATGGGAGCCTTGTTTTTGTTTTTCTAAAATTTCTTATCGATGCAGGCTTTGCAGCGCCTTCCGAAAGACCGGCGCCAAAAGCCATGCGCCGAATACGGCGATCGCCGCGTTGAGCCCGGAGGTGACGAATTTGAGCCCGCAGGCCGCGAGCGCCGCCGCGAGACCGCTGCCCTCCAGCAGCAGGGTGATCAGCGATTTGCCGAGATGCAGGACGAGATACGTTCCGGCACCCACTGCGCAGGCGGTCAGATCGCGCTTTTTACTCGGCTCCCCCGTATGGGAGAGCGCGCCGCAGACAAACGCCATCGCAAAGAAAAACAAAAACGTGAACGGCGCCGAGGCCGTAAAAGCCGGATCGGTCAGATCGTAAAGCATGGATCCGATGCCCGCCGCAAGACCGCCCTTTGTCTTTCCAAACAGCAGCGCCCCCAGCAGACAGACAATATTCCCGGATTTGATCATCGTCGGGCCGGCCGGCGTCGGGATGGGCCCTATTTTAATAAAGGCGGTGGCGACGAACACCAACGCGGCCAACACGCCGATTTCCGCAATATCCCGGATTGTAAAACGCTTCTCCATGGTTTCCCTCCTCTTTGAAAACAGACCGCTCAAAAACGCTGTCTCTGTACGATAGTATATCCATAGGAAAAGCGGAGTGCAAATCGGGCGGCTCCGGCGCTTTTCCGGCGCCTTTTGTGCGGATTGACCCATGGCGGCGATTCTTCCTGTCGGTTTTTTCACAAAATTTATGCAAAAAGTCCGGTTTCCACAGAGCTCCCCGACGTTGTTTCGGCAATTTCCATAAATTTTAAGGCCTTCCTCCGAAGAGTTTAGGCGAAGGGCAGAACTTCGTTTTTTGGGCCTGTTTTTCCACTTTTATAAGGTTAGAAAGGCGGGCGTTGCCTTGAAAAAAAAGCCTTTTTCTTGTATAATGGCCGTGGTTTTTCGGATAGACTTGTTTATCCGTGTATGATTTTTATGGAAAGGGAGTTTCACAAATGAACGTTGCCAACAAAAAGACGGTGAAAGACATCTGCTTTGAAGGCAAAAAAGCCCTTGTGCGCTGCGACTTCAACGTCCCGCTGAAGGACGGCGTCATCACGAACGATAAGCGCATTGTTGCCGCCCTGCCGACGATCAGATACCTGATGGAGCACGGCGCCGCCGTTATCCTCTGCTCCCATCTTGGCCGTCCGAAAGGCGAGTGGCTGCCGGAATATTCCCTTGCTCCTGTCGCGAAACGCCTCTCGGAGCTGCTCGGCGTTCCGGTCCGCATGAGCAAGGACGTCATCGGGGAGGATGCTCATGCGATTTCCGCTTCCATCAAGCCCGGAGAGATCGCCCTGCTTGAGAATCTTCGTTACTACAAAGCGGAGACCGACAACGATCCCGCTTTTGCCAAAGAGCTGGCCTCTCTCGCCGATATTTATGTCAACGACGCTTTCGGTACCGCTCACCGGGCGCACGCCTCCACCGCCGGCGTTGCCGACTATCTGCCGGCCGTCTGCGGATTTCTGATTCAAAAAGAAATTGAAGTCTTGGGCAAGGCCCTCAACAATCCGGTCCGCCCGTTTGTCGCGGTGCTCGGCGGCGCAAAGGTCTCCGACAAGATCGGCGTCATTACGAATCTGCTCGACAAGGTCGACACCCTGATCGTCGGCGGCGCCATGTCCTACACGTTCCAGAAGGCCCGCGGCGGCACCGTCGGCACCTCCCCCTGCGAGGACGACAAGCTCGACCTTGCAAGGGAACTTCTCGCCAAGGCCGAGAAAAAGGGCGTCCGCTTTCTGCTGCCGGTCGACAACGTCGTCACCGAAACCTACGACGAGAACGCCGCCTATCAGGTTGTTCCGTCGATGGCCATTCCGGACGGCTGGATGGGCATGGACATCGGCCCGAAGACCATCAAACTCTTCTCCGATGCGCTCAAGGGCGCCGGCACCGTTGTCTGGAACGGCCCGATGGGCGTATTTGAATTCGACGCGTTTGCAAAAGGCACCTACGCCATCGCGCAGGCGGTCGCCGATACCGGGGCCGTCTCGATCATCGGCGGCGGCGATTCCGTCGCGGCCGTCACCAAACTCGGTTTTGCCGACAAGATGACGCATATCTCCACCGGCGGCGGCGCTTCCCTCGAATTTCTTGAGGGTAAGGAGCTGCCGGGCATCGCCGCTCTAAACGAGAAATAAGCTTTGCCGATTCCCGAATTTCCGCCGTCCGACAAGACAAGGCAGAACGGGGAAGCACCCCGGGTTCCGTTTTGAAACCTGTTCCTCATACCGGGGCTGCGGAACGTCGTCCACTCTTTTCGGAGACGGAAATCTCTATGGCTCGGCCTGCATCCCTTGTGGGAAACAGCATGTGTTCCCGTCAGGATTTTGCCTGCCGGGGCCGAAATCCGTTTCTTATAGGGAAGTCCTCTTCTCGTACCAAAAGCCACAACAGATTTTTTACCTGTTGATCCGCGTCGGATTCCGGCCCGGACTGCCCGGCCCGTTTTTTCGGACAGCGGACAAGAGAATGAGGGAACCGATAAACCGTCTTTTTTTTACAGAAAGGATAAAACTTTATGGATAAAGCCAAACGAGCCGCCGTCATCGCCGGCAACTGGAAAATGAACAAAACCCGTGCGGAAACCAAAGCTCTGATCGGAGAGATGATTCCGCTGGTGAAGGATGCGGACTGCGGCGTCATCGTCTGCGTACCGTATACCGACCTCGAAACCGCCGTGTCCGCCACGGAGGGCACCAACATCAAAGTCGGCGCACAGAACTGTCACTGGGCGGATCACGGCGCTTTCACCGGGGAGATTCCGGCCGCCATGCTCGCCGACGTCGGCGCGGAATACGTCGTCATCGGACACAGCGAACGCCGGGCCTATTTCGGCGAAACGGATGCCACCGTCAATAAACGCCTCCATGCCGCGCTTAACGGCGGGCTCCGGGTGATTCTCTGCTGCGGCGAACTGCTTGAGGACCGCGAACAGGGCGTGACCGAGGAGATCGTCGGCCGTCAGGTCAAGATCGCGCTTGGCGGCGTCTCCAAAGAAGAGCTCAAAAAGATCATCATCGCCTATGAACCGGTCTGGGCCATCGGCACCGGGCGCACCGCCACCGCCGATCAGGCCGAGGAGGTCTGCGCCTACATCCGCGGCCTGATTGCAAAACTCTATGGCCGGGAAACCGCCGAGGCCCTCACCGTCCAGTACGGCGGCAGCATGAACGCCGCCAACGCGGCCGAGCTGCTTGGAAAACCCGACGTCGACGGTGGACTGATCGGCGGCGCTTCCCTCAAAGCACCGGATTTCGCCGCCATCGTCGCGGCAGCCTCCGTCGGCTGAAAAAAGATTTCGGCCTAAGGCTTTCTTCAAAAAGCAAAGGGGCGGCCGGCTTGTTTTTCGGATAAATGCATGCGGGAGCCGTATCGTCATACCGTCCTCCGGGATTCCGGAAAGCTTTTTCGGCCGGACGTGTTCCGGGAGAAGTGCCTTTTTCCTGTTTTTTCTGTTCCCGCCACCGGGCCCGCGTGACCGGGGCGGAATTTTCTCCGGCGACGCAAAGGCGCCTGTCAAAACATTTGGCAAGCGCCTGTCTTTATAGAAAGGACCACCTATGAAACCTCTCGTCTTAATGATTCTCGACGGCTGTGGCTACAACCCCTCGGCATACGGCAACGCCATCCGTGCCGCGAGAATGCCGAATCTCGGCAAAATTCTGGCCGAGTGCCCGCATACTCTGATCGGCGCTTCCGGCATGGACGTCGGACTGCCGGAGGGGCAGATGGGCAACTCCGAAGTCGGGCATACCAATATCGGCGCCGGCCGTATTGTCTATCAGGAGCTCACCCGGATCACCAAGGCCATTGAGGACGGCGAGCTTCAAAAGAACGGGGCGCTCCGGGCGGCGATGGAGGACTGCCGTGAAAAAGGCACCGCCCTGCATCTGATGGGCCTTCTCTCCGACGGCGGCGTCCACAGCCACATCCGGCACCTGTTCGGTCTGCTCGATATGGCCAAGGCGTTCGGGCTTAAAAAGATCTACGTTCACTGCTTCCTCGACGGGCGGGATACGCCGCCTTCCTCCGGAAAGGGTTATGTGGAGGAGCTTGAGGCGAAACTTTCCGCGCTCGGCGTGGGCAGCATCGCGGACTGCGGCGGACGCTATTACGGCATGGACCGCGACAAGCGCTGGGACCGCGTGAAGAAGCATTACGACACCCTTCTCTCCGGAGCGGGCGAGCAGTATCCCGACGCCGCGGCGGGTATTCAGGCAAGCTATGACGCCGGCGTCACCGACGAGTTTGTCGTACCGTTCGTCTGTGACAAAGCCGGCCGCATCCGGGAGGGCGATTCCGTCGTCTTTTTCAACTTCCGCCCCGACCGCGCAAGAGAGATCACCCGCGCGCTCTGCGACCCGGATTTCGACGGATTTGAGCGCCCGGAGAACCGCCCGCATCTTCATTTTGTCTGCATGACGCAGTACGACGCGACCATCCCCGGCGTGGAGGTGGCTTTCCCTCCCGAGAAACTGAAAAATACGTTCGGCAGCTACATTTCCGAGAAGGGGCTTCGTCAGCTCCGCATTGCCGAGACGGAAAAATATGCCCACGTCACCTTTTTCTTTAACGGCGGCGTGGAGGAACCCTATGAGAACGAGAGCCGCGACCTGATCCCCTCGCCGAAGGTCGCCACCTATGATTTGCAGCCGGAGATGAGCGCCTATCTTGTCACCGACAAGCTGCTGGAGGAACTGGATTCCGGGAAGTACGACGCCGTGATCCTCAACTACGCGAACTGCGACATGGTCGGCCATACCGGCGTCTTTGAGGCGGCGGTCAAAGCCTGCGAGGCGGTGGACGAGTGCCTCGGCAAAATTACGGCAAAAGTGAAAGAGCTGGGCGGCGTGGTGCTCATCACCGCCGATCATGGCAATGCGGACGTCATGCTTGCGCCGGACGGCACGCCTTTCACTGCGCACAGCACGAACCCCGTTCCGTTCATCGTATTCAATCACCCCTGCCGACTCCGGGAGGGCGGCCGTCTCGCGGATATTGCGCCGACGATGCTCAGGCTCCTCGGCCTGCCGCAGCCGCCCGAAATGACCGGGAAAAGCTTACTTACAGACTGATCTCCATTTTTATAAAAAGGGACCCCGCGGCATAAAACCGCGGGGCCCCCTTTTATTTGATCGACCGGTGAATCCGGTTCCCGGATATAAAACGTGCCCGGACAGCATCCTTTATTTCTTCCGCCATGCGGAGAAAGATGGCCTTTGAGCCGTCAGAATGGAAATTTTTTCGTTGAGGACGGCGATCCGAAAATCAGATTTTCTGATAAGGCTGTGCCCTCTTCATCAGGCCGACGTCCACCATGGCGTCGAGTTTTGTGCCCTCCGGAGTAAATTCTTCCGAGAGGACGCTGCCCTTCTCCCGAATGTCGGAGATGAGGCCGCCCTCGCTGTATGGCACCAACAGCGTCATGCGGACGCGGCTCGGTTTGAGCATGGCGGCGATCTTATTCAGAAGCGGTTCGAGTCCCTCCCCGGTTACCGCGGAAAAAAGAACGCAGTCCTCCGGCAGAATCAGGCTCTCATGATAGACCAGATCGCACTTGTTGAGCACGTTGAGCATCGGAATTTTGTCGGCTCCGAGCTCTTTAAGCAGCTCGCGGGTGACCTCCGTCTGGGCATCCGCCTCTCCGGAAGAGATGTCGCAGACGTTGAGCAGAATATCCGCCGAGGTGACCTCTTCGAGCGTCGATTTGAAGGCCTCCACAAGCTGATGCGGCAGGCGGCGGACAAAACCGACGGTGTCGATCAGCATCACGCTTCGCCCGTCCGGCAGAAGAAGCGCCCGCGCCGTGGGATCGAGCGTCGCAAAAAGCTGATCCTCCGCGAGGACTCCGGCGGCGGTCAGGCGGTTGAGCAGCGTCGATTTCCCGGCGTTGGTATAGCCGACGATGGCCGCCGTGACGATGCCCTCCTTCTTCCGGCGCGCGCGGATCAGTTCCCGGCTTGCGGAGAGATGTTCCAGTTTTTCCTGAAGGTATTGGATGCGGCGGCGGATGTGCCGGCGGTCCGTTTCAAGCTTCGATTCGCCCGGGCCCCTCGTGCCGATACCGCCACCGAGCCGCGACATCGATTTGCCAAGGCCCTCGAGGCGCGGAAGACGGTACTGATATTGGGCGAGCTCCACTTGCAGTTTGCCGGCCCTCGTCTTTGCCCGGGAGGCGAAAATATCGAGAATCAGCATCGTGCGGTCGATGACGGCCATATCCGTGGCGTTCTCAAGGTTGCGGATGTTGGCGGCGGTGAGCTCATGATCGAAAATCAGGAGATCGGCGCCGAGGTTTTCCGCCATCAGGCGAATCTCCGCGAGTTTGCCCCGGCCGACAAGGGTCGCGCGGTCGTATTCTTTGCGCTGCTGGATTGCCTGACCGACCACCTCGGCTCCGGCGCTCTCCGCAAGCCGCGCAAGCTCCTCAATCGAAGCCTCCACATCCCATTCGCCGCAGTCGGCCGCGACAAGCAGGGCCTTCTGCGCCGCCTTTGTTTCGGATTCGTACATAAAAATCTCCTCACTTAAAGCCGTCGGCGAACCTGACGGCATACAGGCCCGAAAAGACGCCGCGCCCGCTCGCTCTAAAAGGGGCCCTGAAAACTTCAGCGGCCGCATCAAAGGCGCCGCGGCTGCGAAATCGGCAATTTTCGGCAGCCTTTTATTTTTTATAAAGATGAAAAACCGGAGAGCCGACATTCGCGCTCTCCGGTCTCGGTTATTTTCGGTTTATTTCACGTAGGTAATGAGCTCCTCGAGATCCTTGCGTTTTCTTGTTCCGGGCTGCCAGCCTTCGGCCGGATAGCCAACCGCAATAATCAAACCGACCTTTTTTTCTGAAGGAATGCGGAAACGCTGTTTGAGCTTCTCCTCATCCATCAGGCCGACGATGCAGGTGCCGAGGCCTTCCTGCGCGGCTTCCAGCACAAAGGCATGAACCGCTACGCCGATGTCGAACGCACGGAAATCCCTCCGCGCGGAGAAGGGCAGCGTTTTGATGGCTTCGGCAGATTCCTGCGTGACGATGACATAGGCCGGAACTCCGCTCGCCCAGCCATTCATGTTGGCGACCTGAACATTCGACGCCATAAAGGCGGCGGAATCCGGATCGTTGGCCACATAGAAGTGCCAAGGCTGAGTATTCATCGCGGAAGGTGAGAGACGTGCGGCGTTGATGCAGGAAACGATCTTTTTATCCTCAACCGGTTTGTCCGCATATTTGCGGCAGCTGGCTCTCTGCTCAAGCATCTTCATAAAATCCGTCATTATGATCCTATCCTTTCCATCTTGTCGTTCCATATCAAAAAAAATTGACTGATAATAAATTTATTATACTCCCCCGGCGCGAATTCCGCAATGGGTTTACGCCGCAGGATCCCTCATTTTTCGGAAGTGCGCGAGGCTCTGGAGGAAATCCTCATGCGCGACGTCCCTCGGTTCGAATTTCATGAGTTTAAAAACAAAATTCATGATGGAACCGGCACAGAGGACTTCGATCAGCGTACCAAGCCCGATCGGGCCGCCGAGAAAATATCCGCCGACCAGCACGACGGCGTTAATCAACATGACCACGAGGCCGATCTTTGCCTTCGGCAGCCGGCGGCCGATCGCAACCATCAGCGAATCCCTCGGTCCGCAGCAAAGCCCGGCATCCATATAGAAATACATGCCGTAACACATGATAAATAAACTGATGAGCGCAAACAGGATACCTACCCATACCGTACTCTGTTCCGGCAAAAAGCCGACCCACGCCCAGAGATCGACGCTTTTTCCGACCAGCAGCGCATCAAGCAGCGAGCCGAAACCCAGCCGCTCTTTGAGCAGCAGATCGATGCCGAGTACGAGCAGGCTGACGATCGTGCAGGCGTCCCCGTAGGTGAGGCCGGGCACCCGATAGGAGATGCCCATGCTGAGCACATCCCACGGCGGCAGGCCGATATTCGCCTGAATGAAGAAATAGATTCCTATGGAGAAGATCTCGAGGCCGACGACGGCTTTCAAGATCCGTTTGAAAAATTCTTTTTTTCGATCCAAACTCTTTTTCCCAACCTTCCGGCAAAAATGTTATGGGATGTCTCCCCGCCGCGCCCGAGGCACAGATCATGGAATCAGGTATTCCGGCCGAATGAAGCGCGTCTCCGCGTTGAGCAGGTCGGAATAACAAAGGAGACAGCCGGGACTGTTCTGCGCGAGAATCCGTTTTTCCGCGTCGACGACGATCAGCGCATGATTGAAATTACCGCTGTCCGAATCTCCGCCGAGGGAGCGTATCTGGACAACATCCCCGACCCGAAGTTCCGAGACCCCCTGCGGGAACGAGACCTTCAGCGCGCTGTTTTGGTTATTGATATAAGACCAAAAGCTGTTGACTCCTTCCCAAGCGTCGCTTCCGCCGCCCGAGCCGGCAAACCATGAGATCGTCATGTTGTCGTATGCGCCGACGGAAGGCTCCATCCCGGCTGAAAATCCCCACCAAACGCACTGGGAGACGTAGTTCTGGCAGTTGCCCTGCCAATCTCCAATATCGTAGAAATCCGAATTTTTTTCCGTGAGATATTCCTGCGCATAGGCTGCGGCGAGCGTGCCGTCATAGATTGCTGCACCCGAAGGAACTTCCATATCCGAAGAAACGGTTTTTGGTTCCTCGGAGGCGGCGAATTCCGCCTCAAGCTCCGCCAGCACCTCCTCGTCCGAGCGCCCGTACAGCCCTTCCGAAGAGGAAAATTTTTGCAAAGCACCCGGGAAGTAATGATACGCCACCTTCCACACGCCGCCCTCTTTCCGGAGAAGGATGCTGTGCTGTGCGCCGACCGCAAGGATCGGCGGATAGGCCTCGCCCTCCTCGCCCTCTACGACAAAATGTAGCACGACGGCATCTTCGTCTTCCTCCGGCGCGAGCTTGCCGAGATGCCAGAGCCGCTCGTCCTCCACGTCATACTGTCCGATATAGGTAACCGTATAGGGCTTCTTCTCCGTATCCACCCAGCAAAGACCGCTCTCCGCCAGAAGAAGGCGCCGCTGCAGCAGGGCCTCCATCCAGAGCAGAATATACTGGATCTCTCGCTCCGATGTGTCAAGAATGGCGGTAAAATCAATCAGCTCGTTGCGGCAATAGGAGAGGTACATCTGCTCGAGATAGGCTTCGGCCGTCTCCTCGGCCGTCAGATTCTCCCCCGGATCATAAACGTCTTCTTCCTGTTCCGCTTCCTCCACCAAAGAACTCATCCCGGTCAGAACAGATTCCTCTGAAACATTTTTCGTCCCAAAACAGCCGGTCATCATTAAAATTCCTAACATCAAAGCGATCAGCTTTTTCACTCAGGCACCTTCCCAAATCAGAATCTTTTTCATGCTGCCGGGACCATGAGACACGCCCGGTTCTCCGTATCCGGGTCATTCGGATATACGGGTAAGAAAAAAGGCCCCTTGATACTTTCGCGGGGCTTCGATTCATCTCTCAAAAAACATCTTTCGCAGTTTTAGCTGCCCGGTCTCGGCATCCATCACGGAGATCCCGAGGAGCCTGCCGTCCCCATCCTTTACGGCGACGTCGCCCTCCATCGGTTCCCAGCCGCGCTTTCCGAGATCCAGCGGTACGCCGTTGCAGTAGAGCCCGGCGTCCCGGTCGTTCAGGATCAGCTCCGGCAGCGAGAGGAACACCCGTTCCATCGGCAGCAGAACTGATTCCAGCTCACCCACGGAGGCCAGTTTTCCGACCTCCGGCAGCGTGTAACAATCCGCCAGCGTGAAGCCGGAAGCCTCCGTCCGGCGCAGGGAACTCATCGAAGCGCCGCAGCCGAGCCTTTCGCCCATGTCGGCGATCAGAGCACGGATATAGGTGCCCTTTCCGCAGCGGACGTCGATTTTTGCCGTCTGGTCCGCCTCGCTGAAATCCAGCAGCGCAATCGAATAGACGACAATTTTTCTGGCCTCCCGCGGGATTTCTTTGCCGCTTCTGGCCGCTTTATAAAGCGGACGGCCGTTTACCTTGACCGCGGAATACATCGGGGGAAGCTGAAGCTGCTCCCCGACGAACGTGCTCATCACGGCGAGAAACTGCTCCTCCGTGACGTGAGATTCCTTTTGTTCGATCACCTTGCCGGTCGTATCCTGCGTATCGGTGGTGAGCCCGAACCGGATGCCGGCTTCGTAACGCTTATCCTCCTCCGGAAGAACCGCGCAGGCCTTTGTTGCGGAACTGAAAAAAAGCGGCAAGACCCCCGTCGCCATCGGATCCAGCGTACCGGAATGGCCGATCTTTTTCGTCTTTGACAGGCCGCGGAGCTTGGCCACCACGTCGAACGAGGTGAAGCCCTCCGGCTTATCGATCGGCAGAACGCCCGTCATGCTTTCTGTCCATCCTTTCATGCATCGGATTTTTGTTTGCCGCCTGAGAGAGCCGCTATTCTCTGCCGCCGAGCGCCTCGCCCACCGCCGCAAGGATCTTCTTTTTGGCGAAGTCCAAACTTCCTTCTATAAAACATCCCGCCGCACAGCGATGACCGCCGCCACCCAGACTGCTGCAAATGACGGAGGCGTCGACCTGATCGTCGGTGCGTAGGGAAATTTTAAAGCCGTTGTCCTTTTCCCGGAGCGTAATACCCGCTTCCACGCCCTCGATCTGGCGCGGAATGGCGGCGACGCCCTCGAGCTCCGCGTCAAAAACGCCGGTGCGTTCCATCATCTCCGTCGTGATCCATACGAGCGCACAGCGGTTGTTAAAATGATATTCCACCGTGTTGAGCACTTCTTTTTCGATGGCGATACGGGAAAGAGATTTCTGTTCAAACATGAGATAATTGATCGCCGCATAACTGCAGCCCGCCCGGAACATCTCGGCGGCAACCATGTGCGTATGGGCGGTGGTGTTGGAATAACAGAAACACCCGGTATCCGTCGAGATGCCGGTGTAGATGCAGTCGGCAATCTGTTGCGTCAGCTCCACCTTCGGAAACTCGCCGACGATCGCAGCCACCAACTCCGCGGCGGCCGCAGCCTCCGGACGCATAAAGGTCTTTTCCGCATAAAACTGGTTGGAGCTATGATGATCGATACAGAGGTCGATTCTGCCTTTATACTTGTCTGCGAGGGAACCCAGAAGCTGTTCGTCGGCCACATCGACCGCGACGGTGAACTTTGGAACAAATTCCTCCGGCTCATACTCCCGCCAGAGAAACGCATATCGTTTTGGGAAATCGTCGGCGCACTCCACGCGGGAACGCTTTCCGAGCCGACGCAGAAGATAATGGAGCGCGAATGCGGAGCCCAGAGTATCCCCATCCGGATTCTGATGGCAAAGCAGGGCGATGTCGTCCGTTCCTTCCAGTTCCTCACAGCATTCCTTCAATCCGATCTGCATGCGCGCCCTCCTTTCCTTTATAAAAATCAGGATTCCCCGGAAGCGCCGTGCGATTCCTCGCCGATCTGGCGAAGAATCTTTTCAATATCGGCGCTGTGCTCGATGGAATCATCCGCAAGAAAGCGAAGTTCCGGTACTTTTCGCATCTCAAGCCGCGTCGAAAGTTCCTTCCGAACAAATCCCTGCGCGCTCTTCAGCACCTTGACCGCGGCCTTCGCGGCGTCGAGCCCTTCCAGCGCGCTGACATAGACTTTGCAGCAGGAGGCATCTCCGGAAAGCTCGATCCGGACAATGGACAGCATCCCGTCGGAGATCCGGGGGTCTTTCATGCTGCGAAGAATATCCATCAGTTCCCTGCGGATATCCTCGCTCATTCGGTTGATTTTATATCCTGCCATTGTTTCTCCTGTTCTTGAGAGGCCCCGTTTCCGGTCCTCGGACGGGCCGGAATTCCGCGGCATAAAACCGCAGAGGCCCTCGGGTTTCCTGTTTAAAGTCCTATTTTTTTGGCAAAAGCGGACTTATTTTCCGCCTTTTGCGGAAGAATCGGCGGCGTTGTCGCGGTACTGCTCCGTGGTATAGGCCTCAAAGACGTCGCCTTCCTTGATGTCGTTAAACTTGGTCAGCGTTATGCCGCATTCGTAACCGCTCGCGACCTCTTTGACGTCGTCTTTGAAACGCTTCAGGCCCGCCAGTTTGTCGTCGGCGACGATAATGCCGTCACGGACCACGCGGATACTCGCGCCGCGGGTGATCTTGCCTTCAAGCACATAACAGCCGGCAACCGTGCCGACGTTGCTGATCTTATAGACCTGACGCACTTCCGCGCGGCCGAGATCGACATCGCGGAATTTCGGCGAGAGCATGCCGTTGAGGGCCGACTGAATCTCCTCGATGGCGTCGTAGATGATCCGGTAGAGACGAATCTCCACGCCCTCGCGCTCGGCGTTGTCTCTGGCGGTCGGGTCCGGACGGACGTTGAAGCCGACGATGATCGCGTTGGAAGCCTGAGCCAGCATGACGTCGGACTCGTTGACGGCACCGACGCCTCCATGAATCACCCGGACGCGGATCTCGTCGTTGGAGAGCTTCTCGAGGGACTGTTTGACGGCCTCGACCGAGCCCTGAACATCCGCCTTGACAATGATCGGCAGTTCCTTCATTTCGCCCTCGGCAATCTGATTAAAGAGGTTATCCAGCGTGACCTTCTGATAGGCCTTGAACTGTTCCTGCTTCTCCTCGAAGACGCGCTGCTCCACGAGTTCCCTCGCGAGCTTCTCATCCGTGACGGCGTTAAAGATGTCGCCGCCGGTCGGCGTGCTGTCGAGTCCGGTGATCTCGACCGGGATGGCCGGGCCGGCCTCCTCGACGCGGTTGCCCTTGTCGTCGGTCATGATACGGATTTTCCCGACCGAGGTACCCGCGATCACGACGTCTCCGACGTGAAGGGTGCCGTTCTGAACCAGCACCGTTGCGAGCGGCCCGCGGCCCTTATCCAGTCTCGACTCGATGACCGTACCTTTGGCGAGACGGTCCGGATTGGCCTTGAGCTCCTTGACATCCGCTACAAGGGTGATCATCTCGAGCAGATTCGGAATGTTTTCACCGGTCTTTGCGGAGACGGGTACGCAGACCACGTCGCCGCCCCATGCTTCCGGCACAAGGCCATATTCGGTCAGGCCCTGCATGACCCGGTCGACATTGGCGCCGGGCTTATCGATTTTATTGATGGCGACGATAATGGAGATGTCGGCCGCCTTCGCATGGTTGATGGCCTCGACGGTCTGCGGCATGATGCCGTCGTCCGCCGCGACAACCAGAATGGCAATATCGGTGCAGAGGGCTCCTCGCGCGCGCATGGCGGTGAAGGCCTCATGGCCGGGGGTATCCAAGAAGGTGATCCAGCGGCCGTCCGGCGTCTCTACGCGGGAGGCGCCGATATGCTGAGTGATGCCGCCGGCCTCGGTCGCGGTGACGTTGGTGTTGCGGATGCGGTCGAGAATCGAGGTCTTGCCGTGGTCGACGTGACCCATGACGCAGACGACTGGATCCCTCGACTGAAGGTTGTCGGCCTCGTCTTTGCTGTCGTCGATCAGACGGTCCTCGATGGTAACGACGACCTCATGCTCAACCTTGGCACCGATATCGATGGCGACCATAGCGGCCGTATCGTAATCGATCGTATCGGTGATGGAGGCCATGACGCCGTTCTGCATCAGGCGCTTGATGATCTCGGTCGCTTGAATTTTGAGTTTCAACGCGAGATCGCCGACGGTGATCTCATCCGGAAGCGTGATCTCCAGCTTCTGGCGGCGCTGGCATTCCATCTCCAGCTTTCTGAGTTTGAGCTGTTCCTGCTCGCGGCGGGACTGCTGCGGTCTGCCGCGCTGGGTGGAGCGCTGCGTGAGCTTCTGTTTATTTTGGAAATTATCTTTCACTGTGGCGGCGGCCGGCGCAATCTGCTCATACTTTTCGTTGTATTTATCAAGATCGACGCTGACGGCGCTCATATCGACATGGGCAACCCCGGAGGCAAGGTGCTCGGCCGGCGGGAGGTTAGCCGGACGGGGCTTGCGCTCGACGGGTTTCTTCGGCTCTTTTTTGGCCGTCGAAGCCGGTCTGGAACTGTCTTTTCCGTAACCGCCAGCTTTATCTCCGCCGAAGGTACCGGTTCTCGGATACTGCGGGCGGTCGCCGAAACGGTTCTGGCCGCCCTGTTGGGTCTGGCCCTGCGCCTGACCCTGCTGCGGACGGTCGCCGTAGTGGTCGTTTCTTTGATATTGTGGGCGGTCGCCGAAACGGTTCTGGCCGCCCTGCTGGGTCTGGCCCTGCGCCTGACCCTGCTGCGGACGGTCGCCGTAGCGGTCGTTTCTTTGATATTGTGGGCGGTCGCCGAAACGGTTCTGGCCGCCCTGCTGGGTCTGGCCCTGCGGCTGCTCCGGTCTCGCCGGTCTCTGCGCGGGCTCCGCCCTCTGAAATTCCGGCTTCGGCGCGGGCCGCTGAGCCGCTTCCGGCCGCTGGGTCTGCTCCGCTTTCGGTGCGGATTCCGTCGGTTTTTCCGTTTTTGCCTCAGGCTCCGCCTTCCGGACCGGTTTCGCTTCCGGTCTGGCTACGGGTTCCTGCGCTTTCTGTTCCGCGGGTTCCGGTTCCTTCGGGGCCGCGGGCGCCTGCGTCTTCGGCTTCGGGGCCGGTTTCGGCTCGGATGCCATGGCGAAATAGTCGTTGAAACTCGAAACTTCGTGCTGCTTCGTATAATGCTCGAAGACGAGATCCAATTCCTCTTCCGTCAGCGGCGTCTGATTTTTTCTAGGCATCGGAGAACGAGCGGCAAGGACGTCGATAATTTCTTTCGGCGTCACCCTGAAATCCTTTGCCACATCGCTGACCTTGTACTTTACTAACATCTATGCAGTTCCTCCCCAGTTTTCGCTGATTGCGCGCCGTCCAGCAGCTCTTTAATCTTTTCCGCAAACCCCTTGTCGCAGACGGCGAGAACCCCCGCGCGTTTCGACAGGGCATGCCCTATCTCGTCCATATCCATGGACAATCGTCTGATTTCTATATGATGCTCTTCGGCGAGCTTTCGGATTCCTCCGGAAGTGCGTTCCGAGCATGTTTCCGCAATGAGCACGAGCGCGGCTTTTCCGGCGCCGACGGCGTCCGTGACGGCATCGTGGCCAAGCTCCAGCCGGCCCGCCCTGCGGCAAAGGCCCAGAATTCCGCAGAGCCGATCAGGCATTTTGCTCCAGCTCCTTCTCCATCGCGTCGTAGACCTCCGGCGGAATGGCACAGGCAAACGCCCTCTCCAGCCTCTTTGCCTTGCGCGCCTTGCGCAGGCATTCGATATCCGGGCAGACATATGCGCCGCGGCCGGGTTTTCGGCCCGTGGTATCGAGGGAGATCTCCCCCTCCGGCGATTTGACCACCCGGATCAGCTCCCGCTTCGGCTTCATCTCGCCGCAGCCGGTGCACATCCGCATCGGTATCTTCTTCATCGTGTCGCTCCATCTCGGCTTTTGGGAGCCCGGTTTCAGGTTTTCCCTTTCGCCCCTCCGTAAAAAGCCTTTCGTTCTATCTCTTCCGCCGCCCGCCCTCACAGGAAAGCGTCGGCACGAATTCGATTTTCATTTCCGTTCCTGCAAATTTATCTGCCAAACGGGGTTTTCACCACCCATGCAGGCGGACGCGGCCAACATATAAGCTGTGCGGGTTCGAGTCCCACCATTTTCCTGTCCATGCGGGCGAACATGACAGAGGTATTGTTTCCCGCCGCGGGGAGATTTCGGCATCCGCATCTCGGAATTTTTCTTCCGAAACGGGTTCTCCGGGCCCCGGAGAAAAGCCGGAATCTTCAAAAAAGCCCCGCCGGGTTTATTCTTCCCCCCAGAAGCCGGATTCCGGCTTGATGTCGATCTTCCAGCCGGTCAGCCTTGCGGCGAGGCGGGCGTTTTGGCCCTTGTTGCCGATGGCGAGCGAGAGCTGCTCATCCGGAACGGTCACCTTGCAGGCTCTGGCTCCGTCCGGATCAAGGATGACGTTCAGCACCTTGGCCGGAGACAGGGACGCGGCGATGAATTCGGCCGGATCCTCGGAATATTGAATGACGTCGATTTTTTCGCCGCCGAGCTCGTCGACGATCTTGGCGACGCGGGCGCCTCTCGGTCCGATGCAGGCGCCGACGGCGTCGACGTCGGAATCCTTGCTCCAAACGGCGAGCTTCGTCCGCGAGCCGGCCTCGCGGGAGACGGCCTTAATTTCGACGGTGCCCTCGTAGATTTCCGGCACCTCCAGCTCAAACAGGCGCTTGACAAGCCCCGGATGCGTACGGGAGATCATGACCTTCGGGCCGCGCTCGGAGGCTACGACCTCGACCACATAGACCTTGATGATCTCGCCGGGGACAAAGGTCTCGCCGGGGATCTGTTCGGATTTGAGCAGAAAGGCCTCGTTGTGGTCGATCTCCAGCGTCACGGAGCCGCGCACCGGGTCGGTGCTGATGACCTGAGCGGCGATGATCTCATGCTCGCGGCTCTGGAATTCTTTTAGAACTTGACCGCGTTCCGCTTCCCGGATGCCCTGTTTGATGACATGCTTCGCGGTCTGGGCGGCGATCCGGCCGAAGTCCTTTGTCTCCAGCGGAAGTTCCACAACGACGCCGGGTACCGCCGCATGATCGTATTTCCGGGCGGCATCCACATTGATCTCGTTGGCCGGGTCCTCGACCTCCTCCACGACGGTCTTGCGGATCGCGACATAAAACGCCTGTGTTTCCGGATCGATCCGACAGGCCACGTCCTCCGTACCGGGGAAATCCCGGCGGACGGCGATGGCGATCGCGTTTTCGATTCTTTCGCAAAGATAATCAACGGAGATACCTTTTTCCTTTTCCAGGCACATGAGCGCCTCAAAGAAATCCTGATTCATTCGTCCTGTCCTCCCATATCAAATCCCGGAAACGTCGGGGTCCTTATCGAAATCATAATACAACTTTATAAATGCGGCGTCGGAACGCGGAAACCGGAGCGCGGCGCCGTCGTCCAGCGTCAGGGTAACGATACCGTCCTCAAGCGCCGTCAGAACGCCGATGAATTCCCGTTCCTTATATCCCTCCGGCGGCCGGACGAAACGCACATCCACAAGCGAGCCGAAATACCGGCGGATATGCTCCTCGGTCAGGAGCTTGCGCTCGATGCCCGGAGAGGACACCTCAAGACAATAGTGCTGCTCGATGGGGTCCGCCTCATCCAGGATCGGTTCGACGGCCCGGCTGAAGTTTTCGCAATCCTCGATGGTGAGCCCGTCTTTATCGACAAAAAAACGCAGATACCATTCGGAGCCCTCTTTTTCGAAGCGGACGTCCCAAAGTTCAAGGCCGTATTTTTCCGCCACCGGCAAAGCCAGTTCCCTGCATATCTGCGCTGTATTTCCGTGTTTTTTCTCTTCCGCCAAGTCTGTACCTCCGGTAAAAATTCCCCTGTTCAACAGAAAAGAGCGGGCTTTCAATTTCCCACTCTCATCCTACTTCACTATTCTATTTTCGATAATACCATAGATAGATTCAAATTGCAAGCGATTTTTTTATCCCAAGGCCGAAAAAATGGCTTTTTCAGGCAAAAGGAGCCGGCTGCAGGAGGGATATTCCTCCCCGGACATTTTGGAAGGTACCGGGTCACTTGCTCTCCGCCCGTTCTTCCCTGAGCGGGCTGACGCCGTATTTTTTTCGGTAGGCGCGCAGAAAGCCGCTCACGGTTTCATATCCGTACCGGAAGCCTATGGTTTTCGGGTCCTCCCCCCGCCGGATCTCCTCGTGGCAGCGGGAAAGGCGTTTTTGCTGAACATAGCGGTACAGCGGCTCCCCCGTCTCCTCTCTGAAAACCCGTGAAAAATGAAACGGAGAGTACCCGACCGCTTCCGAGAGCTTTTTCACCGTCAGCGGCTCCGAAAGATGGTTTTCGATGTAATGCAGGCACGTCTCCATGCTTTGCCGATAGTCCATAATTTCCTCATTTCTATTCTTGAAAGGCGGGGCGCGCCGAAGAAAACTTCCGCACAGGCGATCCGAATGGCGATCAGGCCGTTTTCATTCCCCGTCCGGCATCTTCGGCAGTTTACGGTTCCGCTTTTTCTACGATATTCTCTTTATATGGAGCGGCAAGCGCATCCATTCTGCGGCGCCTTTTTGCCCGGGTCTTCGGGGAATCGCCGAGACTCGCAAAGAGGAACAGAAAATTCGCAACGATCAGGACAAGGATGCCCCCGAGCATCCATGCCTCCCGCTCCATCAGCGCTTTCGCCGCGAGCACGGTATCCCAATCCGTGATCTCTCCTCTGTCGGCCTCCGGCAGCGCCTCATATTCCGGGGGCAGTTTCCGGATTTCCAAAAGATCGTACGGGGTCAGATTCTCCAGCGGATAGAGGTCGGCTATCCGAGCGTTCAGCTCCGCGACGGCTTCCTTTCTCCCGGCGATCTCCTCCTTTGCCGCCTCCAGTTTTGCCACGCATTCGGCTTTCCCCTCAAAATCATCCGTCTCCTCCGCGGCGGCCAGCAGTTCGCCGACGGTCTCCTCCTGATCCATGGTCAGAGGTTCCGGCAGCGCGGCGACCTTCTCCTGAAATTCCTCCGCGCTTATCGCAGCCGTTTCCTGCTCATATTCCGTATCCGTAAAATCATAAAGCGCGGTCATGCCGTTTTGAAACCGCCACAGCGCCACGAGCGCACAGAGCGTCTGCTCTCCGGCCATGCTGTTCGATTCGTCCGGCTGTGCGGAAGGATTCTCCGGGTCCTCTTCCCGCGTATGCAGAAAACCGCCGTCCTCCATCCGGTAAAAGAGAATCGCATCCAGCACGGTATTGCCGTTTTTCAGAAAGCGCTCATCCGTCAGCGGATCGATGCCGAGCGCACAGAGCGCAATCATCACCTGAGCGGCGCTCTCCGCGTCCTCTTCGTTCCAGCCGCCGAAGCCGCCGCTTTCCTGCTGCATCTGCGACAGGCAGACAAGGGCTTTTTCCGTTGCGGCGGCGACCTCCTCCCGGTTTTGGTACGGTGCAAGCGCCTGAAGGGCCATTGCGGTCAGATCCGCCGCGGATTCCTCCCCGGAGAGCCCCCATCCGCCGTCCGCCTGCTGTTCCTCAAGAATGGCGGCAAGGATGCTCTCTCGGGTGTCGGACGCATCCGTCGGGACATCGTATTCCATGGAATCCAACGCGATCAGGCCCCAGATCCAGCCGTTGATGCCCTGTTTCCCGAGGGAGGCCGTTTTGCCGCGGTTATAGGTGCCGTCCGCGATCAGATCGATCCGGTTCCCCTCCGCATCCGTTCCCATGTCGGTCGGATCGCCGCCGCAGGCCAACACCGCGAGCGTGATCCGGTGCCACTCCGTCGCCTTGGAGCGGTCGAGCTTGTTCTCCGTTTGGTATTGCTCCTGCACATAGCTGCGCAGATGGGCGAGATAAGCGCCGTAATCTTCCTCCGCGCCGAAACGGGCCATGCCGATCACATACCAGTCCAGATCGGACGTCCCCGTCTCGTTGGAAAACGGGCCCGAGAGAAGATTTTCCTCCGTCGAAAGACCGACGCTCGTCTTTTTCCACGCGAGGATGCCGGAGATCACTTCCTCAAGCGAGGCCTCCCCGGATTCCTCCGCAAAGGCGCGGATCGGGCCCGACGCAAACAGAAGAATCGCCGCCAAAATGCATGCAATGAATGGTTTCATGATTTCCTCCCGGAAGAAAAGCCGCCCGGCTTTTTCCTTTGTCATTTTGTGGAACGGATTCCTTTATGTCCGTTTTTTCAGTCGCCGGAGGCATGGTACGCCTGAAGCTCCTCCAGCGTCAGAAGCTGCGCGGCATATTTAAGAATCAGCACCGCGTCGCCGGAATCAATGGTTCCGTCACTGTTTACGTCGGCCGCGGCCGGAACGGCAAGCCCGCTTTCGTCGATGAGCTGCGCGGCATATTTGAGGATCAGCACCGCGTCGCCGGAATCGACCGTTTCGTCGCCGTTTACGTCTCCATAGATCACATCGGACTCCGCCGGCGTGATCGTCAGGTTCACCACCACGGCGGGTTCCGCGTAGTCGACGCCGGATTCCCCGTCTTTATCCTGATATTCGACAAACGGATACCGGATCACGAACGTCGCGTCATCCGTCGTCAGCGCCTCGGCCGACCAAGTGACGGCGGAGGTGACATCCTTGACGATGCCGTTTGTGTAGGTCGCCGTGACGGTCATACCGGTCCCGTCAAAGATCTCCCCCTCCATATAGGCGAGCTTGTCCGGCTGGCTGGTGATCTCAAGCTTTTCAATCGTGCTGCCGACCGCCATCAGGTAAGCGGAATCGTTTTTGAAATAGAGTGTGCCGTCGTCATCCACGAGCGGGCTGCAGATCGCATACTGCGCCTGCGCGCCGCTCGGCGTAAAGAGGCGGTAGGCCGTCTCGTAATCGGTCGTGCTGCCGGCATCGGTATAGGATTCCGTCACGACATAATCCGCGGCGGTCTGACCGGGCTTGTCCCGCAGCACGCGGAGCTTGCCCGGCGTGTAGTTGTCGAGGAAGTAGATGTAGACGGCTCCCTCGCTCTCCTCGTAGGCGGTGGTCAGGATGCCGCTCGTCTGAGGATAGCCCTGCGTGCGGACCGTATAGGCGAGCTCCCAGTTTTTGAGATCGAGCACCGCGATGTTGTGGCCGGAATAGGCCTTGAACTGGCCGATTCCCGAGACGCCGACATACGCGCGCTGATTGTAAATCGTCGGGGTGCTCGTGCTCATCGGGGGATTGCTCTCGCTGTCCGTATAATTGTAGAGCTGAATATAGCGCAGCGAATTCTCCGTAAATGTGCCGTCCTCTTCGACGGAGATGCCGTAGAAATAGCCGCCTTTGGAGGTGAAATAATATTGATCCGTCTCCGGGTCGTAGGTGACGGAGCTCCGGATGTCGCCCACAAAAGGCATTTCGATCGAGTCGAGCAGCTCTCCGTTTTTGGTCGAGAAGGAGAGGAGGCTGGCCTTTCCTGTGGTGTAGCCGGACGCGCCGTCGTCCGTTCCGATCAGGACGAACTCGTCGCTCACATAGACGCCGGCCCAGTAAAATCCTCCGGTCCGGGTATACCGCCACGAGGCGAGCTTGGTTTCTTTTTCCTGCGAGGGATCCTCATCCGTCACGGAGAGACAGACGAAGCTGGCCTCAAGACGCTCGCCGAGCCAGAAGCCGGTATAAATATAGCCGTCATGATAGGCGATCGGACAGTTCGGCTGGCCGCCCAGCGGATCTTCATAGAGCCAGAGGGATTCCAGCGTCTCGGCGCTGAATGCCTGTACGGCGCCGTCGGAGAGGCCGATGAAAATCATGCCCTCCGCGTAGGTCGGGCTGTTGATCGCGAAGCTCGAGGAACGATCCATCTCTCCCTCCGCCACGACGGCGCCGCTGAGCTTATCGATCTTATAGATTTTCTTTCCCGAATATGTATAAAGGTAACCGTCCACGATGATCGGACAGCCGCAGGCATCGGAAGAGTAACCGTCCCCGAGTTTGGTTGCCCAGTAAAGCACCGCGTTCTCCGCTACGGTCGGAATGGGGCTGTCCACCACGCCGTTGTTGTTGTCGTCCGCGCGGAAAGAGGGCCATTCCGCCGTGTACTGCGTCAGAGAGGCGTCGGGGGCCTCCTCCAGCGCGACCGTCACGGTTTCATCGCTCTCCGGCGCGGCATAGGAATCACACGATGCGCCGACATACCCATGAGCCGTCACGGTATAGGAATAGTCCGTGCCGGCAGCCAGCGCAAAGACGTTCTCCGTCTCCTCATAAATCCGTTCCCCGGTCGCTTTTTTAAGAAGACAGACCACTGCGTCGGCCGGAGAGACCTCGAACGTCACCCGAACGGGCGCCGCCTTCTGCACATGGATCGTATAGGTCAGCGGCAGGCTGGCAGGGTCCGCATGACAGACCTCGATTTCGATGGTCTCCGTGCCGGCGGTCTCCGAGGAATCCAGCGTGACGGCAGCTTCCGCGAGGCTGTCGTACCGTGTGCCGTTGACGAAGGCATAATATCCGCCGCAGCAGGCCGTCGTCTCCGCTTCGTTCATAAATGTGCCGGAAAGGACGAGCTCCTCCGTCCCGTTGAGCACCGTCACATAATAGTCCGTCACATCGCGGTCAAAGGAGAGCGCCGCGCCCGTGCTGTCGGCAAAAGCGACGGTGCCGTCCGCCGTGGATACCGAAAGGCTTGCCAGATGCTCGGTGCGTATAACCGAAAAGAGATAGTCTTGATAATAAGTGACGTCACCCGAAGTTTTGGAGAGACGGAGCGTCAGTTCCTGCGAATAGCCGCATCTGGCAAGGCAGTTCCCAAGGTATCTTGCCGATCCGCTCGTGCTGACGACATAGCTGCTGCCGATCGTGACGACGGTCTTTACGCCGTGTGTGGAGGCGGTCGTCGTCTGATTGAAGTAGTGCGCGGCGGCGGTGTAGCCTGTCGCCGGAGTCGCCTGCACATAGGCCGTTGTGCCCGCATCCGGAACGGTGTACTGATACTGATGCTCGTCCTGAGAGAACGCGCGGTCGCTGGGATAGGCCTTCCTTGTGCTTGTGCCGGGGGCGTTGTAAAGGATGAAATCCGTCATGGCATCCGCCGTATCCGGCGTGGCCGCGGTGACCGTCAGCCCGGCCGACGCGGTAAATGTTCCGGTTGCGTGATACCATTCGTCTTTTGTCGCAATGTATGTATAGGCGTTCCCCGGAATCAGCGAATAGGTCTCCCCGTCCGCCGCCGGCATGATCGCCGTACCCACGGCGTCGGCAACCGAGACGGTCACCCCCTCTTCGCACTCCACGGTGACCGCGACCGCCGCGGTCTTTGTGAACGTCAGCAGGTAGGTACTTTCCGATCCGTCGGTATAGGAAACTTTGACCGGCACCGCCGTCGTGTCGTCCGTCAGGGAGACGGTCGTTTCTTCTGCTCCGTTCACCTGAATCGAATACCCCTCGGTGTCAAAGGGGACCGCCGTGATCTCCGCGGCGTCGGAGACCGTTGTCAGCGCATACTCCGCCGTGCCGGGATCGAATTCCAGATAGAGCTGCGTCCCGCCAGCCGTGACCGAAAGCGCGGAAAGCGTCGGCACGCGCCGGATCTCCATCGTATACGACTGAATCATCATAAAACCGTCCGCGCCGGTGTACTGCGCCTCCAAGGAGAATGTTCTGCCCTCCATGCCGGCCGAAATGAGATAGGTGACCGCGGCGTACTGGCTGTTCCAGCTTCGGATCGTCTCAGAGTAATCCTCTCCGTTCGTGCCGGTATAGATCGTACGCAGCTTCGTATCGGAAGTGCTCGGCACATCGGCGCCGATCTCCGCATACAGGGCAAGGCTCTTTTCTCCGAAGCGGTCGTCGACCGAACAGACCACGGTATGTGCCGCCGCATCGATTTCATAGGGATAGGCCTCCTTGCTGGCGTAGTTCAGCAGCTTGATGTCGCCGAACCACGCTCCGGAAGGCAGCGCGAGCGTGACGGCGGCGCCTTGGCCGTTTACCGTCACGGTGCCTTCGGTGCGGTTATAACTGCCGTCCGAGACGGAAAAAGCATAGGTTCCGGAGATCACGGAGACGGAAAGTCCCTCCGCCTCCGTGACGTTGCCGTAGCTGTCCGTCATGGTGATATGGGCGGAGGAAAGCGAGGCCTCTCCCTGCGTAACGGTGAAAGAGACGGGATATTTGTCGCCCTCCAGCAGCGCCGCGTATTCGGCGATCCGGTTTGTCAGTTCCTCGGAGAGCGCCGACGCCGTGTCCGCATCCGCCGTGCGAAGTCCGGAAAGCGCGGCGGCATATGCGGTTTCGGCTGCGGGATCATTCTGAACATGGTTCGTCATCCCGCGGTAGCTGCCCATGATTTTGACAAGTTCGAGAAGCTCCTCCGAGCAGGTATCCGACACCCGGAAAATCAGCGCCGTCACGTTCGATGCCGGGGCTCCCAGATCATAGCCGCCGTCATCATAATAACGGGAATAGTTGGCGGAGACGCCCTCGATCTCGCTGATATAGCCCTGGTCGATCCCCGTAAAGGAATATCCGCTCGAGACGAGGGCCTCCGCGATCGACTGGCTGGCCGTATAGGAGATCGGCGTCGGCTCAATGACGGCCTTGTTTGCCGTCACCACCGCAAGATAAAAGGAGCCGCCGCCCTCCTCCGCCTCCGCGGTCAGGAACATCATGCCGCAAACCGCACACAGCGCGGCGAGGCCGGCGAAAAAGCGTTTCCACAAATAAGCCATTTTCCGTTTCTCCTCCTTACAGATACCAACAGTTGATCCAGCGGTAATAAAGCCGCTGACGACAGGTCCAACGGTTGAGACAAAGTCCGACGGTGGCCTTCGCAAATTCTTCCATGAATTCCCGCCGCCCATCCGCGGCCGTTTTGCCGAATTTTGCCGCGAGATTGTCCATATAAGCCTTTTCATACAGTCCGGTGGGCTCTCCGGCCCATTTTGCCATGACCGACGCGAAATGTTCCGTCTCCGGCATGCCGCGGAAACCCGCGAGCCGCATCAGCGCCACCGCGTAGCCGAACCACGCGGCGACGGCCTCCTCCTCCGGCAGTTCCGCGATGCGCCGTAGCGCCCGGTGAAGCCGGATCCGCCCTCGAATCACCCACAACAGCAAGCAGATCAGCAGCGTCAAAAGTATCCAAAACAGATTGCTGAGTTTGAAGAGCATGGCCCCGATGCCCGACGCCGACTCCTGCGTATCCTCCGGCTCCACGATCTCCGGAGACGGCCGGTGTTTGCTGACATAGGAGCGGCTGTAAGATTTCGCGCCGTCCTGATAATATGGGCTGTTTTCGTCGAAAACCGTCTCGAGCTCGATCTCCTCGTCGTCGAGATAGCCGGGCGTCACCTCAAAGGGCATCCAGCCGACGCCGTCAAGATAGTACTCGGCCCAAGCGTGCGCATGATTCTCATCGAGCGGAATCGTATCGCCGGACGTAAAATTTTCCGCCTCCGCCGCGGAAAGAAAATATCCTTCGACATAGCGCGCGGGGACGCCGTAATAGCGCAGCATCAGCACCGCGAGCGTCGCATAGTGAACGCTGTAACCCCGCCCCTTTCGGAGCGTATAGGAGAGGAAATCCGTCTCCCCGCTTTGGGAGACGTTCTCGTCATAGTCCATATTGGTATCAAGGTAGTCCCGGATCCGGGATTTGATCTCCTCCAGAGAGAGCTCGTCCGTCTCGGTGCCGAGCGCCGTGACCAGCGCCTCGCAGGCCTCGTCCGTAATAGTCAGGTCGTTTTCGTACACATACTGCCGATAGGCCTGCTCGTTATCCAAAAACGTAAGCGCCTCCGGGTCGCCCGCCGCCTGCCGATCGGCAAGAGCGCTCTGGTAGACATACCAGTCCGGCACGTTGCCCGTCAGCATCTCCAGCGAATAGGCGTTCTCCTCCGCGTAAGTGGCGTCGCCGATCCGCATCGCGTCGAAAAGCTCGTTCGTGCAGACCGCGTAAGGCAAAAACATGCGCTCCTTGCAGGCGGTCAGATTGGTGATTTGAACGGACGAGGTCTCCGGCTGCGTCTGTGTCAAAAGACCGGCCGAGGAAATTTCGCTCTGTCCATAAAAGCCCTCCTGATGCAGCCAGTAAAAAAGGTCTTTATATTCCGCCTGCGTGTCGCCCGAGAGCGGCTCCCAAGAGGTACCGGTGTAGATTTCGCCGACCATCCCGCGCAAATAGAGTTTCTGCGGATGTTCCATCGTCACTTCGAGCGCAACGGTGTCGTTTTTCTCCCATGAGGAGACATCCGCGAGGTCCCCTTCCGGCATGGAATTGGACGAACTGCGCCAGGAGATACGTATCGCCAGAAGTATTGCTGAAGGTGGAATTGTT
>ERZ795048.661-NODE-661-length-35373-cov-21.742256_pt1 | contig 35373 bp, 30 predicted proteins | sample MGYA00375132_ERZ795048 | MGnify/ENA primary metagenome ERZ795048 (study PRJEB30177, sample SAMN05720225) | activated sludge metagenome | isolation source: Anaerobic digester | place: Hong Kong | collected 2014-12-17 ... | reverse complement strand
GTTTCCACGTCTGAAAAGACGTGGCCCCATTGAAGCCCGCTTGCGCTTGCGGCAGACACTTGGCGGTACTTATGTTTCCACGTCTGAAAAGACGTGGCCCCATTGAAGCCAGACGATTGAGCATCATTATTGTGCCCTACTCCGAGTTTCCACGTCTGAAAAGACGTGGCCCCATTGAAGCACATCGTCCTCCTGGAGCATGACGCGGAAATCCTCGAGTTTCCACGTCTGAAAAGACGTGGCCCCATTGAAGCGTGTCAATAGTCGGACCGCTGGCGCCGTCCCAGGCATGTTTCCACGTCTGAAAAGACGTGGCCCCATTGAAGCTCGGCAAGCCCTTGGTCATCCGAAACTTGTCGTTCTGTTTCCACGTCTGAAAAGACGTGGCCCCATTGAAGCTTGGGATTCTGTCTGCTCATTGGGCTGGCGAACCAGTTTCCACGTCTGAAAAGACGTGGCCCCATTGAAGCATCATTTTGGTTTCCCGTGTTGCGTGGAGAATTGCTGGTTTCCACGTCTGAAAAGACGTGGCCCCATTGAAGCATTTTCTCCCTTTATCCACGCTGCGCTTGCTCTCAGTTTCCACGTCTGAAAAGACGTGGCCCCATTGAAGCTCGCTGTCGCCATAGGTGAACGTTATAAACTTGCGCTGTTTCCACGTCTGAAAAGACGTGGCCCCATTGAAGCATAAGAGTTAGACACTGATTCGCTGCCGGTGCCGTTGTTTCCACGTCTGAAAAGACGTGGCCCCATTGAAGCGCGACAAGGCTCTTGCCGATTACGTTGGCGAGTGGGGTTTCCACGTCTGAAAAGACGTGGCCCCATTGAAGCAATACGTTCTTTAACACGGCGCTCCGGGTCTTCCATTGTTTCCACGTCTGAAAAGACGTGGCCCCATTGAAGCGCAAGGAAACAAAAATTAACAACTCGACGGTCAAGTGTTTCCACGTCTGAAAAGACGTGGCCCCATTGAAGCTGGGGAAGGGAAGCGCATCAGCTGCTGGTATTGTGGAGTTTCCACGTCTGAAAAGACGTGGCCCCATTGAAGCCATTCTAATTCCGTAAACTCTTTCTTCTCCATGAAATGTTTCCACGTCTGAAAAGACGTGGCCCCATTGAAGCCGGACAACCAAATCACTGTTTGTTGTGCATTTTTTGAGTTTCCACGTCTGAAAAGACGTGGCCCCATTGAAGCAATATGGTTCAACGCGGGCATGGCAGACTTTCAGATGTTTCCACGTCTGAAAAGACGTGGCCCCATTGAAGCTAAGCTTAAGAAGTTCCATATACAGCTCATTATCCGGTTTCCACGTCTGAAAAGACGTGGCCCCATTGAAGCTGTATAGTAAAATAGTACCCTTGCCAGTTATCCGGTCGTTTCCACGTCTGAAAAGACGTGGCCCCATTGAAGCTTGAAGAAATGCGTGACGAACTGGCGGAACCAAGTCCGGTTTCCACGTCTGAAAAGACGTGGCCCCATTGAAGCCCCGGCATCTTTGAATGAACGCGCGGAAGAGAGGAAAGGTTTCCACGTCTGAAAAGACGTGGCCCCATTGAAGCATACTGATTTTACGACAGCCGGTATTTTTGCACTACGTTTCCACGTCTGAAAAGACGTGGCCCCATTGAAGTAATTTGTTGGAGCCGTAGAATTGCGTGGGCGCGTGGATTGTGAAAACTGGATTCCCCGACAAGCCCATCCGTGGATGACAAAAGAGATGTCATTCCCCGGCTTGTCGGGGATTCATGTTGTTTCTGGTTTCACCCTCCCTGAATCCCCTCTACCCTAAAAGGCACCATGGCCATCAAGGGAGGGATGAAAAAAATGGATTCACCCAGAGGGCACCATGGCCGGCTAGATCCATGCCGGAATGACGGCAGTTGCAGGTGTGTGGATTAAACTGGATTCCCCGGTTATGCCGGGGCATGACAGAAAAAAGATAGGAGCATGCCGGGGGGCGCGATCTAAAAAAAACTGATGCGCCCCGCCAATATTTTCTTGTGGGACGTAAAATGTCCCATCACGTCGTTTATGATCATCCAAACAGTAAAATATTGTTTTAAGCTTTTGTGCCGGTAGTGCGTGTTGGCAACAGGGATCATTAATGAATGGCTGTTTGGTGATGGAGGACAAGTGCAATGAAGGAAGGGATTAAAGAAATCATCGGTAAAACAATAGCCGGTGTCGTGATTGCTCAAAATAAACAACGGGCGCCGCATCAGCAGATTTTTCTCGTTTTTGACGATGAGACGTCATATGAAATTTATGGCGAATCATTTTCATGCGCAAGCGGTATCTACCCGCGCGGGATGAGCGGTGTGATTCGATATATAAAACTGGCGCCGGGCGCCGAATTGACTCATGTGTTTATCAGCAAAGATTTAAACCGGAACAAGAGCGGTCGTCGCGGTAAATCCGGGTAAAGGTATGGTGTATGTCGGAAAGTACGTTTGAGTATGTTTCATGCTGCAACGTTTATCTGAATTATTTTCGTGGCAGAACGCAGGATAATACGTTAAACTATTTTGGGGTTTGGTGAATCGGCGCAGATCAGCGGCAGGTGCAGTCCGCGATGCTGATCATGGCGGCATGATTATTTTGAAAAAGCGGTGTGCTGATCGGGCCTTGATTTCTGACGGTTTTCCGAGGGGCAGAAATGATAAATACGATAACGGGAAATAATCTTGTTGAAAAGGCGGCGCGGGTGGCGGCCCATGCGCATTGGACTCAGAAGCGCAAGGGCGACGACCTTCCCTACATTATTCATCCGGTGATGGTGGCGGTGAAGTTAATCAAACATACGTTTCCGGATGCGGTGATCGCCGCGGCATTAACGCATGATGTTCTGGAAGATACGGATTATCCGGAAGCGAAGATGCGGGCGGAACTCGGCGATGAGGTGCTGCACATAGTGAAAACGGTAACCCATGACCGGTCTTTGCCGTGGGAGGAAAAAAAGAAGAAGTATATTGAAACCGTGCGTGCGGGTTCCGAAGGCGCCAGGGCTGTTGCCGTGTCCGATAAAATCCACAATCTGGAAAGTCTGCTGCTGGCGTATGAGGATCAGGGGCCGGCGTTGTGGAAACGGTTTAATCGCGGCAGGGATAAGAAGCTCTGGTTTGAAAAAGCAATGCTGCAAATGCTTAAAGAAAGCTGGCGGCATCCTTTGATCGATGAATACGAGCGCCTGATCGAAAAGATGACCAAGTTGAAGGTAGAGTAACCGCCGGGGAACACGCCGTTTCCCCCAAAGAACGTATTTTCTGAAAAACAGATCGAATTTCTCGTCGCAAGAGCATAAATCTTAAAATTGACAGCCATCAAGGGTTATTGTACAAAAAGCTATAGGATTTCGAAAAGAGGCGCCCTTCATTGACTGTAAAAAGAAAAATTATCATTGCCGTCGTTGTTGTAGCGGTGGTTGCCGGTGCCGCGGTGTTGACGCGCGCCTGGTTTTATGCGGCGGATAAGGTTGCGCAGCCGGACAGTTACCGGGAATACATCACCAAAACCGTCAGCGAAAAGATGCATCGCAGCATTGCTTATGACAAGAGTACGGCCTCGCTGACGTTGCGCAACGGCTTGACGTTTAATTTTACCCATCTGGTCATCAGCGAAAAGGACGGCGCGTCCGATTTTTTAAGGGTGGATGAAGCGCTGGTCCGGATCAATATTCTGCCGCTTTTGAGAAACCGTCTGGTTTTCGGGGAGCTTGTTCTCGATCGTCCCCGTGTTGCTTTAAAGCGCGACAGCTCCGGCGTGCTGAACATCGCGGATCTTCTGATACGCAAAGAAGATAAGAAGGCGCCGAGAATCCGGAAAGTCATCATTAAAAAAGGGGCGGTCACTTTTGTGGATCAGGCGGCGGACCCGGCCGGTCTTGTGACGTCGCTGGAAAATCTCGACGGCCGGATTAACGCGCTGTTCTGGATGAACCGATACCGTTTTCATATCACATCGTCTATTCTGGAAAACAACAACAGGGCGTCGGTGGAATTGAGCGGTCTGTTCAGTCCCGTCTCTGCAGGAAAGCCCGTGTATGAAAGTAAATTGCGGGCGTCTGTTCATTTAAAGGATGCGGATTTAAAACACTACAATGCGTATCTGAAAACGTACACGCCTATCGAGCAGGTGTCCGGCAAATTAAAACTGGATATAACGTATACGGGGCGGTTTTCAGATTTTAAATCGAAAGGGACGGTTACATTGAGAAATGCGTCTCTTTATTACCCCGGCGTTTTTAACGGGTATGTCCGGCCGCGGATTGCGGAAGCAAATTTTTCTTTGAAACGCGATAAGAAAAGTCTGAGCGTGGATGTCGGAAGGCTGACGGTTGATAAATTCAACGCGAAGGGCAGCTTTGAGATGGACGATCTGGATAAGAAGGACCCGCTTTTGGAAGCGTCGGCCATCACCACCGCGTTCCAGTTGAAAGACGTTACATCCTATGTTCCGTGGGGCATTATTCACAAAGGCGTGGGGGATTTCATTCAGGAGCACATCAAGGATGGCAAGTTCCGGCTCATTGAAGGGAAATTAAAAGGCCGGCTGAGTCAGATCGCCAACATCAATCATCAGGAAGGCGTCGATGTGCTTTCCATTACCGCCGAGGTGGATAAAGGTGTCTTTGAGGTGGTGCCTTCCGCGCCGTTGTTTAATGACATCAAAGGCATTCTGGAGCTCAAGAGAAGGCAGTTTTCCATCAAAAACATCCGGGCCTATTTCGGCAAGTCGCCCTGCACGGTGGAAGGCAATATTTCCGATTTTGCCCGGCCCGAACCCAATGTTTACACCGTTTACATGAAGGTTCAGCCGGTTCGCGATGATGTGGTCTGGCTGCTGGGCGAGAAAACCTTCAACGATATGGATTTCCGGGGGACCTCGCTGTTGACGCTTTCGGGCAAAGGTCCGGATACCGGTTTCCGGATCAGGGCCGACTGGAATCTGACGGATGTTGCTTACGCATTTCCGGGTGTTCTGGAAAAACCGCGCTCCAGAAAAAATCAGTTTACGGCCGATCTGGTGATCGATGACCAGGCGGTTGACTTTCAATCGTTTAAGCATGTGATGCCGCCGGTGAATGTTACGGGGAATATGAGGCTGCGCTATGAGGGGGACTCGCCTGCATCGTTTTCCATTCAGTCGGGGACGTTTGATATCCGTGAAGCCGCACCGCTGCTGCCGTTATTGCAAAAATTCGATCCGACGGGCGCGGCGCAGATTGCTGTGACCGGTCAGGGTAATCTCAACGAGCCGTCTTCGTTGCAGTGGAAGGGGAACATTGCTCTGAAAAACATTTCGCTGGATGTGTCCGACAAGTTCAGCCGGATGCAGGGGCTGACGGGCAGTGTGTCTTTCAAAAACCGGTCGATGCAGACCTCGCTGTTTAGAACGCAAATCGGGCGCAGTAAAATTCAGGGCAACTTCTGGATTGAAGATTTCAGCGATTCCAGAGTGTTCTGCCGGGTCAACAGCGAGGCGCTCAAAGCGTCGGATCTGGGCCTGAAAAGCGCAAAAGGCGATGTGACGCTGCGCGATGTCAAGGGACAATTATCCTTTGAAGATGAACTGATTCATGTGGAGCGTCTGCAATTCGGAGCAGGGACGTCAACCTTTATTCTGTCGGGAGATATTACGGAGTTCGATCTGCCGAAAGTTACGCTGGAACTGAGTTCCATGTATGTCCATTCCGAGGATTTGAGCCGTCTGATGGCTTTGAGTTATCCGTCGAAAGATCAAAAGGCAAAATCAACCGTGGACCTGAATGCCGTCTTCCTGCTGGATGGCGGGACCTTCGGCGATGCGCCGTTCCAGAAACTGTACGCGGTCATGAAGCTGAAGAACGATATTCTGGATGTTGATGAACTGGAAGTGGGAATCTTTGACGGGAAGTTCAAGGCCAAGGGCAGGGTGGTTTTGCCGGCGGCAGGCCCGAACCGTTATGACGCGAATATCACGGTCGATAAAATATCGCTGGATAAACTTCAACAGTATCTGGAATTGGGCGATCGCACGGTGACCGGAGATTTATCCCTGTCCGCCAATATCTCGATGAGCGGCGCCAATGCCGGGGAACTCAAACAGTCTGCGATGGGAACCGTGAAGGTGCGTGCCGAAAAAGGGGTGTTGAAAAAGTTTGCGGTTCTGTCAAAAATATTTTCATTGCTGAATATTGTGCAACTGGCCAAGCTGAAGCTGCCGGATATGGCAACCGGCGGCATGCCCTACAGTGAGATCACGTTTCATGCGACGTTCAAGGGCGGCGTGATATCCTCGGAAGACTTTTTTATTGACAGCAACGCGATGCAGATTTCGGGGACAGGCAGCATTGATTTTGTCCGGAAGAAGCTCGATTTTGTTGCCGGTGTTCATCCTCTGCAATCGCTGGATCTGATCGCTTCGAAAATTCCGATTGCCGGGTGGATTATTACCGATGAGCGGGGAAAATTAATTACGGCTCATTTCAAAGTGGATGGAACCTGGGACGATCCGAAGGTGTCCACCATCACGGCGAAATCCATCGGCAAAGGCACGCTCGATATTTTCCGCCGAATTTTCCAGTTGCCGGAAAAGCTCGTCACGGATACGGGCGAAGTCATTCTGGGGCATTAAAAATGTTTGCCGAAACGAAACATCGGAAGAAAAATTTTCAGGACCTGGCTGTCTTGCCGTAGGCGTTATCCAGTGGCGCCTGATCGCGTCCTCTTTGCGCAATGACAATTTTGGCCCCCGGGTTTTCCCGGCGGGAATAAATAATCAGCGTGCGGACCAGACTTTTTCTGAATCTGCCTCGTTCCGCTTCGTCAAGCAGCAAATCAATGGCGGCTCTCAGCGAAAAGGGTTTTCTCCTGTAGGGCCTTTCCGAGATGAGCGCATCCAGCGCATCCACCACCCCGATCAACTGGGAATATTTGTTGAGGGTTTTTATGCCCAGCGGATAACCGGACCCGTCGAGCCGTTCATGATGCTGAAAAGAAGAAAAAGAATATTTCTTGTGATCTTTGCCGAAATAATAATGCAGCAGAACATAACCGATCAACGGATGCGAGGTCAGGATCCGGCGTTCCTTGATGGTGATCGGCGTCGGTTTGTCCAGGATGCTCAACGGGATGCGCGATTTGCCCAGGTCGTGGAAAAGGCTCAGCAGTACGGCTAGATCGTGCATGTATTTGTTTTTCAGCGAATGATCGAAGGATACCTTGCCGGCCAGAATGGCAATGACCATGATGTGCTGGTATGTATAGGGGGAGCGTGTTTTCAAATAAGCCAGCTCGGATAATATCTTTTCCGGCATCCGGATTCGGGCGATCGAGCGGACGATCTTCCGGTTGATGTCCGGAGGATAAAGAATATTGGTGTAACGTTCGTCTTTGAAGGTCTCGACAAGATCCTTCATCAGCCAGGTGTCTTTGATCGGGACATACGTTATTTTTCCTGATAACGACGCTACCCGTTGCAAGGTTTTTCTGCTGATGGTTTCACCGGCTTGAACCAGAAGCGTTTTGTCGATGGCATACAAATCTTTTTCCAGTTTCATATGTCTTCTCCGATGACGATAGGCATAGTTGATTTGGTTTTTTCTGTCAAATACTTTGCCGGTGATTTTTAAAAATTCTCCGGACGGTGCGTCAAAAAAAATTGATTTTAAGAGGCAAGATCAGTATAAGGTTTGTCGGTCTGATGTTGAAATGAACTGTCGGCGTTGTCGATGAAAGATTAAACGAGGAGCATGCCATGAATGAGATGAAAAAGGATCGTGAACATTGGGCGAGTCGCGTCGGTTTTATTCTGGCGGCGGCAGGATCCGCTGTCGGGCTGGGCAATATCTGGCGGTTTCCCTACATGACGGGAGAAAACGGCGGAGCGGCGTTTATTGTGATTTATCTGCTGGCCGTTTTTTTACTCGGTTATCCTTTGATGGTCAATGAAACGGTACTGGGACGCGCCTCACAGCGCGATCCTGTCGGCGCATTCAAAGCGCTCGCTCCGGGGAGCCCGTGGTGGCTGGTCGGCGCGCTGGGCGTTTTCACCGGATTCATTATTCTCTCTTATTATATTGTCGTGGCGGGATGGTCGCTCGCGTATATTTACAAAGTGGTTATCGCGGTGAGCAATCCGGGAATCAACCATGAAGCGGTTTTTAAAAGCCACATTACCAGCCTTTGGGAGCCCATTATCTGGGCGGCCGTATTTATGATTCTGACCATCGGCATTATTGCCGCCGGCGTGGTCAAAGGCATCCAGCGCTGGTCGTTGATTCTGATGCCTATCTTATTCCTGATCATGATCGTTTTGATTATACGATCCGTTACTCTGCCCGGCGCTTCAGCCGGACTTGCTTATTACCTGCATCCTGATTTCAGCGAGGTTTCCGGGCAGACCGTTCTGGCCGCGCTGTCTCAGGCGTTTTTCTCTCTGAGCCTGGGCATGGGGGTTTTCATTACTTACGGAAGTTATCTTAAAGACCATGATGAAATTCCATCCAGCACCGCGTGGATCGTCGGATTGGATACCATGGTTGCGCTCATGGCGGGCTTTGCCATTTTCCCCGCTGTTTTTGCTTTGGGATTCCAACCGGGCGCGGGACCGGGGCTTGTTTTCATTACTTTGCCGGCTGTGTTTGCGCAAATGCCTCTGGGACTGTTTTTCGGTGTTTTATTTTTTGTGTTGCTGGCCATTGCCGCTCTGACGTCCGCCATTTCGCTTCTGGAAGTTGTAACGGCCTGGCTGATTGATGAAAACGGCTGGCCGAGAAAAAAAGCGGCGGCACTCATGGGATTGATCATGTTCATCGTCGGTCTTCCGGCAGCGCTGGGTTACAGCGTGTTGAGCGGTGTATCATTTCCCGGTCTGGGAACGGATATTCTGGATACGTATGACTGGTTTGCCAATTCCGTTTTCCTGCCGGTCGGCGGTTTGTTTGCGGCGATTTTTACCGGGTATGTCTGGGGAGCGCAAAAGGGCATTGATGAGGCAAACAAAGGGGCAACCGGTTTTCATGTTGGAAAATTGTGGAGATTTCTGATTCGTTACGTTGTTCCGCTGTTCATCATTGGAATTATGATGATGGGAATATATGATTCTTTCGGAAAGTAGTTCGGGCGCAAAAAAATCAGCGGGTCGATATTATTTTAAATGAACGTAACGGCAAAACGTTGTGAAAAAACGCGTGAAGGAAGAAAATTCTTCCCGGGTTCTTCCTCCACGCAAGAGTTTCCGGTTATTCAAGAATCATCAACACCTGGTCGGTTTTGACAGAGTCGCCTTCTTTGACCTGTATGTCTTTGACCACGCCGTCAGCCGGAGCGTAGACGGGGATTTCCATTTTCATGGCATCCATAATGATGACTTCATCCTCTTCTTTAACCTGATCGCCGATATGGACGACAATGCTGATGATTTTTCCGGTCATGGGCGCTTTGATTTCCGTGCTCATTTTTGTGAATCTCCTTATTTGGTTTTGTTGGATCTATCCCATTTGTTGGCAAAAATTTTCTTTTTAAGTTGTTGGAAATTAATACCCAAATTACAAAATAAGGTCAATACATTTATAACGTTTTCAAGTCGTTATTTTTTTAGTAATTCTCAGGACAAGACGATAATTCTCTTGAATTTTAACGCTATATCATTTATGACATTGCCCATATATACAATGGAAGGCAAGGATTGTTTAATATGAAATATTAAAGTAATTTTATATCAAAGCAGATTAAAAAAGGAGGGTTAGGAAAATGAGAATTTTTGTCGCGAAAATAACGGTGTTGCTGATTTTGATATGGTCATCTCTGGCGTTGGCAGCCGACGGGGACAAGTTTGTGTTCCTGTCCAGCACCATCGGTCCGGTTGATTCCGGTATTGTCGGGGTTCTGGAAGATCAGTTTGAAAAAGAAACAGGCATCAGGGTTCGCCATGTTGGCGCCGGCACGGGAGCGGCGCTGAAAATTGCCACAAAATGCAATATCGATCTGGTCCAGGCTCATGCCAAGTCCCTGGAAGAAAAATTTATTGCGGACGGCTATGGCATTGAACGCATTCCCCTGATGTATAATGATTTTGTCATTGTCGGACCGGCTGCGGATCCGGCGGGAATCAAGGGAACGAAAACCGCCGCGGAAGCCTTGAAGAAAATCAAAGATAAAGGTTCGTTGTTCATCAGCCGCGGCGACAAGTCGGGAACGCATGTGGCGGAGATGGAGCTCTGGGCAAAAGCCGCCATCAAGCCCGAAGGCGCCTGGTATTCCGTTTACGAAAAGGGAGCGGAAGGCAATGCCGCTACGCTGAAATACACTGATGAGAAAGCAGCGTATACCGTCATCGACCGCGCGACGTATCTCTCGCTGAAAGATCAGATCAAACTCGGGATTCTGGTCGAAAACGATGAAGCGCTCTTAAATTTCATTTCTTTGATACAGGTCAATCCGGCAAAATGCCCCAAAGTCAATGCCACAGACACCAAAGCGTTTATTGCCTGGCTGACATCGCCGTCCAAGGGGCAGTTGATCATCCGCGATTTCGGCAAGGATAAATACGGTTCACCGCTTTTCTTCCCCAATTCTCTGGAATGGCAGAAAGCGAATAAAAAATCACGGATATGAACTCCAAAGCAGATCTTTGAGATTCATATCCTCCGCTTGAAGCGGGATTGTTCGACTTACAAATTTCAATTCACCTATAGTGCCCTTTAGGGTATTCGTTTTTGAAATTTGAGTCTCACGAATAGAAAATAATTTATATAAAGGAGTGACATTATGAAATTTTTTAGAAGCAGTAAAATAATTATTACATTGATGATTGCGGCGATGATCGTCGTATTCGGAGGAACAAGCGTTTTTGCGGCGCCCAAACAGAAAAATATTATTCTGGCAACCACCACCAGCACGCAGGATAGCGGGTTGCTGGATGTTTTGATTCCCATTTTCGAAAAACAGACCGGTTATTTTGTAAAAACCATTGCCGTCGGTTCCGGCCAGGCGATGAAGATGGGTGAAAAGGGCGAAGCGGATGTCATGCTGGTTCATTCGCCGGATGCGGAGAAAAAATTTATTGCCGACGGGTTTGGCGTCAACCGGCAGTTGATTATGCATAATGATTTTATCATTGTGGGGCCGGGAACGGATCCGGCCAAGGTCAAAGGCGTTAAATCTTCCGCTGAAGCCATGAAGATGATTGCCAAGGCGGAAAGTTTGTTTTTGTCTCGCGGTGATAATTCCGGAACGCATGCCAAAGAAAAAACCCTGTGGAAAAAAGCTGAAATTACGCCTGCCGGTCAAAAATGGTATCAGGAAACCGGTCTGGGCATGGGGCAGACTCTGAACGTTGCGGCCGAGAAAAAAGGTTACACCCTGGCGGATCGCGGAACCTACCTGGCTTTGAAGAAAAACTTGGGTCTGGATATTCTGGTGGAAGGCGATGCCGCTCTGCTGAATATTTATCACGTGATTGAAGTCAACAGCGCCAAGTGGCCCAAAGCCAACGCCGATGGCGCCAAAGCGTTTGCCGCTTTCATGGTGTCCAAAAACACCCAGGATATTATCAAAACATTCGGCGTGGATAAGTTCGGTTCTCCCTTGTTCTTCCCCGATGCCGGCAAAAAAGTGGAAGATCTGGGCAAATAATTTAAGCAATTGTAAAGCATAACGTATAAGTTCGGTCGAGTCTTTTTGACTCGACCGAACTTATACAAAGGATGTTACAGCCAGGTCAAAAAGACCTGGTTGAACTGAGACTCGACCGAACTGATGCAAAGGATGTTTATGTTGTAAACAGCCAAGTCAAAAAGCCTTGGCTGAACTTAGGCGTTTGATTCTGTCGTAAGGTAACGGGTGTTTTGTGGAATTAATCATTCAAGGGATCATCAAAGCTTTTGAGTTAATCGTCACCTTTGATCCTGAAGTCCTGGGAATCACGTGGCTGTCTTTGAAGATATCGGGCACAGCCACGTTCATCAGTCTTTTCATCGGCGTTTCCATCGGAACGGCGGTTGCTTTAAATAATTTTTTCGGAAAGCGATTCGTTATCAGCCTTATCAATACGGGCATGGGGCTGCCGCCCGTGGTTGTCGGTCTTTTCGTGACGATGATGATCTGGCGAAGCGGCCCTTTCGGCTTTCTGGAAATTCTTTACACGCCCTATGCCATGATTATCGCGCAGGCGATTATTGCCACGCCCATTGTCATGGGCATCTCGCTGGCTTCCATTCAAAATCTTCCGCCGAATCTGCGCCTGCAGATTTTGTCTCTGGGTGCGAGCCGCCTGCAAATGGTGTGGATATTGATCAAAGAGGCGAAACTGCCGCTGCTGGCGGCGGTCATGGCCGGATTTGGAGGTGTGATTTCCGAAGTGGGCGCCTCCATTATGGTCGGCGGTAACATCAAAGGCTATTCGCGCGTGCTGACCACGGCCACGGTCATGGAAACCGGCAAGGGAAATTTCGATATTGCCATCGCCCTGGGCATTATTCTGCTGATTCTCGCCTTTATGATTAATGCCCTGCTCACGCAAATTCAGCAAAGGCAGCGTCCGCGATGAATCAGAACGTCATGATGAAAGTGGAAAATATCATTCTGCGTCGGGGCGGCGTCGTTGTTCTCGACATTCCCGAATTCCACGTGCAGCCGGGAAGAATCCTGGCGCTCATCGGTCCCAACGGCGCGGGCAAGTCGACGCTGCTTTTAATGATGGCGGGACTCTTGAAGCCGCAGCAGGGAAAAATTTATTTTCAGGGAAGGGCGATGGAAAACCGGGCGGATCTGAATTTCCTGCGCCGGAACGTATCGGTTGTATTTCAGGAACCGCTGCTTCTGAACAGCAATGTTTTTGACAATATTGCTCTGGGCCTGAAGTTCCGGAAAATGAGCCGTGACGAGATCAACAACAAGGTTCAAAAATCTCTGGAAGCTTTCGGCATCAGTCACCTGGAAAAACGGTATGCCAGGGCGCTCTCCGGCGGAGAGGCCAAAAGAGTTTCATTGGCGCGCGCGCTGGCCATCGAACCGCAGATGCTCCTGCTGGATGAGGCGTTCAATTCGCTGGATCCGCCGTCGCGGGAAACCATCATTGAAGATTTAAAACAGATTCTGGAGAAAACGAAGATGACCGCCGTGCTGGCGCTGCACGACCGGGAGGAAACGCTGCGTCTGGCGCAGGATGTCTGTGTCATGCACGCCGGCAATATCGTGCAAAGCGGCACTACCGCCCGGATCTTCAATCAGCCCGATTCGGAATTTGTGGCAAGCTTTGTGGGCACGGAAACGATTCTGGAAGGCTGGGTACGGAACTGTACAGCGGGAAATATGCTTGTCGATGTCGAAGGCAGGCAAATCGAAGCGATCGGCGATTGTTCCATCGGCCGGAAAGTATTCTGCTGTTTGCGGCCGGAAAATGTTATCATATCCAGCCGGACGCAGGAAGAAGTCAGCGTGCGCAACAGTTTCGAGGCCAGGGTATCTAAAATCATTCGTCAGGGATTTTTCAATAAGCTCATTCTGGATTGCGGTTTTCCCCTGGTCGCTTACATCACCATTCCGTCGTGCGAGGATCTGGGCATTGCTCCCGGCGTCACGGTGGTGGCCTCCTTCAAAGCCACGTCCGTTCATGTGATCCCCCGGGAAAAATAGTTTTTTAATCTATTGGAAAATGAAATAAAATGATTTATAAACCGATGCAGTGAATTTGCTCGGAAAGCGTGAATGATTGTGAATTACGACGTTTATCTGGAAAAACTGAAAGCCGGTCAAAAGGGGATTAATCCTTTTCTGGATTTTCTGGGTGCGGCGCTGGTGGAGCTGAAGGACGGTTACGCCTGTTTTAAAATGCCGGTTCGCCCGGAGTATCTGCAGGGGGCCAAAGCCATGCAGGGAGGCCTGATGGTTGCGCTGGCGGATGAGACGATCGCTCATGCGATGATGACGCAGTTAACTCCTGAGGAAGGCTTAACCACCATCGAACTGAAAAGCAATTTTCTGGCCGGCGTCAGCGGCGGGGAACTCACGGCGACGGCAACCGTTTTTAAAAAGGGGAAAAGCCTTATGATCGGAGACTGTCTGGTTACCGACAATAAAGACAAAAATGTCTGCCGCGTTTCGGCAACGTTTCTGCTGTTAAAGGAAAAATCCAAGTAGTTCAATGCTTAGCGGTCTGCACATCCTTATTGACTCCCGGTCCTAAATTTGCTAGTAAGCATCAGATTAAGCATTCTAAATCTGTCGTATATTTAGAATCAGGATTTTTTAAGTGATTGATCTGCATACTCATTCCATTTTCAGCGATGGCGAGTTGATACCCGCAGAACTGGCGCAGCGAGCCTGGGCCGCGGGTTATAAGTTTCTGGCCATTACCGATCACGCGGATCATTCCAATATCGATTTCATCATTCCCCGGATCATCAGGGCCTGTTTCAAAATTAACCAGGCGGGAAAGATCAACGTTTTCCCCGGAGTCGAAATCACGCATGTTGCGCCCGCTCAGATCGCCGGTTTGGCGAATGAAGCCAGAAAACTGGGGGCGAAGGTGGTGGTTGTACACGGGGAAACGATTGTGGAGCCGGTGCCTGCCGGAACAAATCTGGCTGCCCTGAAAGCAGACATTGATATCCTGGCGCATCCCGGACTCCTGACGGAAAAAGAAGCGAGGCTTGCCGCCGAAAGGGGAATTTATCTCGAAATCACAACGCGGAGAGGTCACAGTTTCACCAACGGGCATGTGGCGCAGACGGCAAGGAAATGCAAAGCGAAGCTGATGCTCAATAATGATGCCCACGCGCCGGCTGATTTTGCCGGCCGGGAAAGAGCGCAACGCATTGCAAGCGGCGCCGGACTGAATGCAAGAGAAGTATCCGCTATGTTTGAAAATTCGCGAAGGATGGTAAAAAAGTTGCAGTATGAAAGGTAAATCCAAATCACAGCCGTTGAAAATTTGTCTGCTGACCTACCGGGGCAATCCCAATTGTGGCGGGCAGGGAGTATACATCAAATATTTGAGTAAGGCACTCAGTGATCTGGGGCATGAAGTCGATGTGTTGTCGGGACCGCCTTATCCGCATCTGGATCCACCGGTGCGTCTGCATAGACTTCCCAGCCTGGATCTTTATAATGTCGAACATCCCTTTCGGGTGCGCAACGCGCGCGCCCTGATGAATCCGCTGAATATGTACGAATTTCTGACCATGTGTACGGGCCGGTTTCCCGAACCGTATACTTTCGGCGTCCGGGCTTATAATTATCTGCAACGACACCGGAAGAAGTATGATATCGTCCACGATAACCAGTGTCTTGCTTACGGGATCGGTAAAATAGCGCAGAACGTCGTTCCCACGATAGCGACGATTCATCATCCCATCACCGTCGACCGTCAGGAAGAGTTCAAGTCGGCGACCAGCAAAAGGAAAATTAATAAGATCAAAAAATGGTATTCCTTCATCCGGATGCAGAAAGAAGTCGCCCGCCAGCTTTCGCATATCGTGACGGTTTCGGAATGTTCCAAAATAGACATTGCTGAGGAATTTTCCATTCCGTCGTCCAAGTTTCGCGTGGTGCCCAACGGGATCAATAAAGAGTTTTTTTATCCGGTTCAGAACGGATCGCGTCCTGAAAACTCCATTATTGTTACTAACAGCGCGGATACGCCTTTGAAAGGGCTGCGCTATCTGCTGGAAGCCGTTTACCAGATCAGAAAAAAACAGCCGGTGAAACTGACGGTAATCGGAGAGCCGAAGAAAAACGGTGTCGTTAAGAAACTCGTCGCCGAACTGGGTATCGAAGATATCGTCCATTTTACCGGGCGCATCGCCAATGAAGAATTTGCCGATTATTATTCCAAAGCCACGATTGCCGTTGTTCCGTCTTTATATGAAGGATTCGGCCTGCCCGCGGCCGAGGCGATGGCGTGCGGCGTGCCTCTCGTTAGCACCAGCGGCGGCGCCCTGCCGGAAGTTGTGGGAGATGCCGGAATTATTGTACCTCCCGCGGATGCAGATGCTCTGGCCAGAGAAATCCTGTTCTTGTTCAATCATCCCGATCAAAGAAAAAAAATGGCCCAGGCCGGTATCGCAAGGGTCGATGCCATTTTCAACTGGTCAAAAGCTGCCGGCGACATGGTGGAAGTGTACCGAGAGGCAATACATGATTACCGTGGAAATTGATAAACTTGATTTAAAGCCCGACAGCGTCGTTCTCGATGCCGGCTGCGGACTGGGCAGACATCTGCGTCATCTGGCGAGAATTCCGGATCTGAAAATATTCGGCATCGATAAAAACACCTGGGCGCTTCAGGAAACCGCGAAATCCATGGATACGCAGCCCGATGCCCGGTCGAAGGATTATCTGGTGTCCATTGCCGATATCAACCGGCTGCCTTTTGCAAACGCTTCTTTTGACTGCATCATCTGTTCGGAAGTTCTGGAGCATATTCCCGATCATCAAAAAGCCATCCAGGAGCTGGACCGAATATTGAAACCGAACGGGACGCTCGTGGTCAGTGTGCCGCGGTATTTCGCCGAAAGAATCTGCTGGTTTATTTCCCGCGATTATCATAATGAAGAAGGCGGCCATATCCGGATTTACAGAAAAAAACAGCTGCACAGAATGCTGACGGGCCAGGGATTCGAGTGCTGGAAAATCAATTACAAGCATGCGTTGCATTCACCGTACTGGTGGCTCAAGTGCCTGGTGGGCCTCAAAAATGAAGATCACCCGCTGGTCAGAAGTTATCGGAAATTTCTGGAGTGGGACATTATGAAAAAACCGCGGCCGGTGCGGATGCTCGAAGAATTGCTGAATCCGTTGATGGGCAAGAGCATTGTCTATTATCTTAGAAAAGGTTGATTGGAATGGAACTTGAACTCTCCGTCAGTGAAGCGAGCGCCCCGGTCTCTGTGGAAAAAATCGGTTCTTTTATTATTTCGCTTCAAAAAGAGAATGGCGAGATCCCCTGGTCAGCCGGCGGAAAGACCGATCCGTGGGATCATGTGGAAAGCGCCATGGGGCTTTCTGCGGCCGGTTTCTACACGGAGGCGGAAAAGGCCTATGAATGGCTGGCGTCGACTCAGCTTGAAGACGGCAGTTGGTGGTCGGAAATTCAGGACGGAAAAATTATCAATTCCTGCAAAGAATCGAATTTTGCCGCCTATGTTGCGGTTGGCGTCTTCCATCACTATCTGGTGACGCGCGATGAGAAGTTCCTGAAAAAGATGTGGCATACCATTGCGCAGGGGATTCAGTTTGCGATCAATCTGCAGGCGCCCGACGGCGAAATTTACTGGGCGAGAAACAAACACGGCGCGGCGGATAAAATGGCGTTGCTGACCGGCTCCAGTTCCATATACATGAGTATTAAATGCGCGCTGGCGGTTGCCGACCGGCTGGGGAAAAAACGCGCGGGCTGGCGCAAGGCTATGGACGCGCTGGGCGCGGCAATTAAAAACAGGCCGGATCTCTTCAACATGATCAAGTCGCGCTATTCGATGGACTGGTATTATCCGATTTTATGCGGAGCCGTCACCGGTGCGGAAGCGCAGAAACGAATCGCCCATTTATGGGAAAAATTTGTTGTTCCCGACTGGGGCGTGCGCTGTGTCAGCGACCGTCCGTGGGTGACCATGGCCGAGACGGCGGAATTTATTCTGACGCTGGCGTCGATCGGCGATCTTGCCCGGGCGAAAACCATATTCAGCTGGCTTCATGATAAACGATTTTCCGACGGCTCGTTCTGGATGGGGGTGACGTTTCCGGATGGCGTTATCTGGCCGGAGGAAAAAACGGGCTGGACGGCGGCAGCCGTCATTCTGGCTTCGGACGCTCTGAATGAAATGACGCCGGCAGGAAAGCTTTTCAATCATCAATTCTGGGCGTCGATAAGCAAGTGAAAATGCTTTTTGCAAAGCGGCTGTTTCCGATGATGTCCCCGCCCGGTTTTTAAAAAATATCTGCTACAATAATCCAATATCAAAAGGTTCAGCAGTGAGAAAAGATCACCGTCCATATTACATTAAACGCTTCTATAACAGGTTTCAGAAGTGGTACGCGCGTTATTATATCGCTCCGCAATGCGAATATTTCGGACGCGGGCTGGTATTTATGAAGCCGTGGCATGTGGAAATATTCGGCGGGCCGGTTTCCCTGGGGGATTACACGACGGTGATTGCCACCTCCGACCGGAAGGTGCGGTTTACGGTGTGGCCGGTCTGGATGGGGCAGGGCAAGATTGAAATCGGCCAATGCTGCCTGATCTGTCCCGGGACACGCATCATGTCCGCGACATCGGTTACCATGGGTGACGGTTGCATGACGGCCCAAAGTGTCAGTATCGGCGATGCGGATTGGCATGATATTTACGATCGCAGCATGCCGGTCGGCAACACGCAGGCGGTGACGATCGGCAACAATGTCTGGATCGGCGACAGTGCCATGGTTTCCAAAGGGGTGACGATCGGCGATAACGCCGTCATCGGCGCCGGATCGGTGGTGGTGAAGGATATTCCCGCCAACGCCATCGCGGCAGGCAATCCGGCCAGGGTCATCAAATATCTTGATCCGGACAGGCCGATCAGAACGAGAAAAGACTGGCTGTCCGATCCCGCCGGGCTGGCCCGGGATTTTGAAGTGATTGATCGTGCAATTATGAAGGGAAATACCATGGCCGGCTGGTTCCGGTCCGTGCTGTTTCCTCGTCAGGGAGATTGAAAAATGCGTATAGCTGTTATTGCTCCGCCATATCCGCTTGAAGAAATGCCGTCGCCGCCGCTGGGCGTGACGTATGTGGCCGCGGCCTTCGCCGGTGCCGGTGCGGATGTCCGGATCTTTGATTATATTGTGTCCGGATATTCCCGTGAAAAAATTGAAAACCAACTGGCGTCGTTTTCACCCGATGCCGTCGGGGCGACATCGGTAACCTTGAATTTTTACGATGCGCAGAAGATTCTGCGTGATGTTAAACAGTATAATCATGAGATCATCACCATCATGGGCGGGCCGCACGTATCGTTCACGGTCGAGGAAACGCTGAAGCATTATCCGGAAATCGATCTGATCGTCATCGGCGAAGGCGAGGCAACCATTGCCGAACTCACGCCCGTGCTCAGGCAGAAAGAAAAATGGCGCGAGGTGAGGGGAATCGCCTATCGGGAAGGCGATGAGATCGTCCGCACGCCTAAAAGAGATTTCGTAACGGACATCGATAATATTCCTCTGCCGGCAAGGCATTTATTGCCCATTTCACGGTATCGCGCATTGGGATTTCCCGTCAGTCTGATCACCGGCCGCGGATGTCCTTATTCGTGCATTTTTTGTCTGGGACGCAAAATGGTCGGCTCCAAAGTTCGCAAACGAAACTCCCGCCTGGTTCTGGATGAGATCGAACAGATCATCGGTTACGGTTTCGACCGCATTAATATTGCCGATGATCTCTTTACCACCGACAAGGAAAGGGTCCGGGAAATCTGTGCGGGAATCAAGGAACGATCGTTGAAATTTCCCTGGAGCGCTTTTGCCCGCGTGGATACGGTCAGCCAGGAGGTCTTTGACCTGATGGCCGAAGCCGGATGCGACAGCGTCAGTTTCGGCGTGGAAACGGGAAATCCGGACATGCTCAAACGGATCAAGAAAGGGATCCGGCTGGAGCAGGTCTATTCGGCGGTGAAAATGTGTCAGCAGGCGGGCATGATTGCCCATGCTTCCTTTATTATCGGACTGCCGGGAGAGACGAAGGAAACCCTTCATCAAACCGATCAGTTTGCCAAGAGTACCAAAGCGATTTACGGTTACCATTTCCTGGCGCCTTTTCCGGGAACGACGGTGCGGGAGAAGATTGGCGACTATGATCTGCAGATCCTCACGGACGACTGGTCGCGCTACGACGCAAACGACGCGATTGTCAGAACATCCTTCCTGAATCCCGAAGAGATGAAGGCGTTCGGAGACGGCTATGAAAAAGAAATGACAGACGACTGGAACAAAATCGTCCGGAGATATCACGAAGGCCGGGGCTCCGTTGAAGATAAAATGCAGGTAGAAGGACACTGGCGGATGAAACTGACCTATCGGCTTCTGAAAGAGGACATCATCGAGCAATGCGGCTTGATCGAGCCGGAATGCTGTCGGGGCTCGAAAGAAAACGCGTTGCGGGAACTTTGTAACAGAATCGGAAAAATCACCCAGGCGGACCCCGGCGTGATTGACAATACCCTTTACGATTTTGCCGGACGCGGATATTTGAAAGCTGAAATGTCCGATCAGGGATGCCGCTGGTCCTGGTCCAAATGAAATTATTCCTGCTTGCGGATCAGGATTCCCAGTGATTCGCACATGGGCATTTCCGTGTAACGTCCGGAATCTACCGCTTGCTGATAAACCCGGTAAGGCGCCTGTCCGCCTTTCGCCGGATCGGAAAAGATATCATGAAATAAAAGATATCCGCCGGGCATCAGATTTTTTCCCCAGATTTCGTAATCGCTGAGCACGGAGTCATAGGCGTGGCTGCCGTCAATGAATATCAGGCTCAGGGGCGTTTTCCACACGCGGCCGATGGTTGCCGAACGGCCGACTACGGGAATGACAACATCGTCCAGGTCAAAATCGAAAATGGTTTTCCGGAAGAATTTAAACGTATCGATCTTTCCGCTTTCCCTGTCCAGCAAATCGGGATCGAAATATTCTTCGCCCGGCTGCTGTTCTTCTGAACCGGTGTGGTGATCAAGGGAGAACAAAACGGTTCCGTTTTCTTTACAGGCCGTGCCCAGATAGACGGAAGACTTGCCGCAGTAGCTTCCGATTTCGAGACAAGGTCCCTTCTTGCCGGCTTCTAAGGCCAGACGGTACAGACAGGCCGCTTCGCGTTCGTCCAGAAATCCTTTGACCTGATCGATCTTCTGTTTGCTTATGTTCATTGCTGACGTTGCCGGATCAATGAAAATGGCAAATGCTTTTTAAAAAGCATTTGCCATTTGGTTTTATGTTACAATGGACTTTTATGTCAAAACGCGCTTCATCCCACCGTCCGATTTACATGATTTCCCGATAGATCTTCCAGTTGTCGCCCACTTTTTTGAGCTCAAGGGTTTTGGTCCCTTTGTCTTTGAGGAGCGAGGAACTGTAGGATTGCGTAAAGACGGCCTTTGCGCGATCTCCGTCCACGGATATTTTCAAATCATCAATTTGAATGCTTATATTCTTACTTCTGTTGCGTACATTATTTTTATAATCGATCCAGGCATCCAGATTCATTTTCCTGGATTCAAAACGTTCATCGTAACAACTGCGGTAAGTCGCCATGTCTCCCGATTGCCAGCTGTTAAGCCACGTGTTGACGGAACCCTTGATATCCTCTTCAGGCGTTGAAGACACCTTTGTGTCGGCAACGACTGCTGCCGCGGCTGCCGGCGGTATCGCATCGGCGGGAGCGGCGGCGACAGGAGCGGCTATTTTCTTCGGCAAATTTAATTTATCTTCGAAGACCTGAACAATGGCCCCCCGGATATCCTGGTTGTCGGATGTTCTTTTTTCCGGGAAATATTTAAGAAAGTCATCATAGGCTTCCTTGTCCGGATTCTGATTAAGCGCCGTTGAGTAATCGGCTAGCGATTTTGCATATTCTTCCAGGCCGTAATAAGCCAGCCCTCTGTTGTAGAAGGAGGACGTATCATCGGGATTTTTTTCGATGGCGGTATTATAGTCGGCGATGGCCTGCTGAAGATTTCCCTGACTCTGATAAATATTGCCCCGGTTGGCGTAAAATCCGGCAAAATTCGGGCTGAGTTCGATGGCTTTGTTGTAGTCGGCAATGGCCTTGTCGGTGTTGCCCTGTGCCTGATACACATTGCCTCTGTTGGAATACACGCCGGCAAAATTCGGGTTAAGCTCGACGGCTTTGTTGTAATCGTCAAGCGCCTGTTGGAAATTACCCTGTGCCTGATACACATTGCCTCTGTTGCAGTATGCGGCTGAGTATCTGGGATTGGTTTCCAGAGCCTTTGTATAACTGGCGACTGCCTGAGCCAGGTCGCCCTGCTTTTCGTAAGTATTGCCCATGTTGTAGTAGGCTTCCGTGTACAGGGGATTGATTTCCACAGCCTTTGTGTAGTCTTCAATGGCTTCAGCGAGTTTGCCCTGTTTGACATAGGAATTGGCGCGGTTGTAATAAGCCTTGGAGTATTTGGAGTTCGCCTTGATCGCTTTGGAATAATCGTAGATAGCCTGGTCGAGATTACCCTGTTCTCTGTATTTATTTCCCCGATTGTAGTAATCTTCCGCGGTTCCCGCGGGGATATCCTGGACCATTTCGGCAAAAATTGATGGCGTGAAAAATAAAAATACCATTAACAAAGTAAATAATATCTTTTTCATAATTATTGCCTTCCTTTTTTTAAATTAATTTTGGTTGATATCCTTGAAAAGTGCAGAAAATTAAACAAAAAATGTTGGTGTTGTCAAGCTAATTCTTGCCGGGAACGTGATTCATCAGGTTTGTTGCGAGCCTTGAAACAGCAAAAGACGGCTGATACATCAAATGTTAGAAAAAGCATAAAGGATCGTTGAAAAAAATTAATCTGTTTGAATTTCATCTTGTGTAACAAATCGAATTGTGTTAGAAGCGGCACATTCTGTAAAAAATTGTCATTCAGTGTAGTTCATAAATCTGGGGGGATTTTATGAAAACACCGCTGTATTATTGAAGATGTTGAAGCATCTGCAAGGCTGTTGAATGTCTTCTTCAATACACGCTCTTATTATTCAGGAAAAGTTCCCATAATTACAAGCAGGAAACTGAATTATTGTTTTCAGGAGACGGTATGGCAAATTGTGAATCAGGATATGCAAAAAAACTGCTGGAAATCAATCTCACCGAGGTAAAAATTCAAAAGGCGCCTCTGGATGAATCTCTTTTAAGAAATTATTTGGGAGGAGGCGGTCTGGCAGCGCACCTCTTTCTCAACCGCTTTACCCCTGACTCCGATGCCCTCTCCGCTGACAATCCGTTAATCATCATGACCGGACCGCTTGTCGGAACATTGCTTCCGGGCACATCCCGTTTTGCCGTGTGTGCCCGATCGCCGCAAACCGGTTTCTGGGGAATCGGCACATGCGGCGGTACGTTCGGACCGGAACTCAAGTTTGCCGGATACGATGGAATTTTTATCGAAGGGAAATCAGAAAAACCGGTTTATCTTTTGATCGAAGATGACAACGTCGAAATCCGCGACGCTGCGGATCTGTGGGGAGAACCGGTTTATAAGGTGACCGACATATTAAAGGAACGGCATGGCGGCAAGCGCAAACCGAAAGTGCTGGTGATCGGACCCGGTGGAGAAAATCTGGTGCGCTTTGCGGCCATTGCCAATGACAAAGCGCATTACATCGGCAGAACCGGTATGGGAGCCGTCATGGGCTCTAAAATGCTTAAAGCCGTTGTGGTCAGCGGTACAGGCAAGGTTTTGCCGGCTTTACCGGAAGAGTACAAAGCCCTTCGGGAAAACCTTCTTGAGAAAATCAAAGAAAACCAGTTCGGCCAGGTTTTGCGCAGCATGGGAACGGCGGCTTCGATGGACCCGGGAATGATGATGGGAGACGTGCCGATCCGTAACTGGACCAAGGGTGAGTTTGATGGTTCCGTGAATATCGGCGGACCGACGATGACCGAAAAATACCTGACGAAGGTGCATGCCTGCTATGCCTGTCCGATTGCCTGCAAGCGCGTCGTCAGAGTGGAAGGCGGACCGTTTCAAACCGAAGAGGGGCCCGGTCCGGAGTACGAGACCTGCTGCACATTTGGCTCCTTTATGGAAAATGATAATCTGGAGGGGATTATTAAGGCCAATGAGACCTGCAACCAGTACGGTGTAGATACCATTTCCTGCGGGGCCACGATTGCCTTTGCGATGCAGTGCTTTGATAGCGGTATTCTTTCCACGGAGGATACCGATGGAATCGAACTGAACTGGGGAAATATCGAATCCGCTCTGAAAATGGTCGAAAAGATTGCCAAGCGCGAGGGCATCGGAAATGTCCTGGCGGAAGGTTCCGCTAAGGCGGCGCAAATTATCGGCAAGGGTTCCGAACAGTATGTGGTGGCGGTCAAGGGACTGGAACTGCCGGCGCATGATCCCCGCGGGTTTCACGGCATGGGACTGGAATACGCTGTGGGATATCGCGGCGCCTGCCACCTTCAACACATGAGTCATACCATTGAACAGGGAATGACGGATCAGGCGGATGCCGGGTTCAAAGCCGATTATGAAGGTCCCTCCAGCGATGGAAAGGCGGAGATGGTTGTCCTTTCTCAGAATATCGGCGTGCCGCCCACGTCGGCCTGTTTATGTCTTTTTGTGTATGACTGTATTGCCGTTAAAGATTTTGCGGACATGATTCATGTCGTGACAGGCTGGGATTATTCCATAGACGATTTGATCAAAACCGGAGAAAAGATCTGGCTTTTGATGCGCGGGATAACGAATCTGCTCGGCTCACGGGCGGATGACGACACGCTGCCGCCGAATGTCATGAAACCGCTGGAAGAAGGCATGACCGCCGGGTCGGTTCCCGACATCGAGAAAATGCTCACAGAATTTTATGAGCTCCGGGGGCTTGATGCCAGCGGCCTTCCCCGCAGAGATGTTCTGGAGAAAGCAGGCCTCAATGACCTGGCTCAAAAACTTCATGGTGCTGCATAGCGGGATTGTTCAACTGATCCATTCCACAAACGTATCGGAATGGAAGGTTTTCAATAAAATAAAATTTGGAAAAGGAGAAAGGATATGCCGTACACGTATGGAACACCGGAATGGGACGAAGCTTACAACAAGAGAGTGGAAGAGCGTCTGGCTAATGAGCCAAAACCTTTTATCATTTTTTTGCCTGAATGGTTAAAAGAGTGGGAAAAGTATATGCAAAATGATGCCAAGTACAAAGAAGTGGCCCTGCCCAACTGGGAAAATGCAATCGTCATTCATATTACGCCGGCGCCTCAATTCGGTCTGGATCATGATATTTTTGTGAGGATGGATCTCTGGCACAATGGCGAATGCCGCTCCATCCGTTACATTCCCAAATCGGAAGTCGGGAAAAATCCCAAAGATTTTATTATCACTGCCTCCATTGACCGCTGGTTTGCCGTCGGGAGAAAACAACTGGATGTGGTCAAGGGAATGATGCAGGGGAAACTCAAACTCAAGGGAGACCTTCCTACGGTCGTCAAGGCGGTCAAGCCCGCCGTTCGCATTGTGGAAACAGTGGGTGAAGTGGGAGGGAAGTATGAGGACGAACTGACGCCTGAAGAAACAGAAAAATTCCGGGCCACCGTTAATGAATTGCTGCCCGAATTTGGTCTTGTTTAGAAACGGTCTTAGTGACACCGGATGGAGGAAGGAGTTATTTCGCCGATATCCGGTGTTTGTCTGATTTTTATAATTTCGTTTCAATATGCTCATAAATTAATGACTCAATCATTCAAGGAGAGGTGAACTATGGCGTACGACAGGGATCTTAACTTCATCTACCGCAATCCGACGCGATTGATTTACGGAGAAAACTCCATCAACGAAGTGGGGCTGGAAGCAGATGCGCTGAAATGCAGCAGGGCCTTTTTGGTGACGGATAAGGGCATCGTGAATGCCGGACTGACCGAACGGGTGGAAAAAGCGCTGGGCAGAAAACTGGCGGGAACTTTTGACGGGTGCATTCAGGATTCCGATTTGCGCATTATTAATGATGCAGCCGAAATTGCCCGGGGCAAGGGAGCCGATATTCTGGTCAGTGTCGGCGGCGGCAGCGTGATTGATACAACCAAAGGGATTGCTATTGTTTTAAAGGAAGGCGGTAAAATTGAGGATTATAAGGGGCAGCAGTGTCTTACGCGTCCGCAAACGCCCCATATTGTCATTCCCACAACGGCAGGCACCGGCAGTGAGGTGACGTACTTTGCGGTGATCAAGGATCAGGTCAACCACCAGAAACACCCCTATTGCGATGATAATATCATTCCCAATGTCGGGATTCTCGATCCGACCATGACCGCGGGATTGCCGCCGATGCTGACGGCCACCACAGGCATGGACGCTTTTAGTCACGCACTGGAGGCCATTCATGCGACACCCTGCTCGCCGGTTGCGGACGGCATGGCGCTGCACGCCATCCGATTGATTATGGAATATCTGCCCCTGTGCGTAGAGAACGGCAAAGACCTGTTTGCGCGAGGTCAGCAGTTAATGGCGTCTACCATCGCCGGAATCGCCTTTACCAATGCCCAGGTCGGTCTTGTCCACGCCATCGCCCATACGCTGGGTGGGCTTTTCCAGGTGCCTCACGGATTAGCCAACAGCCTGATGCTTCCGCATGTCGTCCGTTACAACATGGACACCTGCGCGGATAAATATGTCATGATCGCCCAGGCCATGAATATTTACGCTAAGGGGATGAGTGATGAAGAGGCGAGCGAAGCGGTGGCCGAAGCCATAACCGCATTAACCAAAAGAATGGGCGTACCGCAACGGTTGAGGGATGTCGGTGTTCCTGAAGACGGTCTGGTTCAGTTGGCTGAAGGGACGTTATCCGATGGCGCCATTGTTTATAATCCCAAACCTGTTTTTGAAGCGGAAGAGGTTCTCGGCATCATCAAGCAGGCATGGTAGTTTGGATTCATTAATATTCATTCAAAGATATGAAGGAGGAGCTATGGCTCAGATCAATTTTGCCCCCGGTGTGGAGGATGCCGGTCTGCCCGTCATGATTGCTGATATCATCAAGGGCAATTTGGAGGCCAAACCGCAGCGGCAGGGCGACTTTAATGCCCTCAACGGCAATATCTACATGCAGGCTCATGATGCGGAAGTCGACATGACGATGGTTTTTGAAAAAGGGAATCTGACCGTGCACAGCGGCAAGGTGGGAGATCCCAAGATATCCATCAGCACCGATTCGGATACACTGCTGGCACTGGCCAATATTGATGTCAAATTCGGCCTGCCCTATTATTTCGATAAAGTCGGTTTCGAAGTGTTGAAGAAGCTGTTTTTAACCCGGGAGCTTAAACTCGCAGGACTCTTAACTCACCCGATCATGCTGACCAGATTTACAAAGCTCATGTCCTGTCGTTGAAGCCTGCCAAAAGCCGTCGTTAGACCATTTAAAATATTTTAACAACAGCGCGCGCATTCAGGCGCGTTGTTGTTAAAAACCGTCTTATTGCGTCTGACGACCCCAAAAAAATTACTTTGACTTCAAATCGAAAATTGTTTATATCGTAAAAAAAAATGGTTCTAATCTAAATCGCATCACAGCAAAAAAGAAGACTCATGTCCGTTATAATTCGCATTAGATTCTTTGGTTTCTTATCAATGAGTGTCATGCCCGTTGTAATGAATGTTAGATTCAATAATCTCTAGATATGTTAAAGCATATGCAGCATCATGCTGTTTTCCAAGAGAAGATAAGGGGGAGGATTTGATTATGCGGGAAATTCATGCGGGAGGGAAACTTCTGAAAAAAATTTACGTGGCTATATTCCTGTGGTTTACCGGCAGAGCCATTCAGGCGGCGGCAAAAGTCGACAAGGAAGTTCAAAAAGAATTTGATGCTCTTCCTGACGAATTCACCTTTGCGCTGGGTTGTCTGCCCAACGGTCCGTGGATGGTGGTCGGCAAGCAAAAGGGCAAGGTAAAATATTTCGGCGGCGATCTCAAATGCCGGCCTGTTCATCTTCGTCTCGTTATCAAAAGTATTGATGCCGCATTTTTAATATTGTCTTTTCAGGAAAGCACGGCTCTGGCGACAACCCGTAATCGTCTGATGACGGACGGCGAAGTTCCTTATGCCCTGTCGGTCATACGGATTCTTGATATTGTGGAAGTTTATCTCCTGCCCAAGATCATCGCTTCTCTGGCTGTGAAACGTTATCCCTCATGGTGGTCGTTCGGCCGCAAACTCGCAGGACGGGTCGGCGTCTACACGCGCACTTTGTTGGGGATTTAATGAAAGGAATATAAAATGAATATTACAAACGGTTTTGCATTTATCTGTCCGTTCAAGACGAATTCAGGAAACAAAGCTCTGGAGCATCTTCCCGTAGAGTTGGCCGGCTTCAATGCTTTCAAGCCCCTGATCATCACCAGCCGTCAGTTGGCGGGCTGGAGGGCCATTTCAACGTTGAAAAACGCGTTCGGTGATTCGGGAATGACGCTTGGTCTTTTTGATGATGTAACACAGACGGCCGATTTGAACGTTGTCGAACAAATCAGAGACATATTTGTCAAGGGGCAATACGATGTCATCATCGCCCTGGGCGGCGGGATCATTGTTGATGTGGCGAAAATAGTGAACCTGGCGGTTTCACAAAAAGTTGCCGATGCGTGTCAGCTTTCGCCGGCAACGGCCATTCGCGATCCCCTGGGACCCCTGGTCGTCATTCCGACGTTTGCTGTCAACGGAATGGAGACGTCGAAATATGCCGTTTTAAGCGGAAAGACATTTACCTCGGTTCATTTAATGCCCGATCTCGTGGTGCTTGATCCGCGACTGACCCGGGCAAAAGACGGGAAAACCGTTGCCGAAGCGGGTATTGCCGCATTCGGCCGCACCCTGGAGGCGTACATTGCTCCGGATAAAAATCCTTTTATGGACGCCTATGCTTTTACCGCAATGCGCTTTATCCGGGAGAACCTCGCCTTGGCCGTCAAGAAACGCTGTAATAAAAAAGAGTCCCTTGCGGTGGCCAATGCCGTGGCCATGTCGGGATGTGTTATTTCCAATACCGATCAAAACGTGCTTCACAGACTGGGGCAGGTATTTCAGAATACGGTTCATGTTCATCCGGGCGTGATCATCGGAATGTGCCTTTATCCTCTTCTTGACGATACCATGAAAAAGGGCAACTCTCTTGTATCCAACCTACTGCTTCTGCTGGGCGGAGACGATAAATACGCCGCCATGCCGGAGGCAGGGAGGACAGGAGCGGCTCTGAGGGAGGTATATGGATTTACGTATGAGATTTATAGTATGCTGAAGGGCAAAATGCCGCAGACCATCAGGGAAGCGGGTATCCCGCAGTACCTGATGGACGATGTATTGGAAGTCATCAATCAAGAGCCGGACGGGACTTACCTGCGCACGGTCATCGATCGTGTCGGCGGCTCAACCAAGGCCTGAACGGAAAGGATATAACCCATGATACTACCGGATTATTATGAATTTTGCTGCCGTGTAAAAATTGTTGCGGGACACGACGCGCTGGAAAAGATACCGGCGCTGCTTGCCGAAATGGGGTCAAAAAAACCGCTGATCATCACCGATAAAGGCGTTGCCGCCGCCGGTCTGGTGGATATCGTTGTCAATGCTCTCAAGGATGGTGTTACGATCGGAGGTATTGCCGACAATGTTCCTCCGGACTCCGATTTGAAGGTGGTCAACCAGCTCGCCGGTCTTTACCGGGATAACGCCTGTGACGCCATTATCGCCGTCGGCGGCGGTTCCGTGATGGATACGGCCAAAGGGGTCAACATCGTCGTTTCCGAGAATGCCACCGATCTGATGGCCTTCAGCGGCGCCGGGGCCCTGAATCGGCGCCTGAAGACTCTCGTTGCCATACCGACCACGGCGGGAACGGGATCGGAAGTCACACTGGTTGCCGTGATCAAAGATCATGAAAAGCATTTAAAAATGGCCTTTACCAGTTATTTTTTGTTGCCCAGTGTATCCATTCTCGATTCCCGGATGACCATGACCATGCCGCCTTTCATTACAGCCATGACGGGTATGGATGCCTTGAGCCATGCCGTTGAAGGATATTACTGCCTTCAGAAAAATCCGTTGAGTGACGCCCACTCTCTGGCTGCCGTCAATATGATTCACCACTATCTGCCCACGGTGACCAAAAATCCTGCGGATAAAGACGGTCGCCTGGCCATGGCGGTAAGCGCGTGTCTTGCCGGCATCTCTTTCTCCAATTCCATGGTCGGAATCGTCCATAATCTCGGTCATGCCACCGGTTCTGTCTGTGGAGTTCCTCATGGAATCTGCATGGCCATTTTATTGCCCTATGGTCTCGAATACAATATGCATAAGCGCGGGGATACCATCGGGGAACTGCTGCTGCCCATGGCGGGCGAGGACGTCTATCTCAAGACCTCCAAGGCGGATCGGGCGGATAAGGTTGTTTCCCTGATTCGGCAGATGAATCAGGATCTCAACGAGATCACCGGCGGGCGACATGCGCGGTTCTTCTCGGAGATCAAAGACCGCGATGGGAAGCCGATGGTTTCACGGGAGATTCTTCCTGAAATTGCCAAAGCAGCCCTGCTTGACGGAGCAACCATTTATAATCCGGAAGATTCAGACTATGAAGATAATTTATTAGTGTTGGAAGCGGCATGGGAAGGCAAGCCCCTTGACCGGAATAAAATTAAAAAAGGGTAAACATTACAAGAGAGAGTTTTTATGAGTAAAGCTTATATGGGAAAAATCCTCATGGTGGATCTGTCCAGCAAAACCATGACGGAAGAGACAATACCGGATAGTGTGTACCAGCAATATCTGTCCGGCATGGGGCTCGGAGCCTACATCCTTTACAACCGAATACCGGCCGGCGCCGACCCTCTGGGGCCGGACAATATTCTGGGCTTCTGTTCCGGTCTGCTGACCGGCACAGGCAGTTTATTTTCAGGACGATGGACGCTGGTCGGCAAGTCGCCTCTGACCGGAGGCTGGGGCGACGCGAATTGCGGCGGCACGTTTTCTCCGGCCATCAAGCATTGCGGCTATGACGCCATTTTCTTCAAAGGCATCAGCCCCAATCCGGTTTATTTATATGTAAAAAACGGCAAGACGTTTCTCAAAGATGCCTCGGACCTGTGGGGAATGGATGCCGTCGAAACGGAGGAGAAACTCAAGAAACAGTACGGCGAGAGAGCGGGCGTGGCGGTCATCGGCCCTGCCGGAGAAAAGGTTTCTTTGATTTCCGGTGTTTGTACCGACAAAGGCAGAATCGCCGCCCGATCGGGATTAGGCGCTGTCATGGGGGTGAAAAAACTTAAAGCAGTGGTCCTTGACGGTGTGCAACGGATTCAAGCTCAAGACCCTAAATCAATGAAAAGTCTGAGTCAAAAATGTATCAAGTGGACCAACTTCCCCATGCCGCTCGGCCTGCTTCCGGGCGTGGGCCTGGCTCTTATGGGAACATTTATGGGGGCGACTCCGGTCATGTTTGCCCAGGATGGTCTCCTGTACAAAACCATTTTAAGAACATGGGGCACGGGAGGCATGAATCAAATGTCCATTGAGATGGGCGATTCACCCTTGAAAAACTGGGAAGGTTCCAGTCGGGATTTCCACCTGGGTAAATCCAAAACCGTCAATCCGGATATCATTAAAAAAGCTGAAATCGTAAAATATCACTGTTATTCGTGTCCGCTGGGATGCGGCGGCATTTGCGCCACCAAAGGAAAGTATTCCCATACTCATAAACCCGAATATGAAAGCATCCTCGCGTTGGGAGGGTTGTGCATGAATGAAGATCTGGACAGCCTCTTTTATTTGAACGAACTTCTTAACCGGGCGGGCATGGACACCATTTCCGCGGGCGCAACGGTGGCCTTCGCCATTGAGTGCTACGAAAAAGGTATTCTGACGAAGGAAGATACGGACGGTTTGGAATTGAAATGGGGCAATACGGAAGCGATTGTCGCCCTCATCAGAAAAATGGTCGACCGGGAAGGCATAGGCGATATTCTGGCCGATGGATCCAAAGTTGCCGCGGCAAAAATCGGCCGGGGCGCGGAAGAGTGCACTGTTCATGCGGGAGGTCAGGAACCGGCGATGCATGACGGGCGCGGAGATCCCGGCTTTAATGTCCATTACAGTGTGGAACCCACGCCGGGTCGGCATACGATCGGCGCGCATTTATATTACGAAATGTTTCAGCTCTGGAAGCGGGTCAAAGGATTGCCCAAGCCCAATCTTCTCTATATGAAAGGCAGCAAATATAAGATCAATAAGGAGAAGGCCGAAGCTTCCGCCGCATGCAGTAAATTTATGAGCATGGGGAATGGCGCGGGCATGTGCATGTTCGGCCTTTTTATCGGAGCGAAAAGGATTCCCACGTTCGACTGGCTAAATGCCGCGACCGGCTGGACGTTTACCCCTGAAGAATACATGACCATCGGCGAACGGATTCAGACGATCAAACAGAATTTTAACATCCGGCACGGCATCGAACCGAGAAAAAACTTTATCAGCAGCCGCGCACAGGGGAAGATTCCTCAGAAAAAAGGTCCCAATAAGGGACGGTTTGTCGATGTGGAAAAACTTGCCGCAGATTACTGGGAACAGTTTGGTTGGGACAGGACCAACGGCAAACCCAAAGAGGAAACATTGAAGAAACTGGGAATCAAATAAGAGGTAACAGCATGTCATATACAATTACGGAAAAATGCAATGGCTGTGGCGCCTGCGCTCGAGTGTGTCCCGCGGATGCCATTACCGGTGAAAAAAAGAAAATTCATTCGATCAACGCAGCGCTATGCATCGAATGCGGCGCCTGCGGCAGGGTTTGTCCTCAGGGAGGCGTCTTGGATGCCGATGGCGTTTTGTGCGTCATGATCAAACGATCTGAATGGCCCAAGCCGGAAATCATCGTGGGAAAATGTATCGCTTGCGGCATCTGTGTCGGGACCTGTCCCGCTGGATGCCTGGCTATGTCGGACCGGCCGCGAAATCAAGGCGTGGACGCTTTCCCATATCTGAAGGACGCCAAATCCTGCATCGGTTGCGGATTCTGCGCTTTGGAATGTCCGGTAGATGCCATCGTCATGCAAAAGCCGGAAAAGGCAAAAAAAGAGTCTGCTGAAATGAAAGCGGCGGGTTCGGCAGCGTCCGCGTGAGGCATTACATTAAGAAAGCAATACCGTCATGCCTGCGTAAACGTGATGTCCCGAAGGTTAACACGGTATCGCAGGACAGGAGGATGACGAAATACTGAAAATATGACTGCCGTCGTTTTTCTAACCAAATTAAAAAACCGGTGCTATAAAACACCGGTTTTTTTATGGACAACGCTGCTGGTTTAAGTGGACAACAATCTCTACATAATTTCCCTATGTATTTTCCATCCGTCGGCACTTTTTTTCAATTCCAGAGTTTTCGAACCTTTGGTTCTTAAAATGGAAGAACTGTACTGTTGCACAAATGTTGCCCTGGCTGTATTGCCGCTTATGGAAATTTGTAAATTATTGACGCTGATTTTAATGTTGCTGCTTTTTTGGCGTACTTTAATCTTATGCGCTATCCAGGCATCGAGTCCCATGTTACGGGATTGAAAATCAGACGCATAACAGGCCCGATATGTTTTCATGCTGCCCGATTCCCAGCTTGCCCGCCATTTTCTGACCAGGCTCCGGATGTTTTTTTCGGCAATTTTTTCGGGGGAGACGGCATCCTTTTGCGTGTCTTTGGCTGTTGCCAGGCGCCTGTCCGCAGGCTCGGATATCGAGGACTCATCAACAACATACCAGTTTTCGTTTATTTTTTCTAAAACCAGTTTATTATAGAATCCCTGAAAAGTATTGTTGTCCTTCACGTCAAAAATCTGATCAAAAATAATGACGGCATTATCGCCTTCCTGCAGGATGGCGATGTCGCGAGGCTGTAAAACAAAATGTTTTTTAATGAAATCCAAATTTTTAATTTTGTAGTGAAGGTCTTCTCGCTTCTTTCCCCTGATCTGGGCGCCTTCAGCATACAAAGAATCAATTTCCTTTAAATTTTTTTCAACAAATGCTTTGTTCCACGACCATAATATCTTCTCGAATTCATCTCTGGAGTCGGAAAGATAATCCTGATCAACCCAATTGATGGATTCGGAGATAATGACGGGTGTTCTGTTCAAATGAATGAAGTTGGCCAGTTTCTTCATATCTTCATCACTTAGCACGACACAACCGTTGGATTGTTGCGGAAGCAGTGGCTTGGTGGTTCCGTGAATCCAGATATTATTGCCGTCTTTGCCTGCTCGTTTATCGGACAGAGTCGGATAATCCAGCGTAAAGGCCAGTGAACCGTACGTTTCCGAAGGTCCCGGGTTTTCCAGGATTCTGGTGGCGAAGAAAATTCCATTGGGGGTTTTTGCATCTCCCGCAATCCTTTTGGAACCGGGGTTTTTACCGGTGGAACAAACCGTTTCGAAGACCTTGGAGTATTTGCCTGATTTATAAAAGACATATAATTTTTGATGTTCTTTATCGACAACGACCGCGTATCCTGACGAAAAGGCAACAATTGAATCCGGTATCTGACCTTTGTAGGAAGAATGGTCTGATGACGCCGGTTTCGCGATTTGCTTTTTTTCCGTCAAGGGCGGCGATGAAGAGCCTCTTAATTTAATATCTGCAGCAACGGTGGAATAAATATTCATGAAGTAGAACAGAGCGCCGATCAGCAGAAGGATGAGACAAGAGATTATTATTTTTTTCTTCTTATTCATAAGAACAGGTAAATTCAGAGTTTTTTTAAAAAAAGTATTGTTCTTTTAGCAAAAAACTGATAATCATTCAAGAAATTAATACAAAATAAAAATTGCTCTTCTGTGAGGCTTTCTTTTTTTTGTGAGAACAAAGAATCTAATAAAATGATTTACAGGAATTTGGAATTACATTATAAATTTAAAAAAATGATTTATTAGATTGGTGCATGCGTCAACGACCAGGAGATTATTTTGTCTAATACCAGCAAAGACATAAACTCTACGGAAAAACTTCTCAATGTGATACGCGGGAAAGACGAGGCGTCTTTCGGCGGGCTCGGAAAACAGAAAATTTCTTTAACGCCGGATAAAAAAACCGGTATTTTCCAATCAGGATTTCTTGAAAAATTCCTTTCCAAAAAGAAGTATACGGTCGGTATCGATATCGGGCGTGAATTTATCTGCCTGGTAAAAACAGCTCAAGACAGCAATCATCAGCCGATTTTAGTCGATAAAAAAATCATCACAATAGATCCCCGGTTCGTCATAGGTTCTCCGGAATTCAATCAGTTGGTCAAAACGTCGGTTTTAAGTTTTTGCGGCAATCTTGCTGATTGCGACATCTGGACCAAGGTTGCCACAAGTCAGGTCGGCGTTTATTTCTTCACGATTCCCCGCGTTCCCAAAAAGCAAATTCAGAAAGTCATTTTCTGGACGGCCAAAAAAGAGGGATTTTACGATGAAGAAAAACAGATTTTTGATTTTGAAATCCATGGCGAACTGGTAGAGCAGGGGACGCCTAAATATTCGGTCATGTTCTATACCGCTCAAAAAGCGGAAGTTGCGAGAATAAAATCGTTTGCCGATAATATCGGCATTAATCTTAAAGGAATTACCATCGTTCCTTTCGCCATGCAGAATATTTTCCGGTCGAAATGGAT
>ERZ795048.658-NODE-658-length-35421-cov-12.795142_pt1 | contig 35421 bp, 25 predicted proteins | sample MGYA00375132_ERZ795048 | MGnify/ENA primary metagenome ERZ795048 (study PRJEB30177, sample SAMN05720225) | activated sludge metagenome | isolation source: Anaerobic digester | place: Hong Kong | collected 2014-12-17 ... | reverse complement strand
CACCCGAGGTGTTCGGGTCGCCGTCGTCGCAGGCGGTGCCGGGCAGGGCGCTGCCACCGGGCACGCCCAGGCAGTCGTCCACCAGGCCGCCGGTGCAGTTGCAGTTGGCATCCCAGGTCTCACCCGAGGTGTTCGGGTCACCGTCGTCGCAATCCTGACCAGGCAGGGCGCTGCCACCTGGATTCCCTTGGCAATCGATCAGCTGTCCGGCACAGGAGCAGTCCGACAGGATCACATCGTTCCCGGTGGTGCTGTCCAAGTCGTCGCATGGTGTTCCGGGCTCCGGCCCACCTGGACAGAGATCGAACCCATTGCAGGTGCCATCGTTGTCATCGTCGTTGCACAGGAACCGGTAGGAGGTGCCACATGGGGCGTTGTCCAAACGGATGTAATAGGTGCCGGCCGTGAGCATGTTCGAGGTGAAGGTGCCAAGTGCAGGGGTGGAGCCCCCGCCCACCGGGAAAGTGGTTGCCTGCACCAGACCCCCGAACGCGTTCAACAGGGTGAAGTTCATGGTACCTGCGGCACCCGCGTTCTCGGCCTCCATGCCGATCTCGATCGTGCCATCTGCTCCAAGGGTCAGACCGAAGTAGTCGGAGGTGTTGTCGTAGAAGAAATCCAATCGGCCCGGCGATCCGCCCAGGTCAAGGTCCAGTCCGGTCGCCTGACCAATGCTATTGTTCGGTTCGGGATCATCCCCGAATACCGGCTGGGTCACGGAATAGTTGAACCGGTAGGAAACGCCGCAGATGGTGCTGCCGAACACGTGGAGGTAGTAGAGTTGTTCATTGCCCAGACAGCTCGCAGAGAGCACGGTGGAGCTTGGACTTCCTGAACTCCCGATGCTCACCGGCCAGGCCTGGATCAGACCGCCCGAGCTGTTCAGCAGATGGACGTTCATCGTCTCAGCCGTGGACGACCCCGAGTGTTCGGCGCTCATCGTGATGTCCAGCACCCCATCCGTTGGCAGGATCAATCGGAAGTAGTCCGTGTTGTCATCGTAGTAGAAATTGATCCGGCCGTCATGGTCGATGCTCGCCGCCACCGTGTCGGATTGTGAGGTCCCGTCATTCTCCTCGAGGTCGTCAGCATAGAGGGGCGGGGTCACGCCGTAGTTGAACTGATAGGAGACCCCACAGGCCGTTGGGTTGAAGAACCGGAGGTAGTACAATTGCTCGGTCCCTAGGCAGCTGGTCGCCAGATCGGTCATGATCGGGTTGCCGTTCGCACCGATGTTCACCGAATGGCTCTGGACCAACCCGCCGGAGCTGTTGAGCACATGGGCCGTCAAGGTCTCTCCGGTGCTCGTACCTGCGTGTTCGGCGTTCACGGTGATGTTCAAGATCCCATCGCTGGGCAGGATCAGGCGGTAGTAGTCCGAGTTGTCGTCGTAGAAGAAATCCAGGCGACCTTCATGGTCCACACCAGCAGCCACCGTGTCGGCTTGTGTCGGAGCATCGTTTTCCTCGAGATCTTCAGCGTATAGCGGATCCGTGATGGTGTAGGACAACCGGTAGGAGGTGCCGCATGAGGCATTGTCGATACGCAGGTAGTACAAGCCATCTCCCTTGCAAAGTGAGCTCAGCTGGGTGGTGACGGGGATCGAGCTTGCACCAACGGGAACCCCGGTATAGCTGTTCAGCAAGCCGCCGCTGCTGTTCAGCAGGGTGACCGTCAGCGTTCCAGGGCTGCTGCCGCGATGCTCGGCCTCCAGCGTGAAGTTCAGGATGCCATCGTCGGGGGTCTCCAGCCGATAATTGTCGGCGTTGTCAGTATAGGTCAGGAAGTTCACCTGACCATCCAGAGGGGTGGCGATCGGAAGAAGGGTGGCCTGGCCGAGCGAATTGTTCGGTTCAGGGTCCGGATCGAACACCGGCGGAAGCACGTCCACCGTCAGTTCGTAGGTCGTGCAGGTGGTGGCGGAAGGGTTGTTCACCCGCACGTAGTACGTGCCCTGTCCGCGGCAGTCCACGATGGCATCGTCGAGTACCGGAAGACCATTGCCACCGGCGTTCAACTGCAAGTTCTGGACAAGTCCACCCGAACTGTTCAGCAGGTCGATGGAAACCGTGATGGGTGCAGCGCCCGAATTGGACATCTGGCTTTGAACACGGATCGCACCGTTCCCGCTGGACACCAATTGGAACCAGTCGGCCGTATTGTCCGGCGTCGAACAGGCCCCCAGCTCGCCGCTGATGGGGGTGCCTTCGGTAATGGGGTTCGCCTGTCCGGGGCTGTTGTTGGGCTCCGTTTCCGGCTGCGCTGCCAGCCCGATGGGTATGGCGAGCGAGCAGGCCAACAGGAGCCTGGTCAGGGGTGGGGTCGTTCGTCTCATGAGGTATTGGATTTAGGGTTTCCATACCATCGGGCCCGACCCGGGGATGTGAACGATCGCCCGGATCTTTTCATGATCGCCGGGTCCGGGTGTTCACATTCCGGTGATGTTCCGATGTGAAGGCGGGGACCGGTAAAAGAGGTTCCCGCTGGACTTGACCATGAGACCTTCGTATTATCGTGACCGGCCCCACCCACCTCGTGGACCGGAACCTCACCTCAGCGACCACCAGCCGTTGGCTGGAGGGCCTCTGCCGCAGCGATGCTGCGGTGGTGCAGGAACTCTACGACCTGCATTTCCCCGGCGTGCGCCATTTCGTGCTGCAGAACAGCGGCACCCTGTCCGATGCGAAGGACGTGTTCCAGGAAGCGATGACCGTGCTTTGGCTCAATGCCCGGGAGGGACGTGTATCGGCCGGGGAGGGCAACGACCTGGGGGGGTACCTCTTCCGGGTGGCGCGCAACAAGTGGTTGGACACGGTGCGTTCCGCGGCGCACCGCAATGGACAGCAGGCCATGGACAGTGAGCAGGTGGCGGCCACCATCGCGGACACGAACGATCGCGAGATCGAGGACCGCATCGCTGGTCTGCGGTCGATCTATGCACGCCTGGACGAACGCTGCCGGTTGGTCTTGGACCGCTTCTATTTCGAGGAACGGGACCTGGCGGCCATCGCCTCTGAACTGGGCGTGGACGAAGGAAGCATCCGGACCATCAAGTACCGCTGCATGATGAAGCTCCGCCGGATGGGCGGACAGGTGGCGGAACGTGAAGCAAGGAACGAGCGGCCATGAACGGGAACGAGCTTTCGCACGAACGCTTCGAACGGATCGAAGCCTACTTGTTGGGCACGCTTTCCCCCGAGGATCGCACCCGCTTCGAGGCCGAGTTGGAGGCCGATGAGCAGCTGCGCGAGGAGGTGACCCTGCAGCGCGAACACATCCGCGCCATTCAGTTGGGTGGGTTCACACGCACGTTGGAGCAGGCGGCGCAACGGCACTCGGAGAACGATGAAGGTGGCCGGGTCCTGTCCCTGGCCCGTTCCGGTCGCAACTGGGTCCCCTGGGCTGCCGCGATCGCTGCCTTGGTGGCCGTGGCCATCTGGGCCCTGGTCCGACCTCCGCTGAACGAGCGGGTGTACGCGGAGTTCCATGTGCCCGATCCTGGTCTTCCCGTACCCATGGGTGCGGCCGAGGACCATGCCTTCCACGATGCCATGGTGGCCTACAAGCTTGGCGATCATGCCGAGGCCTTGATGAAGTGGGAAGGGCTCCGGCGAACGGGCAGGGACAACGATACGCTGCGCTATTTCATCGGTTGTGCCACCCTTGAGTCCGGAAGGGCCGGGGAAGCACTGTCGCTCTTCACGCCCCTGGCATCTTCTCCCGGACCTTTCCAGGACAAGGCGCGGTGGATGCTCTTCATGGCGGCGGTGAAGGCCGGGCGAACCTCGCTCCTGGACAGTCTCGATCTTTCGAATGATCCGCTGCTGGCCGATCGGGCAAGGCGCGTCCGGAAAGCGCTGGGCAGGCCATGAGGACCGTGGTGCTGCTTGCCCTGCTGAGCACGGCGCTGGGCACCTCGCAGGGGCAGTCGCCGGCGCACCGGCGGCATGTGCTCATCGACAGCCTCTACCGCAGCGAACGACATGCCGAGCTCGTTCGCGTGGTGGACGCGCAGCTGGATGCCGCGCCCGGGACCAACTGGGCCGATTCGATCTATCAATATCTCTACGCGTACGGTCGGGCCAACTGGAAACTGCACGGTCCCGACCGGGGCATGGAGGCGGCCGAGCGGGTGATGGCGCAGGTGGACCGCCTCGATGGTGATCCGCTGCATCGGTTGGACGCGCTGGGCGACCTGAGCTGGCTCTATTACGAGGTCGGCCGTCTTCCCGAGTGCCTGCGGGTGGATTCGCTGGCATTGCACGTGGCCTTGAGCGCTGATGGCGTGCCTGCCCTGCGGCTCGGCAAGGCCCATCAATACCTGGGTTTCGACCACAGCATGCTCGGCGATCACGGCCGCGCCGTGGAGTATTTCCTGGCGGCCAAGGAGGTGTATGATGCGGACGGTTCCATTCCCGTGATGTACCAGGCGGAGACCTGTAATGGGATCGGTGCCTCCTACTGGCACCTCGGTCGCACGCGTGATGCCGAGGCCTACTACCGCGAGGCGTTGGACCTGCTTGGCGATCCGGAGGAGACCGAGCTCATCGGACGCAAGGCCAGCACGGTGGGCAACCTGGGCATCCTGTGGGAGGATGCCGGCGACCTCACCCGCAGCAAGCAGTGGTACGAGGAGAACCTGCGACTGAACGATCGCGTGATCGCGCTCACGGAGGATCCGTTCGAACGGGATGAGGCGATCCTGAACCGGGCAAGGACCTATTCGAACCTGGCCGCCCTTTATTTCTCCACGGGCGATCATTCCACCGCCTCCCGCTACCTGGACCTCTCGGAAAAGGGGCGTTCCCAGGTACTCGAACCCGATGACCCCCAGCTCCTGAGCCTCCAGGAACGACGGGCCGATCTGGCCCTGGCCGCCGGCCGTCCGGAAGAGGCGGGTCGCGTGCTGCGGGCCTACGTCGATGCCTGTGAGGGGTACTATGGCGAGCGAAGCGAGCACCTGGCCCGTGCGCTTTCCAAGCAGGCCGAGGTGGCTGCGGAACTGCATCACGAACAAGAGGCGGAAGCGCTGTTCGGCAGGTCCATCGGCATGCAACGAGGGCTCGGTGGGCAGGGTGCCGGACCTGTCCTTGCGCTCACGCTCAGAAGGCGCGCCAGGTTCCACTTGATGGCGGGCAGGACGGACCTTGCGATCAAGGACCTGGTGGAGGCCCGAGCGATCCTGGAGCAGGTGCATGGCACCGGGAGCATACGCGTCGCGGAGATCGATCTGGCCCTTGTCGAGGCAGCGGTCCGGGCAGGGGATCGCATCTTGGCATGGCAGGCCTGGGATCAAGCGCGTACCGCGTTGGACGAACGGTTCCGGGAGCTGGAAGGCCCTGCCATTCCACAGGCCCATGCGATCCCTCAGTTGGTGACGGATGCCGTGTATTGGCAGGTGGTCCTGCTACGGCATGAGCATCCGGACAGCCTGTCCCCGGACCAGCAGCTCGAACTGTTACGGCCCGGTATGCAGTCCTTGGCACGCAACAAGGGCGCCCTGCTCGATGAGGGTTCGCGTTTGGTGCTCGTGGGCTCGCAGGAACGTCTGTTCGACCTGGCGCTGGAGATCGCTTCCGAAGCGGAAGGGAACGCCCAGGTGCGAGCCGAGCGATTCTTCCAGCTGGCCGAGACGGATCGGGCCATCCTGCTGAAGAGCCGGCTCAACACCTTCAGCAGCCTGCGGTTCACCGGGGTGCCGGACACCCTGCTCAGGCGCGAGGCCATGCTCCTGAAGACCTTGAAGGGTGAGGCGGAGGACGAAGCGCCCCTGCACGACAGGCAAGGCATGGAAGTGGAGCTGCATGAACTGATGGCCACCCTGGAACGGGATCATCCGGCCTACTTCGCCCTGCGCTACGGTGAGCGGCCCGTCACGTTCGCCCAGGTACGCGAAGCCCTGCTCACGACCGGGAACGCACTGCTGGAGTTCGCCTTCACGGACACAGGGCTCCATGCGCTCGTGTTGCGCACGGACACCGCGCTGTTGCTCCGACTTCCTGCCCGGGGCCTGCAGGAGGACGTGGACCGGCTCAACAGGGCCGTGGCCGATCGGCAGGCGGCTCCCTACCTGGAGGCGGCCCACCGCCTCTACCGCCGGTTGCTGGCACCGCTCGCTCCCTGGCTTGGCGGGCGTGAGCTGTTGATCGTGCCCGATGGACCACTCCATCGCCTGAACATGGAGGTGCTGCTCGACGCTCCCTGCACGATGGAGGAGGCCCGTGACCACCTGCTGCTGCGCCGGCATGCGGTCGGATACCTCCTGTCCGCCACCACCGCAGTGCAGTTCCATGGGCTGGGAGGTACGGCCGGAAAGGGCGCGCTGGCACTGGCCCCGGGCTTCAGCGATCAGTTGAAGGACCAATACCGGCAGGCACAGGCGGACAGTTCGCGCTGGGACCGCGACTTCCTCTCGCTCGTGCGTCAGCCGTTCATGTTGCGCACCGCCAGGCACGTGGGCGAGCTCTTCCGGGCCCGGTTGCTCATGGCCGGTGAGGCCACGGAAGCACGGTTCCGGGAGGAGGCGGGGCGGCATGGCATTCTGCATCTGGGCACCCACGCGGAGATGAACGGCAGCGATCCGCTCTACTCACGCCTCGTGCTGAGCAAGGACGGCGCCTCGCTTGAGCCCGACGCGGACGGCTACCTGCATGCCTATGAGATCTACGAGATGCAGCTGCGCGCCGAGCTCGCGGTGCTCTCCGCGTGCGAGACCGGCGCAGGGAACTTCGAGGCCGGGGAAGGGGTGCGGTCGCTCGCCCACAGCTTTGCCTATGCGGGTTGTCCGAGCCTGGTGATGGCCCTCTGGCAGGTGGACGAGAAGAGCACGGCCGAGATCCTCGACCGCTTCTATGACGGCCTCGCCGATGGGCTGCCGAAGCATGAAGCACTGCGACGGGCGAAGCTGGACTTCCTGGACCGTGCGGCGGGCGAGCTGGCGCTGCCGTACTACTGGGGCGGGCTCGTGCTGGTCGGTGATGTGACCCCTGTGGATGGCTCGCGTGAGGGCCTGCCCGGATGGGCCTGGATGGTCCTCGTGCTGGTGGCGATCCTTCTGGTGTACCGGTTCGCCCGTCGCTGAACGCACGAAGCCCCGACCTATCCGGCCGGGGCTTCGCAGTTGATCGGGCCTCGATGGGCCTTCAGGAAGCCTTACATCATGTCCATGCCCCCGCCCATGCCACCGTGCGGCATGGCAGGCGCCTTCTCCTCGGGCTCTTCGCTGATCACGCACTCGGTCGTCAGCAGCATGCTCGCGATGCTGGCGGCGTTCTCCAGGGCCACGCGGGTCACCTTGGTGGGGTCGATCACGCCTGCGGCGAGCAGGTTCTCGTACTCCTCGGTGCGGGCGTTGAAGCCGTAGTCGGCCTTGCCGTCGCGCACCTTCTGCACCACGATGCTGCCCTCGAGGCCGGCGTTGGCCACGATCTGGCGGAGGGGCTCCTCCAGCGCGCGGCGCACGATGGCCATGCCGGTGGTCTCATCGGCGTTGGCACCTTCGAGCTTCTCCAGCACTTTCTGGGCCCGGATGTAGGCCACGCCACCGCCCGGCACGATGCCTTCCTCCACCGCGGCGCGGGTGGCGTGCAGGGCGTCGTCCACGCGGTCCTTCTTCTCCTTCATCTCCACCTCGGTGGCGGCACCCACGTACAGCACGGCCACACCGCCGGCCAGCTTGGCCAGACGCTCCTGCAGCTTTTCGCGGTCGTAGTCGCTCGTGGTGGTCTCGATCTGGGCCTTGATCTGGTTCACCCGCGCGGTGATGTCGGCCTTCTTGCCGGCACCGTTCACGATGGTGGTGTTGTCCTTGTCGATGCTGATCTTCTCGGCCTTGCCCAGGTAGCTCAGGTCGGCGTTCTCCAGCTTGTAGCCACGCTCCTCGCTGATCACGGTGCCACCGGTCAGCACGGCGATGTCCTCCAGCATGGCCTTGCGACGATCGCCGAAGCCCGGGGCCTTCACGGCGGCCACCTTCAGGGCGCCGCGGATCTTGTTCACCACCAGCGTGGCCAGGGCCTCACCGTCCACGTCCTCGGCGATGATCAGCAGGGGCTTGCCGGTCTGTGCGCTCTTCTCCAGTATCGGGAGCAGCTCCTTCATGCTGCTGATCTTCTTGTCGTAGATCAGGATGTGGGGGCTGTCCAGCTCGGCCTGCATCTTCTCCGCGTTGGTCACGAAGTAGGGGCTCAGGTAACCGCGGTCGAACTGCATGCCTTCCACCACCTCCACGGTGGTCTCGGTGCCTTTCGCCTCCTCCACGGTGATCACGCCCTCCTGCTTCACCTTCTGCATGGCCTCGGCGATCAGGGCGCCGATGGTCTCATCGTTGTTGGCGCTGATGGAGGCGACCTGCTTGATCTTGTTGTTGTCGTCGCCGACCTTCTTGCTCAGCTTGCGCAGGTCCTCGACCACGGTGGTCACGGCCTTGTCGATGCCACGCTTCAGGTCCATGGGGTTGGCACCGGCGGCCACGTTCTTCAGACCGGCGGTCACGATGGCCTGGGCGAGCACGGTGGCGGTGGTGGTGCCGTCACCGGCAGCGTCGGCCGTCTTGCTGGCCACTTCCTTCACCATCTGGGCGCCCATGTTCTCCACGGCGTCCTTCAGCTCGATCTCCTTGGCCACGGTCACCCCGTCCTTGGTCACGGCAGGGGCGCCGAACTTCTTGTCGATGATCACGTTGCGGCCCTTGGGACCCAGGGTCACCTTCACCGCGTCGGCCAGCGCGTCCACGCCCTTCTTCAGGCGGTCGCGGGCATCCAGGTCGAATTTGATGTTCTTGGCGGACATCTTTTGTTGGCTTTAGAGGTTCGTCGTTGGGATGATCAGTTGAGCACGGCGTAGATGTCGCTCTCCCGCATGATCAGGTAGTCCTTGCCATCGAGGGAGAGTTCCGTACCGCTGTACTTGCCATAGAGGATCTCGTCACCGGCCTTCACGCTCAGCGGGGTCACCTTGCCATCCTCCGCTACACGGCCCTGGCCCACGGCCACGATCTTGCCACGCTGGGGCTTCTCCTTGGCGGTGTCGGGAATGATGATGCCACCCTTGGTGGTCTCTTCGGCGGCGGCGGCCTCCACCAGCACGCGGTCCGCAAGCGGCTTCACTTTGGTTGCCATGTTGATCGAATGATTAGGGTCGTTTGGGTTTCGGCGCGGGTCGGTCAAGCCGTATGCCAAGGCGGTCCAAGCCAGCCCGGACTGACAACTTTTCCTGAAGCGGGAAAATGCGGTGGAAGGGGTGTCAGGCCATGCCTGACAGGCTGACCGTCAGTTGGTCTCCTCCTCGTCCTCGAGTGACTTCAACGCCTCGCTGGCGGCCTCCTCCGGGTTCTCCGTGCTCACGGCGCCCGGGTCCACGGCGCCCTCGGTCACAGGGGCGCTGGGGGCGTCCAGCTCGCTGGCCAGGTCACTGGCCTCCGGCTTGATGCTGGAGGCGATCAGGCACAGCACCATCAGGGCCACCGCCAGCGTCCAGGACGACTTCTCCAGGAAGTCCGCCGTGCGCTGCACACCGCCGATCTGTTGGGCACCGGTGAAGCCCGCCGCCAGGCCGCCGCCCTTGGGGTTCTGCGCCAGCACCACCAGGGCCAGCAGGAAGCAGACGATCAGGATCAGGATGGAGATGGCGACCATGGCTCAGTTGCTCGTTTTGTCCTCGAGCGCTTTTGCGAGGGCCGCAAAGTAACTGCTTTTCTCCGGGTGTTTCAACGCCAATCGGTGGTAGGCATCGATGGCCTTGGACGTGTTCCCCTGGGCGGCGTACAGCTTGGCGAGGGTCTCCGTCACCAGTCCGGCGTCATCGGCCAGGCTTCGTTTGGCGGCCTCCTGCGGCTTGTAGAAGGTGGCCTTGGGCGTTGGCGGCGGCGTCTGGCTCTGGATGAACCGGTCGATCAGGTCCTTCACCGGCGCTTCCTCCCTGGCGGTGGAAGCAGCACGGGTACTCGCGGAAGCAGCAGCTGCTGCCGGCACGGAGGGCGTGGCCAGCCAGTCGCTGAAACGCATCCGGGTGCCTGCGACCACGACGGGCGGTGCCGCCTCTTCGGGGGCGCCGACCGCTTGGATGGGTTCCTCGGGCAGCCCTGTGCCCGGGTCTTGCCCGGCCACTTCCTCCGAAGGATCGATCTCCGCGCTTGGCTCTTCCGGTGAAAGCAGGTAGCCCCCCGCCAGGATGGCCTCTTCATACTGCCCGCTCAGTTCATCGTCCGGGACCTCCAAGACAGGTTCCTCGCGGATCGGCCCTTGCGTCGAAGGAGCGGTTGTCAGGTCGTCTTCCGGTTCGTCGGGGGCTTCCGCTTCCGGTGGGGTGGTTGTCCTGTTCTGAGAAGGAGGCTCCTCGATCGCAGAAGCCGGTATCGTGGTGGTCCGCCTTGTATCGCGTGCCGGAGCGGCATGGACCAGGTCGAAGAGCACCTGCCGGCTGGGGATCTGCACCGCGGCCCGCTGTACGGTGCTTCCCGACAACACGTCGCCGCCCGCCTGTTCACCGGCCGCCAGCAACAGGTGCGCCCCGCTGAACCAGGGGTTGCGGTCCACCAGTTCCCGCAGGGCGGGGAGGTCGCCGGCGTTCACCAGCGAGGGGTCCTTCAGCAACAGGTCCAGCCGTTCGCGCTCCATGTCCTTACCAGCTTCCCAGCGTACGGTCGAAGATATCCTGCACCAGCTGATCGCTGATCTCCCGCACCAGCGTCTCCTCCACGGAAGTGAGGTCCTGACCGCTGTCGTAGTCCGCGAAGCGGCTGAAGGTGCTCTCGCTGTTCTTGTCCGTGTCCAGGGTGTTCACGTAGCGCACCTTCACCGTCATGGTCAGCCGGTTCAACGCCGCGGTCTCGTTGCTCTGGATGTTCACCGGCTGCACATCGTAGCCCACGATCTCCCCCGCGTATTGCACATCCCCATCGGAGCCGGTCAGGTTCAGCGGGGTCTGTGCCTGCATCAGGTCGCGTAGCGTTTCCGTGAACACCTGTGCCACGCGGGGCGAGGCCAGGGGAGCCCGGGCATCGAAGAGGTCGATGCTCACGGTGCGCGCGTCCTTCGGGATGTCGGCCCCCGTGAAGGAGTAGCTCACCCGGCAGGCCGTGAACACCAGGGCCAGGGCCAGGACCAGCATGGCCTTGTGTGATCGGCGGGTCGCGGGGTGGACCATGATGCGATGGACGTCGGCCCTCAGTTCAGGCCGTACTCCTTGATCTTGCGGTAGAGCGTGCGCTCACTGATCCCCAATTCCTGTGCCGCGGCCTTTCGCCGGTTGCGGTGCTTGGTCAACGCCTTGCGGATCAGTTCCTTCTCCTTGTCCTGCAGGCTCAGCGATTCCTCCACTTCCGCATGCTCCACGTCCTGGGGGTCATCGTGGTGTTCGTGCATGCTGATCCGGACCGGAGGGGTGCCGGTCTCGCCACCGGGCAGCAGGAGCTCGTTGTCGTAGACCTTGCGCACCAGCGCGGGGTCCAGGGGCTTCTCCTGCATCATGCCATGCACCAACGCCTTCAGGTCGTTCAGGTCGTTCTTCATGTCGAAGAGCACCTTGTACAGCAGTTCCCGCTCGTTGATGGAGGTCGCCTCACCCCCGTTGGCCCCCACTGGCACCAGTGCACTGCTCTCGCTGGGCAGGTACTGGCGCAGCGTGGCGGCGTCGATCTCGCGGTCCTGTTCGATCACGCTGATCTGTTCGGCGATGTTCCGCAGCTGGCGCACGTTGCCCGGCCAGCGATAGGCGGTGAGCAGCTGAAGGGCGTCGGGGCTCAGCGTCACCGCCGGCATCCGGTAGCGTTCCGCGGCATCCTGGGCGAACTTCCGGAACAGCAGGTGGATGTCCTCCTTGCGGTCGCGCAGGGGCGGCACGTGGATGGGCACGGTGTTCAGGCGGTAGTACAGGTCCTCGCGGAAGGAACCCCGCTGCACGGCCTGCAGCATTTCCACGTTGGTGGCGGCCACCACGCGCACGTCGGTCTTCTGGGCCTTGCTGCTGCCCACCCGGATGAACTCACCGGTCTCCAGCACGCGGAGCAGGCGCACCTGGGTGTTCAGGGGCAGTTCGCCCACCTCGTCCAGGAAGATGGTGCCGCCATTGGCCACCTCGAAGTAGCCCTTCCGTGCCTCGTGCGCCCCGGTGAAGCTGCCCTTCTCATGGCCGAAGAGCTCGCTGTCGATGGTGCCTTCCGGGATGGCCCCGCAGTTCACCGCGATGTAGGGCCCGTGCTTGCGGGCGCTGAGCTGGTGCACGATCTGGGGCATCACCTCCTTGCCCGAACCGCTCTCCCCGGTGATCAGCACCGTGAGGTCCGTCGGCGCCACCTGCGCCGCCACCTCGATGGCCCGGTCCAGCAGCGGCGAGCCGCCGATGATCCCGAAGCGTTGCTTGATGGCCTGGACGTTCATGCGGGGAGGGCTTCACGGGTGTGGAGGAGCGTGGTCACTTCGCCCTGCAGGCTGCCCGAGGTGGCGCTCAGCACCCGGGCCTCGATGTAGTCGCCGGGCATCAGCTCGCGGCCCTCGAAGTGCCGGGCCACGATCACCACGGCGTTCTGGCCGTTGCGGCCGAAAAGGTGCTCCGCGCTGCGCTTGCTCACGCCCTCCAGCAACACCTCCTGCACCTTCCCGACGTGCTGGCGGTTGCGCTCCAGTCCATGCGCCATCTGCCGGTCGATGATCTCCTGCAGCCGCCGGCCCTTCACGTCCTCCGCCACATCGTCGGCGTACTTCCGGGCGGCCAGGGTGCGGGGGCGTTCGCTGTACTTGAACATGTAGGCCATGTCGTAGCGGACCTCGTCCATCAGGCTCAGCGTGTCGGCATGGTCTTCCTCCGTTTCCCCGCAGAACCCGGCGATCAGGTCGGTGCTGATGGCCGCCCCGGGCAGGATGCGGCGGATGGCGGCGATGCGGTCCAGGTACCAGGCGCGGTCGTAGCCGCGGTTCATGCGCTGCAGCACGCTGCTGCTGCCGCTCTGCACCGGCAGGTGGATGTACTCGCAGATGTTCGGGTGCGCGGCCATCACCTCCAACACCTTGTCGGTCATGTCCTTCGGGTGGCTGGTGCTGAAGCGCACGCGCAGCAAGGGATCCACCCCGGCCACCAGGGCCAGCAGGTCGGCGAAGTCCGTCACCGGCTTTGCCGGGTCCTTCACCTGCCCCCGGCTGTCCACGTTCCAGCGGTAGCTGTCCACGTTCTGGCCCAGCAGGGTCACCTCCCGGTAGCCTTGGGCCACCAGGTCGCGGGCCTCCTGCACGATGGTCTCCGGGTCGCGGCTGCGTTCCCGCCCCCGGGTGAAGGGGACCACGCAGAAGGCACACATGTTGTCACAGCCCCGCATGATGCTGATGAAGGCGGTGACCCCGTTGCGGCCCAGGCGCACCGGTGCGATGTCGTCGTAGGTCTCGTCGCGGCTCAGCAGCACGTTCACGGCCTTCTGGCCGGTGCCCACCTCGTCCAGCAGCTGGGGAAGCGAGCGATAAGCATCCGGGCCCACCACCAGGTCCACGAGCTGCTTCTTCTCCAGCAGGTCCTCCCGCATGCGCTCGGCCATGCAGCCCAGTACCCCGAGCTTCAGGTCCGGATTCCGTCCCTTCAGGTGCTTCAGCCCGTCGATGCGGTTCAGCACCGTCTGCTCGGCCTTGTCCCGGATGCTGCAGGTGTTCAGCAGCACCAGGTCGGCCTCCTCGGGCCGGTCCGTCGTGGCATAGCCTTCCTCCGCCAGGATGCTCGCGACGATCTCGCTGTCGCTGAAGTTCATCTGGCAGCCGTAGCTCTCGATATAGACCTTTCTTCCCACGGGACTCCAAAAGGACCGCGAAGGTACGGCGATCGACTGACAAGGTGGCAGTCCGGAACTGCTGATCCATGAGCGGTGATGGCCCTTGGTGGAAGGCCCGTAAGTTCACCGTCCCAAACCGCCCGGACCATGGAGACCATCGACCCGACACTTGCCACGAGCACCCCGCCACCCACCAGCGACGAACGCACCATCGCCCTGCTGGCACACATCCTCACCTTCGTGGGGGGCTTCATCGCCCCGCTGGTGGTGTACCTGGCCAAGAAGGACGAGTCCCCGTTCATCACCCAGCACGCGAAGGAGTCGCTCAACTTCCAGATCACGCTGATCCTGGCCATGATGGCGAGCGCGATCCTGATCTTCATCTTCATCGGGTTCATCCTGATGTTCGTGGTCGGCATCGGTTCGCTGGTGCTGGTGATCATGGCCACCATCAAGGCCAGTGAGGGGAAGCCCTACCGCTACCCGGTGAACATCCGATTCATCAGCTGATCGGCACCCGGGGAGGCCCCTGTTGAAAATTTCCTTCCCCTTAGGGGAAGAGAGGCTCCGCGCCCGATGTCGGGGAACGACCCGGGCACCGCCGACCTTTTATTTGCCGTCCGAAGCAGTACGCAACGATGGCCAAGAAGAAAGGAACAGGCGGCGACCTGGTGATCGTGGAATCACCCGCCAAGGCACGCACCATAGAAAGGTACCTGGGCGAGGGCTTCACCGTGCTCAGCAGCTATGGGCATGTGCGCGACCTCCCCGAACGCGACCTGAGCGTGGACGTGGAGAACGGCTTCGAGCCCACCTACATCGTCCCCGACGACAAGAAGGACCGCCTCAAGGAGCTGCAACAGGAGGCCGATCGCGCCGGGATGGTCTGGCTCGCGACCGATGAGGACCGCGAGGGGGAGGCCATCAGCTGGCACCTCAAGGAGGCCCTGAAGCTGCCGGACGACAAGGTGAAACGGATCACCTTCCACGAGATCACCGAGCCGGCCATCAAACGCGCCCTGGAGAACCCCCGCGGCATCGACGTGCACCTGGTGGACGCCCAGCAGGCCCGCCGTGTGCTGGACCGCCTGGTGGGCTACGAGCTCAGCCCCGTGCTCTGGCGCAAGGTGAAGCCCAGCCTCAGCGCGGGCCGCGTGCAGAGCGTGGCCGTGCGCCTGATCGTGGAGCGGGAGCGCGAGATCCTGGACTTCGACTCGAAGAGCGCCTTCCGGATCACCGCGGTGCTCACCACCGACCAGGGCGGAAGCGTCAAGGCCACGCTGCCCGAGCGATTCGCTACGGAAGACGAGGCCCGCGCCTATTTGGAGGCCTGCGGAAAGGCGGAGTTCACCGTGGCCGCGGTGGAGAAGAAGCCCGGCAAACGGACGCCGGCAGCGCCCTTCACCACCAGCACCCTGCAACAGGAGGCCAGCCGCAAGCTCGGCTTCGGGGTGGACCGCACCATGCGCATCGCCCAGGGATTGTACGAACAGGGGCACATCACTTACATGCGTACCGACTCGGTGAACCTGAGCGACCTGGCCGTGGACGCCGCCAGGGCGCTGATCACCGGGCAGTACGGTGAGCGGTACAGCAAACCGAGGCGCTACGCCACCAAGAGCAAGGGCGCCCAGGAGGCGCACGAGGCCATCCGCCCCACCGACATGCAGGTGCAGACCGCCGGCGCCGATCGTGATGCCGAGCGGCTCTACGACCTCATCCGCAAGCGCACCCTGGCCAGCCAGATGGCCGATGCCGAACTGGAACGCACCAACGTCTCCATCGCCGTCAGCACCCGCCCCGACCAGCCGCTCCAGGCCAGCGGGGAGGTGATCCTCTTCGACGGCTTCCTGAAGGTGTACCTGGAAGGAAAGGACGATGAGGACAGCGAGGAGCAGGAGGGACTGCTCCCCGAAATGAAGGAGGGCGGCAGGCTCGCCCTGCAGGACATGACCGCCACCGAGCGTTTCGATCGGCCGTCGCCGCGCTTCACCGAGGCCAGCCTGGTGAAGAAGCTCGAGGAGCTGGGCATCGGACGGCCCAGCACCTACGCCCCCACCATCAGCACCGTGCAGAAGCGCGGGTACGTGGTGAAGGAGAGCCGGGAAGGCACGCCCCGCAACTACCGCGTGCTGCACCTGGACCAGGGCGCGGTGCGTGCCGAGACCGCCACCGAGAACCACGGTGCGGAGAAGCAGAAGCTGTTCCCCACCGACATCGGCATGGTGGTGAACGACTTCCTCGTGGAGCACTTCCCCAGCATCGTGGACCTGCACTTCACCGCCAAGGTGGAGGAGGAATTCGACGTGATCGCGGAAGGCAGGGAGGACTGGCGCGCCATGCTCAAGCGCTTCTACCATCCCTTCCATGAGACCATCGGCCAGGTGAAGGAGACCGCGGAGAAGGCCACCGGGGCACGCCTGTTGGGTGAGGACCCCGAAAGCGGACGGCCCGTGTACGCCCGCATCGGGCGCTTCGGACCCATGATCCAGATCGGTGAGGCCGAGGACGAGGAGAAGCCGAAGTTCGCCAGCCTGCGCAAGGACCAGAGCATCCAGACCATCACGTTCCAGGAGGCCATGGACCTTTTCAAGTTGCCGCGAACCCTGGGCGAGAAGGAAGGGGAGGAGGTCGTGGTGGGCATCGGTCGCTTCGGCCCGTATGTGAAGCTGGGCAAGACCTACGCCAGCCTGGAGGAGGGCGACGATCCCTTGGAGATCGGCCTTCAACGGGCCATCGAACTGATCGATGCCAAGAAGGCCGCCACCGCCACCCGGGAACTGGGTGAGTGGGAAGGAGAGCCTGTGGAGACAGGACGCGGCCGCTTCGGGCCGTATGTGAAGCATGGCAAGACCTACGCCAACATCCCGAAGAGCGAGGAACCCGCGTCGGTCACACTGGAACGGGCCATTGAGCTGCTCGAGGCGAAGCGGGCCGGCGTGAAGGCCAATGTGCTGCGCAGCTTCGAGGGGTCGGACATCCAGGTGCTGGACGGGCGCTATGGCCCGTACATCACCGATGGGAAGAAGAACGCCAAGATGCCCAAGGACCAGAAGCCCGAGGACCTGACCCTGGAGCAGGTGCAGCAGCTGATCGCGGAAGCTCCGGAGAAGAAGAAGGGCGGGCGGCGCAGGGCCGCTCCCAGGAAGAAGTGAGCGCTGCCAACAGGCGGTTGTGGGAACCGCAGGTCCGGTGCGCGCAGGGAGCGGTGTTCACTGAGCGACCTTCGCGAACGGAGCACCCCGGTCCCCTTGGAGTCCGGGGTCCGGATCCCCTCGCATGGACCTGAGCATCTACTTCCGTCCCTCCGAGCGCTTCGGACATACGCGTCCGGACTGGGATGGCCATACGCTGGGTGATGGTACGCGGTTCCACATGGAGGGCCGCGGCCTGCCTGACCTGGAGGGAGTACAGGTGGCCATCTTCGGCCTGCCGGACGACCCGGGACATGCCCGTCCGCGGTCCTGCGTGGAGGCCCCGGACCTGGTGCGTGAACAGCTCTACAAGCTCTACGCTCCTGCCGGAAAGGTGCAGCTGGCCGACCTGGGCGACATCCGGCCCGGCGCCAGTGCGCAGGACACGCGGCATGCCGTGGCGGAGACCATCGCCGAGCTGGTGCGGCGGAACATCACGCCCGTGATCCTCGGCGGTGGCCAGGGGCACACGTTCTCCCAGTACCTCGCCTATGAGCAACTGGAGCGCACGGTGAACCTGGCCTGCATCGACGCCAGGTTCGACCTGGGAGAGCCAGGGCAGGCCTTGTCGGACTCTTCGTACCTGAGCCACATCGTGCTCCGGCAGCCCAACTACCTCTTCAACTACAGCAACATCGGGTTCCAGACCTACCTGGTGGACCAGCCGGGGATCGAGCTGATGGACAAGCTCTTCTTCGATGCCCTGCGGCTGGGCGAGGTACGCGGCCACATGCCGGATGCCGAGCCCGTGCTGCGCAACGCCGACAGCCTGAGCGTGGACCTGAGCGCCGTGCGCCGCAGCGATGCGCCTGGCACCACCCGCCCAGGCCCCAATGGTTTCCATGCAGAGGAGCTCTGCCAGCTGATGCGCTATGCCGGAGTGAGCGAGAAGGTCACCTCCGTGGGCATCTATGAAATGGACCCCCTGCGTGACGTGGACCATACCACGGCGCAGCTGGCCGCGCAGCTCGTTTGGTGCTTCCTGGACGGCTATCGGAGCCGCACCAACGACCTGCCCTGGATGGACAGGAAACGGTTCACCCGGTTCCGCATTCCCATCCGAGGCCATGAGCAGGAGCTCGTCTTCTACAAGAGCAACGTGAGCGACCGCTGGTGGATGGACGTTCCCTACCGCGCGGAGCAGGAGGCGCGTTTCGAGCGCCATCATCTCGTGCCGTGCTCCCATGGCGACTACGAGGCGGCCTGTAGGGAGGAGGTGCCCGATCGATGGTGGCGCACCTTCCAGAAGCTCGCCTGACCGCCCCCCCGCCTGTCAGCGGTCGCCTGCCCCGACGTTCCGCGGAAATTTTTGGAGGATGGGATCTTTCCTATATTGGCACCGGGATCAAGTAGGTCCCGGAGGGTGGCTTGTCCACTGACCGGGCGGAACAGAACGGATACAACGTATGAGGGGGATACTTACCGCAGCAGCGTGCGCGGTCATGGTGAGCGCTTCCGTCGCCCAGCAGGATCCGCAGTTCACGCAGTACATGTTCGACAGGCTGTCGATCAACCCGGGCGTGGCCGGAACTTCCGGGAGCATCTGCGCGACCGCCTTGCTCCGCCAGCAATGGTCAGGGTTCGACGGTGCGCCCAAGACCGCGCTCTTCAATGTCCAGATGCCGATCTCCAAGATCAGCAGTGGCATTGGCGTTTCCGTGTTCGTGGACGAGCTCGGACAACAGAAGAACACCCTCGCTCGCCTCCACTATTCCTTCCACCGCCGGGTGGGTACCGGAGTGCTCGGGATCGGCGTCTACGGTGGCCTCACCAGTCGCACCCTGGGCAAGGATTGGGTGGCCGTTGACAACGTGGGGGATGACAATGCCATCCCGGACAATGGCAATTCGGATTCCGGCTTCGACCTGGGGGCCGGCATCTACTACATGACCCCGAAGTTCTATGCGGGTATCTCCAGCACCCAGCTGCCGGAGACCGAGCTCAAGGACGTGTCGGTGCAGAACGCCCGCCATTACTATGTGCTCGCCGGATATGACTGGGCCCTCAACGGCAACCAGAAGTACACCCTGCAGCCCAGCGTTCTGGTGAAGAGCGATGGCACCAGCACGCAGCTGGACCTCACGGCCACCTTCCTCTATAATAAGATGGTGTGGCTGGGCGTTTCGTTCCGTACGGAGGATGCCGTGGCACCGTTGATCGGCTACCAGCATGCCTTCAAGGACGGACGGAGCATGTTGAAGCTGGGTTACAGCTACGATGTGACCACCTCGGAGTTGAGCGACTACAGCAGCGGGAGCCATGAGGTCATGCTCAACTACTGCTTCACCATCGAGAAGAAACCCGACCTGCAGATCTACAGGAACGTCAGATTCCTCTGATCCTACGTAACCAGAACCGCAAAACTGCCGTTGGAAGTCTTGTCTGAAGTGTTCGTACACCCGGACCAGGTGAAGGCAAGGAACCTGCGAGGAAGCATCGAACGGCAAAAAAGGAAGACCATGGAACGTCGACACATCCTGTATCTCGGCGTCATCGGCTTGCTGGCGACGAGCTGCGGACGAGGAGGCCAGGGACAGCTCATTGGTGTCCAGGGTAGACCGGATTGGTATCAAGTGGACCCCTATGGGATGAACTACATCCCCATGGGCTCCTATGTCATGGGGCCGAACGACCAGGACGCTCCCTACGCGATGGTGGCGAAGTCGAAGACGGTGTCCGTCCAGGCCTTCTACATCGACCAGACCGAGATCTCCAACAACGAGTACCGTCAGTTCGTGTACTACGTCCGCGATTCCATCGCCAAGACGATCCTGGGTGAGGAGGATATCGGAGAGCACATGTTCTTCGAGGACGAGTACGGCGAGGAGATCGATCCCCCGGTGATCAACTGGAAGGAGCGTATCGACTGGTATGGCGAGGAGGAACGTGAGGTCCTGGAGGACATGTTCCTGAGCGAAGGTGAGCGGTTCTATCGCAGGCGCGAGATCGACACGCGCAAGTTGATGTTCGAGTACTACTGGATCGACCTGAAGGAGGCCTCCCGCAAGTCGGGAAAGGACCTGGACCTGAGCTACACCAACGTGAAGGGCCAGAACAATGCGATCCGTGGCCACGGCGACCGGTCCCAGTTCATCATCAAGGAGATCATCAACGTGTATCCGGACACCCTGGCCTGGGTGCACGACTTCACGTACTCCTTCAACGAGCCGATGACGGAGAACTACTTCTGGCATCCGGCCTACGACAACTATCCGGTGGTGGGCATCACCTGGCAGCAGGCGAACGCCTTCAACGTATACCGCACCCAGTTGATGAACAGCTGGCTGCAGCACAATGGGGAGGCTTTCGTGAACCGCTTCCGCCTGCCCACCGAGGCCGAATGGGAGTACGCCGCGCGCGGTGGACTCGACCTGGCCGCCTATCCCTGGGGCCACCCCTACATCCGGAACCGCCAGGGTTGCTTCCTGGGCAACTTCAAGCCGCTGAACGGCAATTACGTGGATGACGGCGGCTTCCATACCGTTCCCGTGGACAGCTACTCGCCCAATGACTACGGGCTGTACAACATGGCCGGCAACGTGTCCGAATGGACGAGCACCGCGTTCGATGAGAGCGTCTATGAGTTCGACCACGACCTGAACCCGGAGTACAGCTATGACGCCTTGGCGAACGATCCTCCCTCCTTGAAAAGGAAGGTGGTCCGCGGTGGTTCCTGGAAGGACGTGGGGGCTTACCTGCAGGCAGGTACCCGGAGCTACGAATACCAGGATACTGCGAAATGCTATGTCGGGTTCAGGTCGGTGATGACCTTCCTGGGGCGTGGCAAGGCGGTGAACGCGGAAGATCTCTGACCCTATGGGACCAGCGCCGTTACCCTGACCCGGTAATGGCATTCCATGACAAGGACCAACTCTTCAGACCAACTTTTAAAGCAAGGAAGCAAGATGAAACCAGGGAGCAAGAAGTGGAAGAACTTCATGGCCAAGTTGTATGGGATCGGGGCCGCCGTGGTGATCCTGGGCGCGCTCTTCAAGATCCAACACTGGCCTGCAGCCGGCTTTTTCCTGATCACGGGTCTTCTGACCGAGGCGATCATCTTCTTCTTCTCGGCCTTCGAACCTCCTCATGAGGATCCCGATTGGAGCCTGGTGTATCCGGAGCTGGCCACCGGCGAGCGTGCTGAAGGGGACGAGTTCAGCAGGGAGGACAACCGCTCCGTGACCGAGCAGTTGGATGACATGCTGGAGTCGGCCAAGATCGAACCCGAGCTGATCGCCAGCCTGGGCGAGGGCATGAGGTCGCTCAGCGACCAGGCCCGCCAGATGGGCGAGATCACCGGTGCGGCCAGTGCCACCAACGAGTACGCCAGCAGCCTCAAGGAGGCGAGCAGCCGCGTGGGCGAGCTGAGCGAGCGCTACGCTCAGGCCAGTGAGAGCCTCGTGGGCCTCACCTCCAATGTGGACGCCGGCCGCAATGCCGGGGAAAGCCTGCAGAAGATGAGCGAGAACCTCTCCGCGCTCAACGAGATGTACGAAATGCAACTGCGTGGAAGCCGCGAGAAGCTCGAGGCCGCCAACCAGATGTTCGAAGGGGTCGGCGAGCTGTTGGAGAACCTCCGCAACTCGGTGGACGACACCAAGCGCTACAAGGACAACATCGCCGAGCTCAGCGAGAACCTGTCCAAGCTGAACACCGTGTACGGCAACATGCTGGCCGCGATGTCCGTGAACCGCTAAGCCTGTCCTGACCTGGGACTTCACTCTTCAAAACCAGCGACCTAGGACATGGCCAGCGGCAAACTTTCCCCGCGTCAGAAGATGATCAACATGATGTACCTCGTGTTGACCGCTCTGCTGGCGCTGAACGTATCCAAGGAGATCCTGGACAGCTTCGTGACCGTGAACAACGGTCTGGAGAACACCAAGGCTACCCTGAAGGAGAAAATGGACGAGACGTACGGCACCTTCGCGCAGTACGCCTCCGAGAACCAAGCGAAGTACGGGACCTCCTATGCCGCGGCACAGGGGATCCAGACCTCCGCTTCCGAGCTGATCACGTACATCGACCAGATCAAGGGCGAGGTGATCGCCAAGACCGAGGGTTACGAGAGCGTGGACCAGGCCTATGCCAACGACACGGTGATCAACCTGAAGTACATCGAGAAGAAGGACAACTACGACGTGATCACCGAGGTCATGATCGGTCCCGAGCCCGCCACCCCCAAGGAAGGCGAGTTCACGGCCCGCGACCTGCGCACCAGACTTGAAGCCTTCCGCGACAAATTGAAGCAGGCGGCCGGCAACAACGAGGTGCTCATCGCGAGCATCGACCAGACCTTCTCCTTCCCCGATGAGAAGGAGGCGGGTGACACCGGTCCCAAGACCTCCTGGGAGTCGAAGAACTTCTACCATGTGCCCCTCGCGGCAGGCGTTACCATCCTCTCCAAGCTCCAGGGCGACATCCGGAACATGGAGAACGAGACGGTGAACCACCTGCTGGGCAGCGTGGAGCAGAAGAGCTTCAAGTTCAACACCCTGACCCCGATCGTGAAGCCGCTGAGCAGCTATGTGACGGTGGGCGGCAAGTACCAGGCGGACATCTTCATGGGCGCCTATGACAACCAGAACCCGCCGGAGGTCTACATCTGCGGTCCGGGCGCCACCATCGACACCCTGAAGAAGGAGATCGTGGGCGAGGCCATCAAGCTGCCCATGGACGGGGCCATGGCCAAGTTGGAGCAGGGTGCCGCGCGTGCCGGTCTGAACACCGTGCGTGGCATCATCAAGTTCAAGCCCGTGGGCGGTGAGGCAGAGACCCGGATCTTCGAGACCGTTTACGAAGTGGCCCAGCCGAACCTGGTCGTGAGCCCCTCCAAGATGAACGTGTTCTATCGTGGTGTGGACAACCCGGTGACCATCAGCGTGTCCGGCTTCAGCGACAAGGACATCCAACCGAGCGTGTCCAACGGCTCCCTGAGCAAGGGTGGTGAAGGCTGGGTGGTACGTCCGGGCAAGGACCGCGAGTGCATCGTCACCGCCACCGTGACCAACCCGGACGGCAGCAAGAAGACGATGCAGGGCAACCCCTTCCGGGTGAAGAACGTGCCCAATCCGACGCCGTATTTCGCGGGCAAGTCGGTGGACGACGAAACCATCAAGAAGGCTGAGTTGACGGCCTCGCAAGGGGTGATCGCCAAGATGGTCGACTTCGAATTCGACCTGCGCTTCGAGGTGGTGGAGTTCAAGGTGACCATGATCGTGAGCGGCACGCCCATTGAGAAGTACACCAAGGGCCCTGCGCTCTCTGGTGAAATGAAGGAGATGTTCCAGAAGGCCAAGCCCGGCCAGAAGGTGTACATCGAGGGCATCAAGGCCAAGGGTCCGGATGGCACCATCCGCAGCCTGGGTTCGTTGTCCTTCAAGGTGGTCTGATCACTTTAACGCCACATCCATGATGAGGACCTGCAAGACCTTTCTGATCGGCGCCGCGCTGGTGGCCGGCATGCTGATCCCTGCCGGATCGCAGGCGCAGACGGTGCTCGATGGCGCCTACATCAAGGAGCACACCAAGACACAGCGCGTGGTGCCCTACACCTACATCCGCGAAGCGGACGTGATGTGGGCCCGCCGGGTGTGGCGCACGATCGACCTGCGGGAAAAGCTGAACCACCCGCTGTACTACCCCACGGAGCCGATCAACGATCGCAAGAGTCTGTTCGACGTGGTCAAGCAGGCCCTGATGGTGGACGGCAGCATCACCGCCTACGATCCCGGACCCCTGCTCCAGGACGATGAATTCCGGAAGCCGCTGCTGCCCAGCGAGCTGAAGGACATCTTCCTGCGCGTGGACACCCAGTACACCGAGAACATCTACACCGAGGAGATGGAGATGGTGGTGCAGGAGATCCCCCTGGAGAGCCGCGACATCAAGATGTACAAGGTGAAGGAGGACTGGATCTTCGACAAGCAGCGGAGCAAGATGGACATCCGCATCATCGGCATCGCGCCCATGAAGGAGATCCGGGGCGAGGACGGCGAGGTGCGGGGCTATGCACCCATCTTCTGGCTCTACTACCCCGAGTGCCGCTACGTGTTCAAGAACTGGGAGGTGTTCAACCGGGAGAACGATGCGGAGCGCCGCAGCTTCGAGAGCATCTTCTGGAAGCGCCAGTTCAGCAGCTACATCACCAAGTGGAGCAACGTGTACGACCGCCAGATCAGCGACTACAAGACCGGCATCGACGCCTTGCTGCAAGGGGAGGAGATCAAGAGCGCCCTGTTCGAGTTCGAGCACGACCTCTGGAACTTCTGACCCCCCTCTGAAGGACCCGTTCTGAAGGCCCCGCCCCGGATCCCCGGAGCGGGGCCTTTGCTTGGGGAGTGCCGCCCTGCCGGGCCTCCGTACCTTTGCCGGCCATGATCACCGTACAGGGCCTCATGCTTCACTTCGGCGCCCGGCCGATGTTCGACGACGTCTCGTTCTTCATCGGGAGCGACGACCGCATCGGGCTCGTGGGCCGCAATGGCGCCGGCAAGAGCACCCTGCTGAAGGTGCTGGCCGGCAAGCAGTCCTACGATGGCGGCACCATGGGCCGGCCCAATGAGATGACCTTGGGCTACCTGCCTCAGGAGATGACCCATGAGCTGGAGCGGACCCCCTGGGAGGTGGCCGGCCAGGCGTTCTCGGAGGCGCGCGACCTCGATGCCTCCATCACCCGCATCGAGCAGGAACTGACCACGACCACGGACAACGAACACGCCATGGAGCTGGCCACCCTGCTGGCCCATGCCCATGAACGCCTCAGCGCGCTCGGGGCCGCCGACCACGACATGCAGGTGGAGCGCATGTTGAAGGGGCTCGGGTTCGTGGAGGCCGACATGCACCGTCCACTGGCCGAGCTGAGCGGGGGCTGGCGCATGCGTGCGGAACTGGCCCGGATCCTGCTGATGCAGCCCGATCTGCTGCTCCTGGACGAGCCCACGAACCACCTGGACCTTCCCGCGATCCAATGGCTCGAGGACCTGCTCCGCACCTATCCCGCGGCGCTGGTCCTGATCTCGCACGACAAGACCTTCCTGGACCGCCTCACCACGCGCACCATCGAGGTGAGCAACGGGCGCTTGATCGACCGGAAGGTGCCTTGGAGCCGCTACGTGGAGCTGCGAAAGCTCGAGCGCGAACAACAGGGCCAGGCGGCCAAGGAACAGCAGAAGTACATCGAGCAGACCCAGGAGCTCATCAACAAGTTCCGGGCGAAGAAGAACAAGGCGGCCTTCGCCCAGAGCCTGATCACCAAGCTGGAGAAGCTGGACCGCATCGAGGTGGAGGACGAGGACATGCGGAAGATGCTGGTCAAGTTCCCGCCCGCTCCGCACTCCGGCAAGCTGGTCTGCGAGGTGCACGGCGTGAGCAAGGCCTACGGAGACAAGCGCATCTTCCGCGGGGCCGAGCTCACCATCGCCAAGGGCGAGCACCTGGCCCTGGTGGGTGCGAACGGCACCGGCAAGAGCACCCTGGTGCGCATGATCATCGGGGAAGAGCCCTTCGAAGGCGAGATCAAGCTGGGCCACAACGTGATCGTGGGCTACTATGCGCAGGACATGCCCGAACGCATGGACCCGAAGCGCACCGTGCTCGAGACCGCCGAGGATGCCGCCAGCGAGGACAACCGGCCCAGGGTGCGGGCCATGCTCGGGGCCTTCCTGTTCAGCGGGGAGGACGTGGACAAGAAGGTGAAGGTGCTCAGCGGGGGCGAGCGGGCCCGCCTGGCGCTCTGTTGCATGTTGTTGAAGCCGCTCAACTTCCTGCTGCTCGATGAACCCACGCACCACCTGGACATCCAGAGCAAGGACGTGCTCAAGGAAGCGTTGAAGAGCTACGATGGCACCTTCCTGCTGGTGAGCCACGACCGCGATTTCCTCACGGGTCTCACGGACCGGATCCTGGAACTGGACGACCTGCGGATCCGCGACCAGCACCTGGACATCCGGGAGCTGATCGAAAAGCGCAAGGCCTTGCAGGTGGCGGACATGGGGCGGTCCTCGGCCGAGCGGCCCGAGCGGCAGGCCAGAGGCCAGGGAAGTGGGAACGAGGCCAGGGAGAAGCGCGAACGCGAGAAGGAGCGCAAGCGCCTTCAAGGACAGGTGGACCGGCTGGAGAAGCGCCTGGCAGAGCTCGAGGCCGAGGAAAAACGACTGAACGCCGAGCTGATGGCCGGCGGCAAGGACGCGGAGGCCGTGCAGGCCGGGTATGACCGCCTGGGTGAGCTGGCGAAGACCATCGCGGCCACCATGCAGGAGTGGGAACAGGCGGCCGAGCGGCTCGGTGAGTTGGAGGAGGCCTGAGGCCCCCGTTACACGGAGCATTTCCGGATAGTCCTGATCGGGTTCGTCAACTTATCGTATCTTTGCAGCCCATTGCGGGGTGGAGCAGATGGTAGCTCGTCGGGCTCATAACCCGAAGGCCGCAGGTTCGAGTCCTGCCCCCGCTACAGAGAGCCCGGCACGTGCCGGGCTCTTTCATTGAGCTCATGCCTCACTGGGTCTATGCGCTGTATTCACCTGCACACGACAAGTTGTACGTGGGTGAGACCAGCGACCTTGAAGATCGTTTCCGGAGCCACAATGAACTGGCCACGAAAGGTTGGACCGTGCGTTATCGTCCTTGGGTGCTGCTCCATTCCGAGCCTTGTGCCGACCGAGTGGAGGCCCGGAGGCGCGAGAAGCAACTGAAGTCCGGTTCTGGACGGCGTTTCCTTCGTTCGCTGCTCGGTCGATAGCAGCTCGTCGGGCTCATATCCGCCGTACGGCGGACGCAGGTTCGAGTCCTGCCCCCGCTACAGAGAGCCCGGCACGTGCCGGGCTCTTTTCGTTGGATACCACCGTTCTTTGTGGGAACATGCAGCAAGGCGCGCTTCAACGGTACGTGAACCTTCTGCTCGCCGTGGTGCTCACCGTGGTGGTGCTTCACTATGGCCAACGGCTCCTCCTGGTCCTGATCGTACCCTCCATCCTGGCGTTCCTGCTGCTGCCCTTCGTGCGCATGCTGGAAGGCAGGGGCGTGCCGCGGTGGCTGGCGTCGACCCTGGCCTCGTTCTCCGCCATCCTGGTCGTCGCCGGGGTGATCGGCTTTCTGGGCGCCCGCTTCATGTCGTTCCGGGATGAGCTTCCCCAATTGCAGGAGAAGCTGGATGGGCGCATCGACAAGGCGCAGGAGTTCGTGGCGGATCACCTTTCCATCAGCACGGGCGAACAGGTCGTGTGGATCGAGGACCAGGTCCGGAACCTCGGCGAAGCGGGCGGCAAGCTGGCCGTGGACCTGTTCTCCTGGACGGGCGCATTCCTGAGCGACGTGGTGCTGATCGGCATCATCCTGATCCTGATGCTGATGTACCGGGACCGCTTCCGTCAGTTCCTGGACGCCATATCCGAGGGAAAGGAGGTCTCCGCTCTCGAGATCGTGGACCGCATCGCCGAGCTCACCCGGCACTACCTGCGCGGCGTCGGGTTGGTGATCCTGATCCTCGCCGTGCTCAACAGCGTCGGGTTCCTGATCATCGGGCTCAAGCACGCCGTCCTGCTGGGCATCACCGCCGCGCTGCTCACGATCATCCCCTACATCGGGACGCTGATCGGAGGCGTGCTGCCTCTTGCGGTCGCCTTCCTCACCAAGGATTCACTGGCCTATCCGCTGGCCGTGCTGGGTGTCGTAGGACTGGCCCAGTTCCTGGAGGGCAACTTCATCACGCCCAAGGTGGTGGGCAGCAGCGTGAGCCTCAATCCCCTGGCCAGCATCGTCGCGCTCGTGGCCGGAGGCATGGTCTGGGGGATCGCGGGCATGGTCCTGGCCATTCCGCTCACGGGCATGTTCAAGGTGGTCTGCGATGCCGTTCCCCAGCTGAACCCTTACGGTTACCTGCTCGGGGAGAAGACCGATCGGAAATGGAGGTCATGAACGCTCCTTCACGCCCCGGCATGGCCCGGCTTTCGCAACTTTGACGCCCATGCGCCATCGAGCCGGATACGTGAACATCATCGGGGCGCCCAATGTGGGCAAGAGCACCCTGTTGAACGCGCTCCTGGGAGAACGGCTCGTGATCGCCACGCCCAAGGCACAGACCACCCGTCACCGGATCCTGGGCATCCTGAACGGCGACGATCACCAGCTCGTGCTCAGCGACACGCCCGGCATCCTCGAACCCCAGTATCCCCTGCAGGCCAGCATGATGAAGGCCGTGGACGAGGCCCTCAAGGACGCTGACGTGTTGCTGGTGATGGTGGAGCATGGGCAGCTGCCCGACCGTGCCGAGGGTGTGCTGCAGCGCGCACGCCGCTTCAAGGGCCCCATGCTGGTGCTGGTGAACAAGATCGACCTCGGCGACCAGGAGGGCGTGGCTGCCATGCTCGGCGCCTGGCACGAGGCCCTGCCGGAAGCGGAGGTGTTGCCGGTCTCCGCGCTGCACGGGTTCCATGTGCCCGAGCTGCGGGAGAAGCTGGTGGACCTGCTCCCGGAGCATCCGCCCTACTTCCCGAAGGACGAGCTCAGCGACCGCAACACGCGCTTCTTCATCAGCGAGTTCATCCGCGAACAGGTGCTGGAGCACTACAAGCAGGAGGTGCCCTACAGCACCCAGGTGGTGGTGAACAGCTTCGTGGAGGAGCCGGACATCGTGAAGATCCAGGCGGACGTGATCGTGATGCGCGAATCGCAGAAGGGCATCCTGATCGGCCGGCAGGGCACCGCGCTCCGCCGGCTGGGCACCGCCGCCCGCAAGGCCATCGAGCGCTTCCTGGGCAGCAAGGTGTTCCTGGACCTGCGGGTGAAGGTGGACCCCGACTGGAGGGAGGACGCACGCAAGCTGAAACGCTACGGATACTGAGCAATAGCTTTCGCCGGGCACCGGCGCATTGAAATGGGGAACATCGTCGCCATCGTGGGTCGTCCGAACGTCGGGAAGAGCACCCTCTTCAACCGGCTGATCGAGAAACGCGAGGCCATCGTGGACCCCACGGCGGGCACCACGCGCGACCGGCACTACGGCAAGGCCGAGTGGACCGGCACCGTCTTCAGCGTGATCGATACCGGCGGCTACGTGTCGGGCAGCGACGACGTGTTCGAGGACCGGATCCGCGAGCAGGTGCGCCTGGCCATCGACGAGGCGGACACGATCCTCTTCCTGGTGGACGTCCACGGCGGCGTCACCGTGCTGGACGAGGCCATCGCCGAGATGCTGCGCCGCGTGGAGAAGCCCGTGCACCTGGTGGCCAACAAGGTGGACACCGGCGACCGGCAGTTCGATGCGGCGGAGTTCTACACGCTCGGCCTGGGCGAGGTACACTGCATCAGCGCGCAGAGCGGGGCCGGCACCGGCGACCTGCTGGACGTGGTGGTGGCCGGCTTCACCAAGCCCACCGAGGAGGACGAGCCCGACCTGCCGCGCATCGCCATCGTGGGCAAACCCAACGTGGGCAAGAGCTCCCTGCTGAACGCCCTCCTGGGGCGTGAGCAGCAGATCGTGACGCCGATCGCCGGCACCACGCGCGATCCGGTGAACACGCGGTACAACGCCTTCGGCTTCGACATGCTGCTGCTGGACACGGCCGGCATCCGCCGCAAGAGCCGTGTGGAGGAGGACATCGAGTTCTACTCCGTGATGCGCTCCATCCGCGCGATCGAGGACAGCGACGTATGCATCCTGATGATCGATGCGCAGGACGGCGTGCAGCACCAGGACCTGCAGATCTTCTCCATCATCGAGCGGAACGGCAAGGGCGTGGTGGTGCTGGTGAACAAGTGGGACCTGATGGAAAAGGACACCCACACCGCCAAGGCCTACGAGGAGGACGTGAAGCAACGTCTGGCCCCCTTCACGGACGTGCCCGTGATCTTCACCTCGGTCACCGATCGAAAGCGCATCCACAAGGCCATGGAGATGGCGCTCCAGGTGTTCCAGGACCGCTCCCGCCGCGTGCCCACGCACAAGCTGAACGAGGTGATGCTGCCCGAGATCGAGCGGCACCAGCCACCGATGTACAAGGGCAAGACCGTGCGCATCAAGTACGTGACCCAGCTGCCCACTGCGGTGCCGTCCTTCGCGTTCTACTGCAACCTGCCACAGTACGTGAAGGCGCCCTACAAGCGCTTTCTCGAGAACAAGATCAGGGAGCACTTCCGTTATCTTGGTGTACCCGTGAGGATCTTCCTCCGGAAGAAGTAGTTCGATGAGGTCCCGCTGCATGGCGATCGCCCTGGCGGCCTCGCTGTGCGGCACGGCGTGGGCCCAGGACCTTTCCGTGCTCGAGAAGGCCTACGACTGGCCGGTGGGGACGGTCTGGGACGCTGCCTGGTCCACCGGCGACACCAATGTCACCGAGGTGCTTTCCGACGAGCTCTCGATCCGTGTGCGGAACGAGAAGCCCGAGTACATCGCCCTGTTCTTCGAGCGGCACCGCATCATCCGCTTCGCGGACACGGCGGGGATCGTCGCCCACGCGCGCATCACGCTGCCGGAAAGCCTGGACCCCATGGCCGACCGGAGCTTCCAGCCGCTGGACGAGGAACTGGTCTGCCCCTGGTGGTTCAACGTGCGGCTGGACCACTTCGCCGCCCGGAAGCTGAGACCCGACGGTACCTGGAGCGAAGTGGGCGTCCTGGCCCGCGTGCACGAGAAGCAGGTGCAGGTGTACCGTTCCCTGGAACCGGCCTGGTGCTACGAGCTGGACCTGGACCAGGTGGCGCCCGGCGATGTGGTGGAGGTCCGCTGGAAGTACATGGTGCCCTACGACCTGAACCGGGCCTACACGCGTGGCTGGCGCAGCGACTTCTGGATGGGCAATTGGTCGCGCCTTACGAACTGGCGCATCTTCTTCCACGATGAACTGCCCGTGCGACGGCAGCGCATGGAGCTGGAATACCGCAGGCGGCAGGGCATCGTCCTATCGGGCGAGCGACCCACTGGACGTCGCGAGGATGGACAGGACCTGCTGGCCGTGTGGGAGCATGCCGGACTGCCGGGGTGCATGGACGAGGTGAACGGCCGCCCGGCGGACCACCTGCCGCATATCGTTGTCCGCTTCGCGCCGGAGGACCTCCGCTACTGGAACCGCGACCGGCTGAGCGGAGTGATCTCGCCCTTCCCCTACTGGATGTACGTGCTGCGCCAGCGGGAGATCCGCTCCTTCTGGCTGATGCGCGTGGCCCGCAAGACCGTGCCCATCCCGGACAAGCAGACGCAGCTGATGAAGGACTTCATCGCGCTCCAGACCTCGGACATGGGCAATGCGCCGGCGCCGCGGAAGGCCGAGCAGCTCCACGAGGTGATCGCGCGGGACTTCACGGCAAGCACGGATCGGCTCTGGTTCCTGGACGAGGACCGCAGCCTGCAGAAGTTGGGCGAGCAGGCCGAGGAGGGCGTACTGCGCGAGATCAGCCGCTTCGACCTGTATGCCAAGATGCTCTACCTCTTGCGCGTGCCCTTCAAGACGGCCTATGTGATGGACGCCCGGGTGGGTGGCATGACCGACCAATGGCTGTCGCCGATGTGGAACAGCGAGTTCCTCTTCGGCATCAACGGGGGCGGGCGCTTCCAGTGGCTGCACCCCAAGCGCATGCAGCTGGGTTGGATGGCCGATGAGCTCCCGTTCTACTGGGCGGGCACGCCCGCCTTGCTCATGGGATTGGACGACCTGAACAGCGATGCTGTGCCCGTGCCCCGGTTCGTGGACCTACCTGCTTCCCGGATGGAGGAGAACGTCCGGAGTGCCAGCTGTCACATCGTGGCCGACCTGGAGGCCGGAACCGCCACGGCCGAGCTCACGCTCATGCTCACCGGGCAGTTCAGCACGCTGGGGCGCGGGGTGTTCCTGGGGCAGGGGGCGGACAGCAGCGTGCTCGCCGCCTATGCCCACCATCCGGCGGATGCCCCAACGGCCAGGTTGCTGGACCAGAAAGTGGCCCCACTGCGCACCGATCCACCGTTCCGCCAGGTGGTGCGCCTGTCGCTCGATCTGGGCCAAGGCCTCAGGCGAACGGAGGATGGGGGTTGGGAACTGGACCTCAGCGGCCTCCTCATGCATGCCGTACCCGAGGGCTTCCAGGCCGAAGGACGCGACCTTCCCTTCCACTGGGACTTCCCACAGGACGACCACCTGGAAGTGGCGCTTGAGGCCGACCGGCCGGTGGAAGTGGAATTGGGCGGTGGTCCTCCGGCAACGGTGTCGACCTCCGGCAGCCGGCATGCCATCACCGTGGATCGGCCCTCTGAACGCGTCTGCACGGTGACTTCCGAACTGCTCGTGGCGAACTCCTACGTTCCTGTCTCAGAAGCGGCCGGGCTGGAGGCCGTGCTCGATGGGGCTTCGCGCATGGCCCAATTGCGGTTGGTGATCCGTGAAGCGCTGGAAGCCCCGGTGGAGGTGCAGGAGGAGTGATCCACCTCGGAACGGGGTCCTACCTTTGGTCGGATGCGTTGGCGCACGCTGATCCCCTTGTTCTCCTTGATGCTGCTGGCCGGTCTGGCCTGGCCTTTTGTGGCGGGCATCGGTCTGCAGGTGGAGCGGATCTCCATCCGGCATGCCGTGAAGCAGCGCATCAAGGCCGGCGTGCCGGAAGGGGAACGGGTGGTCTTCCGCTTCACGGACCAGGATGTCGATGCCCTCGATTGGGAAAAGGAGGGCCGTGAATTCCGGCGGAACGGCCGGATGTACGACGTGGTGGAACGACGCCAGCTGGCGGACGGCACCATTGAGCTGTCCTGCATCGATGACGATCAGGAGACCCGGCTTTTCGCGCGCCTGGAAGGCCTCACCGACCTGGCCCTGGGTGAACGCATGGCGAGCCGTCCCATGGTACTCCTGGCCTGTTCGCCTCCGCTGAAGGCCTTGGACCTGGGTGAGCCCTTCCGACTAGTGGATGTGCTCCGGGTCGATCTGCGGGATGCGGACTGCCTTGCCGGGCATGGTCGCCTGCCCGATCCGCCTCCCTGGGGCTGATCCCGTTCCAGCCTTTTCCGCTTGTGCGGGGCCGGATCGGCGCCTGCCTGGACGTGCATGGATGCGCTCCAGCAGGTCCTCGCCCCGTGCTCATTCCAATCAACGAACATGGTCCAACGAACGATCATGCTCCTCCTCCTGCTGTGCGCTGCTTTGGGACTTCATGCCCAGACGGTGGTGGTGGTGGACGAGGAGACCGGCGCCCCGCTCGAGGGCGTCACCATCGGCCGTCCGGGCAGCACCGCCACGGTGTACACCGATGCCCGGGGCCGCGCGGAGCTGCCGATATACTCCGGTGTGGACAGCCTCCACTTCCAGCTGCTCGGCTACGAGACGGGTGTCTTCAACCCCTCCATGCTGGCCGATCGGCTGTACCGGGTACCGCTGCGGATGCGGGCCATCAGCCTCGGCGAGTACGTCGTGAGCGCCAACCGCTGGGAACAGGAACGCGAACGCGTACCCGACCAGATCACCGTGATGCGGCCGCGCGACGTGGCCTTCCAGAATCCGGGCACAGCGGCCGACCTGCTGCAGCAGAGCGGCGAGGTCTTCATGCAGAAGAGCCAACTCGGGGGCGGCAGTCCCATGCTGCGTGGCTTCGCTGCCAACCGGGTGCTGATCGTGGTGGACGGCGTGCGCATGAACAACGCCATCTATCGGGCCGGCAACCTGCAGAACGTGATCGGGGTGGATGCCAACGCCCTGGAACGCGCCGAGGTGGTGCACGGCCCGGGCGCCATGACCTACGGCAGCGACGCCATCGGGGGCGTGATGGACTTCCACCTGCTTGGCCCGCGCTTCTCACGCGACAGCAGCCTTTTGGCCGGTGGCAGTGCCATGCTCCGCTACGCTTCCGCCGCCAACGAGATCGGCACACACCTGGACTTCAACCTGGGCGGAAGCAAGCTGGCCTTCCTAGGCAGCGCTTCCTTCAACCGTTTCGATGACCTGCGCATGGGGAGCAACGGGCCGGACGACTACCTGCGGCCGTGGTACGTGGAGACCATCAACGGCGTGGACAGCCAGGTGGTGAACACCGATCCCGAACTGCAGGTGGGCAGCGGCTACGACAACATGCAGTTCATGGGCAAGCTGGCCTGGCGGCCCAACGACCGGCTGCAGGTGGGCGCCAACGTGTACTACAGCACCACCAGTGACGTGCCGCGCTACGACCGCCTGATCGAACTGCGCAACGGTGCGCCGCGCTCGGCGGAATGGTACTACGGGCCGCAGGAGTGGCTCATGACCAGCCTGCAGCTTCACCATGAAGCGGAACGCGGGCCGTGGTCCACGATGCGGTTCTCGCTGGCCTTCCAGGACTACACCGAAAGCCGGAACGACCGCGGGTTCGGGAGCAGCCGCCTGCGCAACCAGACCGAGCACGTCACCGGCATCTGGGCCAACCTGGACCTGGAGGAGGACCTGAGCGCGCGCACCCAGTTGCTGTACGGGGCCGAGGTCGTGTCCAATGACGTGGGGTCCGAAGGTGTTCGGGTGGACCAGGAGAGCGGTGCGGTGGAGGTCCTCAACCCGCGCTATCCGGACGGTTCCACCTGGAGCACCATGTCGGCCTATGCCGGCGTGATGCACGACCTGAACGAGCGCACCACGCTCTCGGCCGGTGCGCGCTTCAACCGGTCGGCGCTGGAAGCGGCCTTCGACACCACGCTGTTCCCGTACCCGGCCACCAGCACCAGCTTGGACAATAGCGCTCTCACGGGGAACCTGGGGGTCACCTGGCGCCCCGGGGAAGGCTGGAAGCTCGGTCTGGACCTAAGCACCGGGTTCCGAGCGCCGAACATCGACGACATCGGCAAGGTGTTCGACAGTGAGCCCGGCGCGGTGATCGTGCCGAACCCGGACCTGGCCCCCGAGTACGCCTTCACTATGGAAGGCAGCATCGAGAAGGTGTTCCACGACCGGCTCCGGCTGCGCGGCAACGCCTACTACACGCTGCTGGACAACGCCATGGTGCGGCGCCCCTTCACAGTGAACGGGCAGGACAGCATCCCGTACGATGGCGAGCTGAGCCGGGTGGACGCCATCCAGAACGCGGCACAGGCCACCGTGGTGGGCTTCGTGCTGGCCCTGGACGCCGACCTGGGGTCCGGCTTCGGCGCCACCGCCCGCTACAACTGGCAGGACGGCGTGGAGCAGGACGACGACAACCTGGGTGATGTGCCCCTGCGTCATGCCCCGCCACCCTTCGGTCAGGTGGGGCTGACCTGGCAGCGCAAGGCCCTGCGGCTGGAGTTGCTCACCCGGTTCAGTAGCGGCTTCGCCTTCGAGGACCTTGCGCCCAGCGAACAGGGCAAGACCCCGATCTACGCCTTGGACGATGACGGGAACCCCTACGCGCCCTCGTGGTACACGCTGGACCTGCGCGGCAGCTACCGCATCGGCCGGCACCTGCAACTGTCCGGTGGCGTGGAGAACATCACGGACCAACGGTACAGGCCCTACTCCTCGGGTATCACGGCACCGGGCCGCAACTTCATCCTGGCGCTGCGGGCGCGGTTCTGAACGG
>ERZ795048.656-NODE-656-length-35492-cov-5.854785_pt1 | contig 35492 bp, 19 predicted proteins | sample MGYA00375132_ERZ795048 | MGnify/ENA primary metagenome ERZ795048 (study PRJEB30177, sample SAMN05720225) | activated sludge metagenome | isolation source: Anaerobic digester | place: Hong Kong | collected 2014-12-17 ... | reverse complement strand
ATATCGTAATCAAAACCAAGACGTGAAATAAACATGCCAAGTACTTTCTGGTTCAAGGGGTTATCTTCGACCAACAATACCTTGCCCGAATGAGCAACCGGATCATCAGCTTTTTTCTTTTCATTTTCGGAAGATTGGACTTCCTTAGCAACAGGTTGCTCAAGTAAATTTTTCATTCTGATCCGAAGTTCGGTTGCATCAAAGGGCAACCTGATAATATCGAAACGGTGATCGAACTTGCGCAATCGTACATCGACTTTTACCTTTGGGCTAAAAACAAAAATGAAGCCCGGATTATTATATTGCTCGAGTTTTAAGAGTGAGTTGGCAAAGTTTAACCCTTGTTTTCCATCACTTCCGCTATTTACTATAAATAGATCGAATTGATGTGCAAGAGCTCGCAACAGTCCGTTATCGGTTGTTAACGAAACAGAAACAACAAAGCCCTGTTCAAGAAGCTCTTTCTTGATTTCTTCGGCTGCTTGTTGTTGACCTTCAATTAACAGTACCTTCAATTGCTTGTTATCCATTTGCTTATACTATTTTTTTATAAATACTTGGGCTTACCTGTTTAATATCTTTTGAATATTGCGATACTGTTTCGGATAAACCTACGAATAAATATCCTCCAACTTTAATTTTGCTGATTAGTTTTTTAACCACATCGCGTTTTGCTTGGTCTTCGAAATAGATTAAAGTATTGCGGCAAAAAATCACATCGAAATAATTGGGCAAAAATTTATAATGATCGACAAGGTTTATAATTGAAAAGCTGATTTTGTCTTTCAATATTTTATTTACGGCAAACGTATTATTGTTTCCTTCGGATGGTAAAGGGGTAAAATAGCGTTTAACCAGTGCCTGATCGACATCTTTTAAAGTTTGCTCGTTATAAATACCGCTTATGGCTTTGTTTAAAATTCCGTTGCTAACATCCGAAGCTGCAATCGAAAAATCGAAACCGGCATGTGTTAGCTGGTATTGATTGAGCAACATGGCCATTGTGTATGGCTCCTCGCCACTTGAACAGCCTGCACTCCAAATTTTGAAAAAATGATTGTTTTGCTGGCTAAACTCGGGCATAACAACATCCATAAGAAAATTGTACTGCTCGGGTTCCCTGAAAAAATCTGTTTTATGGGTAGTAAGCTCGTCAATCATGCATTGTAGTTCGCCAGTTCGTTTACCTTCGGCCGATAATGCAAAACGAACATAATCGGGGAAATTGTATATGCCCGAAGCCCTTAGCCTTTTGATTAATCTCGAATTAACCATTACAATTTTTATAGGGCTAAGCTTAACTCCCAAATTATTCAGCATAAAATCCTGAATAAGATTAAATTCAGGCTCTTCAAGTTTCTGACTATAAATATTTTGTGCTTCGGTTAAACTCATAAAACCATGCTCTCCCCTCTTTAATTTAAAATTTGCATATCGCTTTATGGTTACGCTTCAAGATCAAAATTCTCGGCCCTTAATTCAATTATTTCGTCAACCGAGAAAATTTTATCGGCATTGAGCAAAAGCACAAATTGATCGTTCACTTTAAGCACACCATTCAAAAACTCTGTTTTGTTTTGTTTGCCCACACTTGGCAGGTTTTTAATTTCTGCAGTGTTGTACTTAATCACTTCTTTTACATTATCGACCATAGCACCAAGCTTAATGGTTTCGCCTTCGTTATTTATAGTAATTACCAAAACGCAGGTCGATGATGTGATTATTGATTTTTCCATGCCGAACTTTATACGAGTATCGACCAAAGGAATAACTTCTCCCCTTAAGTTGAAAACGCCCAACATGTATTCGGGTGCCTTTGGCACTTCGGTTACCGGTTGGTATTCCAATATTTTCTCAACATGTTCTACATCAAGTGCAAAATTTTCTTTATCGAGAGAAAAAGTGAGATAAGTTTGAAAAACCTCTTCCATATTGTTTATTTTTTATTTTTTTGAAAATACTGTTACAATTTTATTTACATCGAGCACCAAAGCCACCGAGCCATCGCCCAAAATAGTTCCACCGGCAAAGAAATCTTGTTTTTTATAATGTTTGCCCAATGGTTTCAGTACGGTTTGGTTTTCGCCCACTACCGAATCGACTATAAGCGCAACTTTTTCATTTTCGTAATTTACCAGCACAATTTCTCTTCGTTCAGGGTTTTGTCCACCAATTTCAAATTCAGCTCTTAAATCGAAGAACGGAATTTGCTCACCGTTAATGGTCATTACTTGATTAAGGGTCGAGTCTTGCACTAACTGTGTTAACGACTCAATTCTATCAACTTGGATAAGTGGAATGATAAAATCGCGTTGATCTATTTTAACCTGCAAACCATCAATAATTGAAAGTGTAAGTGGCAGTTTGATTGTAAAAGTAGTGCCAAGGCCAAATTCTGTACTGATTTCGATTGAACCACGAATATCGGAAATATTTCGTTTTACCACATCGAGGCCAACGCCACGACCTGATACGTTCGAAATTGTTCTTGCAGAACTAAAGCCGGGCAAGAATACCAAATTTATCAAATCGGATTCGCTAACTTGTTGGTCGGCACCAATCAAATTACGCTCGATTCCAATTTCCTTTATTCGTTTTAAATCGAGGCCACGACCATCGTCGCTAATTTTAATAATTACATTGTTACTTTGATGGAATATTTTCATCAGTATGGTTCCAACTTCTGATTTACCGGCACTTTTTCGGTCGCTTGGCCCTTCGAGCCCATGATCGACACAATTGCGCAAAATGTGCATAATAGGATCAGAGAGTTGCTCGATTATTTTTTTATCGAGCACAGTATCTTCTCCTTCGGTAACAAAATCAACTTTTTTCTTCAGCTGTTCCGACAAGTCGTGCACCAAACGTTTGTAACGGGTTATGGTAACACCAAATGGCACTAGCGAAATATTGAAAGCATTATCGCGCAATTGTTTAGAAAAGCTTCCGTATTTTTCGGCAACGTTTTTAAGATCTTCGTTGTTCGACTCCTCGGCCAAAAGATTCAGACGAGCCTGCAAAGTAACCATTTCGCTTACCAAGTTCATCAGTTGGTCAACTTTGTCGGTCGATACTCTTATACTACTAATCGACAAGCCCTTTGACAGGGTATCGTCGCCATTTTTATCCTGTTTATCGGCTTTATCAGTGGCTACTTCTTTATGAATTTCATCGGCCAATAATTGTTTGTATTTCTCAGCAATATTTATAAAATCATCAACACTAAGGTTGAAAACATTTTCGCTTTGGCTTTTTATTTCGTTATATGCATCTTCGAGAGCCAATAATCCACCTTCAACAATTACATTTACCGACAAATCGATTTCATCGCTTACCATTGTAAAAATATTGTTGATGGCGTATTCGCCTTCGTTGGTTGACAAAACGATGCGCCAACGAGCATTTTTATTGCTTTTCTCAATATTATCAAGCTCTGTTTTACCACTGCTTTCTGAAAAAAACAATCCTTTACCCAACATCGATAATTCCTCGATTAAATAACGCGGGTGGCTTACATTTTTAAGCGTTTTTGCTTTGGGCGACACATCAACCAAGTAGGTAAAAGTATTTTTGTCGGAAACTTGAACAACACTTGATTCGGTTTGAATATCGGCACCTGTAAGTTCAACTTCAAAAAGATCGATCCTACGGCACAAATTAGCAAACCTTATTTTATCGGTGTCATTCAGCTTTTCGTCACTGGCCAATAATGTTTTCAGCATATCGATGGTATCGAGCGAAATATCCTTAAGCTCGTTGGTAAAAATCATTGAACCAGCCCTTACCTTATCGTAGATATCTTCGAGATTGTGGGTAACTTCGAGTACTTTTTCGAAACCGAGCATTCCTCCACTACCTTTTATAGTATGCACACTTCGGAATATATGGTCGATAGTTTCAGCATCGACCGAATCGACTTCGAGCGATAATAAAATATCTTCCAATTCATTTATCAAATCGCGTGTTTCTTCAACGAAACTCACCCTTAATTGGTCAATCGAATCTGCCATTTTTATATTTTTTTTGTTCCTCGTAAAAAGGACTTTTACTTCAGTTTTGCTTTGTCAAGAATTAATACACAAAAATGCAGAAAAAAGATTTAACAATTTGATTAATTGCCAAAGAAATCAGAAAAAACTCCCCTTTTATCCCACTTTTATAATATTGCTTTAATTGGGTGTTAATATAGCAGATTTTTATCAAACAGAAAATAGTTTTATACGAAGTAAAAATTTTTTGGGGCATATTTCTTAATATATTTGCCACAATTTATGGAACACAGTAATTTTTTAAATCGGTTCAGCAACAGCACTCAGCATGCTGCTTTTTGTGAATTTATTGCTTCTGACACAGCAAAAAACATTCATTTAAAAGGGCTTAACGGCTCATCAGCTGCAATGGCATTTGCGGCTGCATTCAAGCAAAACCAGTCGGTTTTTGTAGTATTGAACGACCGCGAAGAAGCAGCTTATTTTTTCGACGATATTTCGCTCTTTAATAATCAGGAGCATGTTTTATTTTTTCCTTCGTCGTTTAAAAGGCAAACCAAATACGGTAAAATTTCGCAGGAAAACATCCTTCAGCGCACCGAAGTGCTCAACCGAATCAATCAACAACGTAAGTGCATTGTAATAAGTTACCCCGAAGCCCTTACCGAAAAAGTAGTTCCGGTAAACATTCTTAAAAACAATACTTTTCAAATAAACATTGGCGATAAGCTCAGTATTGAGTTTATTAACGATGTTTTGCATGAATATGGTTTTGAGCGAACTGATTTTGTTTTTGAACCCGGCCATTACTCTGTTCGTGGAAGTATTATCGATATTTTTTCGTTTGCACACGAAGAACCTTTCCGCATCGATTTTTTTGGCGACGAAGTTGAAACCATTCGTAGTTTCGATATTGAAACACAACTTTCGATAAAAAAATTCGATTCAATATCGGTAGTTCCAAATTTGCAAACCGGACTCACCAATGAACAGCGTGTTGGCTTACTCGATTTTATACCCAACACATATTTACTTGCTTTCAGTAACCTAAATTTTACAATCGACCAAATTGACAAAGCTTTCATCGATTTAACCAATCAAGAAAACAACGACCAGCCATTCGATGAAAACATGCTTTGCAAAGGCACTGAGTTTAAAAACCACATTTCAATATTCAAATGCATCGAATTTGGTAATCAAACTACATTGAGCAATGCCTCAACGATTAACTACAACACTGCTCCACAACCCCAGTTCAATAAAAATTTCGATCTGGTAGCCAAAAACTTGCGCGAAAACACCCAAAACGACTACCAAAACTTTATACTTTCGAATAACCCTCAACAAATTGAACGACTTGAAGCAATTTTTAGCGATCGTGAGTTAAATGTGAAATTTACCCCTATGCCTTTCACGCTTCACCAAGGCTTCTCCGATCGCGATTTAAAAATTGCTGTTTATACCGATCATCAAATTTTTGAACGCTACCATCGCTACCGCCTTCAAACCGCAAACAAATCGAAAGAAAGCATCACTTTAAAAGAACTAAATAAACTTCATGCCGGCGATTATGTGGTACACATCGACCATGGCATAGGGAAATTTGCAGGCTTGGTTAAAACCGAAATCAACGGGAAAATACAAGAAGCTATCCGATTGGTTTATAAAGATAACGATTCGTTATTGGTTAGCATTCACTCATTACACCGCATTTCGAAATATAAAGGCAAAGAAGGAAGCGAACCCAACCTGAATAAATTAGGCACAGGTGCTTGGCAAAAAATGAAAAGCAAAGCCAAAAGTAAGGTTAAGGATATTGCAAAGGAATTGATTGCCCTATATGCCGAACGCCTTAAAGAAAAGGGCTTTGCCTTTTCGCACGACACCTATCTGCAACAAGAACTGGAGGCTTCGTTTATGTACGAAGATACACCCGACCAATACAAAGCAACAAAAGCAGTTAAACACGACATGGAAAAAATGATGCCCATGGATCGATTGGTTTGTGGCGATGTAGGCTTTGGTAAAACCGAAGTTGCCATAAGGGCTGCTTTTAAAGCAGTGGCCGACAGTAAGCAGGTGGCCGTTTTGGTGCCAACAACAATATTGGCCTTTCAACATTATAAAACATTTAGCGAAAGGTTAAAGGATTTTCCTGCGAAAATTGGATATGTTAGCCGCCTTCGAAAAAGTAACGAAATAAAAGACACACTTACACAGCTTAAATCGGGCGAGATTGATATAGTTATCGGAACACATCGGCTGGTAGGCAAAGATGTGAAGTTTAAAGACCTTGGTCTGCTAATTGTCGATGAAGAACAAAAATTTGGCGTTTCGGTAAAAGAAAAACTTAAACAATTCAAAATCAATGTCGATACATTAACACTTACTGCAACTCCTATTCCCCGCACCTTGCAGTTTTCGTTAATGGGAGCACGCGACTTGTCGGTAATACAAACCCCACCACCTAACCGCTACCCCATTGTTACCGAATTGCACGGTTTTAACGAAAATGTTATCCGCGAAGCCATTGAATACGAAATTGATCGTGGCGGACAGGTTTTTTTCATCCACAACAGGGTTCAGAACATTTACGAAGTTAGCGATTTTATCCGGAAAATATGCCCAAAAGCACGAATAACAGTTGGACACGGCCAAATGGACGGACCTGTTCTTGAAAAAACAATGCTCGATTTTATTGAAGGAAAATTCGACATACTTATTGCTACAACCATCATCGAAAGTGGCCTCGACATCCCAAATGCCAATACAATAATAATAAATAACGCGCAAAATTTTGGTCTTAGCGACCTGCACCAGCTTCGTGGCCGTGTGGGACGTTCGAACAAAAAAGCATTTTGTTACTTGCTGGCTCCGCCACTCAGCACCCTATCAGGCGAAGCTCGTCGAAGACTAAAGGCTATCGAAGAGTTTTCGGAACTGGGCAGTGGGTTCAACATTGCAATGCGCGACCTCGACATACGTGGAGCAGGTAACTTGCTTGGAGCCGAACAAAGCGGCTTTATTGCCGATATTGGCTACGAAACATATCACCGCATTTTGAACGAAGCTGTTGAAGAACTCAAGCACGAAGAATTTAAAGATTTGTTTGAGCAGCAGGAAAAAGAAAAAAGTGGAAACGCTTTTATGCAATTGAAATTTCTGAACGATTGTAACATTGAAACCGATATGGAAATGCGCTTCCCCGAAAGCTATATCAACAGCACTTCGGAACGCATGTCGCTTTACCGTGAGCTCGATAATATTGAAGACGAAGAAAACCTGCAAAAATTTGCAAATAGCCTAACCGACAGGTTTGGACCAGTACCAGAACAAGCTAATGAGCTAATTGCTGTTGTTAGGTTGCGTTGGATTGCCATACAACTTGGCATTGAACGTATTGTTATGAAAGCTGGCAAAATGAATTGCTATTTTATAGCCGATCAAAATTCACCCTTCTTCCAATCGAATTCTTTTACATCAATTCTGAATTGGGTACAAAACAACCACAAAAAATGTAAAATTACCGAGCATAAAAACAAGCTCAGCCTTAGCTTCGAGAGGGTAACCAAAGTTGAAAAAGCAATTACATTGCTCTCCGAGATACTCCAAAATTAAAAACAATGCATTTGGTAATGCATTAAATACTTAAACAACAATGCATTTTTTTGCTCCAAAATGTTTATGTTTGGCATTGACTAATTTTGTTGATTAATATTTAATTATTACCATGAGAAAATACATTTATCCTGCACTTTTTTTATTAAGCATTATTAATATTTCATCGGGGCTTTACGCACAAACTGACCTTAACATTTGGAATACACAAAATAAACCAACAATTGACAGCAACATCGATATACTCTGGAATGAATTCGATGCAATAAAACTCAACAACTGGTTAAGTGGTTCGCCTGTTGACCCCGACGATCTTTCGGCATATTTTAAAGCAATTTGGGATAACGAAAACCTTTACATTTTAGTTGATGTTACCGACGATGCCTTGATAAACGACTCACCCGAAGTTTGGCAAGACGATGCCATTGAAATTTATATCGATATCGACAACAACAAATTAACCAGCTACGGTGCTAACGATTATCAATACAATTTTAGTTGGAACGACCAAAATGTTAGCGGCAACGGCCCCACTAACAATATTGATTTCTCATTAAAAAACACTTCAAACGGGTACTTGCTCGAGGTAAAATTTCCATGGAATACTTTAGGGCTTAGCAAACCCGAACAAGATGTACTGCTGGGTATTGATGTACACGTTCACGATGACGACAACGGACAGGAACGCGACAACAAAATTAGCTGGTTTGCAACCGAAGACCAATCGTGGCAAAACCCGTCGTTATTCGCCACTGCAATTTTAAAAGGAAAATTCATTGTTCAACCTACTGCCCCAAAGCCGGTCATATCGGTCAACCATGGTTTTTTCGAAAAACCTTTCAACGTAACAATATCTTCGTCGATACCCGGCATGGATATTTATTACACCCTTGATGGTAGCAACCCTTCAAATTCGGCCACAGCAAGTTCGGCGCCTTCACCTTTAAATATTCGAATCGACCCCGAAGACACAAATAAAAGAGGCAATACTCCGGCAGTTACACTAAGGGCTGCTGCTCACAAAGATGGCTACGAGTTTAGTCAGGTAGCTACACAAACTTATATTTTCATTAATAAAATCAACCTGCAAACCGAAATACCAGGGCACGACTGGCCCCAATACAATGTTAACGACCAGGATATCGATTTGCTTATCGACGAGAGAGTTCTTAACGACTCGCGCTACAACAACGAAATACATAATGCATTAACACAAGTACCATCAATATCTATTGTTACCGATAATGCCAACCTTTTCGATCCCCAAAAAGGAATATATGTAAACGCCATGCAAGACGGCTACGAATGGGAACGGCCTGCCTCTATTGAACTCATTAACCCCGATGGGTCGAAGGGCTTTCACATTGATGCAGGGCTGAGAATACGTGGAGGTTACAGCCGACACGGTTGGTTCCGCAAGCATGCATTCCGCCTGTTTTTCCGAAGCGAATACGGAGAAGGAAAGCTCGACTACCCGCTTTTTGGCGACGAAGGTGTTGACAGCTTCGATAAAATAGATCTTCGTTGTTCGCAAAATTACTCGTGGAGCAAAGGTGGCGAAGAAGCTCCTTTTGCAACCTACAACCGCGATGTATTTTCACGCGACATTCAAGCACAAATGAACCAACCTTATACACGTAGCCGTTATTATCACTTGTACCTCAATGGCCTTTACTGGGGGCTTTACCAAACACAAGAACGTTCGGAAGCGCGTTTTGCCGAATCGTATTTTGGTAACGATAAAGAAATGTACGATGTAGTAAAAAAAGGCGATTCGGGCATTGAAGCCACCGATGGAAACCTCGATGCATGGAACGAAATATGGACAATTACCCAAAAAGGATATTCAAGCATGAATAATTATTATGCTTTGGAGGGTTTAAACAGTTCGGGACAGCGCGACCTATCTAAAAAAGTTTTGGTCGATATCGATAACCTTATCGACTATATGAATATCATTTTTTACACAGGCAATTTCGATGCACCGGTTTCGGCTTGGGGCAACAACAAATCGCCAAATAATTTTTACGCAATATACGACCGACAAGGTACCGAAGGCTTTAAATTTTTTGCCCACGACAACGAGCATTCATTGCTTATCGATCCTATTGGACCCGGATATGGGATTCTCGAAAACCGTGTAAACATTGGCAACATTAATGGTAGCAACCGAATGTCGGTTACTTCGTTCAGCAATTTCCAACCTCAATGGTTGCATCACCGCCTTTGTTCCAACGATGAATACCGTATGCGTTTTGCCGACAGGGCCTATCGCTATTATTTAAACAACGGAATACTTAGCCCCCAAAATACAGCAAGTGTATTTCACAAACGCACATTGGAATACGACATGGCCATTATTGGTGAATCGGCCCGTTGGGGTGATGTCGATTGGCGGCTATATACCAAAGATGATAATTGGGTACCTATGGTCAATAGCATAATGAACCAATATTTTCCATACCGAACCGATATTGTAGTTGAGCAACTTAGGGAAGAAAATTTATTACCAAACATTGCTCCACCCGAAATAAGGCAAAACAATCAGATAATTGATACAGAATCGGTAACTTTTGCCTCGGGACAAAGCATCGACATCAGAAATCCGAACCCAAATGGCGCAGTTTTTTTCACAACCAACGGTAGCGATCCGCGCATGATTGGCGGAGGTATTTCCGATGCAGCGGTAAACGGCGAGAACTTGTATTCGCTAAATATTTACCAATCGTCTATTATTAAGGCACGAGTTTACAACGGGCAAGAATGGAGCGCAATCACCTCAATTAAAGTGAATGTTAACGAACAAACCGAAGGCATTATTATTTCTGAAATAAACTATAATGCTCAACCCGGAGATGGATTTGCCGGTTCGCAATTCGAGTTTATTGAGCTTAAAAACATTGGCAATAAAACGGTCAACCTTACCAACTGTGCATTCACCGAGGGAATTCATTATAGCTTCAACACAGAAACAACTCTTGCACCAGGTGCATATTTGGTTCTTGCTTCGCAACCCATAACATTTGCAATGCGTTACGGTTTCGAACCCTATGGGCAATACACCGGACAGCTGGATAATGCGGGCGAAAAAATTGCGTTAACAGGAGCTACAGGGCAAACCATTATTTCGCTCAAATACAACGACAAAGCTCCATGGCCTGTAAGTGCCGATGGATTAGGCTTTTCAATAATTGTTAAAACTGAAAATCCTGAAAACGACTGGAGCGATGGAAACAATTGGACAGCTTCGTCGATCATTAACGGTACACCGGGCAGCAGCGATCAAGGTATTGAGATACCTGCAATTATGGTTAACGAAGTTTTGGCCAGCACCGACAGGCCTCAGGTTGATGCAATTGAATTGTACAATCCGAACACTACTGCTGTCGATATCGGGCACTGGTTTTTATCCGATAACCGTTCAATTCCTCAAAAATGGCAAATTCCGGCAGGAACAAGAATTCCGGCAAAAGGATATATGGTTTTTTATGAAGGCTATTTTGCCGACACAAGCAAATTGTACCGTGCCGAACATTTTGGAAGCGCATTTTCCCTAAGTGCCCATGGCGAAGAAGCTTACATTTTTTCGGGAAACAGCAATGGACAGCTCACCGGTTACGCCCATGGATTTGAATTCGACGACAGTGAAAACGGGGTATCAATAGGACAACACATCGTTTCAACCGGCGATATTCACGAAGTACCGCTGGCATCGCTTACTTTAGGCCAAGCCAACAGTGCTCCAAAGGTAGGCCCTCTCACAATTAACCAAATTATGTACCACCCCCTCGACAATCATTTTGAATATTTACAACTTACAAATATTTCCGACAATACTATTCAACTTTATAACGACACACTTGCGCGCTCGTGGCGTATATCGGGAGTCGATTTCAACTTTGCACCACAAACCACTCTTGCTGCCGGCCAATCGATCTATTTAGTCGAACCTGCAATAAACAGCGAAGACTTCAGGTTAATGAAAGGAATTGATGAATCGGTGCAAATTTTCAATTTTGCCGGCAAACTGAATAATGCCGGTGAACGTTTGGAAATCAAAAAACCGGCTCCAACTTATTACAACGACAACGACTCGTTGATAATTCCTTACATAATTACAGAAGCTGTCAGGTTCAACGACAAAAGCCCCTGGCCCGATGCCGATGGAAATGGAAATGTATTACAAAGAATCGACATAAATGCTTATGCAAACGACCCGGCCAACTGGATGGCTGTACCTGCTGGCATTTCAATTGAGAACTACATTTTATCAAACGCAACTATTGGTGTACCATTCAATCATCAGTTTGATGTAAGCGGCGGAATTGCACCTTTTATTTGGAATATCGAAAACGGGTTGTTACCCGAAGGCTTAAACCTAAACGGCTCAAAGGGAACAATTATTGGCACACCAACCGAAACAGGTACTTTTGAATTTAAACTCGCAGTAACCGATCAAACAGGTGTTTCGGCTCAAACAAGCTTTAAGATTGAAGTTTTTGCAAACACTCCGGCTGTTGCAGTTAACGACGCAGTTCAAACCAACGAAAACTTCAACATCAATATCGATATTTTAAACAACGATATCGATAACGACAATGAACGTAGCCATTGGAACATTGATATAACACAAACACCTGCGAATGGAACCATTGTTTTAAACAACAACCAAATAGCAACTTACCTGCCCAATAATGGTTTTACAGGTAACGACAGTTTTAAATACCGAATTACCGATTACAGTAATCAATCGGAAGCTACCGTATTTGTCGAAGTTACTCCATACATACTTACATCAACAGTTGAAAAAAGCGTTAGTGAAGCCAGCGACGATGCCGAAGAAAACATTTTCAGCCAGCAAATATGGACCAACAGTACCGATCTTGAACTCTGTTACGACCCCAATCCGGGTGGTGAGCAAATTGTAGGAATCAGGTTTCAAAACATTCAAATTGCTCAAGGCACAAGCATCAAAAAAGCTTACCTGCGCTTTACCACCGACGAAGCTACCAGCGACCAAGCCAATTTGGATATCTTTGCCGAAAACAGCATTAATGCCCAAAGTTTCAATACAAACAACTTAATAAGTACACGCCCACTAACCAACAGTAGCGTTAACTGGCAACCCGAGGCATGGCTTACAGCTAACGAATCGTCAATTAAGCAACAAACACCTGATTTAAGTGAATTAGTTCAGCAAATTATTGACCGCAACGAATGGGAACAAGGCAATGCAATGGCTTTTGTAATAAAAGGAAGCGGAAGCCGTGTAGCACATGCTTACGATGGCAGTCCTGCCGATGCACCCAAGCTTTTTATAGAATACGGAACAATAAGCGGCGAAAGCACAACTCCAGTTGCTCAAATTACGGCACCCGAACAATTCATAATTTACAACCAAGTATCACTTAGCGGAACAGCAAGCTATTCAGCCGACGGCAGGCCTTTAAACTTCCTTTGGACAATGGTATCGAAACCACAAAACAGCCAAAGTAGTTTAACAAACCCCTACTCTGCCCAACCAAGTTTCACACCCGATATGTTTGGCGAATACAGAATTTCGCTTACAGTTAACAACGGAGTAAACAATAGTGAAGCAGCTATTTTAACAATAAACATTGGCAACATGGCACCAATAGCCAATGCCGGTAACGACCAAACAGTAATTGTGGGTGACATTATTTCGCTTAACGGTAACCGCTCATACGACCCCGAAGGAAACGATTTAACCTACACTTGGAAAATCGCATCAGCACCTCAAGGAAGCGAAGCTCTGATTATCAACCAAAACCACCCACAAACAACACTTTCGGCCATAGCCGAAGGAATTTACCTAATAGAATTGCTTGTTTCTGACGGCGAATTAACAAGCATAAGCGACACTGTTAAAATTACAATAGCAGGTAACCTCGAGCCGGTTGCAAATGCAGGCGAAAACCAACAAGTTTACACAGGCGAACTGGTTCAACTTTCTGGCGAACAATCGTTCGATCCCGAAGAACGCAATTTGAATTATTTATGGACCATGCTTTCGAAACCTGCCGGCAGTTCAGCGCAACTATCGAATACTACGGCCAAGTCGCCTACTTTTATTGCCGACATACAAGGTGAATACATTATAACGTTGCAGGTTAACGATGGTGAAAAGAACAGCAACATAGAACAGGTAATTATTACAGCCTTTTCAAATACAGCACCTGTAGCCGAAGCCGGCAATAATCAACAGCTCGATGCCAACAAAACAGTTCAGCTCGATGGGAGCGGTTCGTACGACCCTGAAGGAAATCCGCTCACCTACCTTTGGACTTTTGTAACGAAACCCGAAGGTAGCTCGGCAACACTTAATAACTATGCAATTCAAAATCCAACTTTCAGACCCGACAAATCAGGTTTGTACACACTAAGACTACAAGTGAGTGATGGTATTTCAAGCAGCACCGACGATGTTCAAATTACTATTAAACCATCGAATGCTATTGCAACATACAGCAATAATTTATCGATGCGCGTTTATCCAAACCCTTTCAGCGATAAACTTTACATCGACATTAATAAAGAACTAACGGGCAAAGTTTATTTCGAACTTTATTCAACAAATGGTGTTTTAATTCAGCAAATTATTAGCGATATAAGCAAACAGCAAAACCACAAAATTGAATTCGATCAGGACAAATTGCACAAGGGTATTTATTTGCTGATGGTAAAATCGGAGAACATTGTACCTCAAGTTATTAAACTCACTTATAACAACGACTTTAAGCCATAAAATTTCATTAGAAGCATGAATATGTATCGAAACCAGTTAATTTACACGGCAGTTGTATTGATTACTTTGTTGCTTATCCGTTTTATTACAAAACACTCGATCAACAAGGCACTTAAAAAGTTTCATTTTAGCTTACAACGCAGGCGAATGACCATAAAAATCCTCAATTTCTTTTTGCTCACCAGTGCAGTAATTGCGTTACTTGGTATTTGGGGCATCGAAAAAGAAAAGTTTGTACTTTTTATTTCATCGGTATTAACCATTATCGGAGTTGCTTTTTTTGCACAATGGTCGATACTTTCGAACATTACTGCCGGTTTTATTTTGTACTTTAACCACCCTATGAAATTGGGCGATTATATTCAGGTGCTCGAAAAAGATTTCATTATTGAAGGCCATATCGACGATATCACGTTTTTTTTCGTACACCTGAAAACAAATAATGGCGAACGTATTACCATTCCAAATTCAGTAATATTACAAAAAAACATTTCGGTAAAGCATAACGAGGAACACAAGAAAAATGCTTAATTCATTTTATGTCTCAAATACAGTTTAGCTCATCCGCAACCTCAAACTATTGCTCACCACGCTTACACTGCTTAGAGCCATGGCGGCTCCAGCGATCATGGGATTCAACAAAAAGCCCGTAAACGGATACAGTACTCCGGCCGCCAACGGAATTCCGATCACATTGTAAATGAATGCCCAGAACAAGTTTTGGCGAATGGTTTTTACCGTTTGTTTCGACAAGCGAATGGCTTGCGGAATTTTGTTCAGGTCGGACGAAATGATGGTCATGGCGGCTACATCCATGGCAATGTCGCTGCCATGGCCCATAGCAATGCTCACATCGGCCTGCGCCAAAGCGGTGCTGTCGTTAATGCCGTCACCCACCATGGCTACGGTTTTGCCTTGCGCTTGCAAATGCTTCACAAATTCAGCCTTTTGTTGGGGCAGCACTTCGGATTCGAAACCCGTGATTCCGGCCTCGTGCGCAATAGCTTGGGCAGTAGTTGTATTGTCGCCGGTGAGCATGTAAACCGCAATGCCCAATTGTTTCAATTTCGAAATGGCTTCTTTCGATGTCAGTTTAATTGGATCGGCAAGGGCGATTACAGCCAAAACCTTTTCACTATTAGCAAAGCAAATCACTGTTTTCGATTCGCGGCTCCAAAGCACGGCCTTTTCTGCCAGCGTTTCGTCCATGACGATGTTGTTTTCAGTCATCAATGCCTGGTTGCCCACCCAATACGTTTGCCCTAAGTAGTGGGCTTTGGCGCCTTTGCCCGTTATGCTTTCAAAATTCTGCACGCGAACTGTTTCTTCGCCGTTCAACTTTGAAACAAGCGCTTCGGCCAGCGGGTGTTCCGATTGCTTTTCAATGGAGAGCAAAATTGATTTCAGCTCAGCTTCGTAATTGTTCCATTCCATGTTCGTCACCACTGGTTTTCCTTGGGTAATGGTTCCTGTTTTGTCGAGTACCACGACATCAACCTTTTTGGCCAACTCGAGGCTCTGCGCATCTTTGATCAGAATTCCGTTTTCAGCACCCTTGCCTACCCCAACCATAATGGCAGTTGGAGTTGCTAAACCCAAGGCGCACGGACAAGCAATAACCAACACCGTAACCATGGCCAACAATCCTTGGGTGAAACCATTTTCGCCGCCCAGAACCAACCAAAGCACAAAAGCTAGCAGCGCAATACCCATCACCACGGGCACAAACACCGCCGCAATTTTATCAACCAGCTTTTGCACTGGCGCTTTACTGCCTTGCGCATCCTGCACAGTGCGAATGATTTGCGCCAACAAAGTTTCGGCGCCCACTTTCGATACGCTGAAGCGGAAACTGCCTTTCTGGTTCACTGTTCCGGCAAAAACTTTATCGCCCGCTTGTTTCAACACGGGCACAGGTTCGCCGCTGAGCATGCTTTCGTCAACATACGAGCTGCCTTCGAGCACTTCGCCATCAACAGCAATGCGCTCGCCAGGCTTTACCATAACGGTGTTGCCTTTTTGCACGTTTTCAATATCGATTTCGGCGTGCGAACCGTCTGTTTGTATTACAGTTACGTGCTTGGGCTGCAATCCCATCAGCTTTTTAATAGCCGCCGAAGTATTGCCTTTAGCCTTTTCCTCGAGTAATTTTCCCAACAAAATGAAGGCAACGATCACAGCCGCAGCTTCGAAATACACATGGGCATGCAAGCCCCTGCTGTGCCAATAGTTGGGAAATAACATGTTGAATACACTGAATAAATACGCAACGCCTGTGCTAAGCGCCACCAGTGTGTCCATGTTGGCCGTGCGGTGGCAGGCTTGTTTCCACGCATTCACATAAAAACTGCGTCCAAAAAATAGCAAAACGGGCGTTGTCAACAGCCACACTACCCAATTGGCGTAAGGCATATTCATGAAAAACATACCTATAACAACCACTGGAACTGCCAAAATCAACGCTCCAATTGTTCTATGTTTCAGTAGTTTAAGCTGTTTGCGATGCAATTCGTCGAGCGAATCTTGTTGTTTGGCTTTTTCTTCAACAATCAAATCGTAGCCGCCTGCTTGAACAGCCTTCTGAAATTCCGAGGGTTGAATAAGGGTTGGCAAATATTCAACTTGAACCGTAGCGGCTGCAAAATTGATCGACGCATTCAGCACACCTTCTTGGGTCCCAATTATGCGTTCGATGTTGGCCGCGCACGAGGCACAACTCATTTGCAACACCGGAAAGGTTGCTTTCACGGGCTTGGTTCCCTTGGCTTGCTCGCTTTTCACCCGCTCGGTTTGCACAGGTGTTTGCGCCAATTTTGCTGTGTCGATTTTAAGGTGATTACCATTGGCGGGGGTCATTATCATCGAAGGTTTTGCACCCATTTTGAAGTTTTTGCCGGGTGCAGCAGGCTTGAATTTATTTGAATTGTGATCCATGTATTCCTTTTTTTTTGCAAAGTTGGGGCAAAGGAACAAATGATGCGTTATACAATTTTCGATATGTTTTGTATCATTTTCAAAGCTCGTCGAGCGGTTTGCGCTTTACAACACCAATTTGTTTGAAATGACTGGGCGTAAGTCCGGTAATTTTTTTGAATTGTGTGCTTAAATGAGCTACACTCGAATAGTTGAGCAAAAATGCGATTTCGCTGAGCGACAATTCATCGTAAACCAGAAGCTCTTTTACCCGTTCGATTTTTTGGGCAATGTAGAATTTTTCGATGGTGGTGCCCTCTACCTCCGAAAACAGGGTGCTGATGCCGGAGTAATCGTGCCCCAATTGTTGGCTCAGGTAGTTGGAAAGGTTTGTGTTCAGTTGATTGTTTTGCCTGTGCACCAATTCGATGATCAGAGTTTTCACCCGTTCAATCAACTGGCTTTTGCGGTTGTCAATCAGTTCGAAACCCACTTTTTCGAGCGCTGTTTTCACTTGGTCTTTTTGAATATCGCTCAGCTCTTCGCTCAAAACGACTTCGCCCAATTCTACCGAAACAGGATGAAGGCCGAGCTTTTCCAACTCATTATTCACCACCATAACGCAGCGCTTGCAAACCATATTTTTGATGTGAAAAATCATCGCATAAAAGTCCAATAAATGTACAATAACGAAAATAAAATCAAAAATATTAAGAATGACCAACTAATAACAAGGTACCATTTTCGGGGTTGCGCATTTTTGGGAGTATATTTACTGGTTAACAACCTGATATTATAATAAGCAATTACCGGCGACGAAAGAAATGACAATGCAACAGCAAAATCAATTAACCGAGTAAAACCACCATTAAAGAAGTAAAGAATTACCATAGCCAATACAGGTACTGTAAATAAAAACACCCAATAAATCATTTTTGCTTTTTGTGGAACTAATTCGGTTTTATGTTTGAACCGTGTGTGCGAATTGGCCAACTCCATCATCACACGCGGATAAATATCAACAACAGCTAACGTAGTACTGTACATTGCCACAAAAGCAGCCAAAGCAATAAACGGCCTGCTCCAGTTGCCAAGTGCCTGACCGTACATTTCAATTAAGCTTGCCGAAAATGCTACACTTCCAGATGGGAACGAACTGCCCTTGCCAAACATCACAAAATAACCCAGAAGGAAAAAGAAAGCCCCTATTAAAGCCGAACCGTAAAAGCCAATTTTAAAATCGGCCAAAGCTTGCTTTACTGTTGGTTGATAACCAGTTTCCTTAAATCTTTCGCGTGCCCAAATCGACTGCCATACCGAAGCATCGATCGGAATGGGCATCCAGCCCATAAAAGCAATAATAAAGGCAATGCCAGCTGTAGTTATATAGCTTGGAGGCGACAATGCCAATGCCTGAGAAGGTAAATTGGTACGAAATACCATTGCAACAGCCAAAACTGTGAGTAATAACAATACAGTCATGATTATTTTCATTGCTTTATCGATACCGGAGAACTTACCAAATATTACCAATAAAATACAACTAGTTAAAATAATTACCGACCAATTTAACAATGATAAATTCAGGTCAAAAAGGTTTTCGGCCATACCAGCTGTAACCAAAGTTAACGAAGCTAAAATAATAAACATGGTAAGAATTGTAATTGAAGCATAAACCGGAAATGCACCTTTGCCCAATTTCTTATACCCATCGAGCAAATTCTCGCCACTAGCAGCAGCATAACGTGAACCAAACTCCAAAAAAGGATATTTAGTGGCACAAGCCAACACCAATACCCACCACAGCGAAAAACCATAATCGGCTCCGGCTCGGGTCGATTGCACCAAATGAGAAACACCAATAGCAGCACCAGCCATTAAAATACCTGGGCCTAAGGTTTTTTTCAAACCACTAAATTTGTTAACAAACATAATGCATTAACAATAAATAAATAAAACAATCAATTGCAAAAATATTAAACAAGATATAGATTTGTAATAATTTTGAACTATCTTTTTATAAAATTAAAACATAACACCAAAATTGTATTTCAAATACAGATTTATTACCTTCAAAACCGTTTTTTAAAGGGCTTGAATCATTAAAAAATGAATATGCAAATACATGCTTTATAGAACCTTATTAATATTAGCAATTATTTCGACTTGTAATCTTTGTTTAGGCATCAACAACGAATTTGTGAGCTTTAATAAAGAAAACAACAAACTAACCAATAACATAGTTGAAACGGTTGTTCGCGATAATTACGGGTACATTTGGGTTGGCACCAATAATGGTCTCAACCGCCTCGATGGCTATTCGACCAAAACTTATACTCACAACCCACTCGATTCAAATTCAATTTCAAGCAATTTCATAAAATCATTATTAGTTGACAATGACGGTGATTTGTGGATTGGCACTATCGATGGTGGCCTTAATGTTTTCGACAGAGAAAATGACCTATTCATTCATTATTCATCAAAAAATAGTTCAAATAATAAATTCGCAGGAAGAAATATATCATCAATTATTCAAGATAAAAACGGCTTAATATGGATTGGAACAATTGGTGATGGAATATACAGTTACTCGAAAATAAACAATGAGTTTGTTCACTACCAACTAAACCCCAACGATGAACACAACACCAATATTAGAACACTTTTTTGCGATTCGAACAACAATATCTGGATAGGCTTTGACTATGAAAGCAACGGTATTTACCGAATAGACGGGTTATCAAAAGAAATATCGTTCTATTCACCCGAAAATCAACATAAGTCACCAACCGCACTAGGGCCAACACGTGGAATTATAGAACTGAACAACGGACGTATAATAACTTGTACATGGACCGGACGCTTTTACGTAGCAAACCCCAATTCCAATACACTAAGGCTTTTTAAAGATGAAACTTTTTTAAACAATGCCTCAATATCGTATATGATTAACGACGAACAAGATAATATTTTTATTGGCTGTTGGGAACAAGGCTTATACAAGCTAAATAACAAGTTTGAAATCGTAACGCATTACTTAAAAAATCTGTCTCAAAAATCATCGATTCAATCGAATGCAATCAATTCATTATACATCGATTCAAAAAATAAACTTTATGTAGCCTATCGCAACAATGGTTTTTCGTTGCTGAACCTGAACAAACAAATGTTTAAACAACTCGACTTGGTCAAAAACATCAGCACTACACCCGAAAATTTTGATGCTCAATCATTTGCCAAAGACAAATTGGGAAACATTTGGATAGCCAGCCGTGGAAATGGCCTCTTAAAATACAACAAAAATGATAATAGTTGCAAACAATACTCAACCAATAACTGCAAAGGACTGAAAACCAACTTCCTGCTTTGCATACACATCGACTCGGAGGGTATGGTTTGGGTTGGTACCGATGGTCAATTTATTGCAAAATTTAACCCCGAAACAGAAGAATTCAAACACATTGACTTTGACTGGACCGACTGGAGCGCTGTTTTTGCAATTGCCGAAACCGACAAACACATTTGGTGCGGTACTTGGGGCAGTGGCCTCAAAAAAGTTGATAAAAAAACTCACAAAATATCAACCATCGATTTTGACACCAGCGACCAATACCGCAATACTATATTCGATTTAGAGCTTACCGACTCGTTACTTTGGATTGCAAATATTGGGATTGGCCTATACTGTTTAAATATTGAAACCGACAGTTTAACGCTAAAATTTTCAACTACCGAAAAACCCGAAATATTCCCCAATGCGCGCATCAACGATCTGTCAATTGAAAATGAAAATATACTTTGGATATCAACTTCGGGTGGTGGTACCATTCGTTACAACATTAAAAACAACAAATCTGAAATAATCAATCAGGAAAACGGTTTATCATCTGATATCATACAAAGCGTGCTTATCGACAAGGATAAGAAATACTGGTTTTTCACCCAAACAGGTATAACTGTAACCGACTCAACCTTTCAAAATCCGGTAAAACTTTACACCCATAACGGACTGCTAAACAACCAAATAAATAAGTCTTCATCATTTTACGACAGCACTGAGAATGCGATGTATGCAGGCACTCAATTTGGAGTTAATTATTTCGACCCAACACATTTACTCATCGACACAACCATGAACCAAGTTGTATTTACCGGTTTATCGGTTATGGGCGAAGAAGTCCCCTTCTCAAACAATGAATTCTATGAGAAGAATATCGAAACAAGCCCACCAATCTATATTAAATCGAAACAAAAACTATTTACCGTTTATTTTTCTTCGATGGACTTTTCGCCCTCGTTTTTAAACTGTTACTACTACCAACTCGAAGGTTTTGACAAAAACTGGATTTATACGCCTTATTCCAAAAATTTTGCACAATACACCAACTTAAACCCGGGCACATATTATTTAAAAGTGAAATCGCGCAATCGCGACGGCATTGAGTCAAAAAGCATTTCAAGCATAAAAATAGTTATTGAACCGGCTTTTTATCAAACTTTGTTATTCAAAATTGCTTTAATTTCACTATTGATCTTTAGCATTGCATATGCATTCAGCTTACGTTATCGCTCTTTGCACAAAGCCAAAATATTACTCGAAAATAAAGTTAAAGAACGCACTGCAAAAATCGAAAGGCAAAAACAACAAATTGAGCAACAAAACAAAATGCTTGAAGAATCCAACGCCTCGAAAGACCGTTTCTTTTCAATTATCGGGCACGATTTAAATAACCCAATGAGCTCAATTAACCAACTATTAGAATACCTCGAAGCAGAATATAAAAACATGCCCCCCGAGAAACTTGAAAAATTCATCACCAATCTCCGCAAATCGTCATCGCATGCCATTGAACTATTAAACAACCTATTATCATGGGCTCGCACACAAACAAACCGCATCGAAATAAATCAAAAACACTACCCTATTCATGGACTTTTCGAAAATGTAAACAAATCGTGTTTGATATTGGCCGAAAAAAAAAGCCAAAAACTTTTGTTTGAGTGCAAACCCGAGCATGTTGCATATTTCGATTTTAATACCATAAGTACTGTACTAAGGAACTTATTAACCAATGCCATTAAATATTCAAGCCCCGAGCAAGAAATCAAAGTAGTTTCACAAAAAACCAATAATGAAATAATTATTTCGGTAATCGACAAAGGCATTGGTATAAATGAAGAGAATTTAAAGAACTTATTCAAAATTGAAAATTTTAAATCGAAGCCCGGCACTCACGGCGAAAAAGGCACAGGTTTTGGCCTGGTATTGTGCTACGAATTTACAATGCTTAACAAAGGCCGCATTTGGGCCGAGAGCACACCCGGGAAAGGCAGTACTTTCAGTTTTTCATTAAACATTGAACAATCTTAAAAAATTCAGTTATGTACAGCAAAATGAAATCCGATCTCAGCAAAAAACTCGAAACACTCAAAGAACAGGGTTTGTACAAAACCGAACGAATAATTACAAGCCCGCAAGGTGCTCAAATTGAAGTAAACCACAAGCAACAAGTATTGAACTTTTGTGCAAATAACTATTTAGGTTTGGCCAACCACCCCGAAGTTGTGAATGCAGCTATCGATACACTTAAAGAATGGGGCTTTGGCTTATCGAGCGTTAGGTTTATATGCGGAACTCAAGCCATTCATAAAGAATTGGAAAAAAAAGTATCGGAATTTTTAGGTACCGACGACACCATTTTATATTGTGCAGCATTCGATGCCAACGGCGGCGTTTTTGAGCCCTTACTCGATTCCGACAGTGCAATTATTTCCGACGAACTGAACCATGCATCAATTATCGATGGGGTAAGGCTTTGTAAAGCTCAACGTTTCAGATACCAACACTCAAACATGGACGATTTGGAAAAGTGCCTTATCGAAAGCCAAACAGCTACTTACCGATTAATTGTAACCGACGGTGTTTTCTCTATGGATGGCGATATTGCTAAACTGAACGACATTTGCAATTTAGCCGATAAATATGATGCCCTTGTAATGGTTGACGATAGTCACGCTACAGGCTACATTGGAGCTCACGGACGAGGCACCCACGAACATTGCGAGGTTTTGAACCGTGTAGATATTATTACATCGACATTTGGGAAAGCATTAGGCGGCGGAAATGGAGGGTTTACTTCAGGGCGCAAAGAAATTATTGACATGTTACGCCAACGTTCGCGACCATACTTATTTTCAAACACATTGTCGCCGGCCACTGTAGGGGCAAGCCTTAAAGTGCTCGACTTACTTTCAAAATCGACTGAATTGCGAGAGCGAACCATGAAGAACGCCAATCTTTTTAGACAACGAATGGAGGCGGCCGGCTTCGACTTGGTACCGGGCAATACCGCAATTGTTCCCGTAATGATTTACGATGCTCCTTTGGCCGTTAAGTTTGCCGATATGCTTTTAAATGAAGGTATTTACGTTATCGGCTTTGTGTATCCGGTAGTACCACAAGGAAAAGCCCGAATAAGGGTTCAACTTTCGGCAGCACACACAATTGCCCAGATTGAAAAAGCCGTAGATGCTTTTATCCGTATCGGCAAAAACCTTTCATTAATACAATAAACACAAAATCAGATTATTAACAACTAAAGACCGGAGCAATATTCAAAAATAATCTCAAATATTTGAACAATTCGATATTTTTTTCAAAATTTGAACTCAATATTAAACATACATCTATGAGGAACAACACGGTAAACACGCACGAAAAAAAGCTTTACAAAGTACTTCGCAACGTGGGCGTTAAGCCAAAATACATTAAAAAAGCCGAATCGCTCGACGATTTATATCTCGATGAATACGACCACAAATTACTTGTTCACTATTTTGAAAACGAATTTGAACTAAACCTTAAAAACAACGACATTAACAAACTTACCAACCTCGATGCTTTTAGAGCTTTTATCGATTCTAAATAAAAAGTCAACTAATCAATTCAATAAACCAATTTTATCAAACACATTCTACCCTGCTGAATATTTAATTTAGCAGGGTTTTTTATTGATATTTTAAGTTTTTTTATAACTTGTAGCATTATTAAAAAAACATTCGGATGAAACACTTTATAAGCAAATTTATGCTAGCAGTTGCCATGTTGCTGTTTGCGGAATCGGCAATATTGGCACAAAGCAGCGAACTAAAATCGCGCATTGAACAATTACCGGGAGTAATTAGCGTTACAAAAATCGTTAACCACCAGTTTTTTACCGAAGCTTACGAAATTATGATCGAACAACAACTCGATCACAGCAACCCTGCAGCAGGTAAATTTTCGCAAAGAGTATTCTTGTCCGACTTTAACAAATACAGCCCTGTAATTTTTGTAACCGAAGGCTACAAAGCCGACTATGCCGGCAAAAGCAGCTACATTAACGAACTGAGCGAAATACTGCAAGCCAATCAAATTGTGGTTGAACACCGTTACTTTGGCAAATCGATACCCGAAAACAACAATTGGGATTACCTTACAATTGAAAATGCCTGCCACGATTTGTACAAAATACAGCAACTTTTTAAAAAAATTTATAATAACAATAACAAGTGGGTTGCCACAGGTATTAGTAAAGGCGGCCAAAATACTATTGCTTTTAAAGCATTTTATCCAAATGCTGTTGATGTTTGGATTCCTTATGTGGCTCCCGTAAACTTTGCTGTTGAAGATAAGCGCATGCAGGAATTTATTGCTAACAAGGCCGGCAATGAAATTTGCCGCCAAAAAGTCCTCGATTTCCAATTAAACGTGCTTGAAAACCGCGAACTCATTCAACCACTGCTCGACAGTACCATTGAAGCCCAAAATTACACCTACTCTATAACTAATGAAGCCGTTCTCGATTATTGTGTTCTCGAATACTCATTTGCATTTTGGCAGTGGGGATCCGATTGTGATAAAATTCCGGCAGACACAGTTGATTACAGAACTCTTTTTAACCACTTAATAAGTGTTAGTGGCCCCGATTATTTTTCAATTGAAGGCACCGAGCCAATAAAAGCGTTTTTCATTCAAGCAGTTAAAGAATTTGGGTATTACGGATACAACACCCAATCATTGAGCGATAATCTTAGCATTCAAAGTGCAAAAGGCTATATCCCCGAAGTATTCCTTTCGGGCGAACCTTTGCAAAAATATTCGAAAAAAACATCAAAATTTATTGAGAAAACAATTCAAAAGGGTGGCGAAAACATGATTCTGATTTACGGTGAAAACGACCCATGGACAGCAGGGGGTATTGTACCAAAGAAAAAATGCAAAGCCTTTCGTTTTGTTGTACCCGACGGGTCACACAGAGCACGTATCAATAACATGAGTTACTCGCAACGTGCTGAACTGTATATGATACTTGAACCTATGCTTGAAAAAAACTAAGATCGAATTGATTCGATTTCAGCTATCTCCATTGGTTTTTTTCGACCAAGCAAACGTGAACTTTTACGGGTTATTAGGTAGTCTTGCTCAATGCGCACACCACCAAAACTCATATATGGGCGTAAAGCATTGTAATTAATAAATTGCTCAAAACGTTTTTCGGCTTTCCACATTTTTATTAATTCTGGAATGAAATAAATACCGGGCTCAACAGTAAGCACATGACCTGTTTTTAATTCTTTGGCCAATCGCAGCGATTTCAAACCAAACAGCGTGCTCTTTGTTTCTCCTGGATTGTAGCCAACATTCAATTCGCCCAAATCTTCCATATCGTGTACATCGAGGCCCATCATGTGCCCCAAACCGGTTGGAAAAAACATGGCATGTGCCCCTTCGGCAACAGCCTCGGCTGTGTCGCCTTTGGTAATTCCAAGTGCTTTAAGACCATCAAAAATAACACGGGCAGCCTCAAAATGGACTTCGCGAAATGCAATGCCGGGCTTAAGCATTTTAACAGCAGCATAATGTGCATCGAGAACCAGCTGGTATATTTCAGCTTGTTTTCGGCTAAATTTTGCCGATACAGGAAAAGTACTGGTTAAATCGCCAGCATAGCCATTTGGAGTTTCGGCTCCGCAATCGAGCAAAAAGAGCTGCCCTTTTTTCAACACATTGCCATGATAATGATTATGAAGCACCTCGCCTTTAACAGTTGCAATTACAGGAAACGAAAGATAGCCTTCTCGTTCTAGTGCTATTTGTGTTACTTTTGCAGCAATCTCGGCTTCTTTCATGCCCGGGCGAGCATGTTGCATTGCTGCCACATGCATATCGACCGACCAATTTACAGCCTTATCTATTTCAGCAATTTCTTCTTCGCATTTAATTTCGCGCTGTGCAATAACCGCTTTTACCAAAGCCTCCGAAGCTTTAAGATTAAACTGATCGGGGCGTATGTTCAACAATCGTAACAGTTTAATTTTATTTTCGGGACGATATGGGGGCAAAAATTCGATATTTCGCCCTGCAGCGTTGGCTTCGCGCAATATTGTAAAAAGCTTCACAGTAGGCAAAACCTCATAAACACCAACTTTTTCGGCCAATTCGGCAATTGTAGGTTTGTTGCCCATCCATACAATATCGTCCATCGAATATTCATCGCCAAAAATTATTTCGAGCCCGTTGTCAATATCGATCAAAGCTGTTAACGAAGGCCTATTTATACCAAAATAGTATAAAAAAGAACTATGCTGCCTAAAAGGATACGGATTATCGGGATAATTCATTGGCGAATCTTCGTTGCCCAAAAAAAGAATTATACCTTTTTTTATGGTCTCTTTAAGTATCGACCTGCGTTGAATGTAAAGTTGTCGGTTTAACATGCGATCATTTCTGTTGAAAGTTCAAAAATAAGCTATTTTTGCATAATGCCATCGCTTTGCAGCAGAATAGTTAATTTGCACATTGGCGAATATGGTTATAATAACTAATTTTACTTTTTTTGTATCCGAACACAGTTATTGATTGTTCGGTTAACCTAAAACAGCAATTATGTCAAAAATATTGGTAATTGACGACGAAAGGGCCATCAGAAATACCCTAAAAGAAATACTTGAATACGAGAAATATCAGGTCGATTTAGCCGAAAATGCAGCAGCAGCCCTACAACACATCAAAAACAACGAATACAATATAATATTGTGCGATATTAAAATGCCCGATACCGATGGTTTGGAACTACTACCACTTTTAACCGAAAAACAACCCGATACTCCGGTAGTAATGATTTCGGGGCACGGCAACATCGACACAGCCGTTGAAGCCATAAAAAAAGGCGCTTACGATTTTATTGAAAAGCCACTCGACCTTAACCACCTTTTAATAACCATACGTAATGCCCTCGACAAATCGAACCTTGTTACTGAAACAAAAACACTTCGTAAAAAAGTAAGCCAGAAATATGAAATTATTGGAAGTTCGGAGGCAATAAAAAACATACTCGATATAACCGATAAAGTGGCACCAACCGATGCAAAAGTGCTTATTACGGGCGCCAACGGTTCGGGCAAAGAACTAATTGCACGCCGTTTGCACGATTTAAGCAACCGTGCCCAAGGTTCCTTTATTGAAGTGAATTGCGCCGCAATACCATCGGAATTAATTGAAAGTGAACTATTCGGACACGAGAAAGGAGCTTTCACTTCGGCAATTAAACAACGAAAAGGAAAATTTGAACAGGCCGAAGGCGGCACGCTTTTCCTCGACGAAATAGGCGACATGAGCTTATCGGCACAAGCAAAAGTACTTAGGGCTTTGCAAGAAAATATTATCACCCGGGTTGGCGGCGACAAAGCAATTAAAGTTAATGTAAGGGTAATTGCTGCTACCAACAAAGATCTACAAAAAGAAATTGAAGAGGGTCGGTTTCGCGAAGACCTTTATCATCGAATTAGTGTAATTGTAATTAAAGTACCTTCGTTAAACGAACGCCTTGATGATATTCCAATTTTGGGCAAATTCTTTATCGATCAAATTTGCAACGAATACGGCATACCACCTAAAGAACTAAGCGACGGTGCCATTACCGAATTGAAAAAAATAAACTGGACCGGAAACATCAGGGAGTTCAGAAATGTGATTGAACGACTGATCATTCTTTGTGGCAATGTAATTAATGCCAACGATGTAACAATTTTTGCCGCTTCAAACAAATAATTCTAACATTTAAAGAATTGAACATGAAAAGAAATTTACCTGCAATTTTAAGTCTGATTGCGCTAATTTTCGTCATTCTATTCTTAACCTTTCAACCGGTTTTGAAGCAACCAAACAGCTTTCTCTTTTCTGATAGTAATGAAAGCATTAACAATTGTTTTAATATTTCGTGGTACCTTAAACACGATAAAGGATTAATTTTTAATGGCGAAAACTATCCCTATGGCAATCAATTACAAAACTCAAAAAACCAACCGCTGTTATATAGTACATGCCGCTTAATTGACAAAATAAGTCCCATTTCGGGTTTAGGAGTTGCTGTATTCAACTTATCGATACTTTTATCTCTTTTAATTGCTGCCCCTTTTCTTTTTCTAATTTTCAGACATTATAAGCTACCTGTTTGGTATTCATTCATTATTTCACTAATCGTCATATTCCTGTCGCCCCAGTTGGCCTATTTAAAACAAGCTCCAATAATGGCCTACATTGCATTTATTCCTATGTACTGGTACTTGCTTATCAGGTATCAAAAAAGCAACAAAAGTTGGCTATGGGGCTCACTTCTGGTTCTATCGGGCTTAATTGGAGGATTTACCAACAAATATTATGTCGGTTTTTATTCTTCATTTTTGTTAACAATTATAATTTCTGAACTTATTATTCAATGGGGAAACCTCAAGCAGTATTACAGAAAATTATTATTGCTTTTCGGAATAGCATTAATCCCGATAATGACTATTGCCATAATTAACAATATAACATCAGGATCAAATACTTACAACAATTATTCATGGTCATTTTTAACCCATCATGCAAGTCCGTTTAGTATTTTTATGCCCAATGCTCCTGAATTTCGAAATCTAATTCATAATTTGGTTAACCTAAACTATAGCCCCGAAGGCAGGGCCTATGTGGGCTTACCTGCCACCCTACTTGCCCTTTCGATGATTTTTGCATTTTTTCACAACCTTCTTACCAAGAAAAAGAACATCAGTTTGTATATCGACAAAGAAATGAACGGCTTTTTACTGGCGGCCTTTTTGGTTTTGCTTTTTTCAATGTGTTTTCCTTTTAAAATAATTGGTTGGCCTGTTAAAATTCAATTAAAATTTTTACTCGATCTATTTCCCCAAATAGGAAGAATAAGTTTTCCAGGGCGTTTCTCGTGGATTTTTTATTATGTATTTACAGTTTATACAGCAATTTTTTTCTATAACCTTTTCATTAAAATGAAAGCCAAAGGTTTTGTTAAATTTCCAATTTTGTTCTTGTCGTTCGTAATCATGTTTTGGACAATCGATGCTGCAACAAACGCCCAAAAAAGCTTTTCTGGAACATTGGTGGAAAATCAGATTTTTAACACCCCTGATGATAACGAAAAAGAACTGATACAAAAATATCAACTCGACACTACTTACTTTCAGGCTATTTATTCAATGCCATTTTCTTATGCGTTGAACAACCAAAAAGTTTCCGACACGGTTGCAATGCATTTAATAAAACAAACAATGAAATGGTCATACAACACAGGCATACCGCTTATACAGAGCTCCGAAACACAAACTCCTTTCGAACAAAAAATTAGCAGCATGCAGCTGCTTTCCGACTCAAGCATAAAAAAAACTCGCCTCGACGACATGAATAGCAAACCCTTGTTGCTCATTTATTTGGAACACGAGCTCTCCCCCAATGAAGAACAGCTCATAAAACATTCAAAACATTTATTCAATTATAACAACACCAATTTTGCCCTGCTCGATATTAATACACTAAAGGAAAGCCATAGTAATTGGCTCGATTATGCCGAACGAACCAAAACTAAACTAAAAGGAAATGATAGCATTAAAGCAGATGTTGCTCTAAAAAGAATTATGTACCTAAACTTCGACACCGAATCATCGAAAAACACTTTTGCAGGCAAAGGTGCTTTTTATGAGAAAAAGAATAATGTTACAATTTTTGATGAAAATTTATCAGAATTTGGCATTCGAGGAAACTACGACCTGTCGTTTTGGGTACTAACAAAGTCAAACGAAGCAATTACAAATCAGATACAATTAATTGAACAACATACTGATAGTGAAACAATCGACACTATTCAGCTTAATACACAACAAACTCTCAATTATTATAATTTTTGGAAGCAAATACAGTACAATATCACCATTAAACCCAATTACAATTACCGGCTTGAAATTTTAGGACAAAGCATTTGCATCGACGAATTATTGCTTAAACCCCGAAATAGCAATGTTTGGATTAAAAAAGACAATGACACAGAATTGTTCAATAATTTTATACTGTAACGGTTAAAGCTTAAAAGCTTTGATTAATACAAACTTTTTCAACATTTTTAGCGTATAAACCAACTATTAAACTGTAGGATGGTATAATAAACCCATAATTACAGCTACTCCACGAACATTACATAATCCACTTAATTTAAACACATTAACGCTTTCGGATAATATCCATGGCTGTCATGTAACCACTAAAAATTGCCCCCGAAAAGCCACCACCAAACTTGCCCCATGCCGAAGCGACATAAACATTTTCGGGCAATGCTTTCAGATAATCGGCTGTTTTTCCGGGGTTTTGTGCGAAACCATACACTGCCCCTTCGGGATTAAGCGTATAACGTTTAACTGTTAAAGGTGTTCCCACTTCAACATATTCGAGTGCATCGGTAAAGCCCGGCAATAATTTTTCGCAGCGAGCTGTAATGGCTTTGGCAACTTCGTTCTTCTTCAGCAAATAGCTTTTTCGATCGAGTGTTTCCCAATCGCACAAATAATCAATACAACACACAGCTCCCACGCTTTTTCCATTGGGAGCCAAAGCAGAATCAACCTGACTATAATCGACCAAAGTAAAACCACGGGTATCAAAACCCGAGTGGTTGTTAGTAACAATATCGCGCTGTGTTTTAATGCTTGGGTCGAACAAAAACACTGAATAATGCTTATTCCCAATTTCCTTCAAAGGTTTTTTGAAGCCAAAATAAACAGTCAACAACGAAGCACCTATTTTAATATCAGCAATACTTTCAGCCAATTTACTGCCATAATGCTGAGGTAATAAATTATTGGCTAAAAGAGGTAAAGATGCGTTGACAACAACTTCCGGAGCAAATGCTTCAATCCTTTCCTTCGTCTTCCCATTTGCCTTTTGATAGCAAACACCAACAGGCAAATCGTTTTCGAAAAGTATTTCGTTAACCAAATGGTTTAACAATACAGTTCCGCCGTTTTCTTCAATCACTTCGACCAACGCATCGGAAAGTTTTTGTGAACCGCCCTTTACAAAACTGGCATTACCTCCATAATAACTTCCCTGAGCCACAAGATAGTAATTGAGCGAAATGGTGTACGGATTGTCGTGAAAATAGCCCAAATTACCCAACAAAATGAGCTTCAGGTCTTCATTTTTAATGTGTTCGTCCAAAAATTCGCCTAGGCTTTTATTGGGATTTTCGGTCAATTGTGGCAAAACTTTACGGTAGTTAAGCAAATAGTAAAAGTAAGTTTTAATGCCCTGTTCATCTTCAGGAAAAAGCGAAATAAGCAAATTTTGAGCCTCTTCGGGATTATGTGGCACTACCACATCGAAACGTTCGTTCACAAAGCGATAAAATTCGGGCACATCTAGCAGAGTAACTTTTTGATCGAGTCCAAGGTCTTTAAATATTCTCACTTTAAGATCCTTGGAATGAGGACCGTCCATTTCGTGCAAGCCAACTTCGAATGTAAAATCCTTACGTTTGAAGGTTGTGGCACATCCACCCGGACGATCGTGTTGTTCAAGCAGTAATATTTTTTTCCCGTTTTTGGCCAGTTTGGCTCCGGCAGTTAGGCCTCCGAGGCCTGCCCCTATGATTATTATATCGTAATTCATATTATTCAGGTATTGGGTAACGTTTAAATGGTATTTCCCTATCGAACAAATACCGATAGGTGATGTAATGTTTTGCCGGCACACTGCCAACTGCAATAAATATCTTTCGCATTTTGGGATTAAAATCGGCCACCCACGAGAATTCAATTTCGGTATATTGGGGGCGTTTTTCCATGGCTTTTGAAACATGATAAATAAAAGCCGACTCAATACCAAGCCCTTGGAATTGTGGTATTACACCCATTAGCACACCTCGTGCACGGGTCATGGTTTTCTGTTTTTTGTAATACAGAAATTTTAGCATTGCAACAATATCGAGCTTGCCGTTCAATTTTTTAAATATCTGGTTTACATCGGGATACATAAAATAAATGGCAATAGGTTTATTCTTATTGTAAGCAAACCAAATAAATTCTTCGTCGATTATGGCTTTAGCTTTATTAAGTGTTTTTTTGATATAAGCCACCTCAAGCGGTTCAAAATTCTCTTTAAACGAAGCCCAGGCCTGATTAAACACATCGCAAAAATCGTTTGCAAATCGGTCGGCCTGCTTCCATTCAAAATGCTCAAAAGTATAATCGGGCTTTTTGGATACCCATTCGGCAATTTTCATGAATTTGGGTGGAAGAGGTTTGGTTATATCGAGGTGAAAACCCTCTTGCTTATAATATGTTTGAAAGCCATACTGCTCGAAAAGCTCCTGATAATAAGGGTGATTATAAGGTATTTCGTACGACGGATGTGTAAAGCCATCGACCAAAAGTCCCCAATATTTGTCGGTTTCGCCAAAATTTATCGGCCCATCCATGGCTTCCATTCCTTTGCTTTTGAGCCAATCGCGTGCAGTATCGAACAAAAGGCATGCTGCTTCCTGGTCGTTTATGCATTCAAAGAAACCCATTCCGCCGGTTGGTTGACTTTGCTTTTGTGCCATTTTATAGTCGACAAAAGCAGCAACACGCCCAATTAGCTGTCCCTCATCGTTGTACAATAGCCAACGAATTGCTTCGCCATGACTGAAATATACGTTCTTTTTGGAATCGAATATGGCTTCAATTTCATTATCGATTGGACAAACCCATACCGGATCGTTTTTATAAATGATACGCGCTACGTTATGAAAAGCCTTTGCATCTTTTCGGCTGGCAACTGAAACAATCTTCATTATAATTTTCTTTTTTGTTGTGGTTATGGTTTTTAACGGCGATAGATTTCATCGAGTAAGACACTGTATTTCTGCTCAATAACCTTACGCTTTAGTTTCAAACTTGCAGAAAGCTCGCCCGTAGCTGGCGACCATTCATCGGTAACAATTCGATACCGCATAATACGTTCGGGCTCCGAAAGCGATTTATTTAAGCGGGCAATCTCGTTGTTATAAACTTGCTTTACCTCGGGAAGATTAATAAGCTCTGTCAAACTATGTCCGTTAACTTTGTTTTGCTTTTGACACCATTCCTTGAGGTATTTAAAGTCGGGAATTAGCAGTGCGCTGGCAAACTTCTGATGCTCGCCCACCACCATAACCTGATCGATAAAGGGCGACTCTTTAAGCTTATTTTCGATGGGCTGTGGCGCCACAAATTTGCCATTCGATAATTTGAATATTTCTTTAATGCGATCGGTAACACACAAATACTTATTTTGTTTCCAATGCCCAACATCGCCGGTATGGAACCAACCTTCGCTGTCGATTACTTCGCGGGTAAGTGCTTCATCTTTATAATAGCCTAACATTAAATTATTTCCGCGGGTAAGTATTTCGCCATTGTCGTCAATTTTCACTTCAACACCCTTAATTAATGCCCCAACGGTGCCTAATTTGCACATCCCCTTATCTTGTCGGTTAATTGTAATTATTGGAGATGTTTCGGTAAGGCCATACATGTTTAAAATTTTAATGCCTGCAGCCCAAAAAATACGTTCAAGACGAGTTTGTAAGCTTGCGCCACCACAACCAACCAATTTCACACAACCGCCCAAGGCCTCACGCCATTTGCTAAAAATAAGTTTATCGGCAATTTTATGTTTTAATTCGTACAAAGGTCCATTAGCGCCAAAAGGTTCGTATCGTAAACCCAAATCTACAGCCCAAAAGAACAACCATTTTTTAAAACCTTTCAAACCACGTCCTTTTGCCATTACATTGTCGAAAACTTTTTCGAGAATACGTAGAACAGCATCAAAACCTGTAGCCTTAATTTCTTTCAGGTTTGCAGCAATAGTGCCCATGTTTTCGGCATAATAGATGCAAGCACCTGCATATTGTGTTTGATAATTGCCTAGCCGGCCACCAACATGGCAAAGAGGTAAAATATTAAGGTAGCGGTCATCGGGACCTAACCTGAATACATCGTTTGCAGCTAAAAAGTTGCTTACCAAATTCTTGTGCGAGAGCAAAACACCTTTCGAAGTGCCTGTTGTTCCCGATGTATAAATCAACGAAGCTGCATCGTCGGCTTTTATTTCAGTTTTAATTTTTTCGAGCTTTTCTATTGTTTCGTCTTTACATTTTTTGCCCAGCTCAACTACTTCGAGCCAATGTTTCGACACATCGGTTTTGGCAAAAGTTAAAACATGTTCGATTTTGGGAATTTGGTCGCATACCGGCTTTATGTTTTCAAAAAACTTTTTATCGGCAACAATAACCATTTTTGAATCGGAGTGCTCAAAAACATATTTATATTCGTCGGCATTAAGCGAAGTGTAAACCGGAACATGTACAACCCCAATCATGGCCATACCCATATCTACAAAATTCCACTCGGGACGATTGTTGGTAATGGTCGCAATCTTATCGTTTTTCTCAAAACCAAGTTCTATTAAGCCCAAAGCAAAATAGCGCGATAAATTGTAATAAGCTTCAAAAGAATATTTCATCCATTTTCCGTCAATTTTTTCGGCTAAAGCATCGGCATGGCCAAATAGCTTTAAGTTCCTTTCCAACAGGTCAAAAGTGCGTTCTGGTATCATAATTAGATTAGTTGTGATTTTCAGACACCAATATATAATTAAAATATGACTTTTTAGAAAGGAAATGAAATGAAAAGCAATTAGGATAAAAAAGGTACGCAAACTTCCATTAACGATAAGTGTAAGTTCATAAAAAAGAAGCTCCCACAATTCAATTTTGAGAGAGCTTCATATTATTTCAATCATTGTTGTCCGGTAAAAATTCTAAAACATATCAATTGACTATATTTCATGAGCTAAC
>ERZ795048.655-NODE-655-length-35494-cov-12.596264_pt1 | contig 35494 bp, 37 predicted proteins | sample MGYA00375132_ERZ795048 | MGnify/ENA primary metagenome ERZ795048 (study PRJEB30177, sample SAMN05720225) | activated sludge metagenome | isolation source: Anaerobic digester | place: Hong Kong | collected 2014-12-17 ... | reverse complement strand
ATCATTATAATAAAGAATACTACAAAATGAGTAGATTTGGTAACGAAAAAAACAGCATCGCTTGACAATAATAGCAATATGCCTTAAACTATCGATATATTTTGAGTAATGGAGTGTGAAAATCCTTAATGGATAGTGACAGTATATACCGAAGTATCACCCTGATCGTCCTTATCGTGGCGGGCGGTCTACTAGCGGGTATGGAAACGGCATATTCATCTTGTAATAAGATCCGACTAAAGTATAATTCTGAAAACGGCGATATAAAATCAACACGAGTGCTGAAGATAATCGAACAATCCGATAAATCGATTACCTCTATTCTTATACTTCTGAATATTATACATATTTCCGCTGCATCTATTGCCACAGTACTTGCAGTAAGGCTTCTTGGAGAAATTGGAACATTGGTTTCAACTGTTGTTCTTACTCTTCTTATATTTACTTTCAGTGAAGTAATACCAAAAAGCATAGCAAAAGATAATGCCGATGCATATGCGATTGCATTTGCTCCTGTTTTAAAGTTTATCTCAATTGTGCTGACTCCTTTATCATATATATTGTCTGCTGTGGGCAGGTTTATGAAAAAGATTTTGGGAACCAATATAAAAGAACCTACAATGACTGAAGATGAACTGCAAAGTATGATAGAGACCATTGAAGAAGAAGGAGTATTACAATCTGACCAGAGTGAGCTTATTCAGTCAGCAATTGATTTTTTGGATACTACCGCATCTGATATTCTGACTCCTAGAGTAGATATCGTCGCTGTAGATATAGACTGGCGAAAAGAGAAGATAGACGGTACCATAATCAAGGAAAAATATTCCAGGGTGCCGATTTATGAAAATACGATTGATAACGTAATAGGCGTATTACAGACAAGAAAATATCTAAAGGGTATGCTGAATAATGAAGCTGTCGATATAAGGGGAATTATGGACAGGCCTATATTCGTACACCAGAGCATGTTAGTAAATACTTTGTTTGAGATGATGAGTGCTAACAGAACGCACATGGTAATTGTTACAGACGATTACGGCGGAACAGCTGGACTAATAACCATGGAAGATATTATGGAAGAACTAGTCGGAGATATTTTTGATGAAGATGATATAGTTGAAGAAGAATATGCATATGTTGAAGACGGTTCTCTTGAGATAGCTGGTGAGATGCGCATGGATGAGCTTCTTGATATACTTGACATACCATATAACGATGACATAATAGAACACAAAACAGTTTCTGCATGGACAATGGAGCATCTTCAGAATGTCCCAAATGAGAAAGATTCATTCGAGGACTTTGGTTTATTGGTAACAATAAAGGAGCTTGATGGTATGCGTATTGAGAAGTTAAGTATAAAGGTAATTGAACAGGAAGAAACAGAAGATAATAATGAAAATAACAAAGAGAAAGAATCAAAAAAGAAAGAAAAAAGTAAGGATAATGAAACTGAGGTGAAGGGATAATGGATATACTCATATATATCGGAATATTAGTTTTAGTAATATTATCCTTCTTCTTCTCAGGAACTGAGATAGCTTTTACTTCTTTGAATATTGGCAGATTAAGACTGGAATCTGAAGCAGGAGATGATAAGAAGAAAAAGACATATGAGCTGTCAAGAGACTTTTCTTCAGTTTTGTATACTGTTTTAGTAGGTAACAATCTTGTGAATATTGCCGTATCATCCCTTACGACGTTATTGGCATTAAGGCTATTGGAAAGAACTAATTCTGCCTTGCCGATAAAAGCTATCACCGTAGCTATAACTACAGTTGTTATATTAATATTGGGAGAGATAACCCCAAAACTTGTCGCTAATGATAACCCAAACAGATTTGCTGTCAAAATGACCGGATTTCTAAAGATATTCATATTTATCTTTAAGCCTGTTGTTTTTACTGTTACGAAAATGACTCAGAAAATATCAAAGCTTTGGAAACCAAGAACAACGGAACCTACGATGACAGAAGATGAGCTTTTATCAATAGTGGAAACAATTGAAGAAGAAGGTGGCTTTACGGAAAAAGAAAGTGATCTTATAAGATCAGCAATAGAATTTTCTGATGATCTTGCATTTGAAATTCTTACTCCGAGAGTTGATGTATTTGCTATAGATATTGATGAAGATCCAAAAGAGATTATACAAAAAGTTCTTAACGAAGAATATTCAAGAGTTCCAGTATATCAGGGTAATATGGATAATATAGTAGGTATATTAAGCACAAAGAAGCTTTTAAAGGCAGCAGTAAAAAAAGGTGCATTAATTGATATCAAAACAATGATGAAAGAACCTTTGTATATTTACAAAGCTATGAGTATATCTGCAGTCATGGAAGAGTTCAAGATAAAAAGAGCTCATATGGCAATAGTGCTGGATGAGTTTGGCGGTACTATGGGTATAGTCACTTTGGAAGACGTTCTTGAGCAGTTAGTCGGAGATATATGGGATGAGACAGACGATCTGGAAGAGGAAAAGATTGAAACGGAATTCGGCACATATATTGTTGCAGGAGATATGCTTTTAGATGATTTTTTTGATATGATAGGATACGAAGAGGAAGAGTATGAATCAGAATACACTACAGTAGGAGGTTTTGCTACTGAGATGCTGGGTCATCTTCCTAAACAGGGAGACAGTTTTGATTTTGACGGGCATATAATGACTTTACTTGAAGTAAACAACATGAGGGTTGAAAAAGTAAAAGTGGAGGCAAGAAAAGATGCTGACTGATAAGATAAAATGGCTTGGACATGCATCATTCAGAGTAGATGGGAGCAAAACAATTTATTTTGATCCTTTCAAAATAGATATAGGGAAAAAGGCTGACATCATATTTATATCGCATAAACACTACGACCATTGCTCGAAAGATGATGTGAACAAAATTCTGAAAGAAGATACAAAAATAGTAACCGAAGCAGAAAGTGCCAAGATTCTTGGACTTGAAAATATGATTATCGTTAAACCTTATGACAAGTTTGCGATAAATGGACTGGAAATAGAAGCTCTTCCTGCATACAATGTAAATAAACCTAATCATCCAAAGGAAAACGGCTGGTTAGGTTTTTTAGTTAAGATGGATGGTATAACAATTTATCATGCAGGGGATACTGATCTTATTGAAGAGATGAAAAAAATAGAAACTGATGTAGCGCTTATTCCAGTATTTCCAGATGATAAATATGTAATGAACCCAAAGGAAGCAGCAAAAGCCACATTCTATATTAAATCAAGAGTATTTGTTCCAATGCATTATGGGATTATAGGAGGGTCTGTACAAGATGCTCAAAAAATGAAGGAACATGCTAATCCTAAGTGTATTGTAACAATCATGGAAGTTCAAAAAAACAGTTTTTAGCCTTTTATTTGCTCTTGTATAAGGATATAATCTATATACAAATACAAGCATGACGCAAAGAGGGTATCTTGGCAGAAAAAAAGTTAGAAGGCTTCTTCGGACCAAAAAAGATTCCGAATAACCCATATATGAAAAAGAAAACAAAAAACAAGAACAAACAAGCGACAAGAGAAAAACTTGCTATATTAATACTGACTCTGCTATATCTGGTTTTGGCTCTTGTTAACCTTGGTAATACTAAAGGTCCGGTAAATGGTTGGACTCCGCAGAAGGCAGGTTCACCGGTTATTGTTGAATTTGAACAAGAAGAAACAATAGAAAGAATAACATTTCTCGCAGGACTTGGAGATACATGGTACAACGTTACTGCTCTTGATTTATATTATAAAGACCAATCTGGAAGATATGAATATTTTGCAACACTTGAAAAAGGAGCCAGCAAATTTCTGAAATGGCTTTACTTAAATCTTGAGGAACCTATAACTACCGATTCAATCAAGGTCGTTTCAGGCATATACCAGGATCCTGAAGAGAATTTCATACGAGGTACAAGAGGCGAGATAATGGAGGTGTGTTTTTTTGCACAAGGAGAGCAGGAACCAATCGCTATTAAATCACTGACTCCTACAAATCCGTATCTGGATGAATCAGCAACGAATCTTTTTGATGAACAGGATTTATTTGTATATGAGCCTTCATATATGAACAGTACATATTTTGATGAGATATATTTTCCAAGAACAGCTTATGAATTTCTTATAGGTAATGAAACCATATATGAGAACACACATCCCCATTTAGGTAAAATCATTATAATGTGGTCATATAAGATATTCGGAGTTAATCCTTTTGGTTACAGAGCGATGGGAGCGATAGCTGGAGCACTTATGATACCACTAATGTATGCTCTGGGTAAAAAGCTTTTCAAAAACCATTATCTTGCAATGGTAGCTGCCGCTTTATTATGTTTTGACTGTATGCATTTCGTGCAGACAAGACTTGGGACGGTAGACAGCTATCTTGTCTTGTTTATAATGCTTACTTTTTATTTCATGGCCAGTTATCTGGATATGGATTTGAGAAAGACCAGTTATATAAAGACGCTTGTTCCCTTATTCTTTTCCGGTTTATTTTTCGGATGTGCAATATCAGTTAAATGGATAGGATTTTATGCAGGAGCAGGTATAGCATTCCTTTTCTTTGTTAAAATATATATGGAATGGAAATCATTTGGTTATGGAAGGATAGTGCATGGTGGAAAAGCGCTTGCAGCCAGGAATACTTTGCTTACTTGTATAATATGCATTTTCTTCTTCATAGCAATACCAGCTGTAATATATTCAGTATCTTACACCCCCATATTTCAAATACAGTCAGCAGCTATTGATGGCCAGAAGTTCACTATAGCTGAAATGGCTGATAATATCATAGCAAGCCAGAAGCATATGTTCAGTTATCATGAAGGAGTAACACAGGATCATCCTTTTAAATCCAGCTGGTATTCATGGCCTATAATGTACAGACCGGTTTACTATTATTCAGCTCCGATAAAGGCTGAAGGTCAATGGGGAACAATTGTGTCGTTGGGAAATCCTGTAATATGGTGGACAGGTGTCGCTGCATTAATAGGAACAGCAATAGTATCCATTAAAAAAAGAGATAAAAGAGGATTGTTTATTTTTGCAGGTTATCTTTCAATCCTGCTACCATGGGCTGTTGCTCCAAGGAGCATAACCTTTTTGTATCATTATTTCGCATGTGTTCCGTTTTTAATACTGGCAATTGTCTATATGGCTTCATATTTCATGTATGGAAATAGTAAAATTAAGAAATACGTTAATCTATATGTCCTATTGAGCGCCCTGGTTTTTGCAGCGTTCTATCCAGCGATGACCGGGGTAAAAGTAAGCGTCGAGTATATCGAGCTTCTAAGATGGCTTCCGAGCTGGTGGTTTTAAATGAATAAATTAACTGATGTATCAGCAAAAAAAGAGAATCCTAAATGGGAAAACATGATTTCCAGAAAAAAAGAAATTTCTGTTAGGGAAAATGATATCCGTTCAGAATTTTACAGAGACTACACAAGGATAATTAACAGCAGGGCATTTCGCAGACTCAAGCAGAAAACACAGGTATTTTTTGCAACAAGGAATGACCATGTGTGTACAAGGATGGAACATGTCAACAATGTTTCTTCTATTAGTTTTGGTATTGCTAAATATTTAAGATTAAATGAAGAGCTTATAATGGCTATTGCAGCAGGGCATGATTTAGGACATGCTCCTTTTGGTCACAGTGGGGAGAGGATAATAAACGAAATATCCAAACAATATCTGAAGACAGATTTCTGGCATGAAAAAAACAGTTTACGGTTTATTGATTACTGTGAAACGCTTCAAAATGCTTCCGGTCAGGAAGACAATCTGAACCTTACATATGCAGTCAGAGACGGCATTGTCACTCACTGCGGAGAAATTGAAAAGAAGCAGCTGATGCCAAGAGAAGACTTTATTGAACTAGAATCAATAAATAATGCTTCATCTGTTTCACCTTATACATATGAAGGATGTGTTGTGAAAGCATCAGATATTATAGCATATTTAGGAAGAGATATTGAAGATGCGCTAAGATTGAAGATGCTTGATAGTGATGATATTAAGAGTCTTGATGAGATTTTAAATCAGTATAAAAAGGCTGAAGAGACAATGAATAATACTACGATTATAAACAGCCTTGTAACAGATTTGTGTATGAACAGTTCTGCTAAAGATGGTATATGTTTTTCTGATGAAGGATTTATGATGTTGAAAAAAGTCAAAACTTTTAATTATGAGCATATATATAAAAATGCACGTTTGAAAATGTATGAGGATTATGCAAAGCTCATCATTCATTCCTTGTTTGATAAATTGATGTCTTTTTACAGAAAAAATGATACGCTTGCATATATAAAAGCAGAATATTCGTCAATTTATCCGGAACTTGCATCATCTTTTTCCGAAAGACTTAAGAAATATTCTGACATACCGGACAGGCCATTAGTATATTTAAATACTGTTTTATATAATTTGGATAATGAAACGGATTATATATTAGCCGTGATAGATTACATTTCCTCTATGACTGATATGTATGCTAAGAAGCTTTTTGATGAGATGACATCTTTTTAAACATTTGTGTTATACTAATTTTACTTAGGAGTGGTTTATGGAAAAGAAAAGTAAGTTCAGAATGAATAAATCTGGAATGATAATAACGATTATACTTGTATTGGCGATAGCAGCACTTCTTATATTCAGTAAAGTAAATGTTACTGTGGATGACCAGTCTGTAAATATAAAGTCCAGTCTGGACAGAGTAACAGTGGATTTTGTGGATATTGAACGAGTGGAAAAACTTACCAGTTTAAGTGTCGGAAGCAGAGTTATGGGTGCAGACCTTATAAGGATGTATAGCGGCACATTTAAAAATGAACTATATGGAAGATACAAGCTGTTTGCCTATAAAGATGTAAAAGAATACGTACTAATAGAACACAAGGGTGGATTTATTGTGCTAAACCAGGAAACATTGGAACTTACTGAGCAGTTATATGAAACCATAAATTCAAAATTCTCAGCACAGGCAGATTAATAATTCTCTTGAAGTTTATATTAATAGGTGTAAAATACTAAGCATTGTTTGATAAAAAAGGAAGGCAATTTTGAATAGCAATTTTAAAGTTATTGATTCACATTCACATATATACCCTGAGAAGATTGCAAAAAAGGCATCTGAAGCTATAGGACATTTTTATGGTCTTCCTATGCTCTATACAGGAACATCTTCCTCGCTTATTGAAAACGGCAAAAAGATAAATGCCGAAAAATATCTGGTTTGTTCTGTAGCTACTTCAGCTGCTCAGGTAACTGTAATAAACGACTTTATTATAGATGAATGTAAAAAGCATAAGCAGTTTATTGGTTTAGCTGCAATGCATCAGGATTTTATTGGTGTTGAAGAGGAAATTGAGAGAACAGTTAATAAGGGATTGAAAGGCATAAAAATGCATCATGATTTTCAAAAGGCAGACTTGGATGACTCAAGGTTTTTTAAGACATATAAGAAGTGTGAAAAAATGGGTACAGTATGTCTTTTACATGCAGGGGATGACAGATATGAATACACAAGACCTTACAGGTTTGTAAACATATTGAATAAGTTTCCCGATTTGAAATGTATAGCGGCACATTTTGGGGGATATAAACGATGGGAAGAAGCATACAAATCATTTAAGGATATTGATAATTTGTATTTTGACACATCATCAAGTCTTTATGCTCTGAAACCTGATGAGGCAACTGATATAATCAGAACATTTGGTGTAGATAAGTTTCTCTTTGGGACTGATTTTCCTATGTGGGACCATGAGAAGGAGTTGGAAAGATTTTTGAGTCTTTCACTGACAAATGAAGAAAACCAGATGATTTTATATGACAACTTTATAAAACTTTTCGATAGCTAAAAAGATACATCAGCTATATATGGCAGATGGTCAGATGCCATAGTTGTGGGTACATTAACCGAATCAGTCTTAATGTCTTGTGAAACGAATATATAGTCAATTTTTTTAACTGGGATATCAGAAGGCCAGGTATATAAATTGTCTTTTGTTATATCAGCAGTATCCTTAAGTGCAGATGATATTATCTTAAGCTGAACATCATCTGGTTCAACATTCAGATCACCCATGAAAACCAATTTATCTGTATGGTTTCTAAAGATTGGAAGAAGAAGGTTTAGTTCATTTTTTCTTTCCCCTTTTGCTAGTCCGAAATGGGTTACAATAACTCTTAAATCATTTTTTGCTTCTATAATGGAATCTATGAAAGAACGCTGTTCATAATATGTGTCTTCATCACATATGGAAGGCTGATCAACAAGAACAGTTTTAGCTGTTTTTATTGGAAATCTGGAAAAAAGAGCATTTCCCTGATATCCTTCTTTAATTGCACCTGCTTTTCCATAATACATATATTCATATTTAAGTATCTTATTTAATTCCTCCGCCTGTTTAGCGAAACCTGAAAATCCTATATTGTAATGTACTTCATTAAGCCCTAATATGTCCGGATTGTATTTTTTAATAACTTCAGCACATTGATTTAAATCTCTTCTTCTGTCTTCACCATAGCTCATTCCTGAGCAGATATTGTATGTCATTAAACGCATAATTACTTACACTCCTTCTATAGTATATTTTACCACTAATACAAATTTGGCAGGACATAAAAAGAGTACTTCCAAATTACTTTTTTGTATTTAATTTACATTAAATGCGTTATCTGATAAAATAAAGATACTGATATAACTATAAATGGAAAATTTACTTGAGGAAAGGGGGGTAGCAAAATGGCTGAAATAATAAAAACCTATATTCAACAAGTTCCTGCGCTTCGGTTTATAGGAAAGAAATATACCGAAGAAGACAAGGTAAATGGATCTTTTCATGCAAAATGGTCTGAGTGGTTTAATAGAGGATGGTTCGACATATTGGAAGACAACTTAATACCTCACAAGGAATATGAAGACGGATGCGCTTATGTGGGTCTTGTATGTCATAAAAACACTGGCACCCCGGAGTACTGGATTGGAATGCTGGTTTCTCAGGAAAGTCCAGTACCAAAAGGATTTGATTACATTGACTATAAGCATAACAAACTTGGTGTATGCGTTATATTCGGCAATAAAGATGAACTATATAACGATGAAGATACATATATTGAAAAACTAAGAGAAACCGGATTTGATGTTGTTGAATGTGAAGAAGGTCCATGCTGTTTTTTTCAAAGATATGGTTGTCCATGTTTCATGGTGCCGGATGAAGACGGAAATATAGTATTTGATCTTTGCTTTTATGTAAAATAGATATCTGCGAAAGGAAAAAGAAAAATATGGCACAGATAGTAAAAGTATACAGACAGACTATTCCAGCCTTTCGTTTTATAGGTAAAAAATACTCAAATAGTGACAGGCAGAACGGCACATTCGGAGCTAAGTGGAGCGAATGGTTTCAAAACGGATGGTTTGATGAGGTAGAAGCGCTGTCAACAATTAAAAATGAATATGAGGACTCAGATTCATATGTGGGTCTTATGCGTTGTAAACATAATGACGCATTTGAATACTGGATAGGGATTTTTATGCCGAAAGACACCAAAGTCAAAGAAGGCTTCTCATATGTTGATTTTCCAGAAAGCAATCTTGGAGTATGCTGGATTTACGGCAAAGAGAACGAGCTGTATATGCATGAAGATGAATGCGGTAAAAGGCTGGAAGAAGAAGGATATGAGATTATACCTGATGAAAAAGGTGCATACTGGTTTTTTGAGAGATATGGTTGTCCTCGCTTTACAACACCAGATGATTTGGGGAATGTGATTTTGGATATCTGCTATTTTGTAAAATAAACATGAAGGTCATTTTTAAGATATAATCAGTCGTGAAAAAAATAATATTCCTTAGCAGTATATATGTTGTTACAGGCAGTCTGTAATGATACAATAATACATACGTTAAGGAGGTCACGATGTCTTTACCAGTAGCTATACAGTTATATTCAGTCAGAAATGATTTGGATTCAGATTTTCAGAATGTAATAAAGAAAATAAAAGAATACGGATATGACGGGGTTGAATTTGCATCTTTGCATAACCAAGAACCGGAATATGTAAAATCCCTGCTTGATGAGACAGGACTTATCCCTGTTTCTGCTCATGTAGCTCTTGATGAAATGTTAGAAAGTACAGATGAAGTATTTAAAACATATTCATTCATAGGATGTAAATATATAGCAGTGCCGTATCTTCCAGAAGAAAGAAGACCAGGTAAACCTTTATTTGATAAAGCTTTGAAGCAGATAGAAGAACTTGGGCTGAAAGCAAAAGATTATGGATTACAGCTTCTATACCATAACCATGATTTTGAGTTTGTGAAAGTTAATGGAAAGTTTGGTTTGGATGTTATTTATGATACTATTTCGAAAGACCTTTTAAAAACGGAAATAGATACCTGCTGGGTCAAAGTAGCGGGAGTTGATCCTTCTGAATATATTGAAAAATATACTAACAGATCACCTGTTGTTCACCTAAAGGATTTCTATAAACAGGATATGGCTAAAGATGTAAAAATGTATGGACTTATAGGTGTTAACTCAGATGATAAAGAATCAAAAAAGGATAACCAGGAAGCATTTAGTTTCAGGCCTTTAGGTATGGGTATGCAGGATATACCAGCTATATTAGAAGCTTCTGTTAAAGCAGGAGCGCAATGGATGGTTGTTGAACAGGATAAGCCTCAAAAAGGTAGAACGGCTTTGGAATGCGCAAAATTAAGTATAAAATATTTAAATAACCTTATATGGTAAACAGGAGGAAGAAATGTCACAGGATATTCTCAACAAGTTTAAACAGATTCATGATGAAAAGAAAAAGGAAAGCACAGACAGAGTATTAAAAATCGGTATAATTGGTACTGGCTGGATAGCAGAGCCTCATGTTACAGCATATCAGAAATGTGATGATGCTAAAATTGTAGCATGTGCAGACTTAATAGATGGGAAAGCTGAAGCTTTCTGCAAGAAAATGGGATTGGAAGACGTACGTCTGTACAAGAGTCATAAAGAGCTTTTAGATAATGAGGAACTGGATGCAGTGAGCATATGTACATATAACTGTACACATGCTGAGTGTGCAATATATGCCTTGGAAAAAGGAGTTCATGTATTACTTGAAAAACCGATGTGTGTGACTCTTGATGAAGCTGTTGCCATAATGAAGGCTGAAAAAGCATCGAATAAGATATTATCAATAGGGTTCCAACCGCGTTTTGATGAAAACATGAAGATGATAAAGAAAATTGTTCAAAGCGGAGAGCTTGGAGATGTTTACTACATACAGACAGGCGGAGGCAGAAGAAGAGGTATACCGACTCCGTTTGGTACATCATTCATAGCTAAGGATACAGGTGGAATAGGAGCTTTGGGTGATATAGGCTGTTACTCACTGGACATGGTTTTAAATGCAATAGGATATCCAAAGCCTCTTACAGTCTCAGGCTATAAGTCAGATTTCTTCGGGAAAAGACCAGAATATTATCCAAATCATCCTGAATATGCAAGTGCTTTCGGTGTAGATGATTTTGCTGCTGCATTTGTAAGGCTTGAAGGCGGAATTGTACTTGATTTCAGAATTTCATGGGCCATGAATATGGATACAGCAGGAGATACTTTGATTCTTGGAACAAAAGCAGGACTAAGGATTCCATCAACAGAATGCTGGAACGGATCAGTCGGCGGTGCTATGAAGTTGTATCATGAAGTTTGCGGAAAACAGGTTGAAACAGTTATTCCTATAATTGAGAAAAAAGGAAATCTCTTTGATATGAAGATAAGATCATTTTTGGACGCAATAATTGAAGATGGAGAATCTCCAATACCTTCAAGTCAGATACTTTACAATCAGGCTATTATTGATGGCATAAACAAATCAGCAGAGTTAGGAAGAGAGATTGAGATAAACATACCAGAAGTTTAATAATATTTATATGAATCAAGCTGGATTAGCAAAATTATTATATATAGTGTTAAAAGATAATGCCAAAGCGCTTCTTATGAGGCGCTTTGGTTAAATTGTCTGATATCATTGATTAATGTTATTTTATTAGCTATTATATATCTTAAGAATCAGGGGGTAATATGAACTATAAAATTGAGAAATGGGAAAGAGAATATCTTAGGGATTACGCCAAAAAACAATTGGAGATATCAAAGCTTCCTGTCATGCAGGAACGCATAAAGAGGTGGTATGATCACAATGAAAATAAAAAAGGCAAACCTATGATTATCATTGAACTGGCATCATTTAGAGACGATGTCAGAATCCCATTAAAGACGCAATCGGATTTTGCCCGCAATATCGAAAGTGCTATTCAGAATAACATTCAGGTTCATGAACTTTTAGATGATGATGAAGTTTGTCCGGATTTTTTAACATTCGGATGGGATATTGAATATAAAGAGTTTGGATTTGATATACCTGTTGTAAAATCAAAGGACTCTTTTGGAAGAGAGATAGGATTTGAATATCAGTACCCCATCAAAGATTTAGAAACTGATTTTGAGATATTGAAACCATTTACTTATACTGTTAATAAAGAAAACTCTTTTAACAGAATTGAAGCTGCTAGGGATATATTAGGAGATATTTTAAAAGTCGAGATGGAAAGCGGATTCCACAGATGGGGAAATATGATTTCTCTAAAGGCCGTACAGCTGATGAGTATGGAAAGATGGATGATAGCTATGATTGAGACTCCTGAAATGTCTCATAAGCTTATGGACTACATTACTAGTAATATGCTTTCATATCAGCACTGGCTTGAAGAAAATGGTCTTCTAACCATGAATAACGGTAACTATTATGCAGGAGCGGGAAGCAGAGGCTTTACTCATGAATTGAAAATGCCTGAAGACGGGAAAGTAAGGCTTAAGGATATGTGGGTTAATGTCAACTCTCAGGAATCCACAGGCATATCACCTTCCATGTATGAAGAATTCGTTTATCCGTATATAGAAAGAATTGCTAAAGAATATGGTATGGTTTATTATGGCTGCTGCGAAGCTGTTCATCCAATATGGGATGTATGCTTAAAGAATCTTTCTAACATGAGAAAGGTATCAATATCACCATGGTGTGATGAGCAGTTTATGGGTGAGAGACTCAGAGGCACTAATATTATTTATTCAAGAAAACCTTCTCCTCATTTTCTTGGTGTGGGGTATGATTTTGATGATGATGAATATAGTAAGTACATGCTTAATACACTAAAAGCAGCAAAAGGCTGTAATCTTGAGATAATATTCAGAGATGTTTATACCCTAAGCGGTAATCCAGCTAAAGCAAAAAGAGCCGTCAGGCTCTTAAGGGAACTTATAGATAAATACTGGGAATAGATTAACTCTTCTTTATAACTATAGTTTTATTAAAAGGCGCTTCTGCGGAAAATAATACCGTAAAAGCGTTTTTATCTGTAGGCATTACTTTGCTTATTGCTAAATCTGCAAAACCTTCATCTTCAAAATCAGTTTCTATAAATAATGAATAAGGATAAAACTTTACAGAATGGGAGTATTTGAACTTTTTGTTTTTGATAAATATGTTATTACCCATTCTTGCCTGAAGCGAATAATCATCAGAACTGAGCCATCCTTCTTTGTCAAACATCAAAGCTATGGTACAAGGATAAGGCTGGTTACTTTTAGCATCAACCTTTATTTCAGCTCCGTCTTTTTTAAACTCAAAATCCAAGGTTATATCTGTCTTCTTGTCATGACTTACAAGACGATAGCCTTTATCAGTTTTTTCAATTTTTTCACATTCTACATATCCATCAGCCATACACATCATATGAATACTTAAAAACTTATACTGATATTTCATGGTCATTACATTTTTAGCCAGTATGGTCATTGAAGTGTCGTCATCTCTTATCCTTGCTATATCTGAATTAGGAAAGAAACTGTCATAATGAGAAAAGTCAAAGGGTTTGATTTCAACGTTTCCAGAATAATGATCAGTATATTCCATGTGCTGAACGAATCTTCCTGCAAAGGAATAGTATCCTTGATCGCTAATATCATATGGGTTATTACTGGACATATCGAATATATGTTTAGCCATATATGCGAAATCCGAGTTATTATCTAAATGAGCCATTACCATATAACTTTCGAACAGAGCAAATGGATATGTTTTTGTGCCAAAGTCCTGTCTTGTTGAATTTAATGTAAACAATGTTCCATCCGGTTCAAAATATTTTGTAGTCATATAAAGGTTTCGTTTAACATGCTCTAATAAGTCAGGTCTGTTAAGTTCATGAGCTAAGATTATAAGAGACTCATTATTTGTAAGATTATATATAGATATGGATCTTTCAGCATATTCACCGCACTCATCACAATCGATACCTTCATCAAGGTATTTGTTTATTTCATCCATAAGTTCAGGCATTCCAAGGATATTCATATCAAGAGCAAGCGCGCTTGCTACCACCCAGCGATGATTTGGTGTGTGAAACCCGTTTCCCACCATTCCGTCAACTGATTTAGTCAGAAAATCAACCAAGGCATTATGAACGTCAATTTCAATCTTTTTAACATCGTCTTTCTTTTCCATATGTCTTTTTAAAAGTCTTAATGCAGGAGCTACTATTCTTACTGAGAAAGCAATGCTTGTAGAATCATGTGGATTAGTGCATGTAAGATCAAAAGTATTATCAGCATGAAGTCTCTTTAATGAATACTTTATTGCTATGATTGCTCTTTCCAGAAAAAGATCATAATTATAAAACTTTGAATCAGGAAGGCAGTATTTCAATATGAAATATCCGGCTATTGATATTCCCCGTGAAGGTTCTGCATAACCTGTGGTGTGATCAATGACTGCTCCATAATAGAATGAGTTTTTATCAAGGCACTGCCCTTCTATAAGATTTTCGATTATATCGTCTGAACGATGGATACGTTCTTTAATAAGTTCTTTCATGCTTTGCCTCCTCTTATGGATATTGTTCTAGTAGTAGGTGTCATGTCTGTAAAATATACAGTAAATGTGTTATCAATAGGAGGATTACTGCCTCTTAAGGTCTCGCTGTAAATAGATGAACCGTTAAACGCAGGACCAGCTGTTATATAATCGGAACCTGAAGAATATGAAAAGTATCCATTTTGAAGCTGTATGTAGTCATTACCTATGGTATTAATTGATGCAGAATCAGAGTCAAAAACTCCGAATTTATCAAATATAAGGTCTAGTTTGCAGGGTATTTCATCTGTCTTTGATAAAGTCATGGTTATATCAGCGCCATCTTTCAATAAGTCTATGTATACTTCAACATCAAAATCCTGAAGCCTTATCATTTTACGGTCAATCTTATTAATATCGCTTCCTATAATTGGCGGAACGGATTTGTCCTCTAAGGGAAGCCAGTAACCCCACTGTCTTTGATAATGCAGACGAATTCCTTTTTCTGTTTTTTCTATATCAGTACTTTTAAATCTGCCTTTAGGACCAAAGAAAGTAGCATTTAACCTGAGTCTTAATTTCAAAGCTCCTGATTGGATAGAATAGAAAAGGTCCTGATCTTTGTAAATAGTCTGTGATATCTGTGTACCTGTTCCGTGTCTGTATATACCAAAATCAGAAACATAACCGCTAAATGAAGATAATGCTTCAACTCTGGTAATATCAGATATTTCAATATCTAAAAGTCCTTTATTTAACAATACCAATGAAGGAATAAACAAAAGGTTCTCGCTTTCGAATATATCTGGATTCTCATCAACTACTAAAGCTTTATTTGCATAAAACAGAGCTTTGTCCAGCTGCTCATTCTTTGAAACTAAAGAAAGATATAATAAAGGGCCTAAATAATCCTGTATGCATAATGGATATTTTCTGTTTTTAAGATTATTCTTTTCATCTTCTATTGAAATTACTGTATCATCAGGTTCTAAAAGCTTAAGCACGTTTTCCATATTGTTTTGAGCTGCTTTTAAATATGATTTATCCTTTGTTTCCCGGTAAATATCGCAAAGAACACATATGGATACATTATCTAGTTTTGAAAGATTTGTTACTGATTGTTTAATATTATCAGCAGCATTAGTTATAATTTCGTCTTTTAAATCTTTTTTCAAGCGACATAGAGCTGAATAAAGATAAAGATTATCTGTATTGATGTTCATTAAGACATCTTTAGATTTTTCCATATAATCCAAAGCAGCATTCTGAATTTCATTTCCTAAATGCTTATCACAACTGCTAAGTATTTTTGCATATGTCTTTGCTAGCCTGAAAATATTGGAGGCCTGTATTACTGATATGCAGAATGACACAGGCTCATATGAACCTTTAGTTACATATTTCGTAGCGGCCAATATGCTTTCAAGTGTCTGTTTCATCAATTTCGGTGATTTATAGTAAGCAGAAAATGAGTTAAAGCAAGCGCTTAAAAAAATGACGGCTTTTTTAATGCCGTATGAAGAAGGACAATTTGTCTCATTTTTCTTTATTATTACTTTTTGGTTTGTTGCCTCGTTCACCGATGGGTGTATTTGTTTGTCTGCCAGATTGGATATTAAGGTGAAATAATTCTTCATGTGTTAGTCGCCTTTCATAGGAATTATAGCATGGAGGAATAATTCGTCAACATCAAAAAGAAGGTATTTTTAATATATTGGCGTTTAAAGCTAAAAATATTTAAAAAACAAGGAATACGCACAAAAAACGCAAAAAATATTATTTGTATGATGAATATAAGTAATATATAATTGAGTCAAACGGAGGTAAATAAAATGGGTTGGACAATATTAGGTTATGTAGTGTTAGGGGTAATACTATTAGCGGCAGTATATTTTATAGCTGCATATAACAGTTTTATCTCATTAAGAAACAAGTTTGAAGAAGCAAATGCGACTGTTGACGTATATTGCAAGAAAAGATACGATCTCATTCCAAATCTTGTTGAAACAGTTAAAGGTTATGCTAAGCATGAAGAACAGACATTTATGAAGGTTGTTGAAGCAAGGGCTAATGCAATGCAGAGCAAGACATCAGCAGAGTCTCAGGCAAATGAAACAGCTCTTGAAGGTGCTTTGAAAAGTCTCTTTGCAATAGCAGAGAATTATCCGGACCTTAAAGCAAATCAGGGCTTTTTGGATTTACAGTCTCAGCTTTCTGGTATTGAATCAGAAATAGCAAGCGCAAGGAAGTACTACAATGCTATAGTCAAGAATTTCAATACAAAGACTCAGACAATACCAAGTTCTATAGTCGCTTCAATCTGCAAATTTGAAAAACAGCCTTATTATGAAGTTATGGAAGAAGAACGCCAGAACGTAAAAGTGAGTTTTTAATTAGAATGAAAAAGATTGTTATTTATAGAAGTATAGCACTTATAGCGCTGTCAGTTTTACTGATATGCGCTTTTTCGCACGTTTATGCGTATGATGTTAACGGTTATCATATATCCAGTTATGATACGATTATTGATGTTCAGGAGAATAATGTACTATACATTACAGAGAATATTACAGCTGTTTTCACTGCTGATGGAAAACATGGGATAATACGTACAATTCCTACTGTTTTTGAGAACAGAAAAGTACATATAGATAACATATATGTTGATACGACTTATTCTGTTGAATCATCAAGAGAATATATTGCCATACGTATTGGTGATGCAGACAGGTATGTAAAAGGAGAGGTCAAATATACCATATCCTACTACTATGATTATGGGGATGATGGTAATGAGAATTACGATAAGATTTATCATAATATACTGGGTACTGACTGGGATTGCGATGTAAATAATGTTACATTTGCAGTTAATATGCCAAAATCATTTGATAAAGACAATATATCCATTACATACGGAGACAGATACAGTACATCAAAATATGTTGATTATACTGTTACTGGAAATACTATAAGAGGCGAAGTTTCCGATCTTTATTCATATCAGGGAGTTACGCTTGCATTGGAATTACCTGAAGGCTATTTTGTAAACGAACGTCCTATAGACGGTATAGACATTCCTGTTATAGCCATAACAGCACCGATAGCGGTTCTGGTACTGATTTGCTGTGTTTTACAGTGGTATAAAAAGGGAAAAGATGACCAGCTTTTTGCTGCACCTGAATTTTATCCGGTAAAAGGACAATCTCCTGCAGAAGCGGGATATATAATTGACGGTGTTATTGATAATAAAGACATAACATCATTAATCTTCTACTGGGCAGACAAAGGATATCTGGAAATTACCGATAAGAAATGGAGTTATGAATTCACAAAACTTCAAGAACCGAAATTCGACAATGAATATGAGCAGTATATGTTTGACAAGTTTTTTGAATATGGTGTGAATAATACTGTTTCGACAAACGACTTGAAAGACCATTTCTATACCGCGATACCAGTTATAAAGCAGAAAATAAAGTATGTGTTCAGAAAAGACAGGGAACTGGTATCCAAAGACTCTCTTAAGAATCGGGCAAAATCAGCTCTTATTACCGTAATACCTTTTATAGTATTCCTCATAATTTCATGGATTGAGTTTAAAGAAGCTGCAATTATGATACCATTAACCATTTTTTATGGTATGTTTTACGGTATGATTTTAGGACTGTATGTTTCTGCAGAGAATAAGTGGAATATAACTGGTAATTTCAAGAAATTTCTAATTGCGGTACTGGTTACGATACTTTTAGTAATATCTGCAAGTATCGCAGATTTGATGCTTGCCTCAATTTACCCATATTATGATGTTACAACTTATTCAATAGCGTATTTCATAATCGCTTTTATTACAGCCATAGCTTTGGCATACTCTATGGCAATGAAGAAGAGATCTGAGTATGGTCAGAAAATGATGGAGCATTATCTTGGATTTAAAGACTTTATTGCAACAGCTGAAATGGACAGGATAAAGATGTTAATTGACGAGAATCCGAAATACTTCTATAACGTCCTTCCTTATGCAATAGTACTTGGTTTGGAAAAGAAATGGGGTAAAAAGTTTGAAAGCATAGTAGTTGAGCCTCCACAGTGGTATCATGGATATAACATGAGAACATTCTCGACAGTATACTTATTGTCTCGAATGAACAGCTGTCTAAATCAGACAACAGCCTCTATGGCTAAAGCTCCATCAACAAGTAGCGGAGGCGGGTTCTCTTCCGGAGGATTCTCCGGCGGAGGCGGCGGAGGTGGTGGAGGCTCCAGCTGGTAAATGTAACTATCAATTAATATATACGAAAGGAAATGGTACAGGAAATGATCATGAACAGTAATGTGGAAAGATTGAAAGGCACTTTGCCAAAAGTAGGCATAAGGCCGACAATCGATGGAAGAAGAAGAGGCGTCAGAGAAGAGCTTGAGCCTGTTGTAATGGGTATGGCTTATGCCGCAGCGGAACTAATTTCACAAAATCTGAAGTATCCTAATGGTATGCCTGTGGAATGCGTTGTTGCAGATACATGTATTGGAAATGTAGCAGAAGCAGCAGCATGTGCAGAGAAGTTCGCAAGAGAAGGAGTTGGTTTGACGTTAACTGTAACCCGTTGCTGGTGTTATGGAAGCGAGACAATGGATATGGATCCTCATATGCCAAAAGCAGTTTGGGGTTTTAACGGTACTGAACGTCCTGGTGCGGTATATCTTGCAGCAGTACTTGCAGCACACAGCCAGAAAGGACTTCCTGCATTCGGAATATATGGAAAAGATGTACAGGATGCCAATGATAATGAAATACCAGATGATGTAAGAGATAAGATACTTAATTTTGTAAGAGCAGGTTTGGCAGTATCATATATGAAGGGAAAATCCTATGTAAGTTTAGGAAGCGTTTCCATGGGTATAGCTGGTTCAATCGCAGATCCTAATTTCTACCAGAAATATTTAGGAATAAGAAATGAATACATAGACATGTCAGAATTTATCCGCAGGATGAATGAGGGCATTTATGATAAGGAAGAGTTTAAAACAGCTCTAGAGTGGACGAAAAAGAACTGCAAAGAAGGAGATGATTTCAATAAGACACCTCACACTCGTGAGCAGAAAGATAAAGAGTGGGAGACTTGTGTCAAGATGGCAATTATAACTAAAGACATCATGACAGGAAGCGATTATCTGAACAAGAACGGATTTGAAGAAGAAGGATGCGGAAGAAATGCAATTATGGCAGGTTTCCAGGGGCAGAGACAGTGGACAGACTTTATGCCAAACGGAGACTTTATGGAAGCAATCCTTAATTCTTCATTTGACTGGACAGGAATACGCCAGCCATACATTGTTGCTACAGAAAATGACGGACTTAATGGGACAGCAATGCTTTTTGGACATCTTCTTACTTCGGGAACGGCTCAGATATTTGCAGATGTAAGAACATACTGGAGTCCTGAAGCTGTTAAGAGAGTTACCGGACATACATTAAAAGGATATGCGAAAAATGGCATAATCCACCTTATAAACTCTGGAGCTGCAGCTTTGGATGGAACAGGAAGATGTGAAGAAGACGGAAAGCCTGTAATGAAGCCATTCTATGAAATATCTGAAGAGGAAGCTCAGGCATGTCTGGATAACACCACGTGGGGTCCAGCTAATCTTGGATACTTTAGAGGAGGCGGATTTTCATCAACCTTCCTTACAAAGGGAGGAATGCCTGTTACAATGACAAGGATGAATATCGTAGATGGTTTAGGACCTGTTCTTCAGATTGCAGAAGGCTGGACAGTGGATATAGACCCAAAAGCTCATGAGATGCTTAACGACAGAACTGATCCTACCTGGCCTACTACATATTTCGCACCAAGGCTTACAGGTGAAGGAGCATTTACCAGCGTATATGAAGTAATGGCAAAATGGGGAGCTAATCATGGCGTGCTTACTTACGGACATGTAGGAGACCGCTTCATAACCTTATGCTCGATGCTAAGAATACCTGTTAATATGCACAATATTGAAAATGACAGGATATACAGACCAAGCGCATGGTCATCGTTCGGCACTAATGATCTTGAAGGCGCTGACTACAGAGCATGCAACAATTTTGGACCTTTATATAAATAGGCAAAAGGAATAGAAATAAGTAAGTAAAAAATTAAGAATAAATTATCAGGACTAGTTAGTCCTGATTTTTTAATTAATAAAATGAAAACAAATTTAATGTAAATAAACGGAATATATATTTTATGATAACATATACCTGTCATAAATATTTACGTTTGACATATACAAAAGAAAGTATTAAGGTATAATTTAATTGACCAATATATTTACTCAGAAAGGCGAACATTATGGAACTTACTAAAAAAGAAATATCAGTCTTGCAGGAGATGGCGAAACAATATATGGAATATGCAACACTGCCGATTCAGAAAGAAAAGATCAGGCTCTGGAAGGCTTTAAATAGAAGCAAAATGGAAAGGCCTATGGTTGTTATAGATCAGATTCCATGGAATGAAATGAACAATGAACACGAATTAGATCTTTTTGTAGAAGACCCCGTATTTAGGAGGGTCGAATATTATCTTAAAAGAGAGGTATATAAATACAAGCATTATCCTGTAGATATGGTACTAGATCCTTTTATTCGAGTACCAAAGGCAATTAGTAATACAGGTTACGGTTTAAAAGTAGAAGAAGAATCTTTGTACGCTTCAGGTAATGTAAGTTCTCATGTTTATACAAATCAGTTAATTAAAGAAGAAGATGCTAATAAGATTAAGGATATGGTTATTACTCATGATGAAGAGGAAACTAAAAGAAGGTATGAGACTGCTTCAGAAATATTCAAAGGTATTGCACCTGTTATGATGGAAGGCAATATGTTTCATCTTGGAGTATGGGATCACTTGTCTCAGTTCATGGGAGTTGAGAATATATATTTTGACCTTGTAGATGAGCCGGAAAAACTTCATGTTTTTATGGAGCGTATAACTACATCAGTTATAAAAGGAATAGAGCAGTCGAACAAACTGAAAATCTATGATACTAATGCAAATACCTGCCACTGTTCATATATATACACAGATGAACTGTTACCAGACAGCGGGATGGGAAAAGAGACAATAACTAAAAACGGATGGGCATTCGGTTTAGCTCAGTTATTCTCATCTGTATCTCCCTCAGTTACCGAAGAGTTTGAGCTTCCTTACATTAAAAGAATGGCTGAGTACTTCGGTATGATATATTACGGATGTTGCGACAGATTGGATGACAGACTGGATTTGGTGCTTACTATTCCTCATTTAAAGAAAGTATCCTGCAGCCCATGGTCAGTAAGAGAAGCATTTGCTGAAAAGATCGGACCAAAAGTAATTATGAGCAATAAACCGACTCCTGCACTGGTTGCAACAGCTTCGCTGGATGAGGATGAAATTAGAAGAGATCTTCAAAGGACTGTCGATGCAGCCAGAAAGAATAATGTTAATCTTGAAATGATACTAAAAGACATATCTACAGTAAAATGCGAACCAGAAAGATTGACAAGATGGGCTAATATAGCCATGGATGTTGTTAATAACTATTAATATATTAATATACAGAGTAATGAAAATTACTCTCATGTCCCGATAGTCTAATGGATAAAACGGGGGATTCCGGTTCCTCAGATGCGGGTTCGATTCCTGTTCGGGACGCCAGAGGCTGTATGCTTGCATATAGCCTTTTTTCATTAGAAGCAGAAGTGATATTTTAAAGAACCGTAAAAAAGTCAAAGTTAAGTTGAATTGTGAATAAAATTTTAAATTACCTATTGACAAGTATTTTTTATGGTGTAAAATGTATCTTAGTTAGTTAGTTAGTCAAGTAATTAACTAAGATACGAAAGGAGGATGCCGTGAATATTGATTTTGAATCAGATAAGCCTATATTTGTTCAGATAGCAGAGTGGTTAGAAGATGCAATATTATCAAATGCGTTTGAAGAAGAAAGCCAGATTCCTTCCATAACAGAAATATCTGTTATGTGTAAGATAAATCCAGCTACGGCTTTGAAAGGCATTAATATGTTAGTAGATAATGAAATTGTTTACAAGAAAAGGGGACTTGGAATGTTTGTAAAGGAAGGGGCTGTTAAGAAACTTATGAAAGAAAGAAAGAACAAGTTTTACGAAAGCTATATAGCAGTGCTTTTAGATGAAGCGAAGAAATTAAATCTAAATAAGGAAGATATTATGGAAATGATAGAAAGAGGGTATGAAAAATGAGTGGTATTGAAGTAAAGGGTTTAAGTAAAAGTTATGGTTCTACTCAGGCTTTAAGACAAGTGAGTGTGAATTTTGAGAAAGACAAAATTTATGGATTACTTGGAAGAAATGGCGCAGGTAAAACCACATTACTGAATATTATTACAAATAGGCTGTTTGCAGATTCAGGCGAAGTGCTATTGGATGGAAAGCCCATAAAAGAAAATGACGATGCTTTATCCAATATATACATGATGAGTGAGAAGAGTCTGTTCCCTGAAAAAATGAGGGTTAAGGATGTATTTAAATGGACTTCTAAATTTTATCCGAGTTTTGATATGGATTATGCATTGAAGCTTGCATCAAAGTTTGAACTGGACCTTAAAAAGAAAAGAGATTCATTGTCCACAGGCTATGGCTCGATTTTAAAGCTTATAACTGCAATGAGTGTTAATGTTCAATATGTATTTTTTGATGAACCTATACTAGGCCTTGATGCAAATTACAGAGACCTGTTCTACAGGCTTTTAATAGAAAAGTATAGTGAGAAACCATTTACAGCAGTTGTCTCAACACATCTTATAGATGAAGTATCATCCATAATAGAACATGTAATAATGATAGATAAGGGAGTCGTAATAAAAGATGAACCTCTAGAAAGCATATTGTCACAAGGATATACAATAACCGGTCCTGCAAATGCTGTTGATTTATTTACAGCTGATAAGGATGTAATGAGTTATGACATGCTTGGCGGTTTGAAAACAGCTTATGTATCAGGTAAAGCTCCAGTGGATATACCTGAAAATATTGAAGTTACAAAAATGGATTTACAGAAGATGTTCATTAAGATGACAAATGAGAAGGGGGTATCAAAATGAATTTAAGAGCATCATATAAATATGTTATGAATGATAACAAAAAAGCACTACTTGGATATTCGCTTATAATCATAGCTGTTACTGTATTGCTGTTCATTGCAACAATATCATGGTCCAATGACTCAAATACAATGCAGATAGGCGGGATGGAAATGGCTTCAATGATTTTCATATTCATTGCAGGACTTACAGCCTTCAAAGAAAACTTTCATATGCTGACACAAAACAGCGTATCCAGAAAAGGTACTTTTACTGCCACAATGTTAGGTTTCGTTACATCATCTGCAATGTTGTCTGTAATAAGTATCTTAGTTTTGTTGATAGCAAAGCTGATGTCACATTTTCAGAGCAATATAATATCAGAAAGTTTTTTTGAAAGAATCTATATAGGTCATGTAGCTGGCATGAATGATATTGTTGTTTTTCTTGAGTCGTTACTGTTGTATTTTGTAATGCTGCTTATGATAGTAAGCATAGGTTACTTAATAGGAGTTATTTTCTACAGGCTTAACAAGATTGGGAAAGTTGCTTTGGCTGTTGGAATACCAGTATTTTTCACTGTAATTTTACCAGTAGTGGATGTATTGATTTTTGATGGACAGATAACTATCGGAATAATAAGGTTTATGGACATAATATTTGGGATCTCCGCACAAAATCCATATTTAGCTGTTGTATCATGTTTAGTAATATTCTTAATAACCGGACTTCTGTCATGGTTTACGATGAGAAAAGCACCTATGAAAGCATAATTAATATTCGTAATTTTCCTAAAAGAAACCCTCATTTTTGGGGGTTTTTATTTTTATAAAAATATTATAGAATAAAAGACGGAATTTACTTAATTTAAAAGGGGCAGCTATGGTATCAGCATCAGCAATCACAGGTATAGTATTTACTCTAATTATTACTTTAATAGTGCCTGTTGTAATCTGGATAGTTTTTGCAAAAAAGGTAAAAGGAATATCAAAAGCCATAATAGCGGGAGCTTTAGGATTTATAATCCCGCAGCTGTTTATACGAATTCCTGTTTTACAGCTTCTTAGTACAAATCCATCAGTTACACAGTTCAGCAAGGATAATAAGTACTTTTTTCTGTTAATCCTGGCTTTCTCTGCCGGTTTATTTGAAACAACAGGAAGACTGATTGTGCTTAAGGTTCTTTCAAAAAATGAACTATCATATTACAGTTCACTGGGAGCTGGATATGGGCATGGTGCAGCAGAAGCAGTCGGTCTTATAGGACTTACATATATTAATAACATTATATTCGCAATTATGATTAATACAGGTTCGCTTCCTTTAGGTGAACAATATGAATCCATCAAAGATACTTTCTTAACTACATCATCTTCACTTTTCTATGCAGCTGGTATAGAAAGAATCCTTACGGTTATTTTCCATATTGGTCTTACGGTTTTTCTGGCATATATGATGACAAAGAAAAGAACTTTTGCTGGATTTGTACTTTGTATAGTTTTACATACTTTACTCGATTTTACAGTAGTATCAGTAAGCATGTTAACACAGAATACATGGATCAGTTTGGCAGTCTTGCTTGTGTTTACAGTTATTTCAGCTATATATATTATTAAGTTTAAAAATAAATTTAAAATAAAGGAGATGCCGATGGATCCTGCTGCTAAAGCATTGGAAGAAGGCTATTAGAAAAAATGAAACTTTTAACAATTGATTATGTTCCAGGAAAAGAAATTGAGGATTTAGGATTAGTGCAAGCCGGTATGGTTCAGTCAAAAAATATCGGAAAAGACATCGCTGCAAGTTTTAAAACATTAGTCGGTGGCGAGCTGTTTGGGTATACTGAAATGATGAACGAATCCAGAGCAATGGCTACAAAAAGAATTGTAGAGCAGGCAGAAAAGATGGGAGCTGATGCTATTATCGGTATTCGATATGTATCTGCTGCTATTGTACAGGGAGCTGCTGAAGTCGTAGCGTATGGTACTGCAGTAAAGATAAAATAGTAAGGGATTTGATTTTTAATTATCGTTAAATTTTTAAGGTTAATTTACTAAAACTACTTGCTATATCAAGATATATTTGGTACTATATTAAAAGAACTTTAAGTGCGGTGCAGAGATACCCACAAGGTGTTTATAAAGAAGAATTAACAAGATTCATCTATCCTTGTATGCATGCGCAGACAAGGATTTTTTTTAGAAATTTATGCAAGGAGGCGAATGTGGAGTTCAAAGCTACTTTGATGGATGAAGATGCGGTAAAAAGATCGTTAATCCGTATATCACATGAAATCTTAGAAGACAACAAGGGTCCAGAAGGGATCTGTCTAGTAGGTATTAAAACCAGAGGAATTCCATTAGCTGAAAGAATAGCAAAAAATATTGAACACATTTCAGGAGTAAAGGTACCAGTTGGGATACTGGATATAACATTATATCGTGATGACTTATCCAAATGCTCTGAAGATCCGATACTTAACGCAACAGACATACAATTTAAAATAACAGGTAAAAACGTCATCCTTATCGATGACGTAATTTTTACCGGACGTACTGCGCGGGCAGCTATGGATGCAATTTTCTCTATAGGCAGAGCTGCAAAGATTAAGTTAGCGGTACTAATTGACAGAGGACACAGGGAACTTCCTATAAGACCGGATTTCGTAGGCAAAAATGTGCCATCAGCCAAGGGCGAGATGATTGCTGTGAAGCTTTTGGAAACAGACGGGATAACAGGTGTGAGCCTTTATCGTATATAAGTATTTATAAATTTTTCTAGGAGGAGAAATAACAATGGGAAAAACAGTAAATGAACGCTTCACATTGAAAACGGCAGTGCTAAGCTTTCAGCACATGTTCGCAATGTTCGGAGCAACGGTCCTTGTACCGATTCTTGCAGGAATGAGCATTTCGGTGGCATTGCTTTCAGCAGGAATAGGAACAATAGCTTTCTACTTTATAACAAAGAAGAAAGTTCCGGTATTTTTAGGAAGCAGTTTTGCCTTCCTGCCGGCTCTAATAGCATCTATGGCAGGTGCTGGAGATATCGGCTCAGCTACATGGAATGTGGCAATGGGAAAAACAAGCGTAGCTATTATGATGGCAGGTCTTGTATATGTCATATTCTCTCTCTTGCTTAAAAAGATAGGCGTAGAAAGAATAAGAAAATTATTCCCGCCTATAGTTGTTGGCCCGGTTATCATAGTTATAGGTATGATTCTTGCACCTAAGATGTTCTATAACAACATTATTGGACAATCCATATGGAATAATATCCCAGCATGGAAAGAATGGACAGCAGCAGGAATCACAGCTTTAACAATTCTTGTAGTAAGCGCGGTAGCAAAACCAAAGAGTTTCTTCAAAGTAATTCCGATTCTCATGGGATTTGTTGTCGGATATATCTACTCATTAATAATTGGTCTTGTAGATTATTCAACAGTTGACTGGAGTCAGATAATAATATTCCAGGATTTAGGCAAGACATTCAGTTTCTATAAGAATCTGTCTTTTGATTTAGGAGTTATACTGTCAGTTGTTCCAATTGCGATAGTTACTTTTATGGAGCATCTTGGTGATATATCAGCAAACAGCACGGTATGTAACAAAGACTTCATGGTAGACCCTGGTATCAATAGAACAGTAATGGGCGATGGCGTTGCAACCTTCATAGCAGGCGCACTTGGTGGACCTCCAAATACAACATATGGAGAAAACACAGCAGTTCTTGCAATAACAAAGAACTATAACCCAAGAAACATCTTCTATGCAGCAGTAATGGCAGTTATATTCGGTTCCATAACCATATTCGGTACAGCAGTAAGCACAATTCCATCTGCTGTAATCGGAGGAGCTTCAATAGTACTCTTCGGAATGATATCTGCAGCTGGTCTTAGAGCATTAGTTGACGGAAAAGTTGATTTCTCAGATACTAAGAATATATTAGTAGTATCAGTAATTCTTTCAGTAGGACTTGGTTTAGGTGCTATGAGTCTTGCAGGAGATGTAACTGGTGATACAGCATACAAACTTATGATTGGTGCAGTAGAGATTTCTCCTCTTGCAGTAGCAACCCTTATAGGTATAATATTAAATCTTGTAATACCTGCTGACAAGAAAGACAAAGCAGAAAGCAAGTAACGAATTGCATTTATGGCTGCCCTCTTTAAATGGGGGCAGCCTATTTAACAGGAGGATGTCATGTTATTAAAGAACGCTTTTATATATATAGATGGAAGCTTCAAATCCTCCGATTTATATATTATCAATGAAACCGAGTGGATAATCGGTGAAGACCTTTCATCTATAAAGTGTGATCAGATTATTGACCTTTCAAAAAAATATATTGTTCCAGGGCTTGTTGATGTGCATGTTCATCTCAGAGAGCCTGGATTTGAATACAAAGAAACAATTTTGACTGGCTCTGAAAGTGCCAAAGCTGGAGGATTTACGTCGATATGTGCAATGCCAAATGTTACCCCATCACCTGATGATATTGATAATATCAGGTTGATACAGGATATTGTTGACAAGGATGCATGTATCAATGTATATCAATACAGCTGCATAACAGAAGGCAGATTAGGACAGAATCTGGTTGATGTTTCAAAACTAAAAGACTTTGTTATAGGTTTTTCAGATGACGGAAACCCTGTTTCATCTGATTTGATAATGAAGAAAATGATTGAGCAATCGGCTATGCATGATGTACTTATTGCCGCTCATTGTGAAGACTTCTCATATGAAGATCCTAGAATGAGTGAATATATGAATATTAAAAGGGATATTGAATTGCTAAAAAATACGGATACTTCATGCAGATATCATGTCTGTCATGTATCATCTAAAAAAAGTATTGAGTTAATAAGGAAGGCAAAAAAAGACGGAATCAGCGTGACATGTGAGACTGCTCCTCATTATCTTGTCTTTACAAAAGAGGATGTGATATCTGAGAATTTCAAGATGAATCCGCCTTTGGGGGACAAAGAAGATAAAGAAGCATTGATTCAGGCAGTTTGTGATGGAACAATAGATATTATTGCAACTGACCATGCCCCACACACATATGAAGATAAATTAGCAGGTGCAATGGGAGTCATAGGAATGGAAACATCCTTTTCCAGTATGTACACATATCTTGTTAAAACAGGAATCATAAAACTGGAAAAACTTATTGAGCTTATGTCAGTAAATCCTTCATGCATATTCAGAATACCTAAGTATCCTGATTTTACAGTGTTGGATTTAGATGCAGAAAATACAGTTAAATCTGATGGATTTCTGTCTTTGGGAAGAAATACTCCTTTTGAAGGAATGACACTGAATGGACGAGTTATAAAAACAATCTGCAAAGGAAAAATAGTATGGGAATATACACAGTAAATAATATTAGGAAGCTTACATATGATACATATGAGATGGTTTTATCCGGTGATACTTCATGGATAAGGGCGCCAGGTCAGTTTGTGAATATAAAAATTGATGGTCTTTTTTTAAGAAGACCTTTATCGGTATGTGATATAGCTGATGATAAGATGACCTTGATATTCAAAGTAGTAGGACAAGGAACTGAAATACTGTCTTGTATGAAACCATTACAGCAACTGGATATATTGTGTAATCTTGGTAATGGGTATGATACAGAAGTATTTACCTTAAAGCCTCTTTTGATAGGTGGAGGATGCGGTGTGCCGCCTTTGTATTATCTTGCTAAGACACTTATTAAAAAAGGCAAGATTCCAAATGTAATTCTTGGATTTAACAAGAAGAATGATGTTTTCTATGAAAAAGAATTTGCAGACATTGGCTGTAAGGTATATGTCTGTTGTGTAGATGGAAGTTATGGATATAAAGGCTTTGCAACAGATGCTATAAGTATGATTGATTATGACTATATATTCACCTGTGGTCCTGAACCTATGCTAAAAGCTGTTTATGAGAACAGTTCAAAACCTGGACAGTTTTCTTTTGAAGAAAGGATGGGTTGCGGATTCGGCGCATGCATGGGGTGTACATGCAAGACTAAGTATGGATACAAAAGGATATGTAAAGATGGTCCGGTCTTATTCAAAGAGGAGATAATATGGTGAATTTGAAAGTAAACTTAAGCGGATTGGAGTTATCAAACCCCATAATACCTGCAAGTGGATGCTTTGGATTCGGAAAAGAATTCATACAGTATTACGATATTAACATCTTGGGCTCATTCTGCACAAAAGGGACAACAAAAGAAGCCAGATTCGGAAATGATACCCCAAGGATTGCTGAAAGCAGTTGCGGTATGCTTAACAGCGTAGGATTACAGAATCCAGGAATTTTGCATGTTGTGAGACAGGTTCTAAAGGAAATTTCATCATACTATTCCAAACCCGTAATAGCCAATATATCAGGCTTCTCAATTGAAGAATATGAATATTGCGCGAAAAGCTTAAGAGGTATCGATAATATAGGGCTAATCGAGGTAAATATAAGCTGTCCCAATGTGCATGAGGGAGGTATGAGTTTTGGAACAAATGCTGATATGGCTGCTAAAGTGACAAAAGCAGTTGTGAAGGTTGCTGACAAACCTGTATATATTAAATTATCTCCTAACGTGACTGATATAGTATCAATAGCAAAAGCATGCGAAGAAGCAGGAGCAGCAGGTATATGCGCTATTAATACCCTGTTAGGCATGAGAATCGATATTAAAAACAGAAAGCCTGTGTTAGCTAATATAACTGGAGGATTGTCAGGACCTGCAGTCTTTCCTGTAGCTCTTCGTATGGTTTATCAGATATATAAGGCTGTTAAAATACCAATAATCGGTATAGGCGGTATAAGCAGCACTGATGATGTAATAGAGATGATGATGGCAGGAGCAACAGCTGTGCAGATAGGTTCAATGAATTTAATTGATCCATGTATATGTAAGACAATTATTGAAGACTTACCTGAAAGACTTAATAGACTTAAAGTTAAGGATATAAATGAAATTATAGGAGGGGCGCATTAATGAAAAAAGATGTAATTATTGCATGTGATTTTCCGTCAAAGAAGGATGTAATGGATTTTCTGAACTTGTTTGGGCAGAAAAAACCTTTTGTAAAAATTGGAATGGAACTTTTTTATGCAGAAGGTCCGGATATAGTAAGAGATATTAAGGAAAAGGGACATAAGATATTTTTAGACCTGAAACTTCATGATATACCAAATACAGTTGAAAGAGCCATGAGAAGCTTGTCGTTATTGGATGTTGATATGGTAAATCTGCATACATCCGGTACTGTGAAAATGATGCAGGCAGCATTAAAGGGACTGACAAGAGAAGATGGAACCCGACCTCTTCTAATTGGAGTCACTCAGCTAACATCAACAAATGAATCGGAGCTTCATGAGCAATTAATGATCAACAGCTCAATGGATAATACAGTTATGCATTATGCAAAGCTTGCAGTGACAGCCGGAATAGATGGTGTGGTTTGTTCACCATTGGAAGCTGAAAAAGTAAAGAATACATGCGGGAAATCATTTGTTACTGTAACTCCGGGAATAAGATTTAAACACAGTAGACAAGATGACCAGTCTCGCATCACGACCCCATATCAAGCCTCAAAGATTGGATGTGACTTCATAGTGGTCGGAAGACCGATAACGCAATCTGATGACCCTGTAGGGGTATACAGAAGGTGCATAGAAGAATTTGTTTACGGAAAGGAAACCCAATGAAAAGAAAGATAGCTGAGCATTTACTTAATATACAAGCAGTATTTTTAAGTCCTGACAAACCTTTTGTCTGGGCAAGCGGAATTAAAAGCCCGATTTACTGTGATAACAGAATTACATTATCTGACCATTTGGTAAGGGCTGATATAGAAAAAGGCCTTGCAGAGCTTATAATAAAAAACTATCCTCAATGCGAGGTAATAATGGGAACAAGCACAGCGGGAATAGCTCATGCTGCTATTACTGCACATATACTGGGACTTCCCATGGGCTATGTACGTTCTTCTGCAAAAGACCATGGAAGAGGAAACCGTATTGAAGGAAGACTTTTACCCGGTCAGAAGACTGTGGTAATTGAAGATCTCATATCTACAGCTGGAAGTGTTATAGATACTGTTGAAGCATTAAGAGAAGAAGAAGCTCAAGTGCTTGGAATAGCAAGTATATTCACTTATGGGATGGCAAAAGGCGTACAAAGACTTAAAGAGACGAATGTACAGAATATTTCGCTGACCGATTTTGATACGATTATTGAGGTAGCATGCGAAAAAGGATATATAAAGCAGAATGACAAAAATAAATTATTAACATTTCGGGATAATCCTTCTGATGAAGGATGGATAGAGGCATAAGGAGACCACAATGAAGCATCTGATGGATATAACTGACCTTACGACATCACAGATTGATGACCTTATAAACACTGCAAACGATATAATAGTTAATCCTGAAAAATATCAGGATATCTGTAAAAGAAAAAAACTGGCTACACTTTTCTTCGAACCGAGTACAAGAACAAGGCTGAGCTTTGAAGCGGCAATGTTGGAATTGGGTGGAAGCGTCATAGGGTTTTCCACTTCTGACAGCTCTTCATCTTCAAAAGGAGAAAGCGTTACAGATACAGTACAAACAGTAAGTTTTTATGCAGATATAATCGCAATGAGACATCCCAAAGAAGGCGCTCCGCTTGCTGCTTCAAGAAGAACTACAGTTCCTATAATAAATGCTGGAGACGGAGGTCATAGTCATCCGACTCAGACGCTCGCTGATCTTCTTACTATTCATAGGGAAAAAGGAAGACTTTCAAATATGACTGTGGGTTTCTGTGGAGATCTTAAATTCGGTAGAACTGTTCACTCCCTAATAAACGCCCTTTCAAGATATGATGGAATTGAGTATGTATTCATATCACCAAAGGAACTAGTAATACCAGATTATGTGAAGGCTAATATACTGGATAAAAATAATATAAAATATATAGAAACAAACAAGATGGATGAGTATATGCCTTCACTGGATATTCTATATATGACCAGAGTCCAAAGGGAGAGATTCTTTAATGAAGCAGACTATATTAGATTGAAAGACAGCTACATATTAACTATAGATAAGCTTGCAAAAGCAAAAAAGGATTTAAGTATAATGCATCCTCTTCCGAGAGTGAATGAGATTTCAGTTAAGGTTGATGATGATCCCAGGGCATGTTATTTCAAGCAGGTTCAAAATGGAAAATATATACGCATGGCGCTAATATTAATGCTTCTGGATATTTTAGTATAGTGGAGGATGACATGAAGATAGACAGCATAGTTAATGGAATAGTTCTAGATCATATTAAAGCAGGTAACAGTATGAGGATATATAAATATCTCAATTTAGAAGAATTGAAATGTTCAGTGGCAGTTATAAGAAATTGCAGGAGCAGGAAGTATGGTATTAAGGATGTTATTAAAATAGATTCTATAATTGATATGAATCTGGATGTGCTTGGATATATAGATCCTAATATTACTGTAAACATAATACGAGATGGAAAGATATCAGAGAAAAAGCATCTAGAGCTGCCAGTTAAACTTGTAAATGTAATTAAGTGTAAGAATCCAAGATGTATTACCTCAATTGAACAGGAGATAGACCAGGTTTTTAATCTAACTGATAGGGAAAATAGGATTTACAGATGCGCGTATTGCGAAACGAAATCTGATAAAGAAGAGTTTTAGTATATAATATATAGTAATAATATATGAAAGGATAAAACCTTTTGATTATACAAGGTAAAGAGATAAAGGGGCTTTTTTTAGCTCCAATAGCAGGAATAACTGACGCGCCATTTCGAACAATATGTATTGAACATGGTGCTGTGCTGACTTACTCGGAAATGATTAGCGCAAAAGGTTTATTCTACGACGACCAAAAAACTAAGAAACTATTAAGCAAAACCAATCCTTCTGAACCATTTGCGGTTCAGATATTCGGGTCTGAAATTGAACCTATGCAGTATGCAGCACAATACATATCCTCTTTAAATCCTGTGTTGATAGATATAAACATGGGATGTCCTGTCTCAAAAGTAGTAAAGAACCATGAAGGCAGCGCCCTAATGAAGGATATTAAGAAGGCTTTTAAATTAACCAAGGCAGTTGTTGATGCGGCATCAGTTCCTATAAGCGTAAAATTCCGTTCAGGATTTGAAAAGCATAATCTAAATTATGTTGAATTTGGTAAAGCGATGGAATCTGCGGGAGCTTCATGCATCACTTTGCATCCAAGAACCCGGGATATGTTTTATTCGGGTGAAGCTGACTGGACCCATATTATTAGTTTAAAAGAAGCAGTTAGCATACCTGTTATAGCAAATGGAGATGTGTTTACTCATAAAGATATAGAAGATATTAGAAAAAAGACAGGTTGTTTTGATGTTATGATAGCAAGAGGAAGCTTAGGTAATCCCTGGATATTTTCAAACATAATTCCAACAACAGAACAGAGAATAAAAGTATTTAAGCATCATATGGATCTTCAGATAGAATACAATGGGGAAAAGAAGGGTATAATGGAAATGCGTAAGCACGGTGCTTGGTATTTTAAAGGCCTGCATAACAGCGCTAAACTTAGAGATATGATTTTCAAAGCTGAAACAAAACAGGATGTTGTAAATTGTATTGAATCGGTGCTTGAAAAAGAAATATAACTGAGTATCATAAGAAAAATTAAGAAAAATTCAGCAAATTTAAGAAAAAAAGAGATATCGTGAGATATCTTAATTTATTTGCACTTAATGGTCAGATAAGGTCAAAATAGGGATTTGAGATGATAAAAATATATGATAAAATAGTTATAGGTCAAGGAAAGTCAAAGTTAATGGAGGTGACAAGCATGTTTGACTTAATAACAAGAAATAAAAGAAATGATTACAGTGTATTGGATCTGATGAATGACTTCTTCAGCACCGACGTTATGACTAGTACCCAGGGATTTAAAGTTGATGTATCAGAAAATGATAAAGAATATCTTCTTGAGGCTGAACTTCCAGGGTTTGATAAAAAGGATATATCGGTTGAACTGAAGAACAACTATCTTACAATTTCTGCTAGTAGAGATTGTGAGAAGGAAGAAAAAGAAAAGAACTTTATCAGAAGAGAAAGATGCTATGGTGAATTTTCCAGAAGCTTCTATGCTAAGGGAGTTAAGCAGGAAGACATCAATGCAAAATATGAAAACGGAGTACTTTTGGTGAAACTGCCAAAGAAAGAAAAAGAAGAAGCTCCAAGTACAACAATAGAAGTTAAATAAAGAATTTAAAAAAAACAAACGAAGAGAATCCGGCAAAAGCCGGATTTTCTTTGTCATTCAGCATGAAATTCAAGTAAAACAATGTGTAAAATTGTCAGTTATTTACAGGGGAAAAGAAATTACAAAATAAATAGAAAAATATGTTGACACAGTAAAAACGCTGTGCTAAGATTTAGAAGCTGTCGAAAAACCGGTC
>ERZ795048.654-NODE-654-length-35494-cov-14.617879_pt1 | contig 35494 bp, 30 predicted proteins | sample MGYA00375132_ERZ795048 | MGnify/ENA primary metagenome ERZ795048 (study PRJEB30177, sample SAMN05720225) | activated sludge metagenome | isolation source: Anaerobic digester | place: Hong Kong | collected 2014-12-17 ... | reverse complement strand
TGAGCCTGATGAACGCGCTGTGGTACTGGAGCAGGTGGCCCACCATGAGGATGCGTCCGTGCTTCTCGGAGACGGCTTTGAGCTCCTCGGCCTCGTTCACGTCCAGGGCCAGGGGCTTCTCCACGAACACGTCCTTGCCGGAGAGCAGTGCCTCCCGCGCCAGGGAGAAGTGCGTGGCCGCGGGCGTTGCGATGACCACGCCCCGGATCGCCTCGTCGTCCAGGACCTCGCGGTAGTCGGTGGTGCACGTCACCTTCGGGTACTTCGTCCTGAACGCCTCCAGGGCCTGCTCCGAGCTGTCGCACACCGCGGCCAGCGCCCCGAGCTCGGCGTAGTTCCGCACCAGGTTCCTGCCCCAGTAGCCGGTGCCCACCACGGCCACCTTCATCGCATCTTCACTCTTCAATTGAAATCTCCTTGTCGGATCAATACCATTGCTGATCTACTTGTAAGCCTTTCGGATCACATCCGCAATCATTGCCTGGTCCTGCTCTGCAAGGTACGGGTGCATAGGCAGGGAGAAGATCTCGGAGGCGCTTTGCATGGACACCGGGAAGTCGTCCGCTGCGTACCCCAGGTACGCGTAGGCGCCCTGGACATGCAGGGGCTTGGGGTAGTAGACGGCCGTGGGGATCTTCGCCTCCTTCAAGGCGTCGAGCACGAGATCCCTCTTGGTGCACAGCACCGAGTACTGGGCCCAGGCGCTGAGGTTGCCAGGCCTGACCACCGGGCATGCCAGACCGCCGATCGAACCCAGCAGCGTTTCGTAGCGCAACGCCGCCTCCTGCCTCAGGGAGATCTCCTCGGGGAAGATCTCGAACTTGGCCAGGAGGACGGCCGCCTGCAGCGTGTCGCACCGGCCGTTTATGCCGATGCGGATATTGTCGTACTTGTCCGAGCCCTTGCCGTGCACCCTTATGGAATCGAGCCTGACGGCGAGCTCGTCGTCGTCGGTGAACACCATGCCCCCGTCGCCGTAGCACCCCAGCGGCTTGGCCGGGAAGAAGGACGTGGCCGCGACATGGGCCAGGGAGCATGCCTTCGCGCCGTCATACTCGGCACCGAAGGACTGGGCCGCGTCCTCGATGACGAACAGGCCGTGCTCCTTGGCAATCGTGTTGATTCTTCCGTAGTCGGCGCACTGGCCGAACAGGTCCACCGGGATGACGCCTTTTGCCGTGAGGGTCATGTATCCCCCGGGCAGGGGGTACAGCTCCGGGTCACTCTCTTTCAGGGCGGTGATGGCCTGCTCCAGGCATCCGGGGTCCATGTTGAAGGTGTCGGACTCGATGTCCACGAACACGGGCGTGGCGCCCAGCAGCGAGATGACCTCGGCCGTGGCCACGAAGGTGAACGGCGTGGTGAAGACCGCGTCGCCCGGCCCCACGCCGTAGGCCATGAGCGCCATGAGCAGGGCATCGGTGCCCGAGGCGCAGGACACGGCATGCCTCACCCCCGTATAGTCGCCGAGCCTCTTCTCGAGCTCCTTTATCTCCGGACCCAGGATGTACTGGCCGTGGGTCAGCACGGTGGAGATGTTCTCCATGAGCCGTGCATGAATACGCTTCTGCTGCGCCTTCAGGTCGATGAACTGCATGATCGTCAAACCTCCCTGGTGGAAATACAGCTCCGCAACGGGTGGTGAACCGCATGGCTTGCACACGTGAAGGACAGGACCACCACATTCCAGAATCCTGTATTCATTACCACAGACCCATATGGGAAATCAAAGACGGGATGGTGTCTTCCTTGGATGATAAGATGCCATGATCGTGGGTTTGCTATGGTTACCATCTCTTTCGAGATGTTTGTGGGTAATCTATGAGGGTGGGGTTCTGCAGGATTCCCGCTGAAGCGGGAATCCTGGCCTGTCCGAATCGAACAGCCGCCGGGTTCCTACAGAAGAATCTCCAGATCCTCCAGCGGATAGGCCATGCACGGGTGGATGTAGCCGAACTGCCGGTCCGACTTCCTCAGCCTCACCCCGTCGGGCTGGAAGACCGTGCCCGAGAGGAGCTTGGTGCGGCACAGGCTGCACTCGCCGGACCTGCACAGGGCAGGGATCACGATGCCGCTGCGTTCCAGGGAGTTCATCAGGGGCTCGGACGCCTTCGCCGGGATCGCCTTCCCTCCCCTGATCCTGACCGTGAACGTATCGGTGGGCTTCACGGCCTTCGGCCAGCCGGGCTGGGAGGCGACATCCTTGGGCGGGCCGTAGACCTCGGTGCGGACCTTCCTGCGGGCTACCCCGAGCTTTTCCAACTCGGAGCGGCAGAAGGCGTACATAACCTCGGGACCGCAGACATAGAAGGTCTTTGCGGACACGTCGCCGAGCAGGCCCTTCATGAGCTCCGCGGTGATGAAGCCCTTGAGCCCCTTGAACCGCTTCGGCGGGTTCGAGATGACATGGCTCACCGTGATGTTCGGGTGCCTGTCCGTGATCTCCTGGAGCTCGTCGGCGAAGATGATGTCACTGACCTCCTTGCTGCCGTACATGAGGTGGATACGGCGGTCGAGCCCCTTCTGGCTGACCTCGCGGATCATGCTCATGAACGGGGTCACGCCGCTGCCGCCGGCGAGGAACACGAGGTCGCTGCCGTGGAACAGGGGGTTATAGGTGAAGGTGCCGGCCGGCGAGGAGCTCTCGAGCGCATCGCCCACCCGGGTCTCCTCGAGAAACCGGTTCGACACGAACCCGTCCGCCACGCTCCGGATGGTGATGTCGTAGTACCCCGCCTGGGTGGGCGGCGAGGAGATGCTGTAGGGCCTGCTCGTCCTGACGCCTGCCGACTCGACGAAGACGTTGATGTACTGGCCTGCCATGAACGGCGGCAGGTACCCGTCGGCGCCCACGAGCCGGAAGGTCTTGGTGGTGCGCGTCTCCTCGATGATCTCCGATACCTTCAGAGATACGGTTTTCGGATGGATCAGCGCGATCATCCGCTCCACCTCTCCCCTGCGGTCGGTGTAGTCGGAACCGTATTTCCTCAGGGTCCGGATCTCTTCGACGATCTCGGTGTATCCCCGGATATCCTTCATGACGTCCTTGAGTGCCATGGCCCCCTCCTTAAACTTTCTTCAGTGACTTCAGGACTGCACGCGCCGTGGATCTGCCCGAGGTCAGGGTGGGCTGGAACCCGCCACCCCCTACCCATGCCCCTGCGAAGTAGAGCCCCCTGATGGCGGACCTGTTCGTCAGGAAGTACTGGGAATCCTTGGCATACTGGTCGAACCCGTAGATGGCCCCGCCCGGGTGGCCGAGGTAGCGCAGGTGGGTGAGCGGACTCGCCGCCTCCAGCTCCTCGATGTGGTCGCGGATCTTCGGGAAGACCCGCTCCGCCAGCCTGAGCATGCCCTCGGCATACCGGAACTTGGCATCCGCGTACTCCCGGGGAGACACGGCGTACCACGGGTCGCCGTACTGGAGGGCCACCAGGGCAGCCTGGCAGGTCCCGGGCGGCGAGAAGTCCGGGTCGGACACGTCGTAGCAGGTGAGCAGCGCCCACCCCTGCTGCTCCATGGTCCTCCACAGGGAAAAGGCCTTGTTCGAATCCACGGTGGTGGTGAGGAAGTTGGTCGTCTCGTGTATGCCGACATCGGCCGGTTCGCAGTCGAGGCCCATGTACAGGGTGAACGCCGAGGGGCCCACGGTGTGGCTCTTGAACGCCTCCAGCTCCTCCGGCGGGATCTCGCTGCGGTCGATGAGGTCGATGTAGGTATGGATGGTGCTGGCGTTGGACACCACGCGGCTTGTGTCCACCCTGTCGCCCTGCTCCGTGAGGACACCCCTGACCTCGCCGCCTTCCACCACGACCTTCTTCGCCGCGCAGTTGAAGCGCACCTCGCCGCCGGAGGCTAAAAATGCGTCCAGCAGGGCGTTGGAGAGGGCCTGGGAGCCGCCCTTGAGGTGGTAGGGCTTGAACTCGATGTACGCCCAGAGCATGATGGCGAGGTCGCCGAAGGGGAGCATGCTCGGAGGGACGCCCACATAACCCCAGTACACGCTGAGGATGGCCTTCAGCAGGGGGCTCTCGAGGTACTCGTCCATGACCTCCTGCGAGCTCCTGAAGGCATAGGCGAAGTAGGTGGGGTACTTCTCCTTCGAGATGTCCGGGTCGTGGAAGAACAGGCCCTGGACCATCTCCATGCAGAAGGTGTAGACCAGGTCCATGAACCGGGCGATGGCATCGCGTTCCTTGGGGAAGAGCCTGGAGAGCTCGTCGATGACCCCTTCGCGGTTCGTGGGCAGGGTGATGTCGAAGGTGCCCGGGAACACGACCCGGTAGAGGTTCTCCATCTCCACGAACTCGAGCCTGTCCAGGACACCCATCTCGCCGAGGATGGCCCTCAAGGGGCCAGGGCGCTCGGGTGAGCCCATGCCGGACAGCTGATGGAGCGCGACTTCGAACTCGAACCTGCCCCTCACGAAGCTCGTGGCGCACCCGCCCGGTATGTTGTGCCGCTCCAGAAGGAGCACCTTTTTCCCTGCCTGGGCAAGCGTGAGCGCCGCCGTCAGTCCGCCGTTCCCTGCACCGATGACCACTGCATCATAGACGGGCATAGACACCCCCTTGGGAAGTATGAATATTAAAGTTTGACTTTAACCTTTAATACCCTTGCGACCTCTGCCTGTCAAGGGGGGATGCGCGGGATATGATACAGGCCCGTGAACCATCGTGGAGGGCACAGGCATGGATGGTTCACGGGCCGCTACTGGGAGAAAAATCCGAGGAGGCCTGCTATGTCCGTTTCTTCGATTCCTTCTTATAGTCGGGATTCACCGCACAGTGCATCCGGTCTTCGCCCACCGTCCAGAAGCAGCACCGGTTGCACCGTATGCACTTCCGGATCTCTTCTTCAAGGCCTTTGGCAGATTTTCTCACAAAGTCCTGGTCCGCCACCTGGCTCCTGCCGATGGCCACCAGGTCCGCCTTCTTCTGCGAGAGGATGGACTCCGCCGTGGCCAGACTCCCGATGGCGCCTACCGTGATCATGGGCAGGGAGGTATGGTTCCTCATCAGGGCGATGACGTCGACATTGGGCGCCTCGCCGAGCTTCTTACCCGGCATGCACCGGTCGAGCGTCTCCGTCTGGGTGCCCACGGACACGTTGATCAGGTCGATGCCCGCCTTTTCCAGGATCGGGGTAATGGTGGCGTAATCCTCGGGCTCGAGTCCTCCCTCGAGAAAGTCCGTGATACTGACCCTCACGCTGAGGATCGTAGCGTCCCCCACCTTCTTCCTGGTCTGCTCGATGATCTCGCGCAGCAGCCGCGTCCTGTTCTCGAGGCTGCCTCCGTAGGCGTCCTTCCTGCGGTTCGTCCGGTTGGACAGGAAGTTGTGGAGGAGGTAACCGTGGGCGGCATGGAACTCGATCACCTGCGCCCCTGCAACGACACCCCTGAAGGCCGCCTCGACGAACTCGCCGCGCACCCTGTCGATATCCTCATCGTTCATCTCCCTCAGCCTGTAGAAGGGGCTCTTCTGCGCGATCACCGGGTCGGGGACATTGCTCGGCGCGATGAGCGCGTCGACACCCGGTGCGGGCCCTGCCGCCTGCCTGCCCATGTGGGCGAGCTGGAGCGCTATGCAGCACCCGTAGTCCTTCATTTCCTTGATCAGCGACCTCAGGCCTGGTATGAACTCGTCCCTGTCGATGCGGATCACGCCTTCATATCCGGGAGGGATGTCCCCGGAGATGCCCGCGGCACCCACATAGATGAGCCCGGCCCCACCCCTGGCGAGCCTGGTGTAGAAAGAGGTGAGCTCATCGGAGACGGTCCCCTTGCCGGGGGTTGCGTAGTTCACCACCCAGGGGGGGAAGACGATCCTGTTCGGTATCGATACGCCCTTGATGGTCAGCGGGGAAAAGGCCAAGGGATACCGTTCCTTTGCATTCCTGAGCGTGTACGTGTTCTTGTCCATTGCCGTCCTGCTCCTCGTTGAAATAGGATTTATCTTCTCACAATGGTCTCGATCCACCCTCCGGTGACCTTTTCCGGACGGCGTTCCATCACTCGCCTGACAGAAACTCCAGGATCACCCGGTTGAACTCGTCGGGTTTTTCGAAGTTGGGCATATGGCCGCACTCCTCGAAGAGGTGTATCCTCGAGTTCGCGATCCTGTCCCGGGCGAAGTAGGCATGGTCCGGGGGAAAACTCGCATCCTGCCTGCCCCAGAGGATCAGGGTCGGCGCCGTTATCTCATTGATCCTGGACCTGATCTGGTTCAGCAACTCTATCCTGGGTCCCGACAGGTTGCAGATGGCACGCAGGGCCCTCATGAACGAGGCATGGAAGCCAGGCCGGGCGTAGATTTCGGCATAGAAGTCCAGCCATGCTTCATCCAGCAGTGCGGGATCATAGACCAGGGGGGTGAGGAAGGCCCGGACCATCTTCTTGCTCGGCCTGGTCAGGAGCTCACCGAGGTACGGCAGGGATGCGATCCTCATGGACAGCGGCAGGTCGGTACCCAGACCGCCGCTGTCCACCAGGATGAGGTTCTCCACGGACCGGGGATAATCGATGGCGAACTTCATGGAGATCGCCCCGCCCAGGGACAGGCCCGCCAGGGTGGCCTTCTCGATCTTCAGCGTATCAAGGAATCCCTTGAGGAATTGTGTCATGGTGGGCAGGTAGTCCGGGAACCCGTTCAAATCGGAATAACCGAAACCAGGGATATCGAAGGCCCAGACCCTGTGCCTTTTCGAAAGCTCTCCGATATTCTTCTCCCAGATCTCCAGCGATGTACCGAACCCGTGGATGAAGACGAGATCCTTTCCCTGCTCCCCCGCGCACACATAACGGGTTTTCAATGCACCCACGGTGATGTACTGATCCCGGTACGACATCTTTTTTCCCTTCTCCTGCGTCATGGCTCCTCCGAGGACGGCGCTCCCGATTCATTAAGTATACTTCTGGTATATATAAATAAACCTGACCTGTCAACCGCTTCTCTTCAGCATGCAATATTTTAATGCAATTACCTGATATTCATCACCTTTGACTTCGTCAAGCCTTTCAGGTGATATCGTTTAATGTATACCATCGGTATTTTTTTCAGTTCTTTAAGGCGGACGAAGCCCTGAAGATACATGCCTGAGACCATGAATTCACTATCCATAATCCCCCAGAACTATCAGCAACATAACAGATTTCAAGGGGGATCTTCCCCTTGACAACGCGAAGATTACTGTATACTACGGGTATACATTAATTGTCATTCACACCACGCTCTGCACCCCACGAGAACGCGGAAAAAGAACAAGGCGGAAGACTATGGAGATAAGCAACAAAAAGATCCTCAAGCAGGAAATGAAGCGCATAACCATCATCCAGGCGGCAAAGGAGCTCTTCCTGGAACAGCGTTACAGCTCCATCACCATGGATGTCATCGCCAGACGAGCAGGAATAACCAAGAGAACGCTGTATGCCTACTTCCCCTCGAAGCTGGCACTCTTCATCCATCTCTTCGACGAGTACCTCCAGCATCTCCTCCAGCAGGTGACCAAAAGCGCAAAGCAGGACCTCCCCGCAAAGGAGCTGATCGTCTCCCTGTTCACTGCGCTCTTCGAGTTCACCCGGGACAACGAGAAATTCATGCGCCTCTACTGGACCCTCGACTCGAACGAATTCGACGGCCTGATCCCGGAGGAGCTGATGTCCAGGATCAGGATATGGACCAAGGCCATCTTCGAAGAATCGAGAATGGTCATGGAGAAGGCGAAGTCCGAGGGCGTGCTCTCACCGGGCCTGAGCACCGAACTGGTCATCCACCTCATGTCCGCCATGAACAAGGGGATCTTCATCCATACCAGCAAGGAGAACAAGTTCGAGATCGCCAATGTCGACCCCGGCAAGCTGTTCCAGGTGGCCAGTGATACGCTGACCCGGGGACTCTTCCTGTACGCCAGCTGACGCCGGGGCGGGGTACGCTCCATACCGGAAACATCCTGTGGGAAAGAAGACCCTCCATGTTCGGGTTTCTACTAATACCCCTGGAAGAAAATCCGTGGTTCCACGAATTTACTCTCTTCTTGCTTCCCGGTATCCTCATGCATACCACATGCAAGGAGGAACGATACGATGAACAGTTTCGACAAGCAGGCCCTTGACAACCTGTGGAACTACTCCCTGTTCGAAGCGCTGGCGAAGAGACGCGCATTCCGTCTCCCCCGCGGATGCAAGATCACCAAGGCACCGTTCAACTATATCTCCGACAAGGAACCCATCCCCTTGAGCGAGCTCGAGACCGCCATCCTCTGCTGGGCAGGACACGGCGTCACAGGCGCCATCACGGCCGACCTCGATCACACCACGCACTTCATGAACTCATTCATCGGCAGGACGCACCCGAACCCCTGCAACGACCAGCACCAGGAGCTCATGTACATCGACGATACGGGGGCATACCTGTACCGGCCCAAGGCCCCGTCTTCGAACGTCGAATTCCAGACACCCGCTGACCGCGAAAAGGTCATCACCTCGTTCCAGGACGCCAAGGTCAAGATGATCGACGGCAGGCCCACCATCCCCGAGGTCGCCCTCATGAAGAGCAACTACTTCAACACCAACAAGCCCGGGACCACCGCCTTCATGCCCATCGTGGACGTCTCGTACGAGTACATGAACGTCGTGCTCGGCTCGTGCGCGTTCGAACGCTGGCAGATCGTGGACGACAGGACCGGCCAGATGTGCGGCCTGAAGAAGTGGGTGGACAACGGGTACCTGAACGGCCCCACCGTCCCCCTGAGCTGGCTCGAGATGGCCGCTTTCAATGCCTGCATGTCCACCGCACACTACATGGTGATGAACATCTCGCTGGCGGCCACGGCCATGGGGCTCGGCGGATGGCACTACGGCGGGTACGTGACCCTCATCCTGCTGGGCGGCACGCCGCTGACCAACGGCCTGGGATTCAGGTTCATCACCGGCAAGGACAAGATGCCCACCCCCATCGGCAAGGACGGGTTCATTGAATCGCTCTGCCCCCCGTACGTGAAGAACATGGACGAGGCCGTGGACAAGTTCTACGACATGAAGTTCGGTGCCGAAGGCCACTTCGGCAAGGACTACCGGGGCGTCTCCCCCTGGAAGGACAAGGACATGCCGAAGAAGATCGAGATCCCGGACGCCCAGAGCAAGGAGATGGCCAAGGCGTTCATGAACTACGTGTACGACACCTATGGAAGGTGCCCTGCTTTCGTGGACCCCATCTTCCTCCCCGTGGCCTACGCGGCCCATCATCCGGAGCTGGACTTCTACGAGAAGTACTACCCCGAAGAGGTCATCACCGACACGGTGAGGAACCACCTGAAGGTCTGGCACAACGAGAAGTAGCCGCCTGCACAGGGGGTGGAGACGACATGCCTCCGTCTCCGCCCCCGAATCCTAGGAGGAACGGATATGCCGCTCATGAAATCACCCGCAGGAGACATGGAAATCACCATCAGCTCGGTATCCGCAGACGATACGCGGCTGATCACCACAGGGAAGCTGGGGGCCTGGGACTCCACCATCTACTTCACGGCGGACGACGTGATGGACATGGCGAAGCTCATGCTCAACAGGCAGGTCATCGGCTTCCTGCTGAAACTGCCTGTCTGGATCGTGAAGAAGATGCTTTCGGGGCCGTCTGCTAAATGAGCATGCGTCTTCAACCTGCACGGTGAAGCCACGGTGCGCGGGAAACGAACGGGAAGAGGACAAACGCGGCGTTTTCACCACGATCGCGAAGCCCCCTTGACTTTCTCCCGCAGCGTGATAACCATGGGTCTTCACCCGATTCAGGCACGCACATGACCGCAGGAAGGCACCCATCAAAGACAGGACGGACCCCAAGGAAGGACCGTTCCGGACCCGACGCCCACGGCGAGCCGGAGATGCAGGTGCAGAACCGGCTCACGCCGTCCATCCTCTCCTGCCTGCTCCAGGAGCTCCCCGTCGCCGTGGTCCTGTGCAGGGATGACGGGGCGATATACGACTGCAACGACCTGGCCTGCCGCATGTTCGGCTATACACGGGCCGAGATGCAGTCCCTGCAGCACCTGGATCTGCTCCCGAGCATCTTTCTGGGCATAGCGCCGTCATACTTCGCCCACGAGACCACGGGCGGAGAGTTCATATGGGTGAGCAGGCGGCGCAAGGACGGCACCGTCTTCCAGTGCGAGCAGAGCAGCAAGGTCATCACCGCGGACGACACGGTCTTTCACCTCACCTGCTACCGGTCTTCCGAGCCCATGGGGGCATCTGCAGAGAAGCCCTTCAAGGGCCCCCCCCTGGACAAGGCCCTCACGCTCGACAATCCCTTCTGCGTCCAGACATGGCAGGAGATCAACGGTGAGCTGCGCCTCATCGGTTTCAACCCGACCCTCGAAGGATATACCGACGGCAAGATCCGGGAGTACACCGGCAGGACCGTCCACGAGCTCTACGAGGCCAGGGGACGGACCGACGCCGTGGAGCTCATCTACGAGACCTATCGGAGCAGGGGCATGACCAGGATGGAGACGACCTGCGATTTCCTCAACCCGGGCACGGTCAAGCAGCTCGACACCATCTCCTTCTTCGTGCCGCCGAACATGCTCGTGCAGTACCTCGAGGATATCTCCGAGCAGCGGCAGGCCCTCACCGCGCTCAAGGAGAGCGAAGAGCGCTTCAGGGCGCTCTACCTCGGCAGCCCCGTCCCCGTGGTGACCTGGCGGTATACGAACAACGACTTCGTCCTCATCGAATACAACTATGCCCTGGACGCCTTCACCGGCGGGAAGGCGTACGAGCTGCTGGGCGCGAGCTCGAGCCTGGTCTTCAAAACGAACCCGGATATCCGGCAGGACATGCTCCGCTGTTACGAGGAGAAGGGCATCGTCCAGCGTCAGACCGCCTTCAGGACCATGCTGTCTGACGATGAGAAGCACCTCTCCATCACCCACGCCTACGTCCCCAACGACCTGGTGATGACGCACATCCACGACATCACCGACCGGAAGAAGGCCGAGGACGAGCTCGTGAGATACCAGCAGGAGCTCAGCAACCTCTACGAGAAGCACCTCGATATCCTGGAGCGGGAGCGCCAGCGCATCGCCCAGGAGCTCCACGACGGCATCGGCCAGTACCTGTCCACCATCAAGGTGAGCACCGAGAATATCCTGGTCAACAGTGCGAGGCACCAGGGGAGGCTCAATATCGAAGAGCAGCTCCGTGCCAACGTGGCCCTGCTCAAGGAGGCGATCATGGACGTGTCCAGGGTGTCCATGGACCTGAGGCCCTCCATCCTCGACGACCTGGGCATCATGGCCACCATCAACTGGTTCCTGCGCGAGTTCGGCAGGGTGTACCGGAGCATCCGCGTGGAGAAACGGATAGACTGCGATGACGCGGACATCCCCCAGCATCTCAAGATCGTGATCTTCCGGGTCCTCCAGGAGTCGATGAACAACATCGCGAGGCACAGCGGTGCCGACAGGGTGCTCATCACCATCCATCGCTCGGAAGACACCCTGAGCTACTCCATCAGCGACAACGGCAAAGGGTTCGATCTGGGTTCCATGCAGAAGAACCGCTCCGGCCTGGGCATCGCGGGGATGCGGGAGCGGGTGGCCTTCTCCCGGGGCAGGTTCGCCGTCGAGTCGGCCCCGCAGAAGGGAACCGTCATCAGAGTGACCTGGCCGCTGGACTTCAGCGACTGACCAGGCCGTGCTCGATGGCGTACGCAATCACCGCCGAGGTGCTGGCCAGGTCGAGCTTCCTCTTGATATTCTCCCGGTGCTTCTCCACGGTCTTGATGCTCACGCACAGCATGTCGCCGATCTCGCGGTTCTTGTAACCCTCGGCCACGAGCTTGAGCACCTCCCGTTCCCGGGGGGTGAGGCTGTCCTTGCCCGAGACGGGCTCCCGGTCCTTGCCGCCCTTGAGGTATCCCATGACCACGGTATCCGATATGTCCGGGCTGATGTACGTCTTGCCCGAGAGCACGCAGCGGATCGCCGTGGCGAGCTCGCTGAAGTCGGAGGCCTTCAGGACATACCCGTCGGCGCCTGCCTTGAGGCTCTCGAAGACGTACTCCTCGGCGGTATGGACGGTGAGAACGATGATCTTCACCTCGGGGTGCATGGTCTTGATGTCCTTTATGGCATGCATCCCGGTCAGCCGGGGCATGGTGAGGTCGATGATGAGGATGTCGGGAAGAGCCTGCTGCACGCACCGTATGGCCTCGAGCCCGTCGGATGCCTCGGCCACCACCTCGAAATCCTCATCCTTTTCCAGGAGTGACCGCAGGCCCTGCCTGAGCACGATATGGTCTTCAGCCAGTGCCACCCTGTACCGTGGAGTCATGGTCGTATCTCCTGTCCGGGCCTCTCTCGCGAGACCGTAAGGGGTTCACGCCCTGTCCGAGGCCGTGCCTCCGGCAGGCACTTGTAGAGGGCTGAAACGTCATCATCATAGTTGCGAGGGGCCTTAAAAGCAAGGCCGCAGAGGATGTCTTCCCTCTGCGGCCCTGCGAGGGTAATGAGGGTATTACTTACATACAGCCTTTGTAGATCTCGATGCACTGCTCCAGGGTCGGAACGATCGGGTTGAACATGGTCGGGAACTCGGAGAGCGTCACGACCGCGAGGTCCGGAATCGCATCCGCGGGAACGCCCAGTTCGGTCAGCGTGAGCGGGTGTCCGATGTCCTTCATGAGGTTCACCACGCAGTCAACGGATGCCGCGGCGGCTTCCTTCTTGGTCATCTGCCGCGTGTTCACGCCGAAGGCCTCCGCGATCTCGGCCAGCAGACCCTCGCTGACCTCGAGGCAGAACCTCATGACGTGGGGGAGGAAGATGCCGCACAGGGCGCCGTGATGTGAATGGAACTTGGCGCCCACCGCATGGGCCATGGCATGCCCGAGGCACGTCGCGCTCATGTTGATGGCTATGCCCGCGTTGGCCGAAGCCAGGAGCATGTCCATTCTCGCGTCCACGTCGGTTCCGTTGGAAACCGCGGTGCGGAAGCTTCTGGCGACGAGCCTGATGGCCTCCATGGCGAACTGCTTGCTCATCATGTTGCGCCTGGTGCAGATGATGGTCTCGATGGCGTGGCTGAGCGCGTCCATTCCGGTTGCCGCGGTGATCTTAGCCGGCAGGCCGATGGTGAGGAGCGGGTCGAGGATGGCCACATCGGGGGATACGGGGTATTCCGCAAGGTTGATCTTACGGTCGATGGCGCGGTTCATGATGACCGCCATGTTCGTCATCTCGGAGCCGGTGCCCGCGGTGGTGGGGATGGCGATGTGCGGGGTGATGGGGTCGTTCAGGGCGAACATGGTGATGTTGTCGATGGCCTTGCCTCCCCGGGACAGGGTGACGGCGGTGACCTTGGCGGTGTCGATGGAGCTTCCGCCACCGACGCTCACGAGGCACTCGGCGCCGACGCTCTTGCAGAACTCTACCGCCTCGTCGATGGTCTCATAGCCCGAGTTCTCCACGACCTTGTCGAAGATGCCCACGCAGTAGTCGCCCATGGCCTTGGCCACCTTGTCCGCGATGCCCGCGGCCTTGATGCCCTTGTCCGTGATGATGACGCCCTTCTTCACGTTCATCAGGTTCATCTCGTACTTGATGCTCGAGATGTAGCCCGGGCCGGCACTGAGCTTGGTCGGGTTGTTGAAGTGGAACGACTTGGGAGGCTCGGGGTACTTCATGACCACGCCGAACAGCAGGGAGCGCTCCTTCTCGGCCTCGGGGTTGATCGCGACGCGCTTGATCTGTGTGTACTCCTCCAGGCCTGCGGCGCCCCACTCGCGGCCGAATCCGCTCTTCTTGTAGCCGCCGAACGGGTTGGTGTCGCCGTAGTTGTGCCAGTCGTTGATCCAGATGGTGCCTGCCTTGATCTTGGTAGCGAGTTTCTCGGCCAGGCCCATGTCTCTCGAGAAGACGCCGCCGGCAAGCCCGAACGGGGTGTCGTTGGCGATCTTGATGGCCTCGTCGTAGTTGTCGTAGGGGATGACGCAGAGAACGGGTCCGAAGATCTCCTCCTGGGCGACCCTCATGGCGTTGTCCACGTCTGCGAAGATGGTGGGCTCGCAGTAGAAGCCGCCCTCGAGGTTCTTGACCTTCGGCGTGCCGCCGCCGCACATGAGCTTGGCGCCTTCCTTCTTGCCGATCTCGATGTAGCCCATGATCGTGTCGAGCTGCTTCTGGCTCACGATGGGGCCGAACTGCACGGCGGGGTCCATCTGGTAGCCGACCCGCAGGGACTTGGTGCGGGCGACGATCTTGTCGAGGAAGGGCTTGTAGATCTTCTTGTGCACGAGAAGGCGGGTACCGGACTCGCACACCTGCCCGGAATGCACGAACGTGCCGCACATGGCGCCGTCGACCGCGAAATCGAGGTCCGCGTCCTCGCAGATGATGTTGGGCGATTTGCCTCCGAGCTCGAGGTGCACCTTCGTGATGTTCTGGGCGGCCATGGTCATGATGTCGATACCCACCTCGGTGGAGCCGGTGAAGGCGATCTTGTCGACCTTCGGGTTGAGGCACAGAGCCCTGCCCAGGGTCGATCCCGGACCGGTGACGATGTTCATGACGCCCTTCGGGATCCTGGACTTCTTGAGGGCCTCCTCGAAGACCAGCATGGAAACGCTCGTGTCGGAGGCGGGCTTCACCACGACGGTGTTGCCCATGGCCATAGCGTTGATGCACTTGTACATGGCGGACAGGAAGGGGAAGTTCCAGGGCACGATGCCCACGCAGACTCCCAGCGGCTCCCTGAGCTGGTAGTTCATGCTTGCAACGAACCCACTGCGGGACTTGGGCAGGTCCTCTTTCCATTTGAACTCGTGGGCGGCGTACCGGGAAAGATTTCTCAGCCCGCCGATGACCGTGATCACGTCGAAGGAGGTCCTCGTGATCAGGCCGCCCGAATCCAGGGCTTCCCAGTTGGCAAGCATCGGGAGATATTCATAGAGGAGGTCGGAGAGCTCGATGAGGATACGTGACCGCTCCTTAGGATCCATGTCGCTCCATACGCCCGAGTCGAAGGCATCGCGGGCCGCATCCACCGCCGCATCCGCGTCTTCTTTTCCCCCATAGGCGAAGGTGGCAATGGGTTTGCCGGTTCCCGGGTCGATGGCCTCGGCCTTGCCCCCCTTTTTCGCCTCGACTTGCTCGCCGTTGATGAACATCTTGAAATGTTCCATTGATTCCTCCTTTAGTATGTATCCGTTCGTTTTTTATAGTTAGTATTGTGAACTGTCCACCAATGGCGGCAGTGTTTCCCGACAGGCAACTCCAAGCGGCGCCTCAGGCGCCCTTCTCCCTGACGGGTCTTACTTCCACTGGGAGAAATACTCGTCCGCGTGCTTCTTGTCGGGGGTCCTGTACATGCTCTTCCTGCTGATCCAGGGAACGCCCGCCTTCTTGAGCCCGCCGAAGAGCTCGGCGTACTTGATGGCCGCTATGCAGGGGTCGATGAGGGGTATACCGTCGACCTCCTGGATGCCGATGGCCGTGATCGTGGGGATCCACGCCCAGCACCCGAGGATGACGACTTCCGCGCCGTCGTCCGCGAGACCCCTCACAGTGTCCTTGAAGCTGTTGATGATTTCCATCGGATCCACGGCGGCCCAGTTCATCCTCTTGATGCAGCGGATCGGGCGGTTGTCGATCATCCTGTCCCTGAGGCCGTAGGTGAGGGAATTTCTCAGCATGATGTGCTGGCATTCATAGTTAGGGGTCACGATCCCGAACTTCTCGCCCATGGAGCAGGCGAGATGCATGGACGCTTCCGCGCTGCCGATGACCGGTATGTTCACGATGCCGCGCGCGGCCAGCAGGGCCGGGTCGTAGAAGCATCCCATCACCAGCGCGTCCGCGCCCTTGTTCTGCTCCTCGTAGAGCCCCATCATCATGGTCGTCTCGCAGAAGAGGTGAAAGGCGTAATGGTCCCCGTCGTCCACATGGGTCAGCCCTTTCCCCAGGTTCTTGTACACGACCTCGGTATCCGGGTTCTTCACCTTGCCCGCTACGTCGAGGATGACCTTGTCCGCCCCGAAACTTTCGATGAGACCGTCTGTAAATGCCCCTAAAATGGTTATCTTCATTGATGCATCCCCCTGCTTTTTTATAGTGATGTCCTACTCGTATACCTCTGTCTCCAGTACCTTCATATCGTGTCCCGGTATGATCGATGCACCGAGCTTCGAGACCTTCACCTGTGTTTCATAGTACTCTCTCAGGTTCACGAAGAGGCCGTTCGGCCAAGGCGGGTTATGGTTCATGGATTCGTAGAGGGGGACACAGTCCCCGGTCAGCAGGTACCGCTTCCCTGGGGTCTCGACCAGGACACACTGGAGCCCTTCCGTATGCCCCGGCGTCAGGAGCACCGATACACCAGGTACGATCTCCCTGTCCCCGTCCACCGTCGTGTAGCGTACCTCTTCCAGATATTTCCGGATATATGCAACGGAAAGGAGCGGCACGGGGTTCAGCGCCGACTCGAGCTCCCTCTTCTGCACGATGATCTCTGCATTGGGAAACAGGTCGTTGCCCGCGCAATGATCCCAGTGGAGGTGGTTGTTTATCACGATGTCTATCTCGTCCGGGTCGACCCCGACCTTCTTTCTGAGCGCGCTCACGACATCCTGGTCCTTTTCCCGCACATAGGGCGCCCTGTGGGGCCCATGGACGGGGTCCTGAGGATCGCACCCGCCGGTGTCCACCAGAATCTTCTTTCCGGCGCCTTCCAGATAGAAGGCAAGGATCGGGAAGTCCATCCTGACGCCGTATCCGATCTTGAACATCATGCTGTCCTTGTACCTGGTGATGGTGCCCAGGTGCAGGGGATGTATCCTGATCGAAGACATCGCTTCCTCCTTTGTGCGGGAGCCGGTTTCCGCTCCCCTTATTTCTTTCCGATGGTTTTCAGTATCCCGTCTATGCCCCCGGCATCGATGATCTCCCGCATCTTTTCCGGAAGCGGTGTGGCATGGAACCGCTCACCGCTGGGTATTATCGAGATCAGGCCGTCATCCAGGGACACGCTTAATTCATCGAACCTCCTGATCCTTCCTCCTAGCCCCTTCACCGACAGGGTCGGCAGCCCTATGGCAATGGCGTTGCGGAAGAAGATCCTCGCGAAGTCCTCGGCCAGGATGCATCCGATGCCGAGGTGCTTGAGGACCGCTGGCGCCATCTCGCGGCTGGAACCGCATCCGAAGTTCTTCCCCCCGACGATAACGTCGCCGGGTTTCACCTCGGCCATGAAGGAGGGCTCGATCGCCTCGAATACATGCCTGGCCTGCTCCTCGAGGGAGGCCATCAGATACTGGCCAGGCACGATCAGGTCCGTGTCGATGTTGTCGCCGAGAACCCACGCCCTTCCCTGAATCTGCATGCTACACCTCCTCCCTCGGATCGGTGATCCGACCATGAATGGCGGACATGGCCACGGTCGCCGGCGAGGCCAGATAGACCCTGGCGTCCGAGCTGCCCATTCTTCCCTTGAAGTTCCTGTTGGTGGAGGAAATGCACGTCTCTCCCGATGCGAGCAGCCCTCCCTGGCTCCCGAAGCACGGCCCGCACGACGGGGGGCAGATGATGGCCCCTGCCTCTGAGAGTATCTGGATGATCCCTTCATCCATGGCCCTTCTGAAGGTATTCCGGGAGGCCGGATAGACGTACATCCTCACCGAAGGGCTCACCTGCCTGCCTTTGAGGATTTCAGAGGCGGCCCTGAGGTCTTCGATCCTTCCGTTGGTGCACGAACCCAGGAGGGCCTGATCGATACGCTCGCCTGCTATCTCTCGCACCGGCTTCACATTGTCCACCGTGTGCGGCAGCGCCGCCATGGGCTCCAGGTCCGATGCATCGATCTCGTACTCATTGAGGAACCCTGCATCTCCGTCCGATGCGAAGGCTTCCGGGCACTCGGTCCCGATGGAACGCAGGAAGCCCCGTGTCACGTCGTCCACCGGGAACAGGCCGAACTTGGCGCCGAATTCCACGGACATGTTGCTCAGAACCAGACGAGAATCCATGGAAAGGTCTTTCAGCAGTTCACCGGTATATTCGATGGCCCGGTACTGGCCGAACTCCGCCCCGAACCTCCCAGCAAGAGCCAGGCTCACATCCTTGGACGTGACCCGGTCCGGCAGCGATCCCTTGAGGTTGACCCTCACCGAATGCGGCACCTGGAACCACAGCTCGCCGGTGGCCAGAACATAGGCCATTTCGGATGTGCCTATTCCCGCCGCTGCCGCGGCAAGGCCGCCGTAGGTGCAGGTGTGCGAATCCGTACCGACCACCAGGTCTCCGGGCTTCACCAGCCCTTTCTCCACCATGACCTGATGACATATCCCTTCCCGTTCGCCGTAGTAATGCGTGATACCGCACTGTTTGACCATCTTGCGAATCTTGGCGTGTCCCTCCGCCATGTTGACGTTCGGAGAAGGGACGTAATGGTCCATGATGACCACGACCTTCTCGGGGTCCCATACCTTGGTGATCCCCGAGGTGATCAGTTTCGCGCAGGAAAGGAGAAACCCTTCATGGCACATGGCCCTGTCAACGGGCAGCACCACGTACTCTCCGGCTTTCACCGTCTTTCCCGCCTTTGCGGAAAACAGCTTTTCCGTCATTGTCTGTCCCATGAAAACCCCTCTCTGTATGTTTCCCGGCCCGGGTTGCGGTCCTGAGAACCCTCAGTTACCGGATCCTCCGGGCCATGGTGTATGTCCCAACGATTCTCACACGTCCGTGTGAAGGGGCATGGTTGTGAACAGCGTACTGTCACTTTTTAGAAAACCTCTTTCTTTACGAATGAATACCCTTCCATCAGCCGCCTTGCCGTACGGTATACGATGATCTTCTTCACCTCTATTCCGGCGGGTGTCTCCCGTATTTCCACACCCTCCAGCTCGGCGCTGCCCGACGGATGGCCCATTCTCACCATGCCCCGCTCGGTCAGACCGGGTGATGCAACCTCGTTCACCAAGGTCCCAGGCACCATGGCGGCGGTTCCGCAGCAGTTGATCATGGAGGCGGCAAAGGTCTTGTGCAGCTTGCCCATGAAGATCATCCTCACCAGGAGGTCCACCTGGTCGGCCTTGAGCGTCTCTCCGGTCCCGTACTTCACGTAGTCCGCCGGCGGCGCCACATAGGTCAGCAGGGCGATGTTCTTGATCCTGTCCATGACCACCCTGGTGATGGCATCGCTCTTCCTGAGCAGTTCCTGGTTCGCGTCGATCTCCTCGGGCGACTCGGTCCCCTTCAGGCCGACATCCGATGCCCTTATGAATATGCCGGGGTTGGCTACATCCACGATGGACATGGTCACCTTCCCCACGCCCTCGACATCGAGTATATCCTGTGCATTCCCTGTGGGAAGGAGCCGTCCGGTGTTCGCGCCCACCATGTCCGACCAGTTGAGCTCGATCCGCGCCCCCGTGCCCGGCACCCCGTCGATGGCGAAATCCCCGTGCACGCGGACCCGGTTGCCGATGACCGGGACCGTGGCCTCGATGATGCGGCCGTTGTTCGTGCAGTGGATGCGCACCTTGGTCTCGGGCTCCGTGGGCCTCACGTATCCCTCGTCGATGGCATACGGCCCCACCGCTGCGGACACGTTCCCGCACACCGCCCCGTAGAGGATCACGGTGGAATCGATGGATACCTGGCCGAAGGTGTAATCCACGTCGGCGTCCGGCCTGGAGGGCGGCCCGATGATCGCGAGCTTCGAGGTCAGCGGGTCCGCGCCGCCGAGCCCGTCTATCTGACGCTTGTCCGGGCTCCCGAAGATGGCGCATATGACCTTGTCGCGTATCTTCGCATCCCCGGGGAGGTCGTTCTCCTTCAGGAAAACGGCCTTGCTCGTGCCACCCCGGTAGATGACCGTGGGTATGCGTATCATTTCATCCATGACGGCTCCTTCCGTATCCGTGCCTACCTGATGATGTCGGCGATCTTTGAAATGTCAGTGACCTGCTCGAGATTCTTGACGGCCTCTATGAACTCCTTACGCCTTTTCGCATCGATGTAGCGTTCGGTGAGCTGGTTGAACTTCACCTCGATCTCGTCGAAGGATACCGGGTTCTCCGGGTCGCCCTTGGGATAGTCCACATGGGAGGTGACAACCTTGCCGTCCTTCAGGGTGGCTACCATGGTGGCGGGGTAGTACTTGGGGTACACCCTCTCGGCCTCGGGGTCCACCTCGGCGGTGACGAGGCTCGCAACCCTCAGGATCTCCGGGTCGGTGAAGGTCTCCTTCTTGAACTCGTCGATGCCCGTGCGGTTGCGGCATATGGCCACGGCGGTGGTGTATGGGAGGCTGAACTGAGCATCCACATGGGTCTGCGGCGTGTATTTCTTCTCCCTCGGCTGGGTGAGGCCCTGGATGGTGAAGTTGCAGGTCTTTACCACGATCTTCTCTACATTGTCCGCCCTGACGCCCTGCCTGTACAGGTCCACGGCGCAGTCGGCGATGGGGCCGTTGAAGCGGCAGCACGCATGCACCTTGATGCTGGTGTCCTGCATCTCCCATTTCTTGCCCAGATTGTCGGTGAGCCTCGCATAATCGAAGGTGTCCTTGTAGGAATGCGCCCTGATGAACCCCATGGGGCCTTCGAAGATCGTCCTGGCTCCGGTGAAGTTCTGCTGGGCCAGCGAGGCGCTGAGCACGCCCGACATGGCGGGCTGACCGGCCTGGAGGGGTTTCTGCATGGATCCCTCGGTGCCCCACTCCAGGGTCCCCGCCGAGAAGCTCCCGGCAAGGCCGAGCGCCCAGGCGATCTGCTGCGGGGTCAGGTTCAGGATCAGGGATGCCCCCATGGCGGCACCGAAGACGCCGCAGGTCCCGGTCGGGTGGAATCCCTGGTAGTAGCTCTTCCCGAGGAAGGCCTCTCCGGCCCTGATCATCACCTCGAGGCCGCATACGAGGGCACGGATATAGCTCTTGCCGTCGACCTTGTTCTTCTCGCCCATGGCGAACACAGCCGGCATGACTGCGACGGACGGGTGCATGGTGCCTTCGCGGTGATCGTCGTCGTAGTCGTAGATGTGTCCCATGGTGCCGTTGATGAACGCCGCATGCATGGCCGATGTCTTGAAGCCGTTCGCGATGACCGAGCAATCGGGGTTCCCGCCCTGGTCCCCCATGACCTTGAGGACGGCCTTGACCTGGTGCTCTTCCTTGGACCTGACGGCGCAGCCGAACATGTCGATCATATAGACCTTGGTCATCCGGATGACTTCATCGGGGAGGTCCTCAAACTTAACACCCGTGCAGAATTCCGCATACTGTTCAGCAACCGGTTTACCGAGCTTCTTATCAAAATCGATCTTTTCAGTTCCCATATCACTTACCTCCCGTTGTGATTTATCGATGATTTTCTTCTCATCAGGCAGTCGCACCGTGCGGTCTTACCGCTTCATGAAGAGGCGACACCTGCTTTCGTCCACCATGATTCCCGCTTTCCTGTCTGTAAGTATACTCTTAGTATACATACAAAAATATTGCGTGTCAACTCCATTTTAAGCCTTGTTGTCGCATTATATAACTTATACATATTATTTCTTGTTATCAGCGCCATGTCACCCGGTATCGTTCTTTTAGTATACCGTTAGTATTTTTTTCTGGATGGCCGTTCGGCCGTCTCAGCAATCATCATGCCCCCTCTTCGATGGAGGTGGCCTGCTCCGTGGATGATTGGGACAAGCCCTGGGAGCCTGCGGAGACCTCCCGGACGGCCTCCGACACCCTGGCTATAGAAAGGGATCAGGCTGTTCTCCGAGATCAGGGAGAAAAACGCCATGGAGGTGATGCCGCACATCAGGTCTCCATTCGCTATGAAGAGTGCCTCTGCAAGAGACAGGAACGTCTTCAGGTACAAGGGGTATGACCGTGAACACCGCGGTGAGGGCCGTCCATCGGGACTGCCGATGGCTTATCCTCCTGACGTTTCCTGCCCAACGGCCGGATGCTCATTCCGTGTCTTCCAGAGGAAGAGCCCGAAAAGCATTCCGAAAACGAGATCACCGAATGCCAGTATGAAGGTGATGGCCGTGATCTTTTTCCTGAGGTAATAGGGGATTGCCACGAAGAAGAAGACGGTCTTGGCCAGCATCCCCATCCAAACGATCCCCCGGTTCTTGGCAGGATCACGGGAAACGATGTAGTATCCGGTTCCGAATACGAACACATGCGTATAGAATGTCTTCAGGATGAAGGTGGTCACCCCGTAGAGGATCTTCTGGGGTCCGTAAAACATCCTGTTCATCCTATCAAAGAAGAACAGGCCGTTGAATGCCGCGAGGAAATTGTAGAGAGCGCTTACCTGAAAGAACGTGCGGTATTTGTTCGTTACCCGTTGATTCATGGACTGCTCCTTTCGTCTAGGATGCGATGCGTCGTTCATTGCAGTCTTGCCCGGAACGTATCCGGTCATGTTCCCTCTCCTGCTGGAACTTCTCGTACCGACGGCATTCCAGCTTGATCTGAGACAGGCCGTACACCCCCTGCCTGCGAAGCGATTCCAGTATTTCTCTCCGGCTCAAGTATATCACAGGTTCACCGATCATCGTCTCTTTCGGACATTTCAGGTCGCCGGCATCCTACTTGGGGTTTTTCAAACAGGGTCCGGTGAGCACCGTGCTCACCGGACCAGCCCGAGAGAGCCGAAAACCAAAAAGTAGGAGAGTATGGATTCTGACTTACCTGCCATCGTGTACGAAACGATGGCACTGTCCTGATGCAACGATCTTTCCCTTGTTCCCTTCTCTGATGTTCCTGCCCTGTTCCCCGGGGGTGGTCCAGCGGCGATGCCGCGGCTGGGCCACCCCCTAAAGAAGGAGGCTCATGTCGCTACAATGGTATGAGATCCGTGTATCGGCGCATTTCTTTTACCGCTACTTGCATACCGCCGTAAAACCGCCCAGGGAGAACTGGTTGCTGTTCAGCGGGCTGTTCGCTCGGTAGTTCTTTGATCCTTCCTGGCATGTCGCATGGTTCGCCCGCTCATCGACGATCGTCGTAATCAGCATGGCATTCAGGTTCATGGCCTTTCCGGCATCCTGACCGTTCGCCCAATGATACCAGAGGGTCTTCCAGTAGTTGCCGGTGCGGTCGTATATCACCTTCCAGTAACCGAGGTTGGTTTCCTTGTCGATGTACATGATCTGCCTGCCGTAGTTGTAGTACGGATCCTTGGGTTTTCCCTCGATGACCCACACGGGACGCTTCACCCAGACCGCGCTGTCGACGAACCAGGGAGCAGCCGAGTTCTTCTCGCGCTTCTTTTCATAGCTCCACTGGGGGAGATCCTTGCCCTTCATCTGCAGCACCCACTGGCCGAGCTTGTTCTGGGTTATGAGATTCGTTTTCGTATCGACGAATGCGCCGATGACTTCACTTTCTCCCATGAACTTCCAGGTGAAATAATTGATGGCCCCGTCATATCCTCCGTAGCTGGCATCATCCTGGGAATAGTCCGAGCCGAACAGGGCATCCGACCTGGCTGCCGGTGTCATCCGTCTCACCCTGCGGATTGCCGGTACATACCCGTACAGCATGTCTTCCTTTCCATTCCGGTACCGCCATGTCATCATGGCCGTACCGGCCATGTCGAAGGGACTCCTCACCACGATCTGGCTTGCGAATTCGAGATCGTCCGGATTAGCCTCCGATCTGGCCGGTTCGAATGCATCGTATGGCTTGCTGTACCAGTCGACCCAGATCGAGCGCTCGTAGCCGGTCTTGCGGCCCATGAACTTCACCTCCAGCTCGTTATGGAGGGAACCACCCGCATCTCTCATATAGAGGGTGTTCCACATGACCTTTGCCGGCCCGTCGGGATCGGTCAGTTTGACATCGGGGAAAGGAATGCCCTTGATGAATTTGGGGATCTTGCCGGTCGCGACCTCAATGATCGCCTTGTTCTTGTCCAGCTTGTACTTACCGATGTTTTCCTGCTTCGACTCCAGAACCCACTCGGGCATCACCTTGGCAGGATCGTAGTCGAGCGTACCATACCGCACGACCATATCGCCCGACTTCACCCACTTCAGGCTGTTTTCGGGCATGAGATCCTTGAGGGTCTCCCAGTTCGCTTTATCAATATATTCTGTCTTTGCCGCGAGACCGTTCGTTGCCAGAAAGAGAACCATCACGATCGCAAGACAACTCATCTCTATAATTCTATACCTTTTCATTCCATTATCTCCTTTTCACGTTCTCCGTGGTCTTATGAATACTTCCTGTTCGGCATCAGAATACGACCGTAGCCTGCATGGAAAGCTGCTGCCGATCCTTCAGGATCCCTACGCTCACGTCTTCGTCACCCACTATTCCGTAATAAGCGATCTTGAAGATCCAGGGATGGAACGACTTCTCGATGGAGGGTATGTACATCATCGCCCCGCGCGGATCATAAGCAAACACTATCTGGGGGGTGAGCGTACCCGACATGTAGGTCGTGGACGTGATCAGGGTCACCTTCTGCTCGTAACGCTTCTGCTCGATGAATCCGCCTGTGGAATAGTCCTCGACCGCGAGGCACTGCCTGTCATCGTAATCGGGATAGTATTCGGCGAAATACTGGAAGTAGCAGTTGATCATCGACGTATCGTTGATGAACCTCATCCAGAGGCTCTTGTCCAGGCCCACCATGTAGCGGAGCATGTTGGTCGTCGGGATCTTACCCGTCTCGTAGACACCGAACAGGGCGGGCAGGTTCACCTCGGGAATGAAGACCGGCTCATCCCAGAACCATGCGGCCTCTGCCCTGACGATGGCGTCGATGTGCGACTCGTAGAAGCTCGCTGTCGCTCCCGTCACCTGCTCGGTTTCATACGTCAGGTCCTGGGCGACGTATCCCGTCAGCGTAGGGTCGAACGTCAGGATCGCGGACGGGGTATCGCAGATCGTCTGATAGTGAGCGATGGACACGTTGAAGTTGTCGGCGAGCACGCCCTGCAGCCTGATGCCCATGCGGCTGTTCTGGAAGGTCTCTTCAGGCTCGTGCACCCTCACAAGCACCGATGAAGCGGAAGAGGGGTAGGCATACGGGGTCCCGTACGGAGAAAGAGGCGCCACCTCCTGACCGCTCCACCCCGGGTTGATGAAGCCTTCGGCCGTGAAGGACGACACAGGCCCGACATTCCCGAAATTATAGGTTCCCCTCATCATCCACAGGGGAATCCGCCGGTCATCCAGGTCTTCGAAGGCCCCGCCGAAGGTGTTGTCGATGGGGTTGATCCTGTCCATCAGCTGGTAGACGTCCGTCTCGCCCCAGGAGAGATTCTGCTTTCCGACTCGGAAGAACCATGGCCCCTTGGAGTAATCCAGGTAGCACTCCCAGAGATCCTCATCCTTCTTGAACTCATCGATGACGTCCGGGTTGTTCTCCCGCGTCTCCTGGTACTCGTCTGGGCCGTAATCGTATACGCCCTCGTAGAGAAACCGCCCTTTGATATGGTACTTGACTTCGGGGGTATCCTGGCTCTGCCGCAACAGCAGTTGGTTCAGCTCGATCTGTGCCAGGTTTCTCTGCTGCACCATGTGTCCCACTGGGGTGTCGGGCGACGTGTACCCCTCTGAATCCGACATGCGCAGGGAGATCCTTGACTGGATCTTGCCGGTTATTTCCAGCGTACCCTCGTCATCGAGCGAGATTGCGAACGCATTGCCGTACATCAATACCAACAGCAGGAGAGTTGTCCCCATGAAACAGTGTCCGAATGCCTTCATATGCTCCTCCTTCATCATTTGGCGTCTCTTCTCCTCTTTCTTGTTTCCATATGATTCTTTGATGTTCAGCTCTTGTTCCGGACCTGAACGGCGTCTCTTAGTGATGTTGCAGCAACCCCCCGCCCTTCACCTTCGGCTTCAGGATGGTGGCGAGCACCGGGATCAATATGAGGGCATTGATCATGTTGAGCAGCATCAGGATGGAAAGGAGCAGGCCCATTTCCGACTGGAACTTCATGTTCACGAAGATCATGAAGAAGACGCCCGCGAGCATCGTGGTTTCCGTGAAGACAATCGTTTTCCCCGTGGTGTTCATGGCTATCCTGTTGGCTTCGCGGTAATCACCGGTCGCAGCGTATTCCCCGTTGATACGTGCCAGGAGGTAGATGCCGTAATTGATGCCGATCCCCACTGCTATTGCGGCTACCGGGAGCGAGTTGATGTTCACGTCTATGCCGTAGACGAGCATGAATACCTCGGTGATGATCTGTGACACGGCAAGCGGAACAATCAGGATGATCCCGCACTTTATGGATTTGAACACGATGACGCAGAGCATGAAGCATGCGAGGAAGACGACGATGAGGGATACCCAGTAGGAGTACTCGACCTCTTCATTCACCGCATACAGGATGCCCAGGAGTCCGCCGGCCAGGCGGTAGTTCACCTTGTCATGCTTGTTCTTCTGTATGAACTCACGGGCCTTTGCGATGCAGTTCTTGATGGTATCGCTGTTGTAGGATTTGTAGAAACAGATGATGGATGCGTTCGTCCAGCTGTAGTCCACATAGATATCCATCTCGCCGGGTGCGGCATTGTTCCGGATGATATAGCCGATCTGGGCGAGGTCCCTGGTGGAATCCGGGATCATCTCCCATTTCGGGTTCCCTTCGTGGAACATCCGGTACACCCGCTTGAGCAGGTTGTTGAAGGTAAGGGTTCCCCCCGCCCCGCCCTCGGTCTCCATGAAACGCTGGAACTCCTCCATGGAATGCAGCGTGTCATAGTTCCTGATCGCTCCTTTCTCCTTGCCCTCTGCGACGATGATGAGCTGCGTCGCACCGACGAAGTGCTTGTTGAAGAACCTGAAGGAGTCGTTGTAGGGATGGTCGGGGAACAGGATCGCCGATCCAGCCTCGGTATCTCCTATCTTCAGATTGTGGGTGTACACCCCGCCGACGATGAGGATCAGGGCGGTGATGCCGACGACGACCCAGCGGCCCTTGCCCTCGGACGGTATCACGAGCATGCGGGATATCTTGCTGTAGACCCTTCCGTACGACTGTCGTTTGATCTTCTCTTCCTTCGGCGGCTTGATGAAGGAGAGGATGAGCGGGTTGAGCACCGTCACGGTGACCAGGATGCTCATGACCCAGAAGGAAGAGAAGAACCCGAGATTGCGCATGATCGGAATCGTCGCAACTGAGATCAGCAGCAGCCCGACCGCATCGCACAGCGTGGAGAGAGCGGCGGGCGGGAGCATCTCCCCGTAACCTGAAATGATTGCCTCACTCCGATCCCCGAGCCTGAGGTACTCCTCGTAATACCTGGACATGCACTGGACCGAGTGACTCATGAGCCGCGCCGATATGATGAGCGGTACGACCAGGATGAGCGGATCCAGGGAATAACCCATCATGCTTGCAAAGCCGAGACCCCAGATTGCGCTTATCACTGCCGAGAAGAACGGTATGAGTATGCCCTGCAGCGTCCGGAAGTAGTAGAAAAGGAGTGAGATGAGAACGGCCAGCGTAATGATGAGCATATACATGATCTGCGGGGCCAGGCTGTAGATATAGGCATAGAGAGCTGGATATCCTGTGATGTATATGTTGTGCTGTGCGTCGGTCTCATTCTTTATGATCTTCTGGATCTGCGAGTAGACCTTCCCGGGATTCCAGCCCTCTTCCCAGAACCCGGCATATATGGCCGCCGACTTGTCATCAGGGGACACATAGAAGCCCCTGATGCCTTCATTGCTGTATATGATGCGTTTTATCTCCTGGAGCCCCAGTTCACTCCTTTGAATCCCAGGGTGTATGAGGGGCTTCAGCATGATCCCCGAACCGGTCACTTCGACATTTTTCAGCTTCGGATGCGTGATCGAGGCGAGCTGTGCGGGATTGCACCCCTCGATCTCCAGCATTGCCTGGGTGATCCGGTCGATCTTGTCGATGGTCTTCCAGTTGTATATGTTTCCCCCGCCCTTGACCTCCACGGCAACGGTCATGACGTTGGCGCTGCCCAGCATGCTGCGGTATTCATTGTAGAGCTTGATGAACGGGTGGCGGGGAGGGTAGAACGATATGAAGTCCGTCGCCACCTTGAGGTGCCATGCATAGTAACCGAATATCGCGGTGACAACAAAGATGAGCGAAAGCACCGAGATCCTGTTTCTCAGCAGGAACGCCACGAACCGTTCCGGCATGGTCTTACTGTCCGTCACTTGGGTGTTCATTGTTTCGTTGTTCATGGGAATGCTCCGCTACCAGGATATTTGTTTGTCTTTCAGCTTGAATGTGATCCCGTTGGCTCCTGATCCGAATCCACCGAGAACGCCGTTTTCAGAAGATATGCTCACGGAGGAAAGCCAGAACATTCTTATCTGCAGGGGGACCTTCAGATGGTCCCAGGTCTTTCCGCCGTCCGCCGACATGAGAATCGTTCCGCGATCCCCGACGGCGTATCCGGCATTCCCGAGCAGATCGATGCCGTAGATGGAATGCATCAGGTTGTTCTGAGACTGCGACCAGTGTGCCCCGCCATCATCTGAGTAAATGATGACCCCTTCCAATCCGCCTGCCATGAGCTTTCCGTTGTTCTCGCTCAGGCAGAACAGGCTCTGTTCCACTACGGGCGGCTGTATGGTCCACGTATGCCCGTAATCATCGGATTTGATGATGCTGCCGAACTCCCCGACAATGATGCCGCCCTTCTTGGTCATCCGTACCGCGTAGAGCACGATGTCTTCCTCGAGGTGCACGTCCTGCCAGGTCAGCCCACCATCATCGGTGACCACGACCGCGCCCCAGTCCCCGACGGCGCATCCGTGGAGAGGATCGGAGAAATGGATCCCGAAGAGGTGCTTGTTAATGCCGCTCTTCTGACTGGCCCACGATCTTCCCCCATCCGTGGTGTGCAGGATGGTGCCTGCCCTTCCGGCGATCCACCCGTTCTTCCCATCAGTGAAGCATACCGAGTAGAGGGGCTGATTCGTACCGCTGGCGACCCTGAACCATGTGCACCCTCGATCGTCGGACAGGTATATCTTTCCGTTGTCACAGCAGATGATGACCCCCTGTCCTGAGATGACGGCGGAGGAATAGATGTTCTCCCTGATTTCCTTGGAGCCGAGGGGCCTGGAAATATCTCCGGCGGTCGCTGACCCACAGAAAACGGCAACGCTCACCGCAGCGATGAATGCCTTGACGATCAGATTTACTTTCCTCATCTCCTGTCCCTCCGATAAACTACCCATCCGCTTGGCACGGGGCATGCGGGGAAGACCCCACCCCGGGAACGGCCACGGCGGACGATTCATTCGTGGCGTTCATTCGATGACCCCCTCACGACTCGGATACATAACGTTTTTCCAGGTCCGCATAATGGGACGCACCGAGAAACTTGTTGATCTCCGAGAAGGTCTTGGCCATATCCTTAAAGTCAGTCTGTTTCCCGGTCTCCCTGAGCTTCCTGACCTCACCGATGCAACCTGCGAGGGTCCCTGCGAGGCATGTGCCCGGATAAAGCGCCATGGCGTACCCCATGTCCTTCATTTCCTGGACCGATAGGTTTGGGGTCTTCGGCGCAAGATTGAGGAGGAGTGGTTTGGAATCGAAGAGCTTGGGGATCCTTGACACCTGTTCCCTGTCGACCGGGGCCTCGATGAAGAGGATGTCGGCTCCTGCCTCGGCGAACATGTGCCCGCGTTCTATGGCCGCATCGAACCCATCGACGGCCAGCACATCGGTCCGTGCAATGATAAGGAAGTTCTCATCCTGGCGGGCGTCAAGGGCCGCCTTGATCTTCCCCACCATCTCATCAGCAGGGATGACCTTCTTCCCCTCCATATGACCGCATTTCTTGGGCCATATCTGGTCCTCCAGGTGAATGGCCGAGACCCCTGCCTTCTCGTACTCCTTCACCGTCCTGACCACATTCACGGGGTTGCCGTATCCGGTGTCCGCATCCGCGATCACGGGGATCTGCACCGCCGAGGTTATCCTCCTGGCATTTTCCACCATTTCCGTCATGGTCAGAAGGCCTACGTCCGGATATGCGAAATGTGCGGCACAGGTGCCGTAGCCGGTCATGTAGACCGCATTAAAGCCATGGTCCTCAATGATACGTGCCCCCAGTGCGTCATAGGCACCGGGTGCCTGGACAAATTCACCATTCTCGATCATGTTTCGAAGTTTCGTGCTTGCCATTTTTCATCCTTCCTCAGTCTGGATATGCAAGGACGGAAGAAAAGATCCTGCTTCGGCAAAATATACCCGTGGTATTTGCTGGATATCCATGAATGAGAATCCCCTTCCTATCTTGCCAATCCCTGTATTTGTCAGCATATTCCATTGCCTGCATCTCCTATGTCCTCTACCCTTGCGATGTGAGATGCCTTGTTTAAAGTATACTGCTAGTTTACATTAAGGCGCTATTGATGTCAACGTATTTTCTGACTCGCCCTTAATGCCTCTTTTCCTATTGTTATTTATATGCTTTTTATGCTGCTGGATTTGCTTGAGCTGCTTAATGGGTATACCGTTGGTATTTATTACGTGCCTGACGGTGATCGACATGGTCAGTGCTGCGGCCTGCCGACGGCATATCCCCCTTGCAAAGCACCTCCCTTTTCTTTATGCCAGGTGAATGCATACGGGCATCCGGGGACCCATCGGGCTCATCGCCGACAGCCACGGGAGGACCGACCTCCTCATGCGCGCCATCCTCATGCTCAAGGGGATGGGGACCGGTAGCATAGTCCACCTCGGCGACATCTGCGACTCGCTGGCGCCGCTCGCGCTGGAGGATGCCGTGTCCGTCCTGCAGGAGCACGGCGTGCAGGCGGTCAGGGGCAACAACGAGTACGCCGTCCTGACCAACCATCAGGGGCCCCGCGGGGACAGCCTGCCCGCCGGGGTCATGGCCTACCTCGAAGCTCTGCCCTACGTCATCGCCATGGACGACATCCGCTTCGCCCACTCGGCGCCCTTCGACTGGCCGGCCGCCACGAGCTGGCCCATCACGGACAACCATCCCCTGTTCGATCTGGATCGCATTATCACCTGCAGGATCCTCTTCCGGGGACACTCCCACAGCCCCTCCATCGTGGACCTCGACGGTCCCGGCCGTGGAAAGATCCCCGCAGGGGCAGGGATGACGATGAGGCTTCTCAAGGAAAGGCGCTACGTGATCACGGTCGGGGCCCTCGATCAGTCGTCTCTCGCCCTGTTCCTGCCCGAGGAGGAGGAGATACGGTTCCTGCAGCTGGATGGGGGATGATTACCCTGGAGGCGGCACTTCGATCTCTGCCCGGGTGACGGGACCAAGCCGACACCGACGTCCACATTGTGCCTTCGCGATTTCCGAGGCTAGGGAGGAGCTCTTCCTATTGTATGGAGTCTATCCACGGCCTCCTGATACCGTCATCTCACCATGCCTTTCGGTGAGATGACGGTATCAGGAGGATAAAAATCCCCATGCCCCGGGAGGGCATGGGGATTTTTACAAGTATCTACCCTCGCTGTCGCTTAAGCAGGAACAGTCACCCTCCTTGACCTCAACCGAGCAGCGGACCCAGCACACCGAACATCTCGGGGAGCTGCTCGAAGTACTTGGGGTTCTCCAGGCTCTTGATCTTGTCCCAGGCAGCCATGACCTCCTCGGGCTCGGGCACCTTGTGTCCGTCCGAGAGGAAGACGCCGGGACCCGTCACAATGGCGGAGCGGCTGTAGTAGCCGAGCGTGCAGTTGATGATCATGCCGGAGTCCACGCACTGCTCCGAGGCCAGGTAGAGCACCAGCGGCGTGATGAAGTCGGGCTTCATCTTCTCGAAGAGCTGCGGGGGCAGCACGTCCTCGGTGAGCCTGGACGCGGCCACCGGGGCGATGACGTTGGTCTTGACGTTGTACTTGGCGCCCTCAAGCTTCATGACATTGGTGAGACCCACGATGCCGAGCTTGGCCGCGGCGTAGTTGCTCTGGCCGAAGTTGCCGAACAGACCGGCACCCGAGGTGGTCATGATGATCCTGCCGAAGCCGTTATCCCGCATGTTGTTGAAGGCGGGCTTGCTCACGCAGTACGCACCCCGGAGGTGGACGTTCAGCACCGCGTCCCAGTTCTCCTCCTCCATCTTGTTGAAGGTCTTGTCCCTGAGGATCCCCGCATTGTTCACGAGGATGTCCACCTTGCCGAAGGCCTCCACGGCGGTCTTGGTGATGTTCTCCCCGCCCTGTACGGTGGCGACATTGTCGTAGTTGGGCACGGCCTGGCCGCCCAGGGCCTTGATCTCGTCCACTACCTTGTTGGCCGCCGCGTCGCTGTGGCCCACCCCGTCCCGGGTGCCTCCCAGGTCGTTCACCACCACCTTGGCGCCGCGTTTGGCGAGTTCCAGGGCGTGCTGTCTGCCCAGGCCGGCGCCTGCCCCCGTCACGATCGCCACCCTTCCGGTCAAATCGATCTTTGCCATGTCTCCTCCTCCTTCATGTATGCGTGCATCAGCCCTTGAGCGGCAGTGCCGCCTCGAAGCTCCCCGTGATCTTCACGTCCCCCGTCTCGTCGGCGGCCGTGACCTCGCAGGTGATGAGGTTCTCGCCGCCCGCGCTGCGCTTGTCCGTCACCCTGCCCGTGATGGTGATGGTGTTGCCCTGCCTGGTCATACCGGCGAACCGCACCCCGAAGCGCTTCAGGTGCTTCTTGGGGATCCAGCCCGTGATGGCCTGCCCCACGAAGCCCATGACGAGCATGCCGTGGGAGATCGCCCCGGAGGGCATACCCACGGCCTTGGCGAAGTCGTCGTCCGTGTGGAGCGGGTTGAAATCGCCCGAAGCGCCTGCATAGATGACATGCTGTAGCTTCTGCATGGGGCCCTTGACCAGCGGGGGCATCTCCGTTCCCACCTGTATATCATCAAAATAGATTTCATGCGCCATGTTTGTCCTCCTACTTCCGCTCCACGAGCACCGCCCGTTCCCTCGCGACCTTCTCGCCCCGCTGGTTCGTGTAGAGCAGTTCCACGGTCACCATGTCCATCTTCCTGCCCGACTTGCTCGTCTTCTCCTCGATGGACGCTATCCTGGGAGACGCGGTGATGACGTCGCCCGGATAGATCTCACGGTAGTACTGGTATTCCTCCTCACCGTGCAGCACCATCATGAAGTTGATGCCGAGGTCCATGATTACGGGGGGCAGGGACGCGGACCAGAAGATGGGCACGGTGAGGAACGTGGGCGGCGCGGGGGTATCCTGGTACCCTTCCCGGATGGCCGCCTCCCTGTCCAGGTAGATGGGGTTGGGATCGCCGATGGCCCTGGCCAGCTCCCTGATCTTGCCGCGTTCCACCTCCCAGCTCACCCGGGCATATTCTTTCCCGACCTTTGAATGATCAGCCATTATCTTACCTCCCTTCAGTCTCCGTACCTGCCGACGATGGCGATGCTGCAGATGTTGAGCATGGGAAACCCGCCGAGGTTGTGGGTCAGCCCGAACCTGGGGTCCTTGATCTGCCTCTCCCCGGCCCTGCCCAGGAACTGGAGGTACATCTCGTAGAGCATCCGCAGGCCGGAAGCGCCGATGGGGTGGCCGAAGCACTTGAGCCCACCGTCCACTTGGCAGGGGACCGTGCCCTGACGGTCGAAGAAGCCGTCCATGACGTCTTTCGGAGCCTTGCCCCGCTCGGATATGTGCAGATCCTCCATGGTGACCACTTCGGTGATGGAGAAGCAGTCGTGCACCTCCATCATGCTGATCTCCTTTCGGGGGTCCATTATGCCCGCCTCGGCATAGGCCGCCGTGCTCGCCTTGGTGGTGGTGATGAAATGGGCGCCGTCCCAGTCGTAGGACAGCTCGGTGCCGTTGGACAATGCCAGCTGGAGGGCCTTGATCGTGATGATGTCCTTCTTGCCCAGCGACTTCGCGATCTCGGGCGTGGTGACAATAGCGCATGCGGCCCCGTCGCTCACCCCGCAGCAGTCGAACAGCCCCAGGGGGAAGGCGATCATGGGCGACATGAGGACCTGCTCTTCGGTGACAGGCTTCCTCAGGTGCGCCTTGGGGTTGAGAGCCCCGTTGGCATGGCTCTTCACCGAGACGTGGGCCATGGACCTCTTCACCTCCTGGATGTCGAGGCCGTACCTTGCGGCATACGCCGTTGCCAGCATGGCGAACCCCCCCGGCGCCGTCAGGTTTGGGAACCACATGGAGTTCGTGATCCCCATGGCCGAGCTGAACTCGGGCAGGCCGCCGTACCCGATGTCCTTGAGCTTCTCCACACCGAGGGCCAGGGCGATGTCGCAGGCCCCCGAGGCCACTGCGTAGACCGCCCCCCTGAAGGCCTCCGTACCGCTGGCACAGAAGTTCTCGACCCTGGTGACTGCGATGTTGGGCAGGCGCAGTGTCGTGGATGCCGCCAGCGCGCTCTTGCCGACGTGAATCTCGTCGAAGCACGTACCCAGCCACGCGGCCTGGATCTCCCTCTTTTCGATGCCCGCATCCGCGATGCACTCCTGGAAGGCCTCCGACATGAGGTCCTCGGCGCTGTCGTTCCACCGCTCTCCGAACGTGGTGCACCCCATGCCCAGGATGGCCACCTTATCTCTGATTCCGCTTGCCATGGCTCACCTCCTCACCCCTCAACCCGGGGCACTGCCTTCCAGAAGTACCCGGTGAAACCCCGCATCGCATCGCGCGAGCGCCGCCGGAAGGTCATCGTGATGGGCATGCCCACCTTGACCTGGTTCATGTCGCAGTCGGTGAAATCCAGGAACGCCCTGCCGCCGCCCGTGAAGGAGACGAGCCCGTACACGGCGGGCGGATCAACCGACGGCGAGAGGAGGTCGCCCGTGAAGGCCTCGACCCTGCCCGGCTTGTCGGCGAACTCGTAGTCCTCGAACTGCCCTACACTCTGGCAGTCCGGGTTGACGCACACGGGCATGGGCGGGAACTGGGCGGTGCCGCATTTCGTGCACCTCAGGCCGGTGAAGCCCAGGATCATCCTGCGCTTCCTCCATAAAACGCTCAGCGAGGAGTTCGGGTTGGCCTCACCCCGTATGCCGAGATCCGCGGTGATGAGGTCGCGGAACTTGGCGAACTTCAGGTAGTTGGTGAACTCCACCCTGGAGGCGAGGTGTCCGCCGACGCCCTTGGCCGGTCTGAACCCGCGTATCCTGTCCGTCGCCTCGAAACACAGCACGTCGCACCCCTGGCCGAATCCCGCCAGCAGGATCTTCTCCCCCGGCTTTGCCCCTTCCAGAGCGGATGCGAACAAGAGAAGCGGGTGGGCGGTGCCCGTGTCCCCGCAGATGCCGTGGAGGTTGTCCTGGAGCTTGGCAGGCTCGATGCCCAGGTTCTTGGCGATGGCTTTGTGGGTGCCGGTGAAGTAACAGGGGTAGACGACCTTGCTGATGTCCGCCATGCTCATGGAGTACTTCCTGAAGAAGCCGGCAATGGCCTGGGGGATGATCTTTCCGTACCCCTCGTCCCTGACCCAGCGCTCCTCCCAGCCGTAGTCGAACTCCTTGCCGGACCCCTTGTAGTGGTCGACGAAGTCGCAGCTGA
>ERZ795048.652-NODE-652-length-35514-cov-13.678079_pt1 | contig 35514 bp, 30 predicted proteins | sample MGYA00375132_ERZ795048 | MGnify/ENA primary metagenome ERZ795048 (study PRJEB30177, sample SAMN05720225) | activated sludge metagenome | isolation source: Anaerobic digester | place: Hong Kong | collected 2014-12-17 ... | reverse complement strand
GAGGATGAACCCGCCATCACCGAGATCGGGCAGGCCGTGGTGTACCGCACCACCACCACCGAGTACACGCTGGACGTGCCCTTCTCGGTCCCCGCCGACGGCCGCCCGCATACCGTGGGCGTGCGCACCCACACCGTGCCTGCCACCTACACCCACTACTGCACGCCCAAGCTGGACCGCGACGCCTTCCTCTACGCCCGCACGACCGGCTGGGAGGACCTGGCCCTGCTGCCCGGCGATGCCAACGTGTTCTTCGAAGGCACCTACGTGGGCCGCACGCACCTGGACCTGAGCCGTCCGCAGGACACGCTCAACATCAGCCTGGGGCGCGACAAGAACATCGTGGTGGAACGCGTGAAACGCAAGGGCTACAGCGAGAAGCCCGTGATCGGCGGCAGGCGGACGGTCACGATCGGCTGGGACATCACCGTGCGCAACACCGGAAACGCCAGGGTGGACCTGATCCTGCAGGACCAATACCCGATCAGCAGCCGCAGCGAGGTGGAGGTGAAGCTGGAGGACGAAGGCGGCGCCACCGTGGACAAGGACCGCGGCAGCCTCACCTGGCGCATCCCCATGGACCCGCGCACGACCAAGGAACTGAAGTTCACCTACAGCGTGAAGCACCCCAAGGACCAGCCGGTGGTGCTGGAGTGAACGAAGACAGGCGGGACAATTGATCACCATACCATGGGTCGCAAGCTGATCTATCCCATCGCTTGGTGCCTGTGCCACTGCGCCATGGTCTCTGCACAGGACGTGTTCATCAGTCCCGTGTTTGAGGTGCTGGAACAGGAGCGATCATCCCCACGGATGATGGGAGCCTCGCTGGCGTTCAGGTTTCCCTTTGGAGCTGACCGGTATGTGTTCGAAGTGATGCCGGGTATTCTCCAGAGCGAATGGATGGACCTGCCTGATGCCTACGAGAGAAGGGACAAACGCGTTGGTGGATCCATCGCTTTCCTGCGGACGCAAAGGCTGAACGCGTTCTCGGTCGACTATGGCCTTGAAGCGGGATGGCATCGCAGGACGATATCGCTGCATCACCATTCGGCGTCCGAGGTCCTGGCGTATCAAACGTTGGGGGCAGGTATGCAATTGGCCTTACGTTACTCGAGATCACCGGTCGTTCAGCCGACCCTTTCACTCAGTCCATACTACGAGCATCCATTGGACGATATGGATCCGGAGCACTCCAGCCTTGCCCCTGCCCAAGGGCTCTGGGGTGTTGTTGTCCGGCTCGGAATCGTTCTGGGGCTACCTACCCCCGCTGGATCACAAGCTCCCTGAGGGGCGGATGTTTGACCCAGCGTGCCGGGAAAGTTTCCCCAAGATGATCACGCCGCCATCCCCACCCGCCGCAGGTGCAGCAGGTGCGCGCAAAGCGCTCCGCAGCCCGACAAAGCTTACCTTCCGTGTACGATCACCAGGATGGTTGAATCCCTCCGCGACACGCAGAAGAGTCGGAACAGGCAGATGGCGTTTGGTCCCGATAGGTTCACATGGACGTGTCCCCTGTTTAATTGAACCATGATACGCTCCCTTCACCTCAAGGGTACAGTGACAACGCTTGTCCTGCTTGTGCTCACGTTAGCCTGCAGAAAAGAGGACCAAGAGTGCCCTACAATACCAACGCCGCCAGTTGATGCCCGCGACCAATTTGTTGGGCAGTATCAGGTCTTTGATACGAACGGAACCTTCTTGTATTCCATGGAGATCATGAAGGCAAATGACCCTGGAAATGATTCACTTTTCGTTGTCAATTGGGGAGGGTTGTTCGACTTCTACGTTCGTCATGAGAATGGTGATCAGTCTCCCTTTCTCAACTACATTCCTCCCTTTCCCAGTTTGGATCACAATGGTCATCGCTGGGCTTTCTTTCAAGAGGATGACACCGCGTTCATAGCGAATCGACTGGTGAACGATACCCTTAGAATGAGCTATTTGATAGATAACATTGCGTTCTTTTTCGACGACGGCGTACCCTATTTCAGCAGCTCCTTCCGGGAGTATGGAATAAAGCAATGACAACGCGGTCCCGCCACCATGCTGTGGCATAGGAACTTTAACCTATCGTTCCTGCTCACGCCGCCATCCCCACCCGCCGCAGGTGCAGCAGGTGCGCGCGCAGGGCACTGCGCAGCGTGGGGTATTCCCGGTAGGGCACGTTGAACTCGGCGCAGACCGCCCGGAAGCGGCGGCTGAGCTCCGGGTAGTGCACGTGGCTGATGCGCGGGAAGAGGTGGTGCTCGATCTGGAAGTTGAGCCCGCCGAAGAGCCAGTTCCACACGCGGTTGTGCGTGGCGAAGTTGGCCGTGGTGGCCACCTGATGCACCGCCCATTCGGCCTCGATGCGGTGGTCGTCCTCCAGCTTCTCCACGAACTCGGCATCGCCCACCACGTGCGCCAGCTGGAACACGATGGCGATGACCAGCCCGGCCACGAACACCATGACACCGTAGCCGATCAGCGTGTTCACCACGCCGGCGAAGAACATGGGCAACACCAGGAACACGCCCACATAGCCCAGCTTGGAGGCCCAGAACACGATGTGCTCCTTCACCGTCAGCGGCTTCATGGGGGTGTGGTCCGCGATGCGGCGGGTGAAGTACTTCCGCAGGTCGTTGTAGAAGACCCAGAAGAGGTAGGTGAGCCCGTAGAGCAGCAGGCCGTACACGTGCTGGAACCGGTGGAACCACTTTCGCTCCTGCCCTTCATGCACGCGGATCCAGGGCTTGATGTCGATGTCGTCGTCCACGCCCTCCACGTTGGTGAAGGTGTGGTGGTTGATGTTGTGCTTCAGCTTCCAGAGGTACACGTTGCCGCCCAGGAAGTTGAGCGAGAGGCCCATGACCTCGTTCACCCAGCGGCGGCTGCTGTAGCTGCCGTGAGCGCCGTCGTGCATCACGTTGAAGCCGATGGAGGCGACGGTGAGGCCGAGCAGGGCGCAGAGGCCCAGCGACACCCAGCCGGAGGCGGGGGTGAAGAAGACCAGCGTGACGTACAGCGCCACGAGCACGGCGATCAGGATGCCCGTCTTCAGGTAGAGGCGGAAGTCGCCCGTGCGTGCGCGGCCGCTTTCCGCGAAGTAGGCGTCGGTGACCTCGCGCAGGCGCTTGAAGAACTCGGGGGCCTGCTGGCTGAACTTGGGTTGTACGGAGGGTGCCTTCATCGAGGGGCAAAAATACGGCCCGGGCGTTGTGCGGGATGTGACCTGCGGCACCACTTCTACAGTTCCTCCACGGCAAAGGAGGGGCAGCCCACCTGGCCACCGGCGCCATAGAAGTCCAGGAAGTGCAGCTTGAAGTGGCGGCCGTCCGTGTCCTCGATCAGGTACACCTGCTGCGGGAACACGGTGTAGGCCCCGATGTCGAAGTCGTAGTCCTTCCAGTCGTAACCGATGGTGTTGCGCCAGGGCTCAAAGGGATGGTACAGCGTGTCGCCGAGCACCACCTGGTCGAAGTCCGCGCTGGGGAGGCGCGCCACCCGCGTGTGCCGGGGATCGGTGAGCACGCCGGAGACGATGTACGGCAGGTAGGGCACGTAGAACTGGTGGGTGTACTGCGTGAGCACGATGTCCCAGGTGCCCAGCGGCGGTTCGATGGCCACCACGGCATCGTTGGTGAAGGTGAAGTAGGTGTGGCCGCAGGTGGGGTCCTTGGGCACGACCACCTGGCGCACGTTGCTCCCGTCCAGGTTGGCCACGGTGAAGGTGCAGGCGTCGGCGTCCACCGCCTCCGGACGCACCTTCCGAATGCCCAGCGGCAGGCCGAAGGCGCTGAAGCCGAGGTCCACCACGAACACGTCGCCGCTGCCCCAGGCGTTACCGAAGGCCGTGCTGTCGGGGTGCCCGCTAGGGGCATCGATCCGTCGGGCGTCATGCATGCCTGCGGTATCGGCGGGCTGGGTGATGTCCACCGCACCGATGTTCCAGGCGGTCATGAGCTTGGATCCGTTCAGCCAGATGTGCCAGCCGTCGGGCTTGCTGTCGAAGGCCAGGTCCCAGGCGCCCTTGGGGTTGGTGGCCACCACGGTGCCGGTGCCCAGGTCGATCCACAGCTGGTCCTGGTAGCCCGGCCCCATGCAGACCTGCAGCTGTGTGGCCTCGCCGCGTGGTGCGGGATCCACGGGCAGTTCCTCGCGCAGGCAGCCGGTGAGCAGCATCGCGGCGAAGGGGATCGGGAGCAGGCGGGCGGACATCAGGGCTTGGCGTCGAGTTGGAGGTCCAGGCGCAGGAAGAAGGTGCGGCCGGTGGTCATGGGCACGGTGTTGCCTCCTGCTCCGTGCGCACCTCCCGCAAAGGAGGCCTGCAGGTTGGCCACGTTGAAGAGGTCGTTGCAGCCCAGGGCCACGGTCAGGCGGTCCTTCCACAGGGTCTTGGCCACGTTGGCATCGGCCAGGTGGAAGGCGGAGATGGTGTTGCGGGCCACCTCGGTGTCGGACAGGGCCACGTAGGCCACCTGTTCGCCGGTGTACTTGTAGAAGGCGGAGAGCCGCCAACCGTGCCTGCGCCAGTTGCGGGTGAGCGAGGCGCGCACCTCGGGCGTGGTCCACTGCTGCGTGCCCACGAGGTCGTCCTCGCGGCCGGTGAGGGCCAGGCCCGTGCTGAAGGCCCAGTGGCCGTTGTCCCAGCCGGCGTTCACGCTTCCCCCGAAGGTGCGCACCCGGCCGATGTTCACGTAGCTGTAGCGCGTGCCCTGGACCTGCGCCAGGGTGATGAGGTCGCGGACATCGTTCAGGAAGAGCCCGGCGTCGGCGGTGTACACGCTTTCCTTCCGCGCATGGCGGTAGGTGAGCGAGAGGTCGCCATGGTGGGCGCGTTCGGCCTCCAGGTCGGGGTTGCCCACGATGTCGTGGTTCACGTCCACGAAGTAGAAGTAGAGCTCCTTGAGCGAGGGCGCCCGGAAGCCCATGGCGTAGGCGCCGCGCAGCACGAAGCGTTCACCCAGGGCCCAGCGCGCGTTGAGGGAGGGCACGATGGGTGCGGCGTAGCGGGTGTTGTAGGCCACGCGGGCCGCGGGCCGCAGGGTGAGGCCCTTGGTCGGCCGCAGTTCCACACTGGCGAAGGCCGCGTAGTCGCCGATGGCCTGTTCGCCGTCGCCGATGCGTTCCCCGGTTCCGGTCTCGTGGTTCAGGTCCAACCCGGCCTCCACGTCCCAAGAGGAGCTGTCGCGGCGGGTGCTCCAGGTCATGCGCCCGTTGGCCAGGGTGAAGCGGGCGGTGTCCTGCATGCCTTCGGCATCGATCAGCTCACCGCCCAGGTCGGTGAGGTCGCGGTACCACGTGTTGCGCGTGCGGGAGTAGTGCTGGTAGGCGGCCTGGGCCTGCAGGGTGGAGCCGGTCCAGGTGCGCGTGGCGAACAGGGCGTTGTCCAGCCGCACCGTGGTGAACACCTGGTCGAAGGCGGTCTCGAAGTAGGGCGCGCGCGGCAGGCCACGGTCGGTGATCTTGTCGTGCATCACTTCACCCTTGTAGCCGAGTTCCCAATCGCGCAGGGCCCAGCGGTAGTTCAGGCGCCCGAAGTACTGCTCCCGCGGCTTCCACTGCTGCCAGCGGTTGGTGTCGGCGGGCGCGGGACCGAGGTCCGGCAGCCCGGTCTGGTCGGGATTCCAGCCGGAGAAGAAGTTCCTTCCGCCCGACACGGCCAGGCTGTGCCCACCGCGCTGCCAGAAGCCCTGCACGGTGGTGTTCAACCGGCCGATGTGCTCGGCGTAGACCTTGGCCCCGAAGGTGCGGCCCCTCCCCCGCTTCCGGGTGATCAGGTTGATGGTGCCGGCCAGCGCGTTGGTGCCGTAGCTCACGCTCAGCGGGCCTTCCACCACCTCGATGCGTTCGATGCCCGTAAGGTCGATCTGCGAGAGGTCGATGTTGCCGTCCAGCCGGCCGACCACCGGCACGCCGTCCACGAGGATCTTGACGTTCTCGCCGCTGAGGCCCTGCATGCTCATGGAGGTGCCCAGCACGTTGTCCTGCCCCAGCCGGAGGTTGGTCTCGTTGCGCAGCGCGCTTCCCAGGTCGTTGGCGGCCATGCGCTGCACCTGCTCCTCGCCGATCACCTTCATGCGCTGCACGGCCTCGTCCACCGGGCGGGGCGCGTACTGCGCGGTGACGACGAACTCCTGCAGACCCACGGTGGCACGCTCGAGCGAGAGGCGGTGCGGACCGGTGCCGAAGAGGGTGTCGGTGCGCGTGGTGAAGCCCACGAAGCTGAGCCTCAACACCAGGCCTTGTTCGGCTTCCGCGGCGGAAGCAGGAAGCAGCAGCACGCCGTTGGGATCGGAGACCTGCATGCGGTCGGCCGCTTCACCCAGCGGATGCCAGTAGGCGTGGGCGTAGGGGACGACCTCCCCCGTTCCGCCATCGCGTACCTCCACACGCACCTGCGCCGCCCCGGAGGCGGCACAGATGAGGATCGGAAGCAACGCGAGGGAACGCACCGTCATATGGGCTTACTCCACCACCAGGCGCACGCTGCGGTCGAAACCGGGGGCCTGCAGGCGCATCACGTACAGGCCTGCGGGCGTTCCCGCCAGATCGATGGTGCGCTGCACCAGGCCGTCCAGCCCGCCGAGGCGTTCCTGCCGCACCACGCGGCCACCCAAGTCGTGCACGGTGACGTCCAGCTGCTGCACGGGCACGTCCAGCACCAGGTTGGCCAGGCCGTTCTGCACGGGCATCGGGTACACGGTGACCACACCCCGATCGGCGGTCAGCTCGTCCACGCTGGTGGCGCTCACCAGTTCCTGCGTGAAGGTCATGTCGCCGGTGGCGCTGCCCCCATATTCCGTGAAAATGAGCTTCCACACGTTGCCGGAGCGGTCCTTCACGAAGTAGGTGCGGTCGGCGGGGTACTCGTACTGGAAGGTCTGCATGTTGAAGGTCTTCCAGTCGCTGCCGATCACGTTGATCACGCTGTCGAAGGGCGCGGAGGTCCAGTCGGCCTGATCGGTGGGCACGCCATCGATCTGCAGGGCGGGCACGTCCTTGTTCTGCAGCACGCCGGCGACGGGATAGGCCGAGGGCACGTAGCCGATGAACTTGGTGAAGACCATATCCCAGTCGGCGCTGAGCGGCTCGAGGTCCGCCACGCCGTTGGCGAAGCTGTAGTAGCCGAAGTTCTTGCCCATGAAGGCGCCCTTGTTCAGGCTTCCGCTCTGCTCATCGCTGCCATCCACGTTCGCCCAGGTGAAGGCATAAGTGCCGGTGGCGAGCCCGTCGATGCGGAGCTTCTTCCAGTCGCCGTTGGCCAGTTGCAGCACGAACACGCTGTCGCCGGCCACGATGTGGGTCACCTGGTTGTACACGCCCCAACCGAGGTCGAACTCGTTGCTGGTGAGGCCATCGTTCAGGGCCCCGTGGCTCCAGGAGGTGTCGCTGTCGTGCACTTCCTTCCAGGTCGCCAGCATGCCGGTGGTGTCCAACGACGCCCAGTCCTGCACGGCGTAGGGTGCCTTGAACACGCGCATGCCCTTCTGCGTGTTCACGCGGATGGAGGCGGTGAAGCCGGCGATCTCGAAGGCGAGGTCCCAGTCGGCCAGGGCGGCGGTGGCCACTTCGCCGTTCTGGAGGCTGTACCAGACCTGTTCGGCATTGCCGGCGGCGGTGGAGACGGTGACGGTGTTCTGGGCGGTGGCGGGAAGCGCCAGGGCCAGGAGGAGGACGGGAGTAAGGGTACGGATCATGGGTCTTGTTCTCGGGCCGCGAAGGACGGGCGGTCGTACGTTCCCACAAATGCCGTTCGCCACCTTTCGTTCGTCCGTGACCGACTTCTGACGTTGGCATGACAAAGCCCCCGGGATGCGGCCGGTTGCCGATCTTGCCGGGCCATGTACGTCGTGCTCGGTGCCTTGGTCGTGTTGCTGCTGATGCAGCTGACCGGCGACCTGCGCCTGGCCCGATCGGAGGCGCGTGGCACGCCGCTGTGGCGGATGCCCCTGGGACGGGCCGGGCTCTTCTTCGCCTTCCTGCTGGTGGGTCCCTGGCTGTTCGTGCACGTGAGCGGAATGGAAGGCATCCTGGCCGGCAACGGGGGCTGGCTGTTCGTGGCCAGCGTGGGGTTGTCGGCCATGATCTCCTACACCTGGTACCGCTACCTCACCTGGCTGGACGTGTTCGAGCGGGAACGGATCTGGGCGGAGCTGCTCACGTTCGTGATGGCCTGTGGCAGCACCCTGCTGGTGTTCCCGATCACGGCCTGGCTGCGGGGAGCCACCGGCATGGCGCTCACCGGCGACCTGTGGGACGACCTGGTGTATTCGGTGGTGGCCATCGGCCTGGTGGAGGAGGTGGTGAAGCTGCTGCCCTACCTGCTGATCTGGCGCCTCACCCGGCAGGTGGACGAGCCCTTCGACCACCTGTTGTACGGCTCCATCGCCGCGCTGGGCTTCGCCTTCATGGAGAACACCCTGTACCTGGAGAGCACCCGCCTGACGGCCGTGACGGGCCGTGCCCTGCTGGCCAGCGTGGCGCACATGTTCGACACCTCGATCGTCTGCTACAGCGTGGCGCTGGCCCTGCACCGGAAGCGGCCCTGGGTGCCGGCGTTGCTGCTGGGCCTGGTGCTCGCCTCGCTGGCACACGGCTTCTACGACCTCTGGCTGCTGGCCCCGGGGCGTCCGGTGGTCCTCACCATCGTGTTCTTCCTGGGCAGCATCCAGTTGTGGGTGATCATGAAGAACAACCTGCTGAACCTGTCACCCCGCTTCCATCCGGGGATCAAGCTGGCGAGCGCCATGTTCAGGTACCGGATCATCAATGGGATGCTGGCCATCTTCCTGCTGGCCTGGGTGCTGGTGTTCCTGCTCGATGGCCGGGAACGGGCCATGGGCATGCTGCTGGGCGGCTGGCAGCTGATGGCGGCCATGCTGGTCTTCCTGGCGCTGAGCTTCAGCAACTTCGTGCTGGTACGGGGCTACCTGGCCCCGGTGCGTCCGGCATCCAACCTCTTCCGGCTGTTCCTGCCCATCGCGAAGCACGGAGACGACCTCTCCGGCCGCCGAGTGACCCTGCTGAAGGGGCTTCGGGGGAATTCGGGCGGTACGGAGGCGATCCACGCCGACCTGCCTGTGACCGGTGAGCTGATCGGCCGCATGGTGGTGAAAGGGGATGCTGACTGGTACCTGTTCCGACCCCAAGGACCGTCCTTCGCCGGATCGCCCAGGGGCGGCGCCTACCTCCTGAAACCCGCGGTGGACCTGGACCTGGCGGGAACCGGGCAACGTGCGGTGTTCCTGCTGCTGGGCCTGCGCGAAGGCTGGAAGGAAGGTCCCGGTGGCGTTCCGGCACAGGACCTGTTCCGTGTGGGCCGGTTCCTGGGCAGCCTGGTCTGAAGGGCCGGTGCCACAGGTTTTTTTCGGCCATTAACACCCCGGCGGTCGCATTTACCCTAGCTTCGTGCCGTCCTAGGCCCCCTGTCGTTCATTTGGCGGAACAATGGCGGTACAGACGTGATCAACGAACACCTCAGTAGAACACATGAACATTTACGTCGCCAACATTTCCTACCAAGCCAAGGATGCCGACCTGCTCGAGCTTTTCGAACAGTACGGTGAAGTGTCCTCGGCCAAGATCATCATGGACCGCGAGACGAACCGCAGCCGCGGCTTCGGTTTCGTGGAGATGCCTGATGACAACTCCGCCCGCCAGGCGATCGAAGGCACCAACGGTCAGAGCTTCCACGGCCGCGACCTGGTGGTCAACGAGGCCCGTCCCCGCCCGCAGGGTGACCGGGGCGGCGATCGCGGAGGGTTCCGCGGCGGCAACGACCGTGGTGGCTACCGCGAGGAGCGCCGCAGCTACCGCCGGGACGAGTACTAAGCGCACATCGTTCTGAAATGAGCAAGCCCCCGGCCTCAGGTCGGGGGCTTTTTCGTGCCCGAACGTCGGGGGCCTCAGCAGCATGGCCGATGGACCACTGCCGGCCCGGAAAAGGAACAGGCCCCCGTTCCGGAGGCCTGTCACTCGATCGGCTTGCCGGTCTCGGCGGGACCCGGGTCGCTCGAAAGCTTCCCAAGCCCCGCCTTCACCGGACCAAAAGCGTCAGTCCGTCGTCATGAACCGTTCGCTGATGCGACCCTTGGCGTGGCTGACCACCAGGTGGTGCATGCCGGTCGGCAATTGCTCCACGTCAAGCGTCGTCCGGAAAAGACCTCCGTCCACGCTGAACACCATCGGGGTCATGGCCTGTCTGCCCATTTGGTCGAACACCAGAACTTCAACACGACCCGGCGGGACATTGTTCAGGACCACCTGCAGTTCGTTGGAGGCCGGGTTCGGCCAGAAGGAGAGTTCCGCATCCACCGATGCCGCTCCGGCCAGTGCCGTGCCCTGGCCGTCCACGTTCGGACAATCGATGACCGACACCGGAGCACCGGCCACGTCCAGGCTCGCACAGATGGAGCCGCCGCCTTGCACCAGCAGTCCGTTCACGTCGAAGCCCGTGGTCACGCCGGGCTCCACGATGCCCAGGTCAAGCGTGTTCGGATCGTACACCAGCGTGTGGATGATGTAGCTGCCTGTGTCACTGACCGAGAAACTGGGAGCGGCCCCGGCATCCTGGATCACCAGGTCCGGACCGGAGGTCAGCACATACACGGTCTGGTAGAACATCGGTTCCACCGAGTTGCCGTCGGGGGTGGCACTGATCGTCACCGTCGCGTTGTCCAGGCAGACCGTGGCATCATCGGCCGTGATCGTGCCTGCATCGGGGTCTGCCACGACCACCTTGGCTCCGAGCACATCCAGGCTCGCACAGATGCTACCTCCGCCCTGGATCAGCAGTGCGTTCACCTCGAAGCCCGTGGTCACGCCAGGCACCACGATGCTCAGGTCGAGCGTGTTCGGGTCGTACACCAGCGTGTGGATGGTATGGACCCCCGGACCGGAAACATCGAAGCTCGGCGATGCATTGGTGGATCCGATCACAAGGTCCGTTCCGGAGGTCAGGACATAGACCTCACTGTAACCCGGAGGTACCACGCTGTTGCCGTCCGGAGTCGCGCTGATGGTCACCGGACCGCCACCCTGCAGGCAGACGTCCTCGGAATCGGCCGTGAGCCCACCGGCATCGGCCTCACAGGTCGGGGAGCAATCCTCCACCACCACCGGCACACCGGGCACATCGAGGCTGGCGCAGATGGAGCCGCCTCCTTGGATCAGCAGAGCGTTCACATCAAAACCCGTCGTCACGCCCGGTTCCACGATGGATAGGTCCAAGGTGGTGGGGTCGTACACCAAGGAATGCACCGTGTAGTCTCCTGGAGTGGTGAGCTGGAAGAGCGGGGAGGAACCCGCTGCCTCGATCACCAGACCCGGACCGCTGGTCAGCACATAGAAGGGCACGAAACCGGCCGGGACCACCTGATCGCCATTGGGCAGAACGGTGATCTCGGCGATACCGCCGTCCAGACAGACCGTATCCGCAAGAGCTGTCAAGGTACCTGCATTGGCCGGGCACGTAGGCGGACAGTCGACCACCAAGGTCGGCGCACCCGACACGTCCAGGCTTGCGCAAATGCTACCTCCACCCTGGATCAGCAGACCGTTCACATCAAAGCCCGTCGTCACGCCCGGCGTCACCGTGCTCAGGTCCAAGGTGTTCGGGTCGTAGATCAGCGTATGCACCGTGTAGGAGCCTTCATTGGTCACCTCGAAGGAGGGGGACATGTCCACCTGCATGATCACCAGGCCTGCACCTTCGGTGAGCACATAAAGCGTCTGATAGCCGGCCGGAACCGTGGAGTTCCCGTCCGGGGTCGCGGATACGGTCGCCGTCCCACCCGTCAGACAGGTCTCAAAGGCATCGGTCGTGATCGTTCCCGCGTCGGCTTCGCAGGTCGTGCTGCAGAGCACCACGTCCACCGGAGCACCGGCCACGTCCAACGCCGCACAGATCTCGCCACCACCCTGCAGCAGCAGGCCGTTCACATCGAAGCCCGTGGTCACGCCAGGGGTCACCACACCAAGGTCCAGGGTGTTGGGGTCGTACACCAACGTATGGATCGTGTAGCTGCCCGTATCGCTCACCGTGAAGCTCGCAGCGGTGCTCACGTCCTGGATCACCAGCCCGGAGCCGCTGGTCAGCACGTACAGCGTCTCGTACCCCGCAGGGGCATAGCCGTTCCCATCGGGCGTGGCGCTCAGCATCGCCGTTCCCCCGTCCAGGCACACCTCCTCCGCATCGGCCGCCAGGCCACCCGCATCAGGGTTGTCCACCAGGATCGTCGTTCCCGTCACGTCCAGGCTCGCGCAGATGTCCCCGCCGCCCTGGATCAGCAGTGCGTTCACGTCGAAGCCCGTGGTCACACCAGGTACCACGATGCTCAGGTCAAGCGTGTTCGGGTCGTACACCAGCGTGTGCACCGTGTACTGCCCGATCGCCGTCACCAGGAAGATCGGGTTGTTCGAGGTCTGTTGGATCACCAGGTCGGGACCCTCGGTCAGTACGAAGATCCGCTGGTAGCCCGTTGGGATCACCGCATCGCCGTTGGTGATGCCTCCGATGTAGGTGCCTCCGGTCTGCAGGCAATCCGTCGGCTTGAAGCCCGACAGGGTGCCCGCGTCGGCTTCGCAGGTCGTGCTGCAGAGCACCACGTCCACCGGAGCACCGGCCACGTCCAACGCCGCACAGATCTCGCCACCACCCTGCAGCAGCAGGCCGTTCACATCGAAGCCCGTGGTCACGCCAGGGGTCACCACACCAAGGTCCAGGGTGTTGGGGTCGTACACCAACGTATGGATCGTGTAGCTGCCCGTATCGCTCACCGTGAAGCTCGCAGCGGTGCTCACGTCCTGGATCACCAGCCCGGAGCCGCTGGTCAGCACGTACAGCGTCTCGTACCCCGCAGGGGCATAGCCGTTCCCATCGGGCGTGGCGCTCAGCATCGCCGTTCCCCCGTCCAGGCACACCTCCTCCGCATCGGCCGCCAGGCCACCCGCATCAGGGTTGTCCACCAGGATCGTCGTTCCCGTCACGTCCAGGCTCGCGCAGATGTCCCCGCCGCCCTGGATCAGCAGTGCGTTCACGTCGAAGCCCGTGGTCACACCAGGTACCACGATGCTCAGGTCAAGCGTGTTCGGGTCGTACACCAGCGTGTGCACCGTGTACTGCCCGATCGCCGTCACCAGGAAGATCGGGTTGTTCGAGGTCTGTTGGATCACCAGGTCGGGACCCTCGGTCAGTACGAAGATCCGCTGGTAGCCCGTTGGGATCACCGCATCGCCGTTGGTGATGCCTCCGATGTAGGTGCCTCCGGTCTGCAGGCAATCCGTCGGCTTGAAGCCCGACAGGGTGCCCGCGTCGGCTTCGCAGGAACCTCCGCCACCCAACTGGGCAGCGGCCGGGGATGTCAATAGGATGCAGGCCAGGGTCGCTCCCGCAAGGAGGTCCCGACCTCTTGGCCGGTTGAAAGGACGTTTGGATCTCATGGTCTCAGGTTTTCGGATCGGAATGAAGGTAGTGGTCGAACACGCAGGTCGGCGGAAGGTTCGGCAGGGCCCCGGCAGATCGGGCTGTAAAAGGGCTGTTAACAAGAGGCCAGCGCCACCACCTCGGGCTTATCATTGCCGTGTCTCCCGATGAGCCGTCGTGTCATAGGTACCGTCATCCTGCTGGCCTCGCTGTCGGTCCTGGGCGTCCTGCTCACTCAACTGCTCTGGTTGGACACGGCCTTCCAGGTACAGCGCCAGCAGTTGGAGATCCAGCGCAGGCAGCACAGCCAGCTCGAGAAGCAGTTCAACGACCGGGTGGTCATCGCCCTGACCAATGTGACCGAGCGCATCCTGTCCATCAACAAGGACCCTTCGGACCTCTTCGATGCGGTCAAACAGGTGCGGCCGAACTACTTCGCGGTCACCATCAACGACACCCTTCATCCGTACCTGCTGGAATCCCTGCTGCGGCGCGAGTTCGAACGCAGGAACATCAACGAGGACTTCGAGTATGGCATCTACGACTGCTTCACGGACAGCATCGTCTATGGCAGCTATGTAAGCCTTACGGACAGCGTGGACCCGGGGGAGGTGCCGCACAGTGAACTGTTGAAGCTGGACAAGGACGGACATTATTTCGGCGTGTTCTTTCCGAGACGGGAAGGGGGAGGCTGGGACCCTGAACGCACGAGTGCGAGCACCTGGATCTTCCCGGCCATCGTGACCTCCATCGTGTTCCTCTTCTTCGCCTACAGCGTCTGGGTGATCCTGCGTCAGAAACGGCTCAGCGAGATCAAGAACGATTTCATCGGGAACATGACCCATGAGCTGAAGACACCGATCAGCACCATCGCGCTTTCCAGCGAAGTGCTCTCCGACCCGGACATCGTGCAGGAGCCTGAACGTCTGCGTTCCTATGCGCGCATCATCCGGGAGGAGAACGAACGTCTGCGGGCGCAGGTGGAGCGGGTGCTGCAACTGGCCACCCTGGACCGCGAGAACCTGCACCTGAAGCGGGAGGAAGTGGACCTTCACACCGTGGTGCACGAAGTGGCCGGGGCCATGAAGCTCACGCTCGAGGAACGAAAGGGTTCACTGACCTTGGAGCTCCAGGCCACACGCAGCGTGGTGCGAGGCGACCGGATGCACCTGGGGAACGTGGTGCGCAACCTGCTGGACAATGCCATCAAGTATTGCACGGACGTTCCGGTGATCGTGGTGCGCACCCGCGAACGGAACGGCTCCTTCCTGCTCGAGGTCCGGGACAACGGGATCGGCATCCGCAAGGAGGACCTGCGCCATGTGTTCGAGCGGTTCTACCGGGTACCCACGGGCAATGTGCACAACGTCAAGGGCTTCGGACTCGGCCTGCACTATGTCAAACAGATCGCGGAGGCTCATCAGGGCCACGTGGATGCCACGAGCACGCCCGGCCGTGGAAGCACTTTCAGGTTGGAACTACCCCTCCTGAACGAACGACGCTCATGAAGGAAAAAGGACTGCTGCTCCTCGTGGAGGATGATGAGAACCTGGGCTTCGTGGTCCAGGACGCCCTGCAACGGAAGGGATACAAGGTGCACCTGTGCCGCGATGGCAAGGAAGGGCTCCGGTACTTCAACGAGCACCCCTACGACCTGTGCATCCTGGATGTGATGTTGCCGAACAAGGACGGGTTCAGCCTGGCGGAGGACATCCGCACGGTGAACGCCCAGGTGCCGATCGTCTTCCTCACCGCAAAGAGCATGACCGAGGACCGCATCGCGGGATTCAAGGCCGGGGGTGATGACTACATGACCAAGCCCTTCAGCCACGAGGAACTGTTGCTGCGCATCGAGGCCATCCTGCGCCGCACCCGTGGGCAGGGTGAGGATGAACGCAACCGGCAGTCCTTCGAACTGGGCGACTACACGTTCGACCACCGGAACCTGATGCTTTCGCACCCGGAGGAGGAGCGCAAACTGACGCGCAAGGAGGCCGAGGTGCTGCGGCTGCTGTGCATGCACCGCGACCAGGTGCTGACCCGCGAACTGGTGCTGAACATGGTGTGGGGTGATGACACCTACTTTCTGGGCCGCAGCCTCGATGTCTTCATCAGCCGGCTGCGGAAATACCTGAAGCGCGACGATCGCGTGCAGATCACCAACGTGCACGGGGTGGGTTTCAAGCTGCTGGTGGACACCGAATGAAGCACGACGGCGCCACCCACCGGCGGCGCCGTCATGTACCACCCAACGCACGCAGGGGTCCTCAGGCGGACAACCTACGCTTCACTTCCGCAGCGATGGCGGCCCCGTCGGCACGCCCCGCCGCACGTTCCTTCACGGCGCCCACCACCCGGCCCATATCGGCCATGGATCCCGCACCGAGCTCCAAGATCACCTCCTGCACGATGGCACCGAGCGCTTCGGTGGTCAAGGCCTCGGGGAGGTAGTCGGCGATCACCGCCGCCTGGCCCTCCTCCTCCAGGGCCAGGTCCTCCCGCCCTTGGTCCCTGTAGATCTGTGCGGATTCACCCCGTTGCTTGTGGAGCTTTCGGAGGATGGCCGTGCCGGTGGCCTCGTCCACCCCGCCGGCGCCACCCTCCTTCGTGAGCTCCAGCATCAAGGCGGACTTGATGGCCCTCAGGGCATCCAACCGTTGCCTGTCCCGGGCGCGCATGGCCTCCCGGATGTCGGCATCGATCCGTTCAGTGAGTCCCGCGGCCATCAGTCCACGTTGTCGTGCAGGTAGGGATTGTTTCGGCGCAGTTCCACCTTGCGCTCGCCGTGCTCGTCCACCTCCTCGTTCAAGGTGTAGCGGCTCACCCCCGTATCCTGGCTGTGCGGCCCATCGTTGAGCGTGACCTGCTTCCGCTTGTAGGCAGGCTCGCGCTCCAGGTCGCTGAGCCCATTGGGCGTACGGAGCTTCAAATGCACCTCGCGCATCTTGGCCTGCCGTGCCTCCACGTTCGCCTGATGCCGGGCCGGGTCCACGCGATCATAGCTCTGACCTTCCTGGACCGTTCCCGGATGCATGGTGTCATCGGCCCGGCTGGAGACCTCCTCATCCAGGAAGTGGGTCACCTTGTCCTGCTCCGCCTCGGGTTCCTCCACGTGTTGTTGAGGTGCCGCATCGGGCAGGTACGGAGGATTGGGCTCGAACGGGATGGTGCCCTGTCCCTCGGGAACGACCTTGATGTAAGGCTCCTCCGGGGCCGGTACCGGCTCCTCGGTCACTGAGGGTGCTCCCGAGGAAAGGGGGTCCGCGATCGGCGAGGTGATCATCACGGGTTCACTGCTGCCGAGCTCATGCACTTCGCGCTTCGGCTCGGCCAGGATCCCGCCCGTGTCCGGGTTCACGTTGAATCCGGTCGCGATCACGGTGACGCGCAGCCGCTCGCCGAGCGACTCGTCGCGGCAGTAGCCCCAGATGACATCGGCGCTGGAACCGGCCGCGTCCTGGATGTGATCGGTGATGTCGTTGATCTCGTCCATGAGCACCTCCTGGGTGCCATGCGTGATGTTCAGCAACACGTACTTGGCTCCCCGGATGTCGTTGTCGTTGAGCAGCGGAGAGGCCAGCGATTCCTGTGCGGCACGAAGGGCACGGTCCTCTCCTTCGCTCTCGGCCATGCCCATGATGGCCACTCCGCTTCCGGTCATCACGGTCTTCACGTCCTCGAAGTCCACGTTCACCTTGCCGGTCATGGTGATGATCTCGGCGATGCCACGGGCGGCGGTGGTGAGCACGTTGTCGGCATGCTCGAAGGCGTTGTCGAGCGTGAGGTTGCCGTACAGGTCGCGCAGGCGGTCGTTGTTGATCACGAGCAGGGTGTCCACGGCATCACGCATCTCGTCGATTCCGGTGGTGGCCTGCTGCTTGCGCTTGCGGCCCTCCCACTGGAAGGGCATGGTGACGATGCCGACGGTGAGGATGCCGAGCTCGCGCGCCACCGAGGCGATGACGGGAGCCGCACCGGTCCCGGTACCGCCGCCCATGCCGGCGGTGATGAAGACCATCTTGGTGCGGTCGCCCAGCAACTGACGGATCTCGTCCAGGTTCTCCTGGGCGGCGCCGCGGCCACGCTCGGGCTGCGAGCCCGCACCCAGGCCTTCGGTGAGGGCCTCACCGAGCTGCAGTTTCACGGGGACGGGACTGATGTCCAGCGCCTGACGGTCGGTGTTGCAGATCAGGAAGTCCACGCCCTTGATGCCCTGCTTGAACATGTGGTTCACGGCGTTGCTTCCGCCGCCACCGACACCGATCACCTTGATGATGGAGGCAAGTTCCTTGGGAAGGTCGAATTTCATGACGTTGGGTTTTGGTGGGTGGTGGTGGTCGTTCAATGGTCGTCCTCGTTGAGCAGGTTGGAGGCGTTCTTCATCAGGTCGCCCCACAGCTTGCCGATGTTGCGGATGCCGCCGGGCCCCTGGTTCACCGCGGGTTCGGTGTTCCGTACGGAGACCTTCGGCCGCTTGCGGTCCAGGTGGTCGAAGCCCTTCATCACCAGGCCCACGCCCGTGGCGAACAGCGGACTGGTGACCTGCTCCACGTTGCTCTTGGCCAGGTGCTCGTTGGGGTAACCGATGCGGGCGTTCATGCCGGTCAGGTATTCCACCAGGTGGCTCAGGTGCTTGAGCTGTGAGCCACCGCCGGTGAGCACGATCCCGCCGATCAGCTGCTTCTCCATGCCCGAGTTCTTGATCTCGAAATGCACGTGCTCCATGATCTCCTCCATGCGGCTCTGGATGATCATGGCCAGCGTGCGCAGGCTGATCTCCTTCGGATCGCGGCCGCGCAGGCCGGGGATGCACACCACCTCGTTCTCCTTGTTCTCCTCGGCCAATGCACTGCCGAACTTCACCTTGAGCAGCTCGGCCTGGTCGCGCATGATCTGGCAACCCTGGCGGATGTCCTCGGTGACCACGTTGCCGCCAAAGGGGATGACCGCGGTATGCCGGATGATGTTGTCGTAGAAGATCGCGATGTCGGTGGTGCCACCGCCGATGTCCACCAGCACCACGCCCGCCTCCTTCTCCTCCTGGCTCAGCACGGCCTCGGCCGAGGCGAGCGGTTCCAGGATGAGTTCGGTGACGTCCAGACCGGCCTTGTGCACGCACTTGTAGATGTTGCGCGCCGCCGTCACCTGGCCGCTGATGATGTGGAAGTTGGCCTCCAACCGGATGCCCGACATGCCGATGGGATCGCGGATGCCCTGCTCGTTGTCAACGATGTACTCCTGCGGCAGCACATGGATGATCTCCTCGCCCGGCGGCATCACCAGCCGATAGGTCTCCTCCACCAACTGGTCGATGTCCTCCTGCCGGATCTCCTCCTCCAGGCTCTCACGCATCTTCATGCCGCGGTGCTGCATGCTGCGGATGTGCTGGCCCGCGATGCCGACGTTCACCGTGGCGATGTCCACCCCGGCCGTGTCCTCCGCCTGGCGCACGGCATGCTCGATGGACTCGACGGTCTTCTGGATGTTGCTGACGACACCGCGGCTCACGCCATCGCTGCGGTGCTTGCCCATGCCGAGCACTTCGATCTTGCCCTGTTCATTCCGCCGCCCGACGATGCAGGCGATCTTGGTGGTGCCGATGTCGAGCCCGGCTACGATCTCTTGGTTCTCCATGGTGGGTGGCTTTATGGCGTTGAGCGTTGGGTGCAGACGATCTGGTCGGTGAAGCGGAGGTCGATGCGCTCGTATCGGCGCCAATCACCCCCCGCCATGCCGTGTTCATAGAATTGCTTGAGCTTGTTGAAACGCTGCTGGAGCGCACTGCCGTCACCGATCAGCACGACCTGGCCACCGACGCGGGGCAGCAGCTCGAATTGTCCGGCGGCGGTCACGATCACCTGGTCGAACAGGGCGTCCAGCAACGGGTCCTCGTGGATCGTGCGCGCAAGCGCATGGAGGCCCATGGCCACCTGGTCCCTGGAGAGCAGCGTGTCCGTGGGAACGTGCCGCACTCCCCGTGCGAGCGTGCCGGGCACGCCCGGACCAGTGGCCACCAGCACCCGCGCGGTGTGCACTTCGCTGGTCGGGAAGGTCCAGCCATCCCGGTCGAGGTAGCACCCGGGACCACTGCCGGTCAACACACGCACGATGGGTTCACGCTGTTCGACCTGCACCTGCAGCACGCCGTCCATGCCATGGTACACGTTCGCCCGGGCCACCGCCGGAATGGCGTTCAGCCGGTCCTCCAACCCGGACAGGTCCACCTCACCGACCGGCGTACCGATCACGTCCGTGCCCTGGTCCAGCACCATCCGACGCACGGCCGGTGCATCCAGGAAATGGACCCCGTCCGCTCCGCTCACGGTGACATCCACGTCGGTGACCGGCGTGGTGCGCGCGCTGCGTTCCACGAAGGCCAGGGTGGCCACCACGGCCACGGCCACCGCAGTGCGCCCAAGGATGCGGAGGATCTTCTTCGGCTTGGTCATGAGGCGTGGCGTTGCATGATGCGGGTGAGGTCGGGCACCAACCGGTCGATATCACCGGCACCGAGGGTGAGCAGCACGTCCGGGGCCTGTGCGTCCACCCAGGCCGGCACCTCATCGCGGGTGATCAACAGCTTGTCCTTCAGCGGCACCTGGTCCAGGAGCCATTGGGCATCGATGCCCGGCAGGGGCTCCTCGCGTGCAGGATAGATGGGCAGCAGAACGAGGCGGTCCAACCCGGCAAGGGTCTTTGCGAATCCCTCGGCCAAATCGCGCGTGCGACTGAAAAGGTGTGGTTGGAACACTCCGGTGATCCGTCTGCCCGGGTAGAGTTCACGGGCCGACCCGATGGCGGCCGCGAGCTCCACCGGATGATGTGCGTAATCGTCGACGTAGACCGCCTTCGGTCCCTTCACATGCACCTGGAAACGCCGGTACACGCCTGCGAACGAACGCAGACCTTCCCGCAGCTTCTCCTGCGACACGCCCACGTTCAGGGCCATGGCCGACGCGGCTGAAGCGTTCCACACGTTGTGCCTGCCGGGCATGCCCAACTCCAGGTCGTCCAGCCTGTCCTGGTCAAGCACGAGATCGAAGCGGTACGTGCCGTCCACGATCCGGATGTTCTCGGAACGGATCGGGAGCCTGGAGGTGGTACCGTAAACGGAGACCTGCTCCCGGCCCTGGAAATGCGAAGCGGCCGACTCATGCACCAGGACCTGTCCGCTGCACAGGTCGGCGAACGTGTCGTAGGCATCGGTCATCGCCTCGGGCGTGTGGTAGATGTCCAGGTGGTCGGGATCCACCGAGGTGATGATGGCCTCCGATGGGTGGAGGTGCAGGAAGCTGCGGTCGTACTCGTCCGCCTCCACCACGTTCACGATCGCATCCTCATCCAGGAGCAGGTTGGTACCGTAGTTGGCGGCGATGCCACCGAGGAAGGCATTGCAGGGCACACCACCCACCCGTAGCAGATGGGCCAGCATGCAGCTCACGGTGGTCTTCCCATGGGTGCCTGCCACCGCCAGGGTGCGTCGTTCCTGGGTGATGGTGCCCAGCAGTTCCGAGCGCTTGATCGTGCGCGCGCCCCGTTGCATCCAATGGTGCAACAAGGGACTGTCCAGGGGCACCGCAGGCGTGCGGACCAGCAGCACGTCGTGCTCTCCCGCCTCGCGGAAATCAGCGGGCATGGCCTCCGGGTCCTCCACGTACTGGACGTGGATGCCCTCCTGTTCCAGGGTGTGCGTGAGCGGCGAAGGCGTGCGGTCGTAGCCGGCCACCACATGCCCCCGGTGCAGGAAGTAGCGGGCAAGCGCGCTCATGCCGATGCCGCCGACACCGAGGAAGAAGAGCCTATGTGGGACCGTGCTCATGCGCGTGCCAGTCTGACCACTTCGGAAGCGATGGCCTCGGCGGCGTTCTGTACGCCGATGGCGGCCATGGCCGCGCTCATCCGATCACGTTCCTGTTCATCTCCGAGCAGCCCCAGGATGGCGGGGCCGAGTTCCTGTTCCGTGTTCGCGTCCTGCACGAGCATGGCGGCTCCGCGGTCGCTCAGGGCGCGTGCATTGCGCGTCTGGTGGTCTTCCGCAGCGGTGGGCAACGGCACCAGGATCGCCGGCCGCTGCACCAGGCAGAGCTCGCTCACGCTGATGGCCCCGGCGCGTGCCACCACCAGGTCCGCCACGGCATAGGCCAGGTCCATGCGCGCGAGGAACGGATGGACGTGGCAATCGCTGAAGCCCAGTTCCTGCACCGCCTTCGCGGCTTCCTGCTGGAACACGGTGCCGGTCTGCCAGATCACCTGTGCGCCTGCGGCCTTGAGTGCCGGCAGGGCGGCCTTGATGCCCCGGTTGATGCCGCGTGCACCGAGGCTTCCACCAGTGACCAGCACGACGGGAGCATCCTCACGCAGGCCGAAATGCTCCAGTCCCCGCGGGCCCTTCCCGGCGAGCCGCACCACTTCCTGCCGGACCGGGTTGCCGGTGAGCAGGACCTTCTCCCTGGGGAACCAACGGTCCATCCCCTCATAGGCCACACAGATGCGATCGGCGCGCTTCGCGAGCATGCGATTGGTGGCCCCGGGGAAGCTGTTCTGCTCCTGCACCAGCGTGGGCACTCCGGCGCGTTGGGCGGCGGCCAGGGTCGGACCGGAGGCGTACCCGCCCACGCCCACCGCCACATGCGGCTGGAAGCGGCGGACCAATCGGCGTGCCTTCCAAAGGCTCCTCAGCACCCGGAATGGAAGTCCGATGTTGCGCCAGGGTGCGTGCCGTTGGAAGCCACGGATCGGGAGTGCCTCGATTGGGTAGCCCGCCTCGGGGACCTTGGTCATCTCCATCTTCCCTTCGGCACCCACGAACAGGAACTCCGCGTCGGGACGCAGCTCCTTCACGGCATTCGCGATGGCGATGGCCGGGAAGATGTGTCCGCCGGTGCCTCCTCCGCTGATCATGACCCTAAGCGATGACCGTTGTTCTCCGCGCTCCACGTTGCTCCGATGCTTCGTTCTCGTTGTCGTACACCGCGCGGCTCACACTGAGCACGATGCCGATGGCCAGGCAGGTGAACCAGATGGAGGTGCCCCCCATGCTCACGAGCGGCAGCGGCTGACCCGTCACCGGGACCAGGTTCACCGCCACGGCCATGTTGATCAGGGCCTGCAACACCAGCAGCGTGGCCAGCCCCATCGCCACCAGCGCCCCGAAGGGTTTCTCGCAACGGTAGGCGATGCGCACCGCCCGGAAGAGCAGGATCAGGTACAGCAGCACCAGGCCCACGCCACCGAACAGTGAACCGTACTCCTCCACGATGAAGGCGTAGATCATGTCCGAGTAAGGGTGCGGCAGGAAGTTGCGCGAGGCACCCGTGCCCGGACCGTTGGGCAGCACGCCACCGGAGGCGATGGCGATCTTGGCATGCTCCACCTGGTAGTTCGCCTCGTGATCGTCCACCCCGAAGCTCTCGATGCGCGTGACCCAGGTATCGATGCGGGGGAGCAGACCGGGGAAGGACTTCGACAGGATGAGCAGGAGGGCGAAACCCGCAACGGCCAGCGCCACGAAGGTGAACAGGTGCTTCACCGGCACACCGCCGACGAACATCAGCAGGAAGCAGACCGCGAAGAGCACGGCGGCGGTGCTGAAGTTGGCCGGCAGGATCAGGCCGCAGATCACCAGCACGGGCAGCAGCACATGGCGCACCACCACGCGGATGTCGCCCAGTTCCTCCCGGTACTTCGCCAGGGCACGAGCCACGTACACGACCAGCACCACCTTCGCCAGGTCGCTGGTCTGGAACGTGACGCCCAGCAGCGGGATCCGGAGCCAGCGCGAGGCGTCGTTGATGTTGGACCCGGTGAGCAGGGTGAGCAGCAGGAGCCCGGCGGTGAGGCCGAGCAACAGCTGCGAGAGCCGCGAATAGATGCCATGCTTCAGGCGGCTGGCCCAGTACATGATCAGGCCACCGCTCGCCAGCATCAGCAGGTGCTTGAACAGGAAGCGCCCCGTGCCCCCATCGTGTTTCACCGCCAGCGAGGCGATGGAGCTGTACACCGCCAGCAGGCTGATGACGCCCAGGATCAGGGCCACCATCCAGATGGTCCGGTCGCCGCGCAGGTGGTTATGGAAGAGGGCCTGCATGTCCGGGTTCAGAGATCGCGCACGGCCTGCCGGAAGGCGCTGCCGCGTTCCTCGTAGTTCGCGTGTTCAGGGCCGCTGGGGCATGCCGGGCTGAAGAGCACGACCTCCCCATCCATGGCCAGCTCGCGGGCCAGGAAGACCGCCGTTCGCAGTTCCTCGGCCACATAGACCCGCTCCACCAAGGGCTCCAGGCTCTCGATGCCCTGCTCCAGCTCGGCACCGAACAGCACCAGCGCGGAGAGCTTCTCCCGGAGGAATTCCTTGACGGGGCCGCGTGACACGTCCGCGGGAAGCGCGCCGGCGATCCACACCACCCGGGCATCCACTCCACGCAGGCTCTCGAGCGTGGCATCCAGGAACGTGGCCCGGGAATCGTTCACGAAGGCCACCCCGTCCACATCACGCACCGGCTCCATCTGGTGCGGCATGGAACGCACCTGCTCCAGCGCCGAGCGACGTGCCTGCACCAGCGCATCCAGTGCGCCGGTCAGTGACTTCTGCTTTCCTTGGTCCATGGTCATTGGGGTTCAGAGCCCGCGCACCGCCGCCTTGAAGCGGCGACCACGGTCCTCGTAGTTCTCGAACAGGTCGAAGGAGGCGCAGGCGGGAGAGAGCAGCACCACGTCACCCGGCTCACCCAGGTCGTAGGCGGCCTGCACGGCCTGCTGCGCGGAAGCCGCGTCGGTCATCGGCTTGCCAAGGCCGCCGAAGGCCTCGTGCAGCTTGGCGTTGTCGGTGCCCAGGCAGATGATCGCCTTCACGCGACCGCGCACCAGCTCCATCAGCGCATCGTAGTCGTTCCCCTTGTCCACCCCGCCGACGATCCAGATCACCGGCTTGTCCATGCTCTCCAGGGCGTACCAGGTGGAGTTCACGTTGGTGGCCTTGGAATCGTTGATGAACTCGATGCCGTTCACGAGGGCCACGTGCTCCAGGCGGTGTTCGACGTTCTGGAAATCGCTGAGGCTCTCGCGCACGACCTCCTTGCGGATCTCGAGCACCCGCGCGGCGATCCCCGCGGCCATGGAGTTGTACACGTTGTGCCTGCCTTGCAGGGCGAGTTCGAGGATGGACATGTGGAACGTGTTTTGGTCGGTGTGTATGTGGATCTCGTCGTTCTTCAGGTAGGCGCCCTGCTCCAGTTCGCGCTCAATGGAGAAGGGCCAGCGGCGGGCCTTCAGGGCGTGGCGTTCCAGCCCCTTTCCGATCACTGCATCGTCCGCGCAGTGGATGAAGTGGTCTTCCGGACCCTGTGTGAGCCCGATCCGGAACTTGCTGTCGGCGTAGCGCTCCATGCTTCCGCCGTAGCGGTCCAGATGGTCAGGGGTGATGTTGAGCAGCACGGCGATGTGCGGCTTGAAGTCCTTCACGTCGTCCAGCTGGAAGCTGCTCAGCTCGAGCACCCACCAGGCGTGGTCGCGATCGGCCAGCAGGCCCGCCCAGCTGCGCCCCACGTTGCCGCCCAGGCCCGCATCGAGACCGGCCCTGGTTAGGATGTGATGCGTGAGCAGCGTGGTGGTGGTCTTCCCATTGCTTCCGGTGATGCCGATGACCGGTGCGTTGGTGTAGCGTGAAGCGAGCTCGATCTCCCCGATCACCGGGATCCCCCGTTCGCGGGCTGCACGCACCACGGCCGCATCCTGGGGAATGCCTGGGCTCTTCAGCAGTTCGTCGGTGTCCAGTACACGCTCCAGGGTGTGCCCGCCCTCCTCGAAGGCGATGTCCTCCTGCTTGAGCAGCGTCCGTTGTGCCTCACCGATCGGGCCGGCATCACTGACGAACACCTCCAGCCCACGGCGCTTCGCGAGCAGGGCCGCACCCATGCCGCTCTCCTTCGCCCCGAGTATGGTGAGCCGCTTCATCGGAGCTTGAGGGTGACGATGGACAGCACGGCGAGCATGATGCCCGCGATCCAGAAGCGCGACACGATCTTGCTCTCGTGGATGCCCAGCTTCTGGTAGTGGTGGTGCAGCGGGGACATCCGGAAGATCCTCCGCCCCTCCCCGTACTTCCGCTTGGTGTACTTGAACCAGCCCACCTGCAGCATCACGGAGAGGTTCTCCACCAGGAAGACCCCGCACAGCACGGGGATCAGCAGCTCCTTGCGCACCAGGATGGCCAGCGTGGCGATGATGCCGCCCAGTGCCAGGCTTCCGGTATCGCCCATGAAGACCTGCGCGGGATAGGCGTTGTACCAGAGGAAGCCGATGCAGGCCCCGGCCATGGCACCGATGAACACCACCATCTCCCCGCTGCCGGGGATGTACATGATGTCCAGGTACTGTGAGAAGATGATGTTGCCGCTCAGGTAGGCCAGGATGCCCAGCGTGAGCACCATGATCGCCGAAGTGCCCGTGGCCAGACCATCCAGGCCGTCGGTCATGTTGGCCCCGTTGCTGACCGCGGTGATGATGAAGATGACGATGGCCACGTAGAGCAGCCAGGTGTACTCCCTGGCCTCGTGCGAGATCCACCCCAGCAGGCTGGAATAGTTGAACTCGTTCCCCTTCACGAAGGGGATGGTGGTGTTCGGCGACTTGCGGTCCAGGAGGTAGTGTACCTGTCCGTTGTCCTCGGTGAACGTGGTGATCTCGCGCTCGTCGAACTGCTGGGCCAGCACCTCGGGCACCTCCACCTTGGTGCGGATGCCGGGATGGAAGTACACCGTGAGCCCCACGATGAGCCCGATGCCCACCTGGCCGATCACCTTGAACTTGCCGGCGAGCCCGCGCTTGTCCTTCTTGAAGACCTTGATGTAGTCGTCGATGAAGCCGATGGTGCCCAGCCACACCGTGGCCACCAGCAGGAGGATGATGTAGATGTTGTCGAGCCGCGCGAACAGCAGCGTGGGGATCAGGATGGCGGCGAGGATGATGAGCCCGCCCATGGTCGGCGTGCCCTGCTTGCTCAGCTGGCCCTCCAGCCCGAGGTCGCGCACGGTCTCGCCCACCTGCCGGCGTTGCAGGAGCCGGATGATGCCCTTGCCGAACCACAACGAGATGAGCAATGACACGAACACCGCCATGCCCGCGCGGAAGGTGATGTAGCTGAACACCCCCGAGCCGGGAAGGCTGTATCCGATGGCCTTGAACAGGTGGTACAACATCAGCGTCGGGTGAGTTCAAGGGTCTCCTTCAGCACGGCGGCATCGTCGAAGGGGTGCCGCTCCCCACGGATCTCCTGGTAGGTCTCGTGGCCCTTGCCGGCCACCAGCACCACATCGCCGGGAGCGGCCATGCCACAGGCCATGCGGATGGCCTCCTTCCGGTCGGTGTTCGCGAACACGCGTCCCGCATCCGCAGGCTGGATCCCTTCGCGCATCTCCTCGATGATGGCCGCGGGATCCTCGCTGCGCGGATTGTCGCTGGTGAGCACCACCTTGTCGCTGAGCTCGACCGCGATGCGGGCCATCACGGGGCGCTTGGCCCGGTCCCGATCGCCTCCGCAGCCCACCACGGTGATCACCCGTTGATCGCCCACGGCCACGTCGGAGAGCGTGCTCAACACGTTCTTCAGCGCATCGGGCGTGTGCGCGTAGTCCACGATGCCGAGCACGCCGTCGGGTCCTCGCACCACCTGGAAGCGACCACGGGGCGGCTCCAGGTCGCTGAGCGCGGTGAGCACCGTGAGCGGCGCCTCGCCCAGCACCACGGCCACGGCATACACCGCCAGCAGGTTGCTCGCGTTGAAGGCCCCGACCAGGCGCGTGTACACGTCGTGCCCGTCGATGTTCAGGTGAAGACCGGTCAACTGGTTCTCCACCACACGTGCGTGGTGGTCGGCCATGCTGCGCACCCCGAACGAGCGCTTCCCGGCCCGGGTGTTCTGCACCATCACCGCGCTGTGGGTGTCGTCCGCGTTCACCAACGCCACGGCCCCTTCCGGCAGCTGGTCGAAGAAGCGCTTCTTCGCCTTGATGTAGTTGTCGAACGTGCCGTGGTAATCGAGGTGGTCGTGCGTGATGTTGGTGAACACCGCCACCGCGAAGTCCAGTCCGGTGATGCGCTCCTGCACCACCGCATGACTGCTGACCTCCATGAAGCAATGGGAGCAGCGCTCGGCGACCATCTCCGCCAGCAGGGCGTTCAGGCTCAACGCGTCCGGCGTGGTATGCGTGGCGGGCACCACGCGGTTCCCGATGCGTACCTCCACGGTGCTGATCAGACCGGCCTTTCTGCCGAGGGTGCGGTACAACCGGTGCAGCAGCGTGGCCACACTGGTCTTGCCATTGGTGCCGGTGACACCGACTAGCTTCAGTTTCCGGGCCGGGTGATCGTGAAAGTTGGCCGCCATGATGGCGAGCGCCTCGGCACTATCGGCCACCCGTACATAGGTCACCCCATCCTTCCGCTCCTCCGGCAGCCGCTCGCAGACCACTGCGATCGCGCCGCTCTCCACCGCCTTCGCCATGAAATCGTGCCCGTCCACGCGCGTGCCGGGCACGGCCACGAAGGCGGTGAAGGGCACCACCTCGCGACTATCGAACGCGATGTGCTCGATGGCGGTGTTGGTCGCCCCGACCACCTGCTCGATGCGTGCCTTGTATAGGATGTCGCGCAGCAGCTTCATGTGGTCAGTTGAATGGTGACCGAGGTGCCCCGGCGGATCGGCTCGCCAGGCTGAAGGGACTGGTGCTTCACCATGCCGTGACCGTTCACCTGCACGTGGAGCCCCTGGTTCTCGAGGATGTAGAGCGCATCCCTCAGGCCCATTCCCAGTACGTTGGGCATGCGCCCTTCGCCGTCACCCGGAATGCGACGAGGCGTCATCACCACCGCCGTGTCGGCGGCACTGGTGGTCACCCATTCGGCATCCCCTTCAAGGTCCACCGGCACGTGCAGTCCGGCGAAGGCGACGGAGAGGTCGTGGGCGTTCCCACTGAAGGAGACGGGGGTTCGCGCGGGACCTTCGTGACGTGATGCGAGGTCAGGCTGGAGCTCCAACCGGTTGGCATGGACCTTGTCCGCGATCTCCCGGAAGATGGGACCGGCCACCACGTTGCCGTAGTAGCCCGAGGTGGTGGGTCCGTTCACCACCACGATGCAGCTGTACTTCGGCGCCTCGGCGGGGAAGTAGCCCACGAAGCTCGCCTGGTAGCTCACCCCCTCGCTCTTGTAGCCGGCCTTGTTCCGCGCGATCTGGGCGGTGCCGGTCTTGCCCGCGATGGTGAAATGCGCCGCGCGCAGGTTGATCGCCGTACCGGAATCGACCACGCCGCGCAGCATGTCGCGCACGTCCTTCAACACGGGTGCCGAACAGATGCGCTCCTTCAGCACCACCGGTTCACACCGCTTCACCAGCCGGCCATCGCGGCTCAGGTGGCTCACGAACTGGGGCTGCATCAATCGGCCGTCGTTGGCGATCGCGTTGTAGAAGGCCAGTGTCTGAAGGGGTGTCAGGGCCACTTCGTAGCCGATGCTCATCCAGGGCAGGCTCACGCCGCTCCATCCATCATCACCGGGACTGCGCAGGATGGGAATGCCTTCGCCGGGGATCCGCACGCCCAGTGGGCGGTCAAGCCCCAGCTTTCGCAGGCCATCGACGAAACGCTGCGGGTCCTTGTCGTAGGCCCGGTGCACCACCGCCGAGATGCCGGTGTTGCTGCTCACCTCCAGGGCACGCTGTACGGTGATGCGGCCGTAGCCACCTTCGTGCGAGTCACGCATCACGCGGTCGTAGTAGCGCTTGCGACCACGCTCTGTGTCCACGCTGTCGTGGATGTCGATGAGGCCGTCCTCCATGCCCACCATCAGGGCGGCCACCTTGAACGTGGACCCGGGCTCGCTGATCGTGCCCACCGCATAGTTCAGATCCTCCACGTAGGTGCTGTCCGCCGTACGCGTCAGGTTGCTGATGGCCTTGATGTAACCGGTGGCCACTTCCATGACCACCACCGTACCGTGATGCGCACCATGCTTGCGCAGCTGTGCCGCGAGGGCCGCGTCCGCCACGTCCTGCAGGTTGATGTCGATGGTCGTGTGGATGTCGCTGCCCGGCACGGGATCGGTGCCGTTGCCATCCTCGATGGGCATCCACACTCCCCCGGTCAGGCGGCGTTCCAAACGGCGGCCGGTGACCCCGCGCAGTTCCTCGTTGAAGCCCCCTTCCAGACCGATCGCGCTGCTGTCGCGCAGCACGTAACCCACGCTGCGTGCGGCCAGGCGTCCGAAGGGACGAACGCGTACCGTACGCTTCTCGATGATGAGCCCGCTGGTATAGCGACCCATCCGGAACAGCGGAAGGTCCTTGAGGGCACGCATGGTGTCGTGGTCCACCTTGCGCTTCAGCAGGTGGTAGCGTTCACCCCGGGCTCGGGCGTCGAGCAGTTCGCGCTTCCACGTATTGGCCGTGCGCTCAGGGAAGAGGCGGGCCAGGTGCCAGCAGAGGGAGTCGAGGTGCTCGTCGAGCACGGCCTTGGTGAGGCCATCGGCGCGGGTGTCCATGCGCACCTCGTACTCGGGCACGCTGGTGGCCAGCAGGCGGCCGTCCTCGCTGTAGATGTGGCCACGGTCGGGGGCCACGGTGCGGTAGGCGGTGGCCACGTGCTCGGCACGGGCCATCCACTGCTCGCCTTCCACCAACTGGATGGTGAGCAGCTTCACCACGACGGCGAGCGCGAACAGCACGAAGGCCGCGTAGACGAGGGCCACGCGCAGGCGGATGGTGCGTTGTTCGTCGCCGCTCATGGCCGGTGTTCCAGTTCGTCCGGGTCCACCTTGATCTTGTAGGGAGGCACGCGGCTCTCCCGCAGGCCCAGTCCTCCGATGTCCTCAGCCACCTGGCTCTGCTGCTCGGTGCGTTCCAGGTGCGACCGCACCGTGATGTACTCGGACCGCAGTTCGCGGAGCTCGGTGCCGGTGCGCTGCAGGTCGCGCACGGTGCGTTCGGTGTAGTAGCCGTAGGCGATGTGCACCAGCATGAGGCCTGCCACAAAGAGCAGGAAGCCCATGTTGGCCAGCACGCGTTCACGGGTCAGGAAGGAGCCGTTGAGGATCGCGATCAACGCGCGGGGCAGCCGCCCCCCACCCTTCCGGCCTTCGCCGGGAGCTTCCTCCTGTTGCTTCCTGATCCTGTTGCTCACGTTCGTTCTCCTATGCGTAACCGGGCGCTGCGTGCCCGGGGGTTCTGTTCCACTTCCTCTGCTGCGGGCACGATGGCCCGGCTGTTGACCGGTTCGAAGGGCCTGATGCGGTTGCCGTAGAGGTCCTTGTGCTCCCGCCCCTCCAGGTCGCCGGTGCGCATCCAATGCTTCACCAGGCGGTCCTCCAGGGAGTGGTAGCTCATCACCACCAACCTTCCGCCGGGGGTGATGATCCGTGCGCTCTCCTCCAGCAGCCGCTCCAACGAGCCCAGCTCGTCATTCACGGCGATCCGCAGGGCCTGGAACACCTGCGCCAGGAAGCCGCTCGCGTCGCGCTTCGGGGTCACCGGCTTCAGCGCTTCCACTAGCTGCGTGGTGGTGGCCATGCGATGCACGGCACGTGCCTGGACCAGTGAGCGGGCCACCCGGCGGGCGTCACGTAGCTCACCGTAGCGCTTCAGCAGGGCGGCGAGCTCTGGTTCCGCCAGCGTGTTCACCAGGTCGGCCGCGGTGCGCGGTGCCCGCCGGTCCATGCGCATATCCAACGGTCCGTCGAAGCGGAAGCTGAAGCCGCGTGGCCCGGCGTCGAACTGGTGGCTGCTGACCCCGAGGTCGGCGAGCAGGCCGTTCACCGGGAGCGCGTCCAGGTAGCGCAGGTGATTGCGGATCCACCGGAAGTCCGAGTGCACCAGCGTGAAGCGCGGGTCGTCGGGCACGTTGGCGGCGGCATCGACGTCGCGGTCGAACGCCACGAGGCGTCCCTGCGGACCGAGCTTCTCCAGGATGGCCCTGCTGTGGCCTCCGCCTCCGAAGGTGACGTCGACGTAGACGCCGTCGGGGCGGATGTTCAGGCCTTCGATGCAGTCATGTAAAAGAACGGGAGCGTGGTACTCACTCGCCATCAGCATTGCCCAGGCTGCCCATGACCTCCTCGGCCAGGGCGGTGAGGTCCACGTCCTCGCGCATCATGTCCGCATGCCGCTCCTTGCTCCACACCTCGATGCGGTCCATCATGCCCACCAGCTTCACCTCCTTGCCGATGCCGGCATGGGTGGCCAGGGGCTTGGGCAGCAGCAGCCGTCCGCTGCCGTCCAGCTCCACCTGGGTGGCTCCGTTCATGAAGCGGCGGATGAACTCCATGTTCCGCTCCACGAACCGGTTCAGGCGGCGCATCATGGACTGCGTGCGTTCCCACTCCTGCTGCGGATAGAGCACCAGGCAGGGCTTGAACACGTCGCGGTTCATCACGAAGCCGTCCGCCAGGGCGCCACCGAGCTGCTTCTTCAGCCCACTGGGAAGGACCAGCCTTCCCTTGGCATCCAGCCGCAGATCGTATTCCCCCAACAGGTTCAGCATCGGACATGCGTGCGCGAGACAGAGGCGAAAGTAGAGGAAACCTCCCACTTTCAGCCACTTACTCCCACTTTTTTACTCCTTGTTGATAACTTTGGAACGCCGAAGATGCGCAAATGTTACCAATGCCCAGCATTTTCAGCTCGTCCAAGCCGAATGCCAGAGTGGGAGGAAGTGGGAGTCATGAACAACGTCGTGGGTCCTGCGGTCCGGTCCGAAGCTGGTCCGACCAGGGGCTGCCACGACCTGCCCGTGTACCTCTTCATCCACCACCGATCGTGGAGCACCGATCGCCGGGTGGGCGGGCTTGACTACCTTTGAAGGAAGCTGCCAAGCCATGCAGGAAGGACTGCGCGAGGAGGGAGAGTTCCGTTATGTGGAGGCCGGGGAAGGCCCGGTGGTCGTGTTCCTGCACGGCCTGTTCGGCGCCTTGAGCAACTTCGAGGAGACCTTCGCGCACTTCTCGAAGCGGTACCGGGTGGTGATCCCCATGCTGCCCTTGTACACCATGCCCATGCTGAACACCAACGTGGGAGCGCTGGCCGAACACCTGCACCGCTTCATCCTGTACAAGGGTTGGGACCAGGTGACCCTGCTGGGCAATTCGCTGGGCGGGCATGTGGCCTTGGTCTACGCCAGCCGCCACCCCGAACGGGTGAAGGCCATGGTGCTCACCGCCAGCAGCGGACTCTACGAGAACGCCTTCGGAGGGAGCTTTCCCCGTCGCGAGGACAAGGAGTTCATCCGGAGGAAGGTGGCCCTCACCTTCCACGACCCCAGGTTCGCCACCGATGAGCTGGTGGAGGAATGCTACGAGACGGTGAACGACAAGGGCCGGTTGATCCGCATCCTGTCCCTGGCCAAGAGCGCGATCCGCCACAACATGGCCAAGGAGCTTCCGAAGATGACCATGCCGGTGTGCCTGATCTGGGGCCGGCAGGACACCATCACACCACCCGAGGTGGCCGAGGAGTTCCATGCACTGCTCCCCCACAGCGAACTGCATTGGATCGACGCCTGTGCGCATGCCCCGATGATGGAGCAGCCCGAGCAGTTCAACGCGTTGCTCGGGACCTGGCTCGAACGCACGCTGGGCCCCTCCTCCGCCGGACATGCGCACGCTGCGGGCTGAGCACCTGGGCAGCGGACGGAGCGCCAAGCACTGGCCCGCCCCCGACCGTCCGGAGTACGCCTTCATCGGACGCAGCAACGTGGGCAAGAGCTCGCTGATCAACCGCCTGGTGGGGCAGCGCAAGCTGGCACGCGTGAGCAACACCCCTGGCCGCACCCGCAACGTGGAGCACTTCCTGGTCCGCCCCGACCGCACCGAGGATCGGCCCTGGCTGCTCGCCGACCTGCCCGGATATGGCTTCGCGAAGGTGCCGAAGAGCGAACGCGAGGCCTGGCGGAAGATGATCGACGCCTATCTGCTGGGACGCACCAACCTGCAGTGCGTGTTCCTGCTCGTGGACGTCCGGTTGGAACCGCAGCGCAACGACCTGGACATGATGCATTGGCTCGGAGAGAACGGCGTGCCCTTCGTCATCGTCTTCACCAAGAGCGACAAGCTGTCCCAACCGAAGGCGGTGAGCCACGTGGCGGCCTACCGAAGGCTGTTGAAGCAGACCTGGACGGAGCCCCCGCAGCTCTTCATCACCAGCTCGGAAACGGGCAAGGGGCGCGAGGAGCTCCTGGAGTTCATCGACTCGGTGAACGCGGACTTCATGCCCCCGCCCGCCAACGCCTGATCGTCATTCCTCGGGCTTGATGCCGAGCATCTCCTCGCCGAAGTAGTGCCCGAAGGCCCGCATGTGCGCGGCCATCTCCCGCTCGCCGGTGGCGCGCTCGAAGGTGTCCGCCATGGTCAGGATGTTCTGGTGGAAGAAGGCCTTCATCTCCTCCACCGGCAGCTCCTTCGTCCAGAGATCGATGCGCATGGTGTTGCGCTCCTGCGCGTCCCACAGGCTCAGCAGCGAGGCCGAGCAGCTGCCGGAACCGCCGTCATCGGCCTCCCAGTCGATCCGCTCGGGAACGTGGTTCTCGTCCAGCCGGACGTTGAAACGGATCTGCGATGTGCGCTCGGACATGAGGTTCAACGGGGTTTGTAGCTCTTCAACACGGACTGGGGGTCCACCGCCAGCAGATCGGGCCAGGAGGTATCCGGATGCTCATCGAGGTAGGCGCGCACCATGCGCCAGCCGATCCATTCGCCCACGTGGCCGGGGCTTTCCCGAGGGAAGCCGGGCGTGAAGGGACCATCGTTCATGATGCGGCCGATGTCCTCGAAGGAGTCGCTGAAGAGCAGTTCGTTGTCCACCAGTTCCCGCCACATGCGGAACTCGTTGGCCTCGCACCAGCTGAGCTGCTCCTGGGTGAACGCGAACTTCAGGTCGCTGGGCGTATCGGGCAGCAGCACGTCCAGCAGGGCCATGGCCTTGCCGGTCTGCACCAGGTGGGTCAGCAGATCGTCGCCGGTGGTCTCCGGCATGTAGTGCACCATCAGCCAGCCCTTCACCACGCTGGGCACCAGCAGCTCCGGACGCATGCGGTCCTTCAGGTAGCGCGGAAAACGCTCAGGCGCCAGCATGCCGATCACCGGATGGTCCGCTCCGATGAACCATTCCACCCCGAAGCCGAGGACGCTGTCGGTTGGATAGATGCCATAGTTGTAGCCTGAGTTGTAGGCCACCAGACGGGGCGTGATGCGGTCCGGGAACACGGCCTTCAGCCGGGCGAATGCCTCCTCGAAGTCCTTCCGTTGTCCGGACAGATCACCCAGGGTGGCCTCGGCGGCCTCCTGCGTGCTGCGCCAGTCCGGGTTGCCCGCGAAACCACCTAACGCCAGCGGCAGGCGCGGATCGTCGACCGGGGCCGCCTGCAGGATGTCCTCCACGTACAGGGTGTAGAAGGTGCCGTACTCCGCACGCAGGGCACGGTCGTTGCCGCTGCCTCCGGGACCGAACGTCTCGAAGATGGAGCGGTCCAACCGGCCGATGGGCAGGTCCACCTCCACGCCTTCGGGATCGATGCTGCCGGGACCTCCTCCACAGCGCGCGAAGAGCAGCGCGGCCAGGAACGGCACGGCCTTTGAGAAGCTCCGGACCGTGCAGCTACCTTTGACCACCTCCACCATGAACGCCAAAACTATGAAGAAGGGTATCGCGGCGGCCGTGCTGGCCGTGGCCGTCCTGGGCAGCGCCCGGGCACAGGACTCCGAGGGTGTGCGCTTCGGCCTGAAGCTCTCCCCCAACCTGGGTTGGCTCCGGCCGGACAGCAAGGGCATCGAGAGCGACGGCACGCGCCTGGGCTATTCCTTCGGCCTGCTCACCGAGTTCCCGGTGGGGCAGAACGGCAACTATCGCTTCGCCACGGGCCTGTTCCTGTACAATCAGGGCGGCGGCTATACGGTGGACTTCACCTATACCGACGCACCCGCCAATCCCGAGAAGACCACCACGTTGGAGAACACGGTGAAGCTGCGTTACGTGGAACTGCCGCTCACCATGAAACTGATGACCTCGGAGATCGGGTACATCCGCTACTACGGGCAGATCGGCTTCTCCGCGGCATTCAACATCCGCGCCA
>ERZ795048.650-NODE-650-length-35666-cov-27.557946_pt1 | contig 35666 bp, 36 predicted proteins | sample MGYA00375132_ERZ795048 | MGnify/ENA primary metagenome ERZ795048 (study PRJEB30177, sample SAMN05720225) | activated sludge metagenome | isolation source: Anaerobic digester | place: Hong Kong | collected 2014-12-17 ... | reverse complement strand
ATTTTATTTTGACTTTTACTTGAAGCCGATATTGATGGTAAAAATAAATGCTTCCCATAAGGGACATGCAGCATTTCGGTAGCATGCAATCAAAAACTATTCTTTTTTATCCCATAGCGTCTCATAATCCTTTGCAAGGATGCCCGTTTAATATTTATCTCTCGGGCTGTCTTGGAAATATTTCCCTGATTTCTTTGTAACGCATTGGTAATAAATGTTCTTGTGAAATTATCCAAACATTTTGTTTTTGCTACATTAAAATCCAGTTCAGATACTTGAGATAAAATATAACCGCATTCTTTTGTAGGCGAGATTGTATTTCTAATTTTTTGGGGCAGATGCATAAATTTTATATGTTGATCATCTGCTGTTATAACAGCATGTTGTATCGTATTCTCTAACTCTCTAATGTTTCCGGGCCATGCATATGAATTTATAGATTCTATAAATTCTTGGCCAAAAGTCAGGTTAGGCTTGTTATATTTTTTTTTAAAGATTTTTAAGAAATGTAAGCTTAAAGGAAGAAGGTCATCATTCCTTTCTCTCAAAGGTGGAATTTCGGTTTTGACAACATTTAAGCGAAAAAAGAGATCTTCTCTGAATTTTCCATTTTCTACCAAAGTATCGAGATTTTTATTTGTAGCAGCAATTATGCGCGTGTTAATCTTTACTTTTTTTGTACTCCCGACTGGCGTTATCTCATGTTCTTGAACAACACGAAGGAGTTTTCCCTGCAGTCTTAAAGGTAGTTCACTTATTTCATCAAGGAGTAATGTCCCTTTAGCTGCAATTTCAACATAACCTTTTCTGTCTTCATTTGCACCCGTAAAGGCCCCCTTAACATAGCCAAACAATTCACTCTCTAATAAGCTCTCACTCAATGCAGCGCAATCAACAACCACAAATGGGGCTTCATTTCTTGGGCTTTTATCGTGGATAATCTTCGCAATCAAGCTCTTACCTGTGCCACTTTCTCCTTGAATAAGAACATTACAATCTATGGCGGCAATTTTATCAACTAGGGAGATGATTTTTATAACTTTACTGTTATTACTTACGAAATCATGGTGCAGAGTGAGTTCCTTAAGCTTTTTTTTCAGATTATTTACTTCCTCTTCTTTCCTTTTCTCTTCTGTTAAATCAGTTGCCAAACCTATCATGGCAATAGGGGCCCCATTTTCATTTCGAAGAGGAATGCAAACGATAAATGCAGGAAATTGTGTACCGTTTTTTTTCTTTAAGAGTACTTCACCCCTAAAAATATTACCTTTTCTGATTTCTGCTAAAACGTTTGGCTTTTTGACACCAAGTATTGTCACGTGTCTTCCAAGTACATCTTTTGCATCATATTGAAATTCTTTCTCTGATCCATTATTAAAAAATATGATTATGCCGTTCAAGCTAACAACAATTATCGATTCATTGATATTTTCGACTATATTCGTTAAGAAATTACGGGTTGTTTTTTTAAGCTCTAAGATTAAATCTTTCCAGTTCGTCAGACTATCCATGTATAAAAATCCTTTCCGAAATATTCTATAATAGATAATGTCATCATTCAGCTCTACAGTATATGAAACCTTGTCAGTATTAGCTTTACAAGATGGTGGCTTAACCCCGTATCCACTTTTTCGGGCAAAGATTACCAAGGGTTTCTTCCTGGCTTTCGGAAATATCCATTGCTGCTTCCTATTTTCCGAAGGGGCACAGCGGATAGCGACAAACGTCACAATTATAGCACATACCACCGTGCGCCATTAATGCAATGTCTTTTCTTGTAAGGGATTCCCCGGCCAAAACTCGAGGCAAGATCAGGTCAAAAATTGTGGCCCTGTAGAAAAGGACGCAGCCAGGTAATCCTAACACGGGGACAGAACCAAACCGTCCATATAAAAACATGGCGCCGGGAAGGACAGGCGTGCCATACACTATATCCCTTGCTCCAGCCTCATATATTGCCATACGTGTTATATCGTCAGGATCAACACTCATGCCTCCAGTTACCATAATAAGCTCGGCATCATTTTGAAGCAACTCCTGAATCTTCGTTACAATCTTTATCTTGTCATCCGGTACAAATGATATATCATTGATTTCACAATCGAAAAACTCAAGCTTTTTTTTGACGACAGGAGCAAATTTATCTTCGATGAGCCCAGTGTAGACCTCTTTACCAGTGACAACAAGAGAAATTTTGGGTCTTGATAAGGGCTTAACAGAAAAAATACCATCGGCATCTTCAGCGATCTTTACAGCAGCGTTGAGTATCTTTTCTTCAATAACCAGTGGGATAGCTCTGGCTGCTGCCACGATATCATTTTTTTCAACAAGAGTGTTGTTGTGTCGTGAGGAACAGGAGATATCGGGAACAAGGTTAACCTCGATCAGGGCATCAATGTTTACCTTCAAAAGACCCCTGTGACTCGCTTTTAGAGATATTTTGCCTTCCGAAGGTTTTGGGTCAAAAACAACACCAGTACCAGCAAATGCCGTACAAAGCCTGACTGCCGCATCGTCTTCGTGGACTTCACCAGGATCTAGATGCAGCACAAAGAGATGTTCTTTTCCAACACGTCTCAGATGCAGCAGGTCTTCTTCAGTTATGATATGTCCCTTTTTAAAAGCTGGCCCCTTGAACTGGCCGGGGATAATTTCAGTGACATCGTGTGCCAGAACCGTCCCCACGGCCTGTTCAATGGGAATTGACTTCGCTGAAGATTTATATTTATTTGACATAGAATGGCCTCCTTAATCTTTATTATATTTCACATTAAGCCACGTCATGGCCACATCATAATCGAATTATTTACCACTCATGTGGTTAGAACACCCTCTTCTAAATATGGTGTACTTGTAACGTGGATTTACCTGACAAAACTGTCACAGTCCTCTTCAATGTCCACAGTGGCAGAAGTAGTTCAGCCCCAGCAAGTTAGCCGCGCCAGAAAATGTGATTCCGCAAAATATAACCGGTTTGGATATCTTAAATTGCTCGAAAATACCATTGACCATGGTGGTACCCGTAACTAAGGCTATATCACACCACCTCAAGTTTTCCTCTGTTTTTAGAGGGCCATTTATCACCACCAAAAATTTCTCCTGGCCGATGTTGTCACGGTCCATATCTGCAACCCGCAATTCAAACTTGCCGGTCAAATCACCATACATATCAGTGAATGCCTGCCCCAAGGAACCTCTAAATTCCGCCTGCATCAAGCGTTTCTCTGCCAGTTACCAGTAGATAATCTTTGTCCTCGGGTTTTCCAATAGCTTACTCAGGAGAGAAAGAAACCGCTTTAATCACAACTTTCTCTGTTTCAAGATCATTTTGCTTTATAGTTCGAGCAAATTCTTTTTTAATAATGTCATAGATTTTTCCATCGCCTCTCTTCGTCTCGATAAACTTTTATACTCCTCAACTTCAATATCAAGAATACATCTTTACCCACCACGAAATCCATATCATGATATATATGGTGTGGCATCTCAGCTAACAAATGGTTTTCCCCTGCCTCTACGTTCAATCTGACCATACTATCATCAACGTCGATATCAGTAATGATTCCCTTAAATCGGTTGACATCCGGTCCAGGTGGTTTGCTTTCAGAAACATAAATGTCCCGTGGAAGCAGAGCAATTTTTTTCACCTTATTCCCATCATCGGGAATTATTATGGGAAGCCCTCCACAACCAACTTCCATAACTCCCTTGCCCAGACTGTTACAGTACAAACAATCCAGAATGTTAGGAGTTCCAATAAAGTCAGCAACTTTTTTACTCTCAGGATAAAAGAACACATCTTCAGGTTTACCTACCTGTTCTATGTGCCCACTTTCAATTACAGCTATTCTGTCTGCTATTTCTTCAGCTTCGGTCAGATTATGAGTAACATATATAGTAGTAATACCCAGCCTGCTATGCAGCTGCTTCAGTTCCATCCGCAAGTACTTCGAAGTTTGTACATCCAAACTACTTAATGGTTCATCCAAAAGCAGAATCTTGGGAGAAAGAGCCAGTGCCCTAGCCAAAGCGACTCTTTGTTTTTCACCACCACTCAGCTTCATAGGGTAACGGGATGCAAGGTGCTTTATCTTCATCATCCTCAATAATTCCTCAACTCGTGCGTTCACATCATGTTGAGGCCACTTCTGAATTTTTAAACTATAGGCTATATTTGATGTAACATTCAGATGAGGGAATAAGTACAAATTTTGAAACAGATAACCTATCTTTCTCTTGCTGGGCAACAATTGATCCACTGGGATACCATCAAAAAGCACCGACCCTTCATAGGTTATCAATCCAGCGATAATGTTCAGCAAAGTACTTTTTCCTGCAGCGTTTGATCCCAGCAACACAAGAAATTCCTTGTCAAACACCTCTAGATTGACGTTATGACAAACATACTTGGATATATTTTTAAGTCTAATAAAGGGCATACTACCTCAAATGGACCGTTAATTTCGCCTCTATAAATGCAAACATTTTTTCAAAGGAAAAGCACATCACAGATAAAACCACCAGGCAGACAATGATGATATCCATTCTCATCAGGCTTTCTGCCTTCATCATCAGCGCTCCGATACCGGTTGGAATAGCTACCATTTCCGCCGCTATTACCACACGCCATGCCATTCCAGATTCAAGCCTCAACCCGGTAAAGATGTTGGGCAGTGCCAGGGGTATAACCACTGATGTCAAAATATTCATATCAGAGGCACCTAGTGTTCTTGCCACCTGAATGTAATTTTTGTCTACAGTCCTGATGCCAGTAGCCGTATTGTAAAGGATAGGGAAAAAAGAGCAGATAAATATTATAGCAATTGGCAAGGCTTCACCAATGCCAAGCCATAACATCAAGAGTGGCAACCAACCTAAAGCCGGAATAGGAAAAATGAGGCTAACTATTGGATTCAATGCTTTATTTATCACATCTTTCCATCCCATAATAATTCCCACAAATAATCCAGCAATAGAACCAGCAGAAAAACCAATAAGAACCCGAATCAAGCTGCTCAGGAAGTTATGCCCAAGCACTTTGTTGGCTGTCAGGTAATAGAATTCCATTACCACTGTGAAGAAAGAGGGGAACAAGCTCTGACCCGGGATTAGGTTTAATCGGGCAACTATTTCCCACATCATCAGAAATATGAATACTGGCAATATCCCCCACCCCGGTTTAAACCTTTTAAGACCATTCATTACTCGCAGAACCTCAAATCCAGAATCTCTCCAACATTGAAGCTGTTCTTGATATAGCCTAACTGTGCTAAATAATCTATGGTATCCTGAACTATTGCTGGGTCAATTTCCGTAGCACATTCCATTTTGGTAGTTAAAGACTTTAATATAGCCTCAGGAGTAATCTCTAATTCTGCGGCGACCCCGCCTATCTTGAGAGGAAGAACTTCTTTCCCGACAACCGTTAACTCGCCAGCAGTTATTGCTGCTGCATCTTCAGGATGTTCACGAATATAACGAGTCCCTCTCTGTGTAACCTTCGCCAGCTTTCTAACTATATCAGGATGGTCCTGTATAAGTTCCTCGGTTACTATTAATACGCTACCTTGCATCTCAGGCCAGACATCCTGTGCCATCAGGAGTTCTTCAAAACCATATTCCTCACCCATAGTGGGGAACTGTTCGCAGCAAAAACCGGCGTCTAATCGTCCCATTTTAAGGGCAAGAAGGACTTTCGGTGGAGGCATGCGATGAACCTTACTCAGTATCTTATCCTCATCGAGCCGGAACTTATCTATCGTCTTATGCATGAGTGCATCTACAGGACTGCCCTCCCTGGAACACCCGATACGGACATCGGGTCTTTCTAAGTCTCTGATGCTTGTTACTTTATCAGGGTTAACAAGTAAACCATAACCATATCTATGCGTCCCGGCAACGATCTTTATCGGCAGCTTACTGTTTGCCCTTGCACATATTGCTGGGATCAAGCAGATGTAAGCTGCGTTGATGTCGCCTCTACCCAGTGCAGTTGCCAGAGACACGCCGGTTATGTAATTCTCAAAAGAGCTAATCTTTAAGCCTTCATCTTCATACCACCCTTGATTCCTGGCTATATGAGCGCAGGCAGCATGGTCTACAAACTCCACTGCCATATGAACAAACGCATCATTCTTGGAGTCACATCCGCCAAGAGAAATGAACACCAGCAATCCCGCCAAAAATAATATGAACAGTTTTTTCATTGAACTATCATTCTTTCACTCATTTAACCAATCAACATTTTTAACTCGGCCGCAAAAATAACCATAGAAAACATTCTGGTTAACCACATTTCTTATATTCGATTAAAAAGTTTAGCTCTTATTTGGGCTGAGATAACACTTCCTGCGGCAACGCAGATTAATATAGGCAGAGATTAAGATACCCCAGGAAATATCCCGGAAGACTAAAAACATGCCACTTATTGACTATAGAGCCTGCCGCCCCCGCCACTAAATCCCAGCGTGGCTGATGCAGTCCCTATCCCCAAACCGCCTCCAATACCCAACAAACCGGAGTTAAAACCAGAAACAGCTCCAGCGTCTGACAGCCCCAAAATCACAATCCAAGTAAATTCCACAAGCTTATACCTGAACCTCGCTTGCCGCAGGGGTAAACTGGAAAGTAGCATTTGTTCGGATTAAAATATAGCCCACCATGTCCTCCCAACGTCATTATAACCTGCCGCTGCAACAGCTTGCCTTCCTATATCGCTATCGATATAACGCTGGTCAAAAAATTTTATCCGACCTGCTTCAGGAACTCCGCGAATCTATCTCTTAATTCCTTATATTGATGAATGACCTTCCGTCCCTCTTCTGTTAATCTGGCATGTCCTCCTCCTGTCCCACCAGTAGTTTTCTCAACCAAAGGAGCAGGAGCCAGGCGATTAACTGCTTCTATCCAGAGCCATGCATTACGGTAACCAAGTCGCATAGAGCGAGCCGCTGCCGCTATTGAGCCAAACTTATCAATACGCTCCAAAAGCATCGACCTTCCCCCTCCTATATACAACTCACCATCTTTTTCTAACCATATCTTGCCTCCCACCACGTAGCCGGGCTCCGGGTGGCGGGAAAAACGCAGTGGTTTTTTAGGTTTAAATCTTGGTAGCTTCGGCACCTCAGTTATTTCTCCCCAGCACAATTTCTAAAATTGTTGTTATATTACAAACGATATAGCGCTTTTGTCAAGTAGTATAACAACAGTGTTATTCATAAATTTTATAATAACCACTAAGATTTTGACACTACACGTGCCAATACAGTGTGTAACAACTTGAGTTTATTGAGTTTATAATGCGCCAAACTCTAACCATTTTTAGGATTCAGGCATTAGGCTTTCACGAATTTCGGTTAGGAAACAGCTGTGTGAGGTTTTCAAGGAAATGGTTAAGCAAAAAGGAGTGCGAATTAACGGAGGCCATCTTATTTCTGAACACTATCATATGATGATGTCAGTTCCTCCGAAATATCCAGTGGCACAAATCCGGGTAGAAAATGACCTCTGTGTAAGACAGCTTTTAGAAACGGATTCGAAAAACTTATTTCATTAAATCATCCTCAGCATGACTGCCGAAGGCGGCTTTCCTAAAGACCTTTAACCCAAGCAGGGCGCAATTGAGCCGGGTCCGTTTGACTGGAATTCCCAAGGCCTTTAGCATATCATCGTCTGTAAGGTCCTTCAAGTCCATGATGGACCGCCCTTTCAGCATCTCGGTCAGCATCGAGGCAGCGGCAATACTGATGGCGCATCCGCGTCCTTTAAAGCGAACATCGGTGAGCATTCCTTGGCTGATACTGGCCTCAATACGAATCCGGTCACCACACATGGTGTTGGATTCTTCGTGGGCTATGTCGGGCCTTTCAAGATTACCGAAGTTTCGCGGGTGGCGATAATGATCAAGCATGAGTGCATTGTACGACTTTGAATCTGTCATAACCCAAATATCTTTCTTGCATTCTGAATTGCATCAACCAAGGCATCCACATCGGAACGTGTGTTGTAGAAATAAAAACTGGCCCGGGCCGTTCCTGTAACACCAAGGGATTCAACCAGAGGTTGTGCACAGTGGTGACCTGCCCGTATAGCCACTCCCTGCTCATCCAGAAGACTTGCCAGGTCATGGGGATGCATCTCTGCCAAGTTGAATGATATGACTCCTGAGCGTTCATCCGGACCTGGTCCGTAAAGTGTTAGATTCTCGATCTTTTTTAGTTGCTCAAACGCGTAATTGACTATATCATATTCGTGCTCGCGGATGACATCAAGACCAATATCCTGCAAGTATTCAACCGCTGCAGCCAAACCGACCGCCTGTGCAATACAGGGAGTGCCGGCTTCAAATTTCCATGGTAGTTCAGACCAGGTTGCATTTTCCCAGGTCACATCCTCGATCATTTCACCCCCGGTCATGAAGGGTGGCATAGCATTTAACAATTTACGCTTGCCATACAGGATGCCTATACCGGTAGGGCCGAGCATCTTGTGGCCTGAAAACGCCATAAAATCGCAATCCAGATCAAAAACATTTACAGGCATATGTGGCACCGCCTGTGCCCCGTCAAGCATAACGACAGCACCTGCTTCATGAGCCTGGGACGTTATCTCGGCAACTGGATTAATTGTCCCGAGAACATTTGATACGTGGGTTAGGCTCACTATTTTGACGGGCTCTTGCAGGAGTTTTTTTATCTGGTTAAGTTGCAGTCGCCCTTGCTTGTCAAGGTCGATAAATGCAATACGGGCTCCCTGAGCCTTGGCCAATTGCTGCCAGGGAATCAGGTTGGCATGGTGCTCCATCCGGGTTAGCAAGATTACGTCGCCTTTCCCAATAAAAGTTTTACCCCAACTCTGAGACACAAGATTGATCGCCTCTGTGGCGTTTCGGGTAAAAATGATGTGGTCTGGGTTTGGGGCGTTTATTAGTTTAGCTACTTTATTCCTGGCTGTTTCATATGCTGTGGTTGCTTCTTCGCTTAGGGTATGAATCCCCCTATGGACGTTAGCGTTGCTGCATTTATAGAAATTCGCCATCGCGTCTATAACCGCTATGGGTTTCTGAGTAGTAGCAGCATTGTCCAGATAGACAAGTTGCTTTCCTTCTATCCTGCGTTTAAGTATAGGAAAATCTTTTCGAATATCTGATCTCATATCAATAATAGATCCACTTATAAATAAAAAATGAATGTCTTGAGGATCCGTCAGGTTCCTATATTACCTCTTCCCTCCCGCAGAGACCTGCCACTACGTTCGTTTTTGACTGCCACTATTTCCGCCATAATGCTGAGTGCAATCTCAGCAGGTGTCATCCCGCCAAGGTCCAGTCCGATGGGAGCGTAAACACGTTTCAACTGTTCCGCTGACACCCCCAAGCATGCCATACGGCCAAAGCGATCAGAGTGCGTCTTACGGCTGCCAATGGCACCGATGTATCTCGGGCCTTTTTGGGAAGCATCGTCATCTGAAAGATTCAGGAGGCTGGTAAGAGCAGGCTCGTCAATCTTTGGGTCGTGTGTAAGTATAGCGATATAGGTATTCTGGTTTAAAGTCATGTGGGATAAAGCCTCGTCCGGCCATTCTTCGACTATCTCATCAGCCAGGGGAAATCGCTCACGGTTTGCAAAAATTGCACGCGGATCGACAACTACTACCTTGAAACCCAACTCTTTGGCGTATCGGACCAGGCTGATGGCGATATGTACACCGCCAATGATTACAAGTAATGGCGGAGGTAAATACGGCTCGATAAAATACTCCAAATCATGGTTTGGAGATGATATAGTCTTAGCATGTCCTTTCTCTATGATAGACATAATCATTTCCTGAGAGATCAACGGGGTTAAGGTCATTGAAGAGTAGGATACTTCACCGTCGGCTGTGATAACAGATTTCTCTCCCAATCGATGGCCCTGCTTGATAACAGTGACAATATAAAATGGTCGATTTTCTTTGATATGCCCCTCAATTGCCCTGCTAAGGGCTGGTTCAAGAGGTTCAACCAAGACATGGATTTCCCCGCCACATGCCAGACCCACTTCCCAAACCATCTCGTCAGTAATTCCAAAATGAAGAAGACGCGGTTTTTTATCTTCAAGTATATCCAGAGCCTCCTGGGCAACTGCTGTCTCAACACAACCCCCACTGACCGAACCTGCAATCTGTTCAGCGGAACAGATGATCATCTTGGCTCCAACAGGGCGAGGAGCAGTACCAACGACTTTAACAACAGTAGCAAGTGCTACCTGTTTTCCCTTTACAGCCCAGTCTATGGCCTGTTTCAACCATTCTTCCATAATATCCCCCCAACTCGGACAATCCTGAAAATCTGTAAGTTTAAATCTGAAAGCTCAAAGAAGAAAATAAAACATAAAAATGCCCTGGCTGCAGCAGTGAAAAATTTTGGGATTTATCTACTGCTCAAAAGCGATGTTCAGGATGTTATCTGACCAGAAAATTTGATAAGTCTCTTTTACAGTTAACCAATATATCACCATATTGGTACTGTCAATTTTTATGTGTAAATTTTATATCAGCCAACTTTTGAAAAAAGGCAGATTATTATGCACTTTTCCTATAGGGTTTGACTTCCAGTGCAACTCCATCTTAAGGCAGATAAAAGCGAGAAGGTTATAGCAGGAATTCTCCCCGGCCACAATCTCCACAGGCTTCGTTCTGCGTTTAAATTCCTTGATAAGTCATTCAATAATGTTCGTAGTCATAAAAAAAATCCACTCTTCCTCCGGACAAAAAAATATGTCAGACACGATTCTAAAGAATTCTCCAGACTTGGCAATCCATCAATAACACCCAGGATCATTTTGCTGTAATCTAAACCTCTTCCCTTCAGATCCTTTAAAAATTCCCGACAGGTGGTAGATGATTCCTTATCCCCTGCCTGGAAACCAAAAACCGGTTTTTGTCCTGTTTCTGTAACTCCAATAGCTACCAGCAATGCGCATATCAAAGTTAACTCCGCCTAAAAAAATATATTTGACAGACTCCCCGGACAGATCACGAGTCCTCCATTTCTCCACAGCAGCTATCAATTGTTTATTAGCGTTACTTGCCTCCCTTTGAGAAATCTTCCGGCCTATCAGCCACCTAAAAATCATTGATAATGTGCGTGTGCTAATCCCCTTTAAAAACATAAAACTCAAGTCCTGTCGAAGCTCACTCTCATGACGTTTGCTTCGGGGAATCACCTGAGTCTCAAATTCACCTTTCCGATCTCTTGGCACATCAATCTGTACTTCTTCTATACCTTTTAATGTGAAGTTGCGAGGATATGAGCCATTGTGATAATTTACTTCTCCCTGAACACTTTAATGCCGTCCCCGTCTAGGAAACTGGGTACGCCCCATGTCCATCAACTCGGAAAAATATTCTCCAACACTTTCTCTGTTGTCTAACCGGATCTTTCCAAAAAGGTTTTCCGGTTTCTCCTGCATTTACCTGAATTCCTTAGAAAATGACCTACTGTCTCTGATACGCTAATCTTAACTTTCACGGGTTCCTCTGTTCAACGTCTCCTTGATGAAAATTATCGAAGTATAAATGCAGCAAGAATGATGATTGAGGCCCTTGAAAGAGAAGACAGCGCCATATTGCTTCTCATGTCCGGAAATGAAGAACAGGGCAAGCTAATTTTGGATTCCGGAGACGGATTATTTCTTGAATGGCTCGAAACAGCCAGGAATAATGTGACGCTGGACGGTGAGCAAACTTATGTTGACAATATAGAGGAACGATACAGGGTTTTTAAGGAGTCGTGGACAGAGTCCATACTAAAAAGTGAAAATGAAGAAAATCTATCCTGGTATTATAAGACAATTCATCAGGCATTCCTTGATGCGAAGCTCTCAGTGAATCAACTTATGACCCTCAATGATAAAGCCATGTACAGCACGGCCATGGAGTTGGAAAAAAGGTCGTACAGGATGATTATGCCCGGAATCGTAGCAATCGTATCTTCTGTTATATTTACACTGGTATTCTCTTACTTTGTCAATTATTATATGGTTCGACCTATAATCAGAATAACAAATGGCGTTCAGGATTTCATCAAGACAGGAAATGACATGGATATTTTTGTTGAAACCAAAGACGAACTGAGCTGTCTGGCATCTGCAGTTCGTGAGTTATGCGCAATTTCAGGAGTTTCTGGAAAAACGGAATGAGACCTCATATTATTCTGAGATATATCGGGTTCGTCTTATTATTCAATGCAATTTTCCTGTTTTTTTCCGCCGTCATTTCCGCATTCAACTCAGACTCTTCATTTTTCCCTCTTCTTTACAGCTCTGTAATTTCAGCACTCTTCGGAGCATTCCCCCTGATCTTTGTACCGTCTACAACAAAGATAAGCAATAAAGAGGGTTTTATTATTGTGATATCGAGCTGGCTGCTGTCCTGCCTTGTAGGATGCATTCCCTATATCCTATGGGGAGGAGAATTTTCATTTGTTAATGCCTGGTTTGAAAGCGTATCAGGATTCACTACCACAGGATCAACCATTCTTACAAATGTTGAGGCACTTCCCAGAGGATTGCTCTTCTGGCGATCATCAACTCACTGGATAGGGGGCATGGGAATTATTATATTCGTGCTTTCTGTATTGCCTTCTATCGGATCGGCGAGAATGGTTCTGTACAGGGCTGAAATGTCTTCACTTGCCATGGATAATTTTCATTACAGGACTCATAAGACATTACATATACTCGTAACAATTTATGTGGGCATGACATTTCTTGAGACTATACTGCTGCTTTTCTGCGGAATGAATTTATTCGATGCGATTACGCACTCTTTTGCAACAATCGCCACAGGAGGTTTCTCTCCAAAAAATTTGAGTGTGGCCTATTACAAAAGCTTTACCGTTGAAATAGTTGTAATGATTTTCATGATTTTATCCGGCATTCATTTTGGCCTGCTGTTTCTCTGCATTTCCGGAAATTTCGGCGAGATACGTAAATCTTCAATTGTACGTTATTACATTCTTGCACTCATGATTGGCACAGTTTTGACAGCAATCAGTCTGCATGGGAATCTATTTGAAGGTTGGCTGGAGGCTCTCCGTTATTCTGCTTTCCAGATTATTTCATTAGGGACATCCACAGGTTTTGCCACGGCAGATTCATCAATCTGGCCGATATCTGCCAAGATACTGATGATATTCTTTACACTTCAATGCGCATGTGCAGGCTCAACTTCGGGTGGCATAAAAGCCGACAGATTAGTAATTTTTTGGAAAGCAATAAAAAAAAGGCTTGTTAAGATTCAGCAACCCAATGCAGTTGTCACTGTAAAGGTTAATAAAGTAAATGTAAGTGATGATGCCGTAGAGATGTGTCTTATTTTTATAATCTTTTATCTGGCTGTTGTTTCCGTTTCGACCCTGATTCTGTCTGCCCTTGGAGTGGACGGGCTTACTGCACTTTCAGGATCAGCCGCCACGATGGGAAACGTCGGACCCGGATTTGGAACAGTCGGTTCTCTGAGCAACTACAGTACCATCCCGGAAATTGGTAAATGGATATTTACTGCCGATATGCTTCTTGGACGTCTTGAGATATTCGCATTTATTATGTTTTTCATGCCAAGTTCATGGAGATAAAATATACACACATATTATTCATTCTGATGCTCTTTTCTGAGCAGATCGTTAACAGTCTTGACCGGATTAAACGTTATCGCAGGGACCTCCACAAAAATAGTAATCCAGCGGGACATTGCACCATTCCAGAGGCCGGGATGTTCCAGTGCCTTTAATTCTCTCCCGTCTTTAGATTTTCTGGAAATAAGTATTGCATCATGGTCCACATATTTTTTCAGATCAAATCTTTTGCCTTTCCAGTCTGTTATACTGCATGCAATATCAACCGGATTAAAGTGGGTTGAAGATGATAAAATTGCCTGCTGGTCTTCCGAATGAGGATCAACCTGGGCTGTTTCGACAATCTGCAGGGAAATACCTCCGTCCCTGTTATTGACCCAGAAAGGACCTCCTCCTGGTTCTCCAGCATTTTTGACCATCCCGCATATCCTTATAGGCCGGTTAAGGATTTCCATCAAAACGGATCTCACATCATCTGAAGGTTGTTTTCCCCGAGAAACGTGCTCCTGCATACAAAGCTCATCCTTTATAAAAGCCTTGATCTGATCAATAAATGCCTCATCAGCATAACCGTCTGAAAGTGCTGTCATATAGTCTGATATCCGTTCTCTTATCTCAATAAGAAAGCCCCCCAGTATTTTTTTCCATATGCATGTCTCCGCCTTGAGTCTGTCTGGAACTACATTGTCAATATTTTTTACGAATATAATGTCAGCTTCAATATCATGAAGATTACTGACCAAAGCCCCGTGGCCTCCAGGCCGGAAGAGTAACCGCCCATCTTTCCGACGAAAAGGATTGTTGTCCGGTTCTACCGCAATAGTGTCTGTTGAGTCCTTTTGAATAGAAAAAACAACTTTAAATTTCACCCGATATCTTTTCTCATAAAGGGCTCTAACCCTATCAAAGAGTTTCTTGAATTCCTTAAGATGTTCCTTTGAAACAGTAAAGTGAATATTAACCTCTCCATTCTTGTCAGAAATATAGGAAGAAGCTTCAACTAAATGCTCTTCAAAAGAAGTCCTGCTGCCATCCGCATATTCATGAAACTTAATCAGTCCTTTCGGAGAATCGGCATAAGACAGGCCTTCATCCGATAATAAAAACCTAAATATCTCAGTAAATCGGCCTTTTTGCAGGGCAGCCTCTATTGAACTTCCTTTTTTTGCCATTACTGATTTTAAATCTTCAAAAAAAGCAAACTGTCTTATCCCATTCATGAAGGTCAACAGCTCACGTGCATCCTTTTCACCTGACTGCGCCCTTTCTTCAATGAGATCTTTGACAATATCCTCTTCCTGTTTCAGGAAACGCAATAAGACCCTGAACATCCTGGTAGCCGCACCTGAAGCCGGAACGAACTTTATACAACTATACTGTTGTTTTTTATTGTCATAGACCCATGTCAATTCTTTCATTTTTTCCTGGTCAATAGCCCTTATGCCATCTCCCGGAGTACAGGGGCGGAGCAGGTTTAAATAAAAAGGCGGCTTTCTGAATTGATCAAGCTGTCTTTCAACATCCTTAAGGGTAAATCCATGACTTTTTATCTGTCTGATATCCTCATCAGAAAAAACTTCATTGCCTGTATTCATCATCCCACTCTCAATCTATGCTATGGACAAACCTTTGGCTTAATTAAAACCAGGTGAATAACAACTGTTTTTTTATAGAAATTTGGAAAAATGTACTTATAATATTATACTAAGTGTTGCAGAATATCAATTTTATGATAGACAAATAAAACTGTCCGGGTGGTTTCTTTATTATTTTGGCTTTTATTTGCTGAATTCATGCTTCAAAAAGTTCCACTTATAAACATCGCGCCACCCATCGATTGCCTGCCCTGACGGACCAGGTTTCGAAAGTTTAATTAATTAATGGAGGCTATATCAAATTGAACCCCTTTTATAAAAATCTTGCACTTTGGCTTGTGATAAGCCTTATGATGATCATGCTGTTTCAAATATTCAGGCAGCCGAGCACAACCAGTTCTGCTATCGGTTACAGCGATTTTCTGGCCATGGTTGAAAATAACAGTGTAACTAATGTCGTGATCCAGGGAGACAACATATCAGGCATGTCCAACCAGGGGCCATTTAAAACCATCGCCCCGAAAGACCCGGACCTGATTAAAATGCTGAGGGAAAAGGGCGTTAAGATATCTGTAAAAGCAGAAGAAAATTCATCCTGGTTCCAGGTATTTCTGTCATGGGTTCCAATGCTGCTTTTGATAGGGGTCTGGATTTTCTTTATGCGACAGATGCAGGCAGGGGGAGGCAAGGCCCTGTCTTTTGGAAAAAGCCGTGCCAGACTTATGAACGAATCTCAGGAAAAAGTCACATTTGATGATGTGGCGGGAATCGAGGAAGCAAAAGAAGAGCTTGAAGAGATAGTAGATTTTCTTCGTGACCCAAAAAAATTCACCCGGCTCGGAGGCAGAATCCCTAAAGGAGTTCTCCTGGTTGGTTCGCCCGGCACTGGAAAAACACTTCTTGCCAGGGCAATTGCAGGGGAAGCCGACGTCCCTTTTTTCAGCATAAGTGGTTCGGACTTCGTTGAGATGTTTGTAGGGGTTGGAGCTTCCCGTGTAAGAGATTTATTCGTTCAGGGGAAAAAAAATGCCCCCTGCATTATCTTTATTGATGAAATAGATGCCGTTGGCCGCCACCGTGGAGCAGGGCTCGGGGGAGGTCATGATGAACGTGAACAAACGCTTAATCAACTCCTTGTTGAAATGGACGGTTTTGAATCCAACGAGGGAGTAATCCTTATTTCTGCAACTAACAGGCCGGATGTCCTTGATCCTGCTCTTCTCAGACCCGGCAGGTTCGATCGTCAGGTAGTAGTTCCAATTCCTGACCTTAAAGGCAGGGAGGGCATTCTGAAAGTCCATCTAAAGAAAAAAGTTGTAGTTGACAATCTGGACATTTCAATTCTTGCCAGAGGGACACCGGGGTTTACAGGCGCTGATATTGAAAACATGGTGAATGAAGCCGCACTTATGGCTGCCAGACGCGGAAAAGAAAAAGTTGAAATGGTTGACTTTGAAGACGCCAAGGACAAAGTCCTTATGGGGACGGAACGAAGAAGCATGATAATCAGTGATGAGGAGAAAAAAATAACTGCCTATCATGAAGCAGGGCATGCCTTGATCGCCAAACTTCTTCCTAAAACCGATCCGATCCACAAAGTTACTATTATTCCAAGGGGCAGGGCCCTCGGGTTAACCCAGCAGCTTCCTGAAGATGAAAAACACACCTATCCAAAAGACCAGTTACTTAACAATATCACCATATTGATGGGTGGCAGGGCTGCCGAACAGATTGTCCTTGATATCCAGACGACAGGTGCTGGCAATGATATCGAGAGGGCATCAGAACTTGCACGAAAAATGGTATGCAGTTATGGAATGAGTGATGGCCTCGGGCCCATTTCCTTTGGCAAAAAGGATGAACAGATATTCCTGGGTCGCGAAATCTCTCAGCACAGGGATTTCAGCGAAAAAACCGCCCAGGAAATAGATGGAGAGGTCAGTGGCATAGTAACCGGCTCATATAATAAGGCATGCCGGTTAATTAATGAAAACCTGGATTCACTGAATAAAATGGCCACTTCCCTGCTGGAGAAGGAAACACTAAACGGCGATGATATAGACATAATAATGGGTATTAAGAAAAAGCCATCGCATCAGGAATCAACTGTCTCTGAGTCTTAGAGATAATCACAATTTCGGGATAAAAGGGTATCCTCATTGGAATGGATGAAATATTCGTTTAACTTTGAGCAAAGGACTCATGTTATGGGGATACTCAACGTGACTCCTGATTCCTTCTCGGATGGAGGCCATTATCTTGAACTGGACAGGGCTGTTGAACATGCAATTGAAATGGCGCATGACGGGGCCGACATCATCGACGTAGGCGGTGAATCTACAAGGCCCTACTCCCGGAAAATTTCAGAGGCACAGGAAACGGATCGCGTTATTCCTGTCATAGAGGCCCTCAAATATGAACTCACCATTCCCATAAGCATTGATACTTACAGGGCCAGTGTAGCTCAAGAGGCTGTCAGAGCAGGTGCATCGATTGTAAATGACATATCCGCTCTTCGTTTTGACCCTTTAATGGCCTCAGCAATCGCAAGGGCCGGTGTACCAGTGGTTCTCATGCACATGAAGGGTACACCTGAAAACATGCAGGATAATCCTGTTTATAAGGATCTTGTAACTGAAATCATGGATTTTCTCAAGGATGCAATAGACCGCTCATCTAAAGCGGGGATTAGAGAAGACTTGATTATAGTAGATCCGGGAATCGGTTTTGGAAAGTCATTTGATAATAATCTCCAGATTATCAAAGAATTATCAAGGTTTTCATCACTCCGCAAGCCTGTCTTAATAGGCACTTCAAACAAGGCATTTATAGGTCACATCCTGGATAAAGGTTTGAGCGAAAGGGATACCGGTACCATGGCCACTGTAGCTGCAAGTGCGTTAAACGGTGCCAATATCGTTAGAGTGCATGATGTGAGAAAAGCTGTAGAAACAGTAAGGGTAATTGACAGCATTAAAAAAGGAGCAACAATACACCTTAAAAATCCTGTTACAAAAATATGAGGGAAAGCATGCTGCTTTGCATTGATATCGGCAATACAAATATTGTCTTTGGACTAACGGACAAAAAAAATATTTTACACAACTGGAGAATCCGGACAGACCCTAAGATTACTCCGGATGAACTTATAATAATTTTTGACACACTTTCACATTCTTCACGGACAAAAACCGAAGATATCAAGAATGTTATTGTCACAAGTGTTGTACCGTCCTTACAAAGAGCTATCAATGAATTTTGCTATCGACATCTTAATATAAAGCCGATCTTTGTAGATCATACGACCGACACCGGAATGCAGATAAAATATACTAATCCCAGGGAAGTCGGCTCAGACCGTATTGTAAACAGTGTAGGCGCCTATCAAAAGTACCGCTCTGCACTTATAGTTGTTGATCTTGGAACAGCAACCACCTTTGATTATATATCATCGGATGGCTGTTACATGGGTGGGGCTATAGCGCCCGGGATTATAACATCAAGCGAAGCGCTATATCAGAAAGGCTCCAGGCTTCCAAGGCTTGATACTTTAACAAGGCCACAAAGCGTAATAGCAAAGGATACTGTCAACAGCATGAATGCCGGAATCATATACGGTTATGCAGGCCTCGTAGATGGTATCGTCAATCGAATAAAAAAGGAATCCGGTGAAAAACTTACAGTTGTCGTTACCGGGGGTCTTGCACCTCTTATTTATGATATTTCAGAAACTATTGACCACGTAGAGGAATATTTAACGATTGAAGGTCTGATGACGATATTCAAGAGACAGAAAATATAAAATTTGCATCTTTCACATCAGGATTTAAATCCCCTCTGACGAAAAATCTCTGAAAGGATAACCCCGCCAGCCACAGCGACATTAAGAGACTCGATCTTATTTAAAGACGGGATACTGAGAGATACGTGGCATTGCTCCTTTATAGCTCTGCTCAAGCCTTTTTCTTCACTGCCGAGAACTAAAACGACATCCCTTTTCCAGTCAAAATTATAGATAGAATCGGCACTGTTTCCTGAAGTACCAATAATCCAGAAGCCCCTCTTTTTTAAAAGATCAAGGGTCCTTGCAAGGTTAACTACCCTGGCGATCTCTATATACACACATGCCCCTGAAGAACGCTTAAATACCCTCGAGGTGACTTTGGCAGACCGATCCTTTGGAATAATCAGGCCGTGAACTCCAAAAAATGCTGCAGTCCTTATAATTGCGCCAAAATTTCCTTCATCAGTTATATGATCCAGGGCAATAAGAAGCAAAAATCCATTCTCCTGCCTGGAACTGTTAATAATATTATCCAGATCGGAATATATGAAACTTTCTGCTAATGCCACAATGCCCTGATGATTTGTTTCAGGAAAAAGGCTGGTTAATTCTGAGCCGGTTTTATAGCGGACAGGGATGCCGCGTTCTCCGGCAATCTGAATAATTTCTTTTGCACGAATTCCCTTTTTCTGTTCGGCAATCCAGACCTCTTCGACCCTGAAACGACCTGTTTTCAGGGTTTCCTGCACCACATGAAATCCCGGGAGCAGTAAAGTGGATTTTTTTTGAAATGATTTCACGGAAATGAAATGTCAAAGATATTTTTAATCTTCTGCAGACGCCTGCCCTTTTTACATCGCTCTGAAACAATGATCGCCTCGGCCTCTGCTATGGCCTTTTCAAGATCGTCATTAATTATTATATAATCATACCATACGCAGTTTTTGATCTCACCGGCTGCTTTTTCCATCCTTTTCTTTATAATAACTTCATCATCTGTTCCACGCTGCCTTAATCTTTTTTCCAGAGCCTCCATTGAAGGTGGAAGCACGTAGATAAGCACTGCATTTTTGTAGTTATCTTTAATCCTTCCAGCTCCCTGGGCATCAATATCCAGGAGCACATCCAGACCACTCTCCATCTGATCATTAAGGACGGAAAATGATGTGCCGTATAAATCATTATAGACCTCTGCCCATTCGGCAAATGCCCCGGAATCTATCATTTCATTAAATTTTTCTCTTCCTGTAAAATAATAATCAACACCTTCTCTTTCTGTGCGTCTCGGCTTGCGACTCGTATGGGATATGGAATACCCTATATTCTCAATCCGGTTTCTTAATCCATTAACTATAGTCGACTTGCCGGCGCCGGATGGTGCTGAAATAATAAAGAGTTCTCCCGGCATGGCTATTCTTCAAGATCTTCGGCAGTTAATGTACAATTGGGATTAAATCTCTGTGCTATTGTTTCAGACTGGATTGCTGATAAAATCACATGGTTACTGTCTGTAATAATCACAGATCTCGTCCGTCTTCCCTGGGTGGCATCAATCAGACGTTTTTCCTCACGGGCTTCATCTCTCAGACGTTTAATTGGTGCGGCGTTTGGTGAAATAATAGCAACTACACGTTTAGATACAACGGAGTTTCCGAAACCTACACTCACAAGCTTGGGACTCATAAACAAATCTCCTTTCATTCTACGTTCTGAACCTGCTCACGCATTTTCTCCAGTTCCGCTTTCATCTCCACAACGATGTTGGTTATGGATGGTTCAGAAGCTTTTGTTCCAAGGGTATTAACTTCCCTGTTTAGTTCCTGAATTAAAAACTCAAGTCTTCTGCCAAGTGCATCATCCAGAGAAAGGTATTCATAGAACTGCTTCAAATGGCTTCTAATACGCACAACCTCCTCAGTTATATCAGATCGTTCTGCAAAAAAAGCCACTTCCTGAGCCAGTCTGTTCTCGTCAATACTGACGTCTCCCAGCATTTTTTTAATACTTATTTGAAGTCTATTTCTGTGTTCCTCAATCAGATCAGGGGCTCGTTTTTCAACATCATTAACATACTCTTCAAGCAAACCAAGCCTGTTTCTAAAATCAGCCTCAACAGCCTCTCCCTCCTTGAGCTTCATTATTTCAAGAGAATCAAGAGACATGTTCATAAGTTTTTCAAGAGTCGGCATCAATTCTTCAGAATTCAGTTCGACAGGCCTGAAAAGAATAACATCACTCATCCTCAAAAAAGTTTCTGCCTGGACTTTTTTTTCGACACCGAACTCTTCTTCCATTTGATTTAAAATTTTTATATAGGATCTTACCAAAGGGATATTCAGTTCGAGATTGTAAGAGGCCTCCCCGCCTATATTTTCTGATTGAATAGAAACTTCAATCCTCCCTCTCCTTATCCTGGAGGAAATAATGGATTTGAGCTCTCTTTCAACCGCCTGAAAATTCTTTGGCAGCCTGATAATAATATCCTTATATCGATTGTTAATCGATTTGATCTCAGCTGAAAAAATCCTGTCACCTGTCTGGCACTCGCTTTTGCCGTAGGCCGTCATGCTTTTAAGCAACCTTTTTTATCTCCTTTAGCTTTTCCATATATTGATTTCTTATCTCATTAAAAAGACTTATGATTTGTGGATCTGCATAATCCGGATATGTCCATTCTAAAGCTCTGAAGCTCTTTCTTTTATAAACGAGAGTTAAATCAGCAAAGATTCCTTTGGATAGATATATACGATGGACATAATTTTTACCGGTAGCTAAAACAAGTCTTTCAGGGGACACATAACCCGGATCGATATTGATTTGCCGGCTCCCATCATGTAAGAATCCCTGCTCAATTCTATTTGTTTCAAGTTTTATATTAACAAGATAATCTGCAGAGATTAAATCCCTAAAAGAAATAAAATGTCGAAAAAGAGGCCATCCCATTTCTTTTTCATAATACCTGGTGCGATCAAATAAAACTTCAGGGCTGATCCAGTCAACCGGTCCGATCGTTTCAGACAGGATATCAATAACACTTTTGATTATGACTCTGTCCCGGGAAAACAGGCTTACAATAAGTTTTACAGGATCAGGTTCATGTGGATAGCTCATGTGTTTCCCCTGCAATCAATCATCAAAAGGGATATCAATCGCCTGTTTCAGTTCTTCGGCCCTGACAACAGAAGTGCCTACTTCTCCGACAACAATCCCTGCGGCAAAATTTGACAAAACAGCGGCAGATTTGAAATCCAGACCGCATGCCAATCCCAGAGAAAAGGTACCGATAACAGTATCTCCGGCTCCTGTGACATCATAGACCTTTTTTGCTACTGTTGGAATGTGGATTATCTCACCCCCATTTTCAAAAAGCGTCATTCCGTCCTTTCCCTGGGTAATAAGCACAGATCTGCAGTCTAATTCATGTAGTATCTGCTTCCCTGCTCGCTCAAGCGTTTCTTCGTCAATAATATCAAAACCGCAAAAGGCCCCTGCTTCATGATGGTTTGGAGTAATAACGTTTACTCCATGATAATATTGAAAATTGCCAAGCTTGGGATCAACTGCAATAATAATTGATCTCCCTGAAAAATTATCTATTAAAGTCCTTAACTCCTTCATAAGAAGATCTGATATAACCCCCTTGCCATAATCGGATATTACAATCGCATCAAGATTATTCAGGTTGTTTTTAACGAAATTAAGAAGATATTCTATGCTTTCACCCCTGATATTTAATCGGCTTTCCCGGTCAAAGCGTACGACCTGCTGGCTGTGAGCCACAATCCTTGTCTTTATGCTTGTGTGCCTTCCCTTCTCAGTCACAATACCATTCGTTTCAAGACCCATTCCTCTTATTATCCTGAAAATCTCCTCTCCATTAAGGTCGTCCCCCACAATACCACATAGAACAGGTCTTGCACCAAGACTTGCGATATTGTTAATAACATTCGCAGACCCGCCAAGCATCTTTGTCTCGCGTTTAACTTCAACAATAGGTACCGGTGCTTCCGGAGAAATCCTGGATACATCTCCCCAGATAAACTCATCCATAATAACATCACCTATTACAAGAATCCTGGCCTTTACAAATCTATCGACGAATTCTTTCAGCCGCCTTTTTTTATAATGGTATTCTAACGCCTGCATACTTTCCCCGATTAATGCTTGCAGCTTTTTAACAAATGCGCACCAATTAAATAACTGGCAGACCTGCAACCTTGATATCCAACATAGGCACAGTGAAAGTCTATATACCACCGCGGTTTCTTATTGTCCATATGTAAGTGATTTTCGCTGCAGGCGACAGTATTCATTTTAGTAATTTTCTGTTTAAAAAATATGTTAAGTGAAAAAGAATCGGATCCTCATAAAATAAGAAATATTTTCGTGTGAAAGCCATCATCAGGTCAAATCTCTATATTCAGTTGACTTTAATTTACAGAGTTATAAAATCAGGTCTTAATATTTGAATCATGGCAGGTAAAATGCTGTTTGCTGGCTGGAGGAGATTGAAATACCTTTCAGAGTATAAGCAATCCTTTTTCTGCATCCTTTATATTTTTTTGCTAAAGGAGTTAAATTCCCGTGAAAATTATTATCGTTGGGGCCGGCGAAGTCGGATTTAATATAGCCCAGAGGCTTTCTGAGGAAACCCAGGATGTCGTTCTTATTGACAAAGATCCTCAAAAGATAAAGACCGTAACAGAGAATCTAGATGTTCAGGCATTACTTGGTTCAGGAACAAGCCCGAAATTGCTGAGGGATGCTGGAATTGAAGGGGCTGATATGCTTGTCGCAGCCACAGACATCGATGAAGTAAATCTCATCTCGTGTCTTTTGGCTCATGGTCTCAATAAATATATAATCAGAGTAGCCCGTGTAAAAAACAATGAGTTTTTAGTAGAAAGACAACTTTTCGATCAGGAGGCCTCAGGGATTGACCATATAATTAATCCTCAATCAGTTATGGTTGAATTAATTTTAAGTTTAATGGAAGTTCCAGGCGCTTCTGAGGTAATAGATTTCGTTGGAGGAAGAGTTAAGCTTATAGGATTTACGGTAAGTAAAAACTCCACTCTGATTGGCAGCAAATTGATGTCATTTAAAGAGATGGAGGGTAAATTGCTGATAGGGGCAATTGTGCGCGGGGATCAGGTAGTAATTCCTCATGGAAAAGATGTTATTCAAGCAAATGATGTAGTTTATGTAGTGATAAAAAAAGATGAGATAGCGCAGGCCTTCAATTTATTCAATATCAAGAATGAGGCCCTGAGAAGGGTTATTATTGTTGGTGCAGGCCAGACAGGTACTATTCTGGCAACTGCGCTTGAACAGAGTAAAATTCATGTTAAAATTATCGATAAAGATAATGATATATGCTTAAAACTGGCGGAAAAGCTTGAAAAGGTGATGGTAATAAACGGAGACGGTTCAGACAAAAATCTTTTACAGGAAGTCAATATAGAGGATGTGGACTTAGTGGTTGTGATCACTGGGGACGAGGAAAAAAATGTCCTTATTTCACTGCTGGCAACGGGGCTTGGGGCAAAAAGAACCATAACGCGCATCAGTAATCTGAGTTATATCCCTTTCGTTTCTGCAATTGGTATCAATACGGTGGTCAGTCCAAGGCTTTCCGCGGTCAGGGCCATACTGCAGTATATCAGGCGCGGCAAAATTATATCCGTAACCCCCCTCAAAGGAGAATATGCTGAAGCCATTGAAGCAGAGGCATTAGATACGTCTGATATTGTGAATATTCCTCTTTCAAAGGTCAAATTCCCAAAAGGAGCTATAGTAGGAGCTATAATCCGTGGTGAACAAATTATTATTCCTCGAGGCGACAGTATCATCAAACCGAAAGACCGACTTATAATCTTTGCCCTTCAACAGGTCGTCCCCAAACTGGAAAAGCTGCTTACTGTTAAACTGGAATACTTCTAATAATGCACCTGCTTGTTATTATACGTTTCATAGCAATTCTGACCATCTTCCTGGGTATTTCCATGGGATTACCTTTGGGAGTCTCCCTTGTTTTCAGAGATGGCAGCTCGATTGCAATTCTTACTTCCTCTCTTGTCACCACTCTGATCGGTCTTATTATTTTCCTGTTAATTAAAAAACAGGACAGAGTTTCCCTGAGCCACCGCGATGCTGTTGCTATTGTTTCACTTGGATGGATGACTTCCGGTTTATTGGGAACTCTCCCGTATCTTTTTTCAGGGTCAATACCAGACTTCACCAACGCCTGTTTTGAATCAATATCCGGATTTACTACCACTGGCGCCAGCATAATAACAGATGTAGAAGGACTTCCACAAAGTATTCTTCTTTGGAGGAGTCTTACGCAATGGCTCGGCGGAATGGGGATTATCGTTCTTTCCATAGCTATCCTCCCCTACCTCGGTGTCGGTGGCATGCAGCTCTACAGGGCGGAAATCCCCAGCCCGGTAGTTGACAAGCTGAAGCCGAGGATATCAGAAACAGCTAAAACACTCTGGAAAGTCTATGTATTAATCACTTTTATGGAAATAATTCTTCTTTATGCAGGTGGAATGCCTTTTTTTGATTCTGTATGTCACAGTTTCTGCACCATGCCTACAGGAGGCTTTTCTACTAAAAACGCCAGTATCGCCCATTTTAACAACCAGTATTTTGATTTCGTATTTATTATTTTTGTACTTCTGGCAGGCATCAACTTTTCGCTCCATTACAGATTGATCAAGGGCAATTTAAGTGTATTCGGTAAAGATTCTGAATGCAGGGTATTTCTGATTCTCACAGGCATTTTTATTCTCGTCATAACATTTGATATCTATGGTTCCATATACAGTTCCTTAACCACCTCATTTCGATATGCTGCTTTCCAGGTGAGTTCCATCATAACAACAACAGGTTTCGTCACAGCTGATTATGACAAATGGCCTGCCCTGTCACAGCTAATACTTCTTATTTGCATGTTTATCGGGGCAATGGCAGGATCTACCGGAGGCGGTATAAAAATTATGCGAATAATGTTGCTTATCAGACACACATACCATGAAATCTTTAGAGTTATTCATCCCCGTGCTGTAACATCTGTAAAATTGGGCGGGAATCCCGTCCCTGCAAATGTGCTCAGCAGCATTTGGGGATTTTTCATACTCTATATTGGCCTGTTTATCCTGGCCACGCTGATTATGGCGGCAATGGGACTTGATACAGTATCAGCAATAGCCTCTGTTGCAGCATCCATAGGCAATATAGGTCCCGGGTTGGGAGTTGTTGGACCGGTTAAAAACTACCTTGCCATCCCGGTGGCGGGAAAATGGACTCTAATGTTGTGTATGCTCATAGGGCGTCTGGAGATATATACAGTAATAGTCTTATTTATGCCTGAATACTGGCGAAAATAAATATTCACGAAATAAACAATCCTATCACTCTATTTTATCTCATCTATCCTGATCCGGGCATTCTTTTCTGTCATAATCTCATGTCTTGTATGCCCTCCGCAGAACCGCTCAACCAACTCGGAAATCTCACGACATATCTCTTCCACTTCACCGATACTCACGGGAGGCAGAGCGTCAACATTGAATTCAACCGCAGTAGTCGTTTCAACAAGCAGTGTGTGATTTGCCTGCCGCCAGGTCCAACGCCGTGTAAGCACCTTATCTCCTTCAGCAAATATAATTTCTCCGGGTAGAGGGCTTTCTATCTCATCAGAGCCGAATGGTGTGAATTTCTCATCTCCATTCGCGGCACGCAGGGAAAGACCTTCTTTTACAAAATCTATCGCATGTCCGCCAACCGGGATGATATGCCTGAGAGATACCAAATTTCCGATGTCAACAAGGATGTTAATAGATGGTATCTCCTGGTTGTGAAGCACCCTTCTAGCCATGGCCTCCATAGATGGCCTGAACTTTGCGGGCTTGGCTCCAAAAGAACGGTAAGCCTCCCTCCAGGAAACTATTCTTGGGTCTTCAACAATGGTTTCCTCCTTAAACTGCTCCCTAACAGAGACCTCAGCAGAACGAAGCATCGAGATCAATTCATACGGTGAATCACCGTTTTTTACTCCATGGGCAATTACAACTCCGCGCACATATCCCGGAAATTGAGCAAACACATCATTTGCTATGACATATAAAAGTTCTGTGCTTCCCATGTATATTCCCTCAAAATCAATATCTGATTTCTGCATCAGGAAATGCTGTCTTTTCTTACAGCCAGGCAGGAAAACCCTACAATATCTTCCTGTTCTGCAGAAATTTCGCCATTACCGCTGCCGTGTCTTTCCAGAAACTCAAGAACATTTCGCACATAATCTTCAGGTTTGTATTCATATGTATTATGACCACATGCCGGAAGTACGGCAAGCTCTCCTCTGGAAAGTTTTCGATACATTTCCACGGCCTGCTCAACATCAAAAATAGAACTTCTGTCAGGGTACAACACCAATGCCGGGCAAATCACCGAAGCCAGTCTTTCTCTCAGATCAAAAAATTCTGTCCCGTATTCACCGCCGAATTTCCTGAACTGTTCATACAAAGTTTCGGCGAATTCTCCATGCCACTCCGAGAGCTTTTCCTGCACCAGATTATCAAGTTCATGAAATGGTTTGGGGGAAATCTCAGCATTTTTTTTGACCATGGTGGTCTGGCTGTAGCACTGGGTGCTTGCAATTACAATGGACTTTACTCTTTCCGGGTATGCAGCTGCAAAGTCAACGCCGACCACACCACCTTCGCATTGACCGACAATATGGACAATATCGGCATCAAGAGCAGTCAAAAGCCTAGCCATCTCTTCCACGCTGTCTGAACGGAAATGATCGCTCACATAAAATCCAAGAAAATCGTCCCCCTTTGCTGAACGCCCATACCCTCTTCTGTCATACATGATAATACGGTAGCCCTGTTCAGCAAGCAGAGGGCATACGGTTTTCCATATTTTAACACAACCTAATCCATGATGCATGAGTACAATCGTACCTTTACTGCCATCTTTTCCATGGACTTCATAGTAAATATTTATTCCGTTAATAGCTTTAAATGGCATTTGATCCTCTTTTTCATTTTTTGTTAATATATTTGACCTTACTGCTTTTTTCTATCAAAAATCACCCAGTATCTTTTTAAATGTATTCATCCTTCATGTAAAGTTTATTCCGATGTTGGCTTCCATACTGGTAATTTTGACAGCATTAATCTCCGGCCTTTTTTATTTTGTATGATATAATAACCAAATAAACCTTTATAAGTGACTCTGTTTCATGTATTATCCGGCCTGACACTGAAACCGGATTTATGTATAATTAAAGAATATGACAGGAGCAGTGATGGAAATAATTAAAATAATGCCTTGCCTTGATATGAAAGACGGCAGAGTAGTCAAAGGGGTTCATTTTGTTGATCTTAAAAATGCCGGTGACCCGGTAGAAAATGCTTACCTTTATGAAAAGGAAGGCGCGGACGAGTTGGCCATGCTTGATATTGCAGCTACTCTTGAAAACAGAAAGACCAGACTGGAATGGGTTGGCAATGTCTCGTCAGTGATTTCCATACCCCTAACCGTGGGAGGTGGAATTTCCACGCTTCAGGATATTGAAATGGTTCTTGAAGCCGGGGCAGACAAAGTCTCAATGAACAGTGCCGCAGTAAAAAATCCTGACTTGATAAGGGAAGCTGCAAAAAAGTTCGGGTCGGATAGAATTACTGTTGCTGTTGACGCAAAAAGAAATAATGAGATCAAATCAGGGTTTGAGCTTGTGGTTTCCGGAGGGACAATGCCTACAGGAAAGGATGCCATTGAATGGTCAAAACAATGCCAGGATCTTGGCGCAGGGGTAATTCTTCCAACAAGCATGGATGGAGATGGAACCCGGTCGGGATATGACCTTGAGTTTACCAGGGCAGTTTCTGATGCAGTTGAGGTCCCGGTTGTTGCCTCGGGTGGAGCAGGCACCCTGGAACACTTTTATGAAGGAGCAGCAATTGGAGGAGCGAGCGTGTTACTGGCGGCTTCCGTTTTCCATTTTCGCCTTTTAACAGTAAAACAAGTCAAGGAATATCTTGAGGAAAAAGGATTTAACGTCAGACTTTAAGCTGTAATTCCGGATTGTGCTGAAGTAACCTCCTGCGCAATCCGGAATCAATAATAGCAGATGGACGGATATTATTTCCTAAGCAGCAGCAAAAAGGTTATCCGTTACCCTGGACACCACTTGCAGGCACCTGACCTCTTCCTCAAACAAGGGGACCTCTCCAAGCAGGTTATCAAAATAAGTGTCAACTTCTTCCCTGTAATGATCCTGCATCTTAAAAGCGATTCAGAAAAGCATTGAATGCCCCAAGGGAAGTGGGCTTGTCCGCCGTGTTTATGGCGGGTTTACCCGCCAGTCTTTGTGGCGGGCTTGTCTGCCTTTTACCAGCCTTTGGCTGGCTGGCGGATCAAAATATTTTAAGCGCAGAAATCAGTAAGACCTGGAAATAACCTTGGCGGACATTAAAAAAGACTGCTAATTATCTCAGAAATTTAGCATTTCGAAAATAAAAGGATAACCTGATAATGGATAAAAAGAAACACTTTGCTTTCATCAGTAATATTTTATAGGGTTAATTATCTGGGTGTAAATACTTATTGATATGAATCTCAAAAGCAAAATGACTATGATTCGGGTAATCTGCAGCAGGCGCATGCTGGTCTCTCTTATTATGGGTTTTTCCTCAGGGCTTCCACTACTCCTTACAATAAGTCTGTTACAGGCATGGATGAAGGAAGAAGGAGTAGACCTTGCAGTAATAGGGATAATGGCACTCGTAGGGCTTCCATATACCATAAAATTCCTCTGGTCGCCTGTTCTTGATCGTTTTACACTTCCCTTTCTCGGCCGAAGAAGAGGATGGCTGTTAATAGCACAGATTGCCCTGGTTCTTTCCATTTCAGCCCTTGGGGCGACTGATCCGGGCAAAAACCCTTGGATGGTTGCATTTGCAGCCTTCCTTGTAACATTCTTCAGCGCATCTCAGGACATTGTAATTGACGCATACAGAAGAGAGGACCTTTCGGATGAGGAACTGGGGCTTGGATCTTCCTTATATATCAACGGCTATCGAATAGGTATGCTCCTGGCGTCAGGCGGCGGTCTGATACTGGCGGACCATATGCCTTTTTCCTGTGTCTATCTAATCATGGCCGCATGCATGTTACCAGGAATAATTACAACCATCCTTACCCCCGAACCTGATACCCCTGCAGGAACGCCTAGGACAATAAAAGAGGCTGCAATTGATCCATTGGTTGAATATTTTACAAGGCCCTCAGCACTCTGGATTCTTGCATTCATACTTCTGTATAAAATCGGAGACACAATGGCCAGCGCCATGACAACACCCTTTTATCTTGATATCGGATTTTCAAAGACTGAGATCGGTGCAGTTGTAAAGCTTTTCGGCTTCTGGGCCACAATATCAGGAGCTCTTGCAGGAGGAATCATCATGATCCGTCTCGGAATCAACCGTTCTCTCTGGGTCTTCGGATTTTTGCAGGCAGTATCCACAGCCTGCTTTGCAGTACTGGCAAAAATCGGCTATAATATAACAGCGCTTGGCGGTGTCATTGCCTTTGAAAATCTGAGCAGCGGGATGGGCACTGCCGCCTACGCTGCATTCATGGCAAGCATTACTAATAAAAAATTTACTGCCACACAATATGCGCTCCTTACAAGCCTGATGGGCATTCCCAGGGTAATAGCCTCGGCCCCCACCGGGTTTATAGCAAAATATCTTGGATGGGAAGAATTCTTCATAATATGTACACTTATAGCCATACCCGGCATGTTGCTACTGCTGAAATTTGCCCCCTGGAATACACAAAGTGCAGCAATTAAGGTGGTTTCTGATTAAGATCATAAGAGTATTCAGTTTATTTGTCTGTGAAAAAACATATTATACATATCTCACAGGCGGATTTATCTTTAATATGATAATATCCATTAATCAGCCATATTTTGCACCTTTTCCCGGTTTTTTCTCAAAGGCCATGCTTTCGGATATCCTTGTCCTGATGGATACTGTTCAGTTTCCCCGCGGCTCCACCTGGCTGACAAGAAATCGCTTCAAAAACCACCAGGGCATTCTTCGCCTTACCGTACCGGTCTGGAAAAAAGGCCTAGGCCTTCAGAAGATCAATGAAGTCAGGATATTTAATGAAAGGAGTTGGGCCCGAAAACACCTTGAAAGCCTTAAAACAGCATATGCAAACGCCCCATTTTTCGAGGACCATATTAAATTTCTTGAAAAAATATTTTCCGGAAGGTTCGAAAGGCTTATTGATCTTAACCTGACAATTATCGTGTATTTTATGGAATGCATGAGGATTCAGTCTAAGACAGTATTGCTCTCTGAACTTGGAATCGAAGAAAAAGAGCCGCGCCTTTCTATAGAGATATGCAGAAAACTGGGAGCATCTCATTTTCTTGCACAAAGCGGAGCAAAAAAATCTCTCAATAGCGAATCGTTTCAAGATGAGGGCATTGAACCTGTGTTTTTCAATTATCGGCCTGTTGTCTATCCTCAGCTATGGGGAAGTTTCGTATATAACCTTTCCGCCTTCGACCTGCTCTTTAACTGCGGACCGAAATCATACGATCTCATCAGAAAAGGGATATAAAGTTCAGGGCAATTCAAGCTCCTGCTAAAGCATATTGGTTAACCCGGCCATAGAATATTCAACTTTAGCTTAAAACCGAAACGCAGTCATTTTTTGCTGTAGTCATTTTTTGCTTGACAAATGTAATTTTGTGATAAAGATTGTAGACAATAGACAAAAGACAATTGCAAATGTATTAATCAGGCAAAGCTGAATCATGATAAAAATACAGTCCATAGTTGACAGCGTAAGAAGGTATCTGGTTGGCTGCATTCTTCAGGGAGAACTCTATCCCGGCCAGCAGATAAAGGAACATGAAATAGCATCCTACCTCGGAATCAGCCGCCCCCCAATCAGGGAAGCATTGAAACTCTTGGAGGCAGAGGGATTGATCGTAAGAAAGCCCAATAGAGGGGCTTTTGTCGCTACAATCACCGAGAGCGATGCATGGGAAATCTATTCTCTGAAGAGCAATCTCTATGAGATGGCCACGAGGCTGGCATTTGAAAAAATATCAAAAAAGAATCTGGATGAATGGGATGATATATTAAGTGAAATGGAAAAATGTGTCTTATCTAAACCCCCTGATATTATCAGATATGAGTCTCTTAATAAAAAATTTCATGACATTATGTTTAAGATTTCCGGACATCAGCGACTCCGAAAAATTGCTCAAATACTTCATAATCAGGTTAGTCGGTTCAGCTGTATGTCACTTATGAATGAGTCACATATCAGGGAATCCCTTATGTATCATCAGGAAATAGTCATTGCCATAAAAAAGGGAAATATGGATCGGGCCATACAGATGACCCGGGAACATATATCCAAAGGCCTTCAAATTGTGCAGGAAATCATCATCAAAGAAATGAATCAGGCTATTCCTGCTGGAACGGAGACTCACTATACACCCCAGGCAAAAAATATGAATTTCATTGCGGATACAGCTGGATTTAATTAAAGTGCTAACAGTCTGTTTATTTTGTTGATTATTCGTAAATCTCAGCATAAATCGAATTCAGGCTCTCTATAGAAAGCCTTTTCGAGTCATCACTACTGTTTTTGTGGAAATTGTTATTTGTAGTTAAGTAAAGGATCTGTTTAGCAAATGTTATACAATATTAACATCACATTATAATGGAGGTTTGGACATGAAAAAAGTCTTTCTATTTTGTTTGGTAGTTTCATTGCTGGCTTTCTTTCTCGTGCCTACGGGTGCTTTAGCTGCAGCAAAGTCCAAGATGCACCTGAAATTCAGCACCTGGCATCCACCTGCCAGTAGAGAAGTGAAAACCGTATGGCAACCAATGCTCGAGGAATTGAAGAAGAAGAGTGATGGACGTATTACCTATACTCTCTATGCAGGCGCAGCCCTGGGGAAAGGCCCGGAACATTATGATATTGTGTCAAAGGGACTTTCGGATATGGGATATTTCACCGCCACCTGGACACCAGGCCGATTTCCTTTAAGCGATGTACTATCCCTTGCAACCTGGGTCGATGGGAAAGATCTGGCTGTGGATATTGGCAACAAAATGTACGAAGAAGCACTTTCGAATGAGTTCCCTGGTGTCAAGATGATCGAGCTTAACGGCTGCATCCAGGCATTCCTCTGGACCCGGAAGCCGGTGAAAACCCTGGAGGACTGTAAAGGTCTGAAAATCAGGGCGCCAGGCGGTCATCAAACCAATTACATCAAGTCCCTGGGCGCAGAACCCGTATTTATGCCACTGGGAGACGTCTATCTCGCTCTGGAGACAGGAACTATTGACGGATTAGTCACTTGCCCGCCCCTGATATTGGCCTTCAAACTCTATGAGGTCGCAAAATACGGTGTAATCGCCACCTTCGGTTGTGTTACCGAAGGCGTAATCATGAACCAGAAGAGCTGGGACAATACCCCGGATGATTTAAAACCGATCATTATGGAAGTATGCAGCAATCCTTTCAGGACGACAGGCGGCTTGAACCGGGATGTCTACAAGGTCATGATAAAAGAAATTGAAGATAAAGGAGTCACGCTTTACGATTTGCCTGCCGAGCAACAGAAGAAATGGTTCAAGGGTTTCCAGGATGTAACCGAAAAATGGGTAACTGACCTGGAGGCCAAAGGCCTGCCTGCCAAAGAGACCGTCATGAAATATAATAAGGTGACGGAAAGCATAGGCGCGAAATCCGTGGCAATACCTGATGAATGGAAGTAGCGGGGTATTGAAATATCCTTGAATGGCGGAGTCAAAAACGATGCTTAGAAAAGTCATACAACGTTCCACACTGTACTTGAGTTATGTGGGTATGTTTTTCCTGATCCCCATGATGCTGATTACCAGCGGGGAAGTGGTAGGCCGGGCTGTCTGGTCCCGGCCTATCCCGGGTTCCATGGAGCTTTCAAGCTATATGCTGGTAATATTTATCCTGCTGGGTGTAGCCTACACCCACCAGGTGAAGGGACATGTCCGTGTTTCCATGCTGGTTTCCAGGCTTCCCGAGAAAATTACTTCGACGCTCGATGTATTAACCATCCTGCTGAGCCTTTTCATCATCGGGATTATGGCCTGGCAGGGATGGGTGGTCGGCATAGAAGAACGGACGGTCTCGGATATGCTCCGAGTTCCCCAGTTTCCTTTCAGACTGCTTGTGAGTGTAGCGGGTGTTTTTCTCTGTCTGGAACTGTTGATTGATCTGGTGGACACCCTGAAAAAATTCAAGAGGAGATGACAGTGGATCCTGTAATTGTAGGCGTCATAGGTACAGTTCTGGTCTTTTTGCTGCTTTTTATTGGAATGCCTATCGCCTTTGCTTTGATGCTTGTAGGTTTTGTGGGCGTAACCTATTTGTCCAGTGCCGGTGCGGCCCTTCCGATGGTTGCAAGAACGGTCTATGAGGTTTCAGCCTATTTTCCCTATACTGTAATACCACTCTTTATTGTGATGGGGGGATTTGCAGGGAGTTCAGGAATGACCAAGGAGATGTATTCCACTTTTGACAAATGGCTCCGGAGACTCCCTGGCGGACTGGGTATTGCAACTATCGGCGCCTGCGCGGGATTTGCCGCCGTTTCGGGGTCATCGGTCGCCACGGCGGCCACCATGGGTACTGTAGCCCTGCCCGAAATGAAACGATATAATTATCATCCCAGGCTCGCAACAGGGAGTATTGCCGCCGGCGGGACGCTGGGCTTTCTTATTCCTCCCAGCATTGGGTTTATCGTTTACGGCATGCTTACGGAGCAATCCATCGGAAAACTGCTTATTGCAGGAATACTCCCCGGAGTGACCCTGGCCGTTGCCTATATCCTTATTGTGGTTTTTATGGTCAAACTGAATCCGAGTCTCGCTCCTGCAAGTCCCGAGAGTGTGACGTGGAAAGAAAAATTCTCGTCACTTCTGGGGATCTGGGAACCCCTGGTCGTCTTTTTACTGGTCATGGGGGGCATCTATGGAGGTTTCTTTACCCCAACTGAGGCAGGAGCCATCGGAGCAACGATTCTGTTCATCTTTGCCATCATAAAGAAGAAACTGAACACAGAAAACCTGATAGAGGCCCTCCAGGAGGCGGTACGTATTTCCGTTATGGTGCTGTTTCTTGTAGCCGGCGCAAACGTCTTTAGTTATTTTCTCGCACTTTCAACGATTCCCATGAGGGTTGCCGAATGGGCAGCCGCTCTCGCGGTTTCCCCATATCTGATTCACACGATCATTGTCATTATCTACCTGTTCCTGGGCTGTTTTTTGGACGCGATTTCCATGATGGTGCTGACTATGCCTGTGATTTACCCTGTGATTATCGCTCTCGGTTTCGATCCCATATGGTTCGGGGTCATCGCCGTATTGATGATGGAGGCAGGGCTGATTACCCCCCCCATGGGACTCAACATATTCACTGTTGCCGGGGTTGCTAAGGACACACCTGTTGAAACCATTTTTCGCGGAGTTATGCCTTTTCTCCTCGCAATATTCGCCATAGTCGCCTTGATTACCATTTTTCCTAAAATTGCTCTACTGCTGCCGGGCATGATGACGAGATAGGGCGA
>ERZ795048.649-NODE-649-length-35684-cov-27.974347_pt1 | contig 35684 bp, 31 predicted proteins | sample MGYA00375132_ERZ795048 | MGnify/ENA primary metagenome ERZ795048 (study PRJEB30177, sample SAMN05720225) | activated sludge metagenome | isolation source: Anaerobic digester | place: Hong Kong | collected 2014-12-17 ... | reverse complement strand
GTTAGCTGTTCCCAACGCCTTATCCGATCGGAAGGGTGACGTTCAAGGCCTGCCGTGGCGGGGTGATCCATGGTTTGTTAAAACTTGATATCAGACCGGAAAGGAGACGATTAGTTATGAAATCGACTTTACGCATGAGGGCAGGATTGTTCGCTTTACTAATCTCGCTGTGGTTGCTGGCGGCTGTACTCCCCGGCTGCGAATACAACATCACGATTGAGAATGGCCATTGGGTAGAAGTTAAGGATTCCAACGGCACGATACACAAGGAGTGCAAATCGGGTGGTCACGAGTGCATCATTGGCTGCGCCTCCGCTTCTTCTGGTAAATAGGACTATTTGGATCTAATGTCTTGCGGGTGAGTCGACCTCGCGGCAGACTCCCTTGCAAATCCAATCAACGTTGGGAGTTCGGACTCTTGACCCTAGAGAGGAAATAGTCATGTTCGCGAAGAAATTGGCGCCTGCGATCCTGTTCGTAGTTTTGGCTTCGTCTACTGCAGCTGATAGTCTGTTGGTTCACCAACGCCGTTTTATGCCGTGTGAGGATCTGATATATTGCCCTCCACAGGCTGCCGTCAGGCTCGGTGGAGACAGCGTAGTTGTCGCCTCCAATATGGGGATATTTCTTCAACCGAACGCCGATGCTGCCTGGGAAGAGGTCATTTACTGCTATGGCTGGAATGAACCGCCTCCCGAACGCGAGTGTCTTGCCAAGAAGCCGTTGACAAGCTTGTTAATGCCGGATGGCATTTGGGTCCTGCCGAACGACAGGGAAACTCTTGTCTATGATTGTGGCTGCCCGGCGCTGTATGTGTTTCAGATTGACACTCCCGAGGGGAGTTCTGTCAGTCTCTGGTCATCGATGACGGAAGACGTTCAAGATGTCAATGTCCAGGGTCAAACGGTGATTGGCAGCGTCCCTCGGTATACAGGTAAGTATGGGCTCCTGATCTGGGATGCCGGTGCACAAGAGCCGAGGAAGGCGTTCCGCTATCCAGAAGGTCTCGCTCGCCGGCTCGATTCGGTAGGTGTGGGCTCGGGTGATAAATTCTGTTTTCCGGCCTTCGATCCAGAAGGCCGCTGTCTCTGGATTGCGATATACGGCTACGGTTACATGTATATCGCCGACATGGACGGACACATTCGAGATAGCGTTGCCGTCCGGGCTTCGGACTATAAGATCGCCCCGGAGATCAAGTCCCGCATCAAGTCCGACGCAGTTGCACGCGAGTGGTTGAGTCAATGGACACAGATAAGGAGACTCCGATACGTCGCACCCGGGTACTTCCTTCTTCAGTATGATGTCGGACCCGTAATGATCGGGGCAACACGCATTCGCAGTTGTGGGACGGCGGTCTGGAGGACTTCCGGTGAAGAGGTTTCACTGTCGGTGCCGGAGCACTGGCAGCTTGCCGGTGTTGAGGCGGACGGCGAGATGATCTTCGTCCGATACCAGTCGGAGGAGGACAGGCACGGAGTGGAGTTGTTCATGACGAGGCTCAAACGGTGAGGATACTCCATAAATCGTACGTCACTGTGTCTCTGACCGTCGCGATCATGGTCGCGGTGGTCCTCGGTCTTCGCTACTGCCGAACCTCGGAGCAGGAGACGGCGCTGCTGTCGTTGATCAATCAATTGCCGGACGCGGATAAGGCACACCACTTTCTGATCTACGTAGACACCAACTCCTGCCTGGCCTGTACCGAGGACATGGCATCGTGGGTCGAACTTGAAGAGAGATTGCCCGACTGCAACTGCTCATTCTCACTCTGGGCGCCTGCGTGTGACTCGTTCGATGTCGCATACACCATGAAACTCGAAGGTCTCCACAGTCCCGTCAGAGTAATAGGTGAGGATCTGGTGCGGGAGATTCAGCGAAGAGGATTGCGGACACCGATCAGACTTCTGTTAGACAGTGTAGGGGGTCCAATAAGTATCAAGAGCGCCATGGTGAACAAGCCGGAATCGACTAGATACGCTCGGAACATTCTGAAAGCGTTATGCAACAGACCTTGATAAGAGCCATGATGGCTACCTTGATAACCCTATCATCAGTCTGTGGGCTGATCGGCTGTGCCGGTATGCACGGCGGGAGCACCACGGTATTCCGTTGGAGTGGCTTTGAAACTTTTGCACAGGAACTGGCTGACGAGCACCCGGCCACATTTTCAGCGCCATTCAGTCTGGTCGTAATGCTGGATCGTCAACCGTGCGGGAGGCGAGTCGCCGAGAGCCGCCTCTGGGCGTCCTGGCAAAGGCACATGGTTGAAGCCGGCGGCGGGCTCTTGTTCGCAACTAGCCGGGTGGATTCAGCCGGTCTGGCTTACGCTGCACGACTGGACGGCGTTGAGGCACCTGTTCTGGTGCTTGAGTCATACCTGAATAGTAACCGTCCCGGATCTGGATGGCAAGCATATGCCCCGTGGCACTTCCTGTGCGATTCCACGGGCAAGGTACTGGGAGTCTGGGGTACTGTTTTTGACGACTCTCAGTCTTCCGCGATGATGAACGCCGCGGACTCGTTGATGGAAGAGGCGCGCGGGCATGGGCACCAATAGCACATGTTGAGTGACACATACTAATTCAGGTGTCCTCGGATCGGCGTCATCACAATCTCAGGTAATCCTGACGGACGATACATGACATCTATAGATCGGTGGGGGCATGGTGAATAATCGAGTCGATTTTCTCTCGTTTTTTCCCTTGACAGATTTGAGGCCTGATCGCTTTATTGAAGTAGCGTTTGGGGCTTAGGGCCTCTACAATGGGAGCGGACTTCTTGTGGCGACATATTAAAGAATGAGGGAACTATGAAGAAAATCATAGCATTGGCAACGGTGGCTGCCCTGCTAGCGGTCATGTTTGCCTCACCGGTCACCGCCACCGACTACGACCCCCACAAACCGCCCTGGGCCTATCTAATGCAGCCAGAGAACGATGATAGCGGGGATGACGTCGGATGGAATGAGGTGGATGGGATCGGTCCAGATGACACGCAAGGCACCGCGTTCTTCATCCCATTTCCCTGGACGACCAATGGCATTTGTATTATTGGATTCATAATCGAAATACCGAACTTTGCGGGCGATGATGGTGATAGTAGTCAGAGAAGTGCTCAATCGGTCACAGAATCTAATCAATAAGAGGCGATTTCAGCGGGCCATTACCGAACTGGAATCCGTCAGCCGTGACGGATTGACAGGAGAAGAATACGGTTGGCGTTGTATTCTGCTGAGTGAGGCGAAGCTGCGTTTGGGATTCTGTGACGTTCCAGAGATCGACGATGCCATTGAGGCATTTAGATATTCCGACACGGAGAAGTTCGCTCAAGCGAAGTATCTCAAAGGTTGGGCAATGACGCTCAAGGGACAATGGGTCGCAGCAAAGGAGTCGATTCAAGAAGCCTACTCGAGTTTTCTGCGACTTGGTCAACTCCGATCGCAGGCGCGGGCGTTGAACAGACTATCGTATCTAGCATTGCAGACGGGTAACCCTGAACAATCCATGATGCATCTCGAGCGCTGCTGCGAACTGTTTGTCGAACTTGGAGATGATTGTCAATTGGCCTCCATGCTTGCAAACCTGGCAGTAGTCGAGTTTCGTGGTGGAAAGATCGGCAGATCACTCCAAACGTTTCGTGCGATAGACCTCTCTCAATTCGGTGATAGCCAGAAGCATATCCTAAACTATTACCAGATGTCAGCCCGGGCGCACGCTCAGTTGGGGGATATCAAGAAGGCGCGGGAGTTGCTCGATAAATGTAAGCCGTATCTGGGACAGTTCCTCCGCGAGACCGGCATCTATTACGAAAACGTCGGGTTCGTCGAGACCCTCGCGGGCAATTACGACGCGGCCGAAGAGGCCCTCCGCGCCGGGCTCCAGATCGCCCTCGATACGGCGCCGGAGTCCTCGCTCATGGTCCAGATCAAACGGCTGTTCGGCGATCTCTACGTAGCCCGAGGTGAATGGGACAAAGCCGAGCAGTACACAGCCGAGGCGCTGGCGTTAGCCGAGAAGATTCAGGAACGGGCGGAGATCGCAGCCTGAATGACGATGAAGGGATTGCATGTGATGTTCGATAGAAGACGTTATGCCGGGGTTTCGGCCTCGGTTTTGGGAGATAATTGTCGTGACTGAACTCAAGACGACGAGGGAACTATGAAGAAAATCATAGCTTCGGCAATGGTGGCTGCCCTGCTAGCGGTCATGTTTGCCTCACCGGTCACCGCCACCGACTACGACCCCCACAAACCGCCCTGGGCCTATCTGATGCAGCCGGAGAACGATGATAGCGGGGATGATCTGGGTATCGATGACCCGGAATTATCACCACCAAGAAATACGATACCAGTATTCGTAGTGCCGTGCATAGGCTGGCCGTCCGTAAACGCAGTGGTCTACTACTTAATAGTAGACTTAAATGTTGGCAATTATGGTAATGGATCCACAGGTGACAGTAACATTCAAGTTAATACGTCAGTTACTCAGCAATAGGGCCTATGTAGACGCTTTGAGGGAGCTTGAGTCGATCAATCCCGTGCTCCTGTCGAAGAACGAACGTGGTGAATACTACGTGTTGCGTGCCAGAGTGGCTGTAAGACTTGATGATGACCGGTATCTTCCAGCCGATGTTGATCAGGCTATTGAGATCTTCCGCGATGGCTCGACAGCTCTTTTCTCTGAGGCCAAATATGTCCGAGGGGTTTGGCTCACAATCCGCGGGAGATACTTCGAGGCGCGACAAGATTTGCTGGAGGCGCACGCTGGTTATCTGCGATGTGGTGATGTGGCCGGCAGCGCAACGGCGCTAAGCAGACTGTCTTTTGCTCAGATCATGGTTGGAGACACCAATTCTGCTATCAGTAATCAAAGGCAATGTGTGGATGCCTTTGCAGGTCTGAGATCCAGCAAGAACCGAATCGCATGCGCCCAGACGCTTTATGTGTATTACTTCAAGGCAGGGCGATTAACAGAATCGCTGGCTGGTTTCAACGAGTTGGACTCCGCCATCAGTGATCTCGGTGGCCGCTCCTGTCTGATATTCCATTTCAACAAGGCGCTTACGCTTGCGGCGCTCGGGCAGGCCCCACATGCCTTGACTGAAATAGCGAAATGCCAACAGTATCTCGACGACTACCCTCGAGAGAGAGCCATCTATTACGAGAATCTCGGGTTTGTCCATCTTGTAGGCAACGACCTCAAAAAGGCAGAGGCTGCTCTTGAGCGGGGATTGCAATATGCCCGAGAGCGCGATGATGCTCCTGCGCTCATGGTCCAGATCAAACGGCTGTTCGGCGATCTCTACGTAGCCAGAGGTGAATGGGACAAAGCCGAGCAGTACACGGCTGAGGCGCTGGCGTTAGCCGAGAAGATTCAGGAACGGGCGGAGATCGCAGCCGGTTGGCGTCTTCAGGCGCAGATCGACCGGATCCGGGGTCGGCGTGACTCAGCCCGCGAGCGATATCGCGAGGCGATCGAGTTGTTCGCCCAGATCGGTTCGCAATGGGAGCTGGCGCTGACGCGACAGTTGGCGGGCGGCTCGGGTCTGTTCGAGGAGGGAGAACGACTGGCGCAGTTGGCTCTGGCGCGGGACTATTTCGCCTCGGAGAAGATAACGGACCGCGTGGAGGCAATCGACCGTCTCCTAAGCTCTCTCCGGACACCGCGCTCGCGGACAACCGGTATATCCTCGTCGCTTCCGACCATCATCGCCGAATCAAAGATCATGCGGGATATCCTGAGCCTGGCGGAGGATGTGGCCCGCTCGGAGATGAACGTGCTGTTGCTCGGTCCGACCGGCACCGGCAAAGATCTGCTGGCCCGCTACATTCATTATCACAGCGGTCGTGAGGGGGAGTTTGTCTCGCTCAACGCCGCGGCGGTGCCGGATTCGATGATCGAGTCGGAGCTGTTCGGACACAAGAAGGGAGCCTTTACGGGAGCTGAGGATGATCGCAAAGGTCTGTTGGAGCAAGCTAACGGCGGGACATTCTACCTCAACGAAGTGGCCGATGCCTCCCCGGTGTTCCAGGCCAAACTGCTGGAGGTGCTGGAAACACGTAAAGCGCGACGTCTCGGTGACGACAAGACACGTCCGCTAACTTTCCGTCTCATCGCGGCCTGCAACTACGATCTTCGGGAGCGGGCGCGTCAGGGGGATTTCCGGGTTGATCTGTTCCATCGTTTGAACGAGATACCGATCGAGCTGCCGCCTTTGTCGGCGCGGCCGGAGGATATGAGGCCGCTGGTGCGTCATTTTATGGCGGAGTTCGAGGTGAACCTGGAGCCCTCGGATGAGAAAGTCGACCAACTGGCCGCGATTCTGGCTTGTTTCGATTATCCGGGAAATGTGCGTGAACTGCGCTCGGTGGTGCAGCGTCTGGCGGTGCAGGCTCGTGGGGATATCAACCGTTTGATCGAGCAGGCGCAGTCATGGAACGGCCTTACGGATGATGAGTTTCTGCGGCGTTTGCTCTCGCGCAGCGGCGGACGGCGGACCGAAGTAGCTCGGGTGCTGGGGGTGAGCGAGGCGACTGTGCGCAACCGCCTTCGCAAGCTCGGCGTCGAACAAATATAGACGCGCAATACGCGGCTCAACGGCATAATCCCAAATCAATCTCAATCAATGTGCGGCAAAGGGGCGGCAAGTTGTTCGAGGAGACGGATGATATTCTCCGCTTTGAACGGCTTTTGGAGAAAACCATCGGGAGTTACATCGGATTGACCAACCGCAGTATCTTGCGGTGAATAAAAAGCAGTTATTAGAATCACCGGTATATCGGGAAAACGGGTCTTGATCTGTTTGAGCAGTGAAACACCATCGACACCCGGCATCTTGACATCGGTTATGACGGCGTCGATTTCACCATCCTCCAGCTCACGCATCGCTTCCGAGGCATTGGAGACGGCCAGCGGGAGGTAGTTGTATACGCGCAGGATATCGAACAAGGTCTGCCTGAAAATATCGTCGTCGTCGACCACCATGACTCGCCGAATCGGTCCGAAGTTATCATCGTCCTTACGTCCGGATAAGACCTGTTCGATCAGCTCTTCGATTTTGGAAATGCGAAACGGTTTTGCGAGGAAGCCATCGGGGGAAGCCCGCCCGATCACTTCCGGTTCGCCATAGCCGGTGATGAACAGCACCGGCATATCAGGATAGTGGAGCCGGACTCGTTTCAGGAGACTGATACCGTCCATATCGGGCATCTTGATATCGGTGATCATCAGATCGAACCGTTGAGATGAAAGTTTTTCGAGCGCCTCTACCCCGCCGCCGGCCCCTTCGATTCGATAACCGAGACTGGATAAAGTGTCCGACATCAGATCCAGAAGCTGGGAGTCGTCATCGACAATGAGAATATGGGCGCGTTCGGTGCTCACGGACTAGCCTTTGATCAGGGCTACAATTTCGTCGGTTTTCTTTTTTAGCAGATCTCTGGAGTTGGCTTCGACATTGAGTCGCAAGAGTGGTTCGGTGTTGGAGGGGCGAAGATTGAACCAGAAATCATCGTACTGTACGGTGAGGCCGTCTTCGCGATCCTGGCGACCATCGGCAAACGCCCGGGCTACGCGCTCCGTTACTTCGGAGATGGAGTTGACCCGGTTATTGATTTCACCCGAGCGGAAATAAGGATCGAGATCGGCGATAAGCTCGTGCAACGGACGGTCCTCTTTCGAGAGCAGTTCCAGACAAACCAGCCAGGCAATCAGACCGGAATCGGCAAACCAGTTGTCACGGAAGTAGAAATGACCGGAGTGTTCGCCGCCGAAGATGGCGTTGTATTCCCTCATGAGCGGCTTGATCAGGGCGTGACCGACACGCGTGCGAATCGCCTTCCCCCCCATACGCTCGATCAGTTCCGGCACAGCGTGGGAACAAATCAGATTGTAGAGAATCGTCTCTCCGGGATTCTTGGCCAGAAGCGACTTGGCCACCATCGCCGTAACCATGTCGCCGCCGAGTTGGCGGCCGTTATGATCGACTAGGAACATACGATCGGCATCGCCGTCAAAAGCCACCCCGAAATCGGCCCTGGTCTCTTTTATTTTTGCAATCAGGTCCTGAAGATTCTCGAGTTCGATCGGCGATGCGGGATGATTCGGGAAAGTCCCGTCGAGTTCGAAAAACAGCCGATGAACCTCGATGGGGAGTTTATCAAGAACTGCCGGTAAGGTGGCCCCGGCCATGCCGTTGCCGGCATCGATAACAACGTTGAACTTCTTGAGGGTGGAGATATCGACAAACGACAGACAATGAGCTGCGTAATCCTCGGAAATATCCTTTCGGACAACCATCCCGCGCGATGGAGCTTTGGGAAACTCGGTCGCTTTTTCTATCGCCCGGCGAACCTCGTTGAGACCGTCGGATCCGGAAAGAGGCACAGCGCCGGCTTTGCAGACCTTGAAGCCGTTATACTCTTTCGGATTGTGGGAAGCGGTGATCATGATACCGGCCTCATAACCGAACTTACCTACGGCAAAATAGAGGCCGTCGGTCGAGACCAGACCGAGATCGACAACATCGACCCCGGTATCGTTGATACCACGGGTGAGGCTTTCGAACAACTCGTCCGAGGAAAGGCGCATATCGCGTCCGATAGCAACGCTGGCCGGTTTGAGGAAACGGGCCAGACAATACCCGATCTGGTACGCGGTATCGGTGTTGATTTGATCCGGTACGGTGCCTCGGATGTCATAAGCTTTGAAGATGGTTGGATCTATCTGCATGCTGAATAGCTCCCTATAAGTCGAAAATAGACGCGAGTAACAGGCGCGTCAACGTTTTTGTCTTTACAGCCGGGCGATTACACTATAAGTGCAATCGCGGCATATGACTTTTATATGTTTATACTATCGAGTCAAGGGTTGATTTCAAGTCTAAAATATGCTTTGCGGAGGTACAAATCCCGCTTGCTTTTTCCCGGTTATTGATTATAATATCGGCCTCAATCGCAGCGGCTTGCGGGTCGGCGCGAAGTTCTTTGACAGTTTTACACTGTACGGTATGGGCGGTTAGCTCAGCTGGTTAGAGCACCTGCCTTACACGCAGGGGGTCACTGGTTCGAATCCAGTACCGCCCAGTTATGAGGGCGGCTGGAGACGACGACTTAATCGGGTGGACAGACCTGATTGAGTTATAGAGGACTCCTAAGCGATTTGGCTGGATTACCGATACAGTGTTTATCAGATACCGGGGTTGTAGTTCAGTTGGTTAGAACGCCTGCCTGTCACGCAGGAGGCCGCGAGTTCGAGTCTCGTCAACCCCGCTTTGTTTGCCTGGGAATAACCGGGCTTTTTTCATGACTGGTCTTTTCATCGTTGGTCCGGATAAGCAGGAGCAAGATCAGTTGCTAATGGTCTTTCCCCTGTTCAGTAATTCTTTGCATTCTATACTCCCTCTTGCGGTTACGGCGAATTGGGTTCGTTTTACCGTTTTTTATTTGCGGATAGTAGCTTCGGCGATGAAGGCGAATCAATGGTATAGAATCGTTATTACAGTCCGGAAATCCTGATTCACTCGACATAATTGTGACACGTGGCGATGTGTTGCTCGAAGTCGTTGGAGAATGTGTGGAGAGTGATGAACTACTTGATAACACTCAATACGTGATCCATATGGTTATACCGTAATTTCCCCAGTAATCCGTTTAGGGACACATAGCGAGAAACTGACACAATGTACGGAGTGGAACACGCCACTAAGGAACCAATGCAAGCCTTGGACTATCTACACGTTGGTATCTACCTAAAAATGCGAGCCTTTTGACCATTCTAATCAAGAAATCATTCCGAAAAACGTTTGGGTAAGCGTTGCTGCTATAAAGCATAACAAACCCTTAGCTGATTGGAGGATTTTATGAAAACGAATCACGATTGTAGGATGTTCATAGTGGCTGTGATACTAGCCACTATGGTGATCGTGACAGCTCTAGTCCCAGGCTGTGAAAAGACAGTCGCCCCCGTTCCCGAGGAAGACATCGTAGCTCTTGTCGAAACGGCCGGTGAACCGGAGCAACCAGAAGTATCTGATACTGGGATTACTGTGCTGGACACGGTTGAATCTTTTGAGAAACTGATCGACAGCACCGAGTACATGGAGTGTCAAACTCTCGAAATGAGATCAAGCTTCTCTGCTGATGAATATCCTGTGTTTAATCCAAACGCAGAGGTCATATGGCCAGGAGCATTATTGCAGGGTGCTACAATTCAACAACCAACACCTGAACGCATCATAGCGAGACGTGGATCAGGCAAAATCAACATCGACAATGTTACCGGAAGTACGACTCCCAGCGTCACAGTAGATGAGGTTGGAATGGGAACTTGTCTTGAAGCAGCCAACAAGGTAATTGGATCTCAGCCGGAGGATTTCCCGGCCAGGTTAACAGTAGATTATGCCAGAGTAAGAACTCAACAGGAGCTAGCGGCAAAAATCAGTGCAAGCGCCAGTTTTCTCGGCCTGTTCAAATCTAGCGCTAAATTCGATTGGAGTGAGGAAACCGATAACACCGTAGTCTTGGTCACCCTGAAGCAATCTTTCTATACTCTGGTCTTCGAGAGACCATCGGTAATGAGTGATTTCTTTCATCCAGATGTGACAGCAGATGATCTTCGACCTTTTGTGGGTCCTGGCAATCCACCGGTATATGTGTCGTCAGTTACCTATGGTCGGGTTTTCTACCTACTGATTGAATCATCAGAAGAGAAAGATTCGGTAGAAACGGCAGTCAGCGCTTCGTTTCTTGGTTTTGGAGGAAGTGGGAAATATCGAGCAGTGGGAGAACTCGCAGATGTTCGCATTCAAGCCTTTGCCCTCGGCGGTAGCGCTCAAGCCGCTCTGGATGCTGTCTTTGGTGGATTAGAAAGCACACAGTCGTTTGTAAACAGCCTGAAAGAAGGAAGTGCAATCGGCTCTGCCATCCCCCTGTCTTATTGTATGAGAAGCGTCCTGTCCGATAGACTCGTGCGGAACGCGGATGCCATGACTTATTCAATAAAAGAGTGTGTATTTCCGCCGGCCAATCTGTCCATCGTACCAAACCAAATAGACTTCGGTTTGGTTCGCCATTCGGAGGGATTAGTATCACGTACAGTAACTCTAACTAATAATGGGAGTGTCACCGGAATAGGCAGAATAGACGCGTCACGATGTGGGAATGATATTTGTGATGGGACTGCTGAAGTCTGCATGCCGGTGGAACCTAGTGGTACCTTTCAACTGGCTCCTGGGGAATCACTCGAGCTGGTAATAAAGTTCGAGGCATATCAAGTTGGGTTATGCCCAGATTGCATCGGCTTTCTTGAGTGCCCCATCACTATCGAATGGAACGGTGCACTCTATGAGATTCCATGTACAGGAACAGGTAAACTTTTCTGATGATTTATAATAAGCACGACTTGTATTGAACAGACAGCCCTGGGGCTTCTCCCAGGGCCTTCCTATTTCCGCTTTCATCAAATCTCGATCAAGATCCAGTTAACAACACTAATGAGTGAATTCGCAATAGATATATTCAGGCGAATTTGAAATGTTATATATGTATAAAATCGATCGAGAAGCTTTACCCTTTCAAATCATATTGTGAAACACACAATTGTGAGATACAATAGACACGCACAATTAATCTCTGAGACAAACTACAAATATATGTATTATAAACTTCAAATAAATACCATAAAATGGAAGAGGATTAGGAGATAATTCAAGTGCCACAGTCTATGACAACCAAAACAAAAAAATAGCAATGGCTGAAGAACAGACTGTGTCTTTAACATAGAAAGCGATGCGCCCAAATTATCCAGCTACAATCTTGCAAAGCTAACCTGCGATCACGAACAATGTCCGTGCTTGATTTATATACACATCCCTTGTACTATACAAATGGAGTTTATTTGGAGGATATACTTATGGGGATTGGTTTTGAGTGTCCGTCGTGCGGAAAACGCACTATCGCTACCCATGGGATTCCGGGGGAGAGAACACACTGCACAGCATGTGGAGAGTGTGTTCAAATTCCAAGCGATCTCGCCGTTATTGACCATGTACCCGACCCTGATGTCGCAGAGTCCGATGAACTTGCAAACCATCGGAATCAGGAAAAGCGAGCCCCGTGGGTGATTGCCGTCTACTGGGCTAATCTTATTATCAATCCACTGTTCGGCAGCATGATTATCGTTAATTACATAGTGGCGCCAGACTATTCTCTATATGCGCAAGGTAGTTATCTGGCAATTGGTATTATTCTATGGCTGTTTACACCTTTTTTTGTGGGCCTGCTGCACAGAAGGCGTTGGTGTATTTGGGGCGTGGCGGTGTTATGGATTTCATTTCTAATCTTGCTCTTGCTTCATTTCGCATGGGGCCAAGCACTTTATTCTACAACAGCAGCTTTCATCTTTTATTTTGCCATAAGGTCGGAATGGGCTTACATGCGATAGAACTGTCTATGGCAAGAGTGTGACATCTGTCTACTTGCAAGCAAATGCGGAGAAGGCTTGGCCTTCTCCGCAAACGGTGGGTAAATGCTATTCCATACGGTTCACTTCAAGAGAACCATCTTGCGGGTGGTAGAGAAGTGGTCCGTGTTGAGCCGGTAGAAGTAGATTCCGCTGGCGAGATCAGAAGCATTCCAATCGACCGTATGCCTGCCTGCATCAAAAGCTCCATCAGCGATCGTCGCCACCTTCTGTCCGGCTATGTTGTAAACCTCGATCGACGCTTGCCCGGCCTCGGGCAGGGCAAACTCAATCCGTGTTATCGGGTTAAACGGGTTCGGGTAGTTCTGTGCCAGTGAATAATCGGTCGGCAGTGGCCGGTCCAGAATCCCTTCGCCGATTCTGCAGACCACCGTGTGGAAATCAGCATCTGTCGCTGAGGCCGAAACGATCGGTAGCGGCTGGTCGCTTCGAAGCAACACCGTTTCTCCCGCTGGCAGAACTGCTCTGCCACTCCGGTCAAAGAAGCCGATGTTGGTGATTCCATCGGATTGGCCAATGACATATTCGAATTGCTCGTCCACTGCTGAGATCTCCGCCGCATCATCGGGCACTTCTGCCCTTATATGCAAGCCCTTGAGTACGTTGTCGGTCGCGAGCACCAATTCGTATGAGCCATCTGAAGCCTGGCGTTGCGACAGTTCCACCACGGCTTCCGATGCGTTGGTTCGCAGCGTTGGGATTACGGCCTCGCAGTTTGGCAAGGGGATACCGTCGATCATGATGTAGGCAATCAGGTAGACCAGGTCTGATATGTCAACCAGCCCATCAACAGCCACATCTGCCTCATAGAAACAGGCTGGTTCATCACCACCCATGAATAGGTAGTTGATTAAGTAGACAAGGTCGGATATATCAGCCAGATCCTCGGGGTCGTTGTTAACGTTACCACGTGTGTCCAGACAACAATCGAACGGATGATCGACTGTTGGCCAGAAACCGAGTTCACATGTGTAGGAGCTTGCATCGCTCTGCCCAATGATCGGTTGGCCGAGGCTGCCGTTGACAGAATAGCGAGCACTTGATCCACCTATGGTCGAGGCTGAAGACACTACCCGGTTGTCGGCAAGACATGTGACTGCAAAAGCTGTGGATAGCAACAGCAAGAGACTCGCCAAGCTTAGCGTGACTATCTTTGACCGCATTATTCACTCTCCTATCACAGCCGAACCACCGACCGCAACAATGGTACAAGGCTTGTTAATTGTGATTATCTCATCGAAACTCGAGCCGCGGACGAGGCCTATCTTTCCCCCTTGGGGGACTTTCTCCACAGCGAGTTCAATAGAACGAAGCGGCCAGAAAAGGGTTCCTGGACCGAAGGGCAACGGCAAGATCACGCCCCTATTCTCAGCGTAGATATCAGAGAGACAGTCTACTGCATATCCGAGCTGAGGGATTCCCTGCCCAAAGTAATCGTCGTTGCCCTGAGTGCCAAGATCGCGACCTGTTAGAATCAAGAGTCTACTGAGTGACACGGGACTAATTGCTGGCTGCAGCGACCGTATGGCTGCACACACTCCGGATAGATGCGGGGCTGCCATGGACGTCCCCGACTTGTAGCTGTAACCAGAATTGGGAACAGTGGATCGTATCCGATCACCGGGTGCAGCGAAATCTACATAGTCACCATAGTTGGAGAATGTAGCTCTCGATAAATCTACGTTGAGAGCCGACACCGCCCAAACCCCGCTATACGACGCCGGAACAGGAGACCGTTCCTGAGAATCTGATTCTTGGTTGTCGTTGCCGGCCGCAGCAACAAAAATCACTCCCAGTTTACCTGCCCCTGAAATGGCGTCTTGTTCAGTCTCAGACGGCGCAGCATAGACTCCGGGCGTGCATGGACTAGTTCCACACCAACACCAACTCATGTTCACGATATCGATCCCGTTTGCCACGGCCCAGCTGATCTGTTGTGAAAACGAACTCGATCTCCCCGTAATCATGAGAGATACAAGTTCAACGTTAGCTACCCCTGCCACGCCAAGAGAGTTATTAGCAGTGGCAGCAATAGTCCCTGCGACATGGGTGGCGTGATCACTAATCTCACCGCTACCATTCTGAACGGTCGATCGCTGACGATATAGATCAGGATGATTCAGGTCAATCTGATCCTCAAAGACAGCCACCCGTATCCCCGATCTTCGCACAGGCAGACGATCCCATGCAGAAGGCGCATCAATGGCCTCCATGCCCCACAGTGGCAACAATGGATCATTCGGATCCGAAGTCCCCCATTGCACATTTGCAATTCTAATCCTATCAGGCTCGAAGTAGATCACATCGGGATCGTCCTTGAGATGTCCGAATACCTCGTCTCTGTTACGCGGTTCAAACTCGCAAACAAAAGTTTGAGGTAGAAGTGATCTGAACGATCCCTTGAGACTGTCGTCCAGATTCTTGATGACTACACTCTCGATTGGCTCAATATGTGTGATTTCACTAAGTCCTAAGTTCTTAGTCAACCTCAGAGATGCCGATTTTGCCTCAGTGAACTTCACGAGTATTCGACCAGGAACAATGTCCCAATCATCCCAATTGATCGAAGTTGACCCATGAACGGCTGCAATTGAACAAAACGATATGAATAGAAGTATTATGGGTAATAGTCTCATGACTTGCTCCTCCTCAACTACTGCAGGTTCACCAGGACCAGTACTAGTCCATTTACTTCATCCACAGTGCTCATGGCCTTGCCGACAGTCGCGTTCTGACACAGATCGGAGTCGGTGGCTTTCATGAGGTGACCGGGAATGGATGATGTGGTTAGCAGGTCACCGGGCTGTATCTTGCCATTAGCGTTTGTTGCCTTGGCGAAGACCCGTCCGGTCAGAGCCACATTCTGCCCTGCCTCCATGATTTCATCCTGAACCAAACTGATTCCGGCATTCACGCCCCCGGCACCGCTGATGATTCCGGCGATGCAACGATCGTATGGCTTGGAGCTTACTTTGACATGGCCCGGATGTTGCGCGTCAATGACCACTGCCATGCCCGGCTCAATCTCACTCTCGCTTGAGACCGGAAACGGTTCGGCCAAATCGGCGCCGCCGGTGATTTCCAAGACCGATGTCGTTACCCTGCCGTCAACCTGCAGACCTGACCCCATTACCCTCGTGCCACCGGAGAAGTCACCTTCGAAGTTGAGACAAAGTTGATCGTTGAGCCAGTGCACAAGTGCTCTCCCTCCATCACCTCTGTCTCCGCCGGCATGCATACACAAGTCAGGACCACTGAGACCAATACAGCCACCGACATCGAGTGTGTACTGCGGGTCCAGAGCATTTATGCCGACGGCTCCATTCTTCTTGATGAGCATTCTCACATAGTGTGCATCATCAACCCAGTTTCCGATTGCAAGACCATCCTCAAGTGACGAGCCCGTCCTCTTCTTGTGAGCTAGAACCCAACTGTTTATGTGTGCGTCCATTTCGAGACCATTCAGGTATAGCGCTGAATATGTCAGGCCATTGTCAGACGCACCCGAGATACTAATAGAGGCTTGTGTCGTGTCGTTATGGACATGAAGAGTCCCTCGTGGCTCCGTCGTACCGATCCCAACCTTACCATTTTCCAGGTAGACTGCGCTGTCATTGTAAGACCAGACATCTCCCGTCAGCGCCACATCGGCCGTATCGGCTTTGGCGGCACGTAACGCATAGGCCACGGAAGAAATCCGACTGCGCGGGGCCATTTCTGCATCACTCCCCACCTGGATTGAGAGCCAGCGATCAGGGGCACTAAACGCTTCCGGAGGTATTGGATTGATACTACCTAGCAGGGCGTTGAAGATGCCGTTTTCGACAGCGAGGCTGGCAACAGCTTCTGACCAGACTTCATTGCCGCCGGTCTCAGCGTCATAGATCCGAAAAATGACAGCGTAATCGCCGTCGGCCACCGGGCTGCCGTCAGTGTTGTTGAGCACTCCCTGGATGTTGACCAGTCGGGGCACGTCGGCCTGGATGGATACCGCGACGATTAACGTCGCAATGAACATGATTAGAGTTACTTGTGAGAACCGCATAGTCTCCTCCTCAACGATTCAAATTGGTTATGCCATTGCCAAGGGCAGTGACGCTATATCATTAGTTACTTTCGTAGGCGTCGATCCTAGGACCTCTTCCGCCCTCACTTCCCCCATTGCCAGCCATTGGCGGGCGAAGGACTCGAGGCGGCGGCGGCGTGCAGTCGGCACATCGCTCGCCGAGCCAATCAGGCAGGATGAACTAACGCCGATGCCGGCAAAATCCTCTTCCGGTATGCCGGCCAGCGGGGTGACGGCGTAGCGACGGTAGAAGGCTTTCTTTGAAGAATCGCAGCAGGCAAACATGTGATGGTAGCCGCGAGCAAAGAAGTAGATTGACATTGAGCTTTCGAAGATGTGCCGAGCGGCCGCCAGCGAGCGGTGATCCGGATCAATCGCCATGCGACAGGCCTCAACAACTTTCTCACCCCGGTCCCGCTTCTCCTGCAGAAGCCGTTCTATTACCTCGACATTGGGCGTGTAGGCCATCAGCGGGAGCGGCTGGGGCGTCGTCTCCTTCAGTCGCCGCCCCAGTTCCGGCACCCGTCTCCCCAGGTCGAGCACATGACCCACCGGTCCCGGGTCCACCTCTTCCACTACCCTCAGATATCCTACAGGCTCCACATCCTCCCCGCAATAGAGCCCGAAATGCCGAGCGTGAAGATCGTAGCAGTCAAGATCGAAGCCGTGCGGGTTGGCCGGGATGAACCGGGCCAACCGGCTGTTCTGATAGACCCGATAGCGCAGGCGCATCACCGCCTCGAGTTGATCCGGCGTGACCGCCTCGCGGAATCGGTAATCTGACTGATTTGACGGTGTCATGACTTACCTCTCCCTTGTCTACATGGTGCTCTGGTAGCCGGAGACCGGCTGAACCTGCGGCCCAGTGGGAAGAGCCAGGCGCACGTTACCGAGGCGGGCGTTCAGCTTCGATTCAGCGCGGGCCAGCAGGCCGTTGCGGCGCAAGCGCTGGTTGCGAGCCTCGCGTCGGACATCCTTTTCCCAGATTTCAAGCATGGCATCGAGCATCTGCTTCTCGCTCGGCTCGAACTGCTTGGCGTCAGTGGTAAAAAACATCTTAAGCTCCTTTGCATTGGTTTCTGTGATCTTCACATAGGCAACGGTCGGTGAAGACACAATTCGGACAGAAACATCAACGTTAGGCAGAAAAACCCGGCCGACCGAGGTCGAACCGGGTTCATGCAAAAGGAGATCTTCGGCAAGTTCAGGCGCAGGCATTGGCCGGTTGAGAGGCATCGATCCTGGCGCGGAAGAACTCATAGACTTCGCGGGCGTTCTCTTCGGTGAGTTGATTAATCCCCATGTTGACCAGCTCCTGGCGGGCTCGCATGACAATGAGAGCTCGTTTCTGGTCGAGACCGTGAAACACCTGCTCCAGATACTGCAATAGCGGCGTGGCCACGCTTTGCATCAGACGACCGTACTCGATTTTGGCGTCTTCCGAGTTCATGGAGTAGTGACTCCAATCGAACCACAAACCGCTTAGTCCAAAGCGTTTACGGTTTTGGGTGGACGACGCGGGAGCAAGTGGCGCCAGTATGAACAAGAACGGATAGTAGGAATGTACAGCGTTCAAGGATTCGGGATATGCGTTAAGCATTCCAATAGTCCGTGTGATGCTGGCCGGTGTCTCACCGGGGAATCCCACTATGAGCGTCGTCAGCGTATTGACATGGGCATGGTCAAGAGCGTTGATGGCCGCGGTTATGTCAGCGGTGGTCGTTCTCTTGTCCATATTCTTCAGCACAGTCTCATCGCCCGATTCGATCCCCAGCAGGGCCATACTGCAACCGGCCCTGGCGGCAAGAGCTGCGATTTCCTCATCAACGGCATCCACCCGAAAGAACGCACGCCAACGGAATTCGAGTCCCTCTCGAATTATCCCCTCGCACAAGTCCCTGGTGCGCTTCTTATTCACGAAGAGGTTGTCATCGGTGAAAAAGACGGGACGACCGGGGAAAAGCGTCTGAATCTGCCTCAACTCGGCCAGGATATCCTCAACAGGTCGCAGGCTGGTTTTGGCTATCAGGCCGGGAAAGTCACAGAAGGCGCACTTGAAGGGACAACCGACCCCGGCCCGCACTGGAATCTCGGCGCCGATCAGGTATTTCGGGACATTGCTCCAGTTCACTGTGTGAGCGGTGAAGGAGAACTTCTCGGGCCGACGCTCTGTGAAGACGAGCGAGTCCCCCTGCCAGAAGGCCAGGTTGGGAATGGCGCGCCAGTCGGTGTCGTTCTTGACAGCTTTCATCAACTGCTGCAACGTCTCAAGACCGTTCTCATCGATCACAAACAGATCAATGCCGGCGTCGGCTTTGGCATCGTAGAAGAAGCTGTCGGCGGCCAGCTTATCCTGATCGAGCCCATCAAAATACCCTTGCTGCGACAGGTTATACTGGCGAGCACTCTTCAGCACTTTCATACCACCCGCGACAACAAGCGTATCGGGAGAGATTTCTTTGGCTCGGCGGGCGATTTCGACCGACTGGGCCGGATCACATATAAAGGTCGTAGACAGCGCCAGCACTTTGGGCTTAAGCGCCATAAGCTGTTCAAAACGATCCCGTTCAAAGGCGAAGTAGCTGATAGCATCGGTGCGATAGCCCTTACGGCTCAAGAAATCGTACAGGTAGACCGTGTTGAGCTGGCGCGGAAGCTGCCGCAAATGCGAATCTCCCAAATATGCCGTTCTGGCCTTCTCCAGGTCACCTTCGCAGTCCATGAAGTGCTTGAGGAAGCCCACGGTGACGACCTGGTTTTGGTGAGTGAGCCGGAACTTGTCGCGTTCCTTGTTGGCGCCGTCGACATTGTCTGTCAACCCGTAGCCACCGACTACCAGAACATCGAGTTCGCTATTCATCTTTCTCATCTCCTTTTGCACGGGGTCTTTTGCATGTTCAATAGGACAACGCGCCAAAGGGTCCTAATTCGGAATGGGGCCGAGAAAAGGGACGAATTTCTAGTAGGAGTTCGCAAGCGGGTCGTAGAGGCATGCAATCAGGATCAACGCGGCCACGATAATTGCTGCCAGGACAAGGCGTTTCATGGCTAACGCTCCTCTCTGAGTTTGGGAGTTTTCGGGCAGTACCTGCCGGGAGCCAAAATCCCTTGTGGATCAAGGGCCTGTTTGATCCGCGAAACGAGTCGCCAGGAACTGTGGGCGGAATTGACCACCATATTCATGTGATCAATGCCAAACCGGTATGGCAGAACGCCAATCCTACGACCGGCCTCGAATAGGGCAAGGTAGCAGGCCTTGGACCGACGAGTGAATTCGGGATCCTGGCGATCGAACAGGATTGGGACCGTAGAATCAAAGCAGAGATCGGACAGCGAGGTCAAGGTGATGAGCGGCTCGATGTGATGATCGGCACATACCCGCTTGACCATATCGACGTATTCGCGCACCAGGGCCGGTTTCATCGGTACCAGCGGCGAATACCAGATCAGGCCGCAGCCGTCACGGGCCGGATTCATCTCGGCGCCATCGCGGCGTGGTTGGCCGGATTTGAGGTAGCACAGCGGGAGGGCCGCCTCGGTCGGGCGGCCCTCAGCTTCCACCAGCTTGCACCCCCTTGGCGCGAGCAGGTCAGCAATGTTGGTGCGCATCATTGCTTCATCGTCAACAATCAGAACCCTCTTGTTTTCGTGTCTCATGACAATCCTAAACCCTTTCTGGCGAAAGGCAGTGTTATGGTGCACACGGCACCACCTCCATCCCTGTCGGAGAACTCGATACTACCGTTATGAGCTGAAAGGATTTCGTAGGTAATGGAAAGCCCCAGGCCGAATCCTTTCTCTTTTGACGTAACAAACGGATCGAACATCCTGGTCCTGATGGACTCGGGGATTCCAACGCCGTTGTCTCGGACCTCGACTACCAATTTTCCCTCCGGGTAGTCGGCAATCGCCTCGACCGAGATCTCGCCGCGATCCTTGATAGCTTCCACAGCGTTGGTCAGAACGTTCAAAAAGACCTGCTCGAGCGAGTTCGGTTCCGCCCACACCGGTGGCAAGACATGTTGTATGTTCAGGATGATATTTACGTTTTCGGCTCTCGGACTGGATTTGACGAGAGAGATAGTACGTTCGATCAGGGGCGCGAGATTCGTCTCCTGTCGCAACTCAGAAATCGGTCGCGAGAAGATCAGCAGTCGATTGGCGAGACCGGCCAGACGGTTGATCTCGTGGACGACGCCCTGGAGACTCTCTTCGGTAATCACCTCTTTAGGATTGACCTCACCGTCCCCCTCCCGGAGTTTCGCCAATTCCTGTTGCCAGATCTGGATTCTCGTTTTGACGATAGCCAGCGGGGTTTTCACTTCGTGCACGACACCGGCCACGAGAGTGCCCAGAGCAGCCATTTTATCCTGTTGGTGAAGGGACTTCTCCAGCTTCTCTCTGCGCGAGTGGGCTTCGTCCAGAGCGTGAACCATGCTGTTGACCGAACGTGCGATCGATCCAATAGTCCCCCCCTGGTCTCTTGCGGTCAGAACCCGGCCTGTCTGTATCTCCTCCAGATCGGCCAGAAGCCGATTTAGTCTTCTCCTTTGCGAGACCGATATCAGGATTGAGACCACGAGGCCGAGGAAGGTGACGGCGCCGCCGATATTTATTATTTGCCGCAGTTTGATCGCGGGCATTTCGCGTTCAATATGAACTCTGGTCCAGGCAGCTCCCACAACCTTTCCCCCGGACACCAGGGGGACAGTTGTTAACGGGAAAACGGCCGGGTCGAATTTGTGAAGGTCGGTAATGGTCCGGCTGCTGTCGACCGATTCCTGCGCCTGGTGTTTGATGATGTTGTAAGATCTCGGAGGAGGGCCGTAAACCGGCTGCGGAGGGGGCGATGACGGATAAGCATAGCCCAAGAACTCTTCGATGCACGGATAGAAGAATCCGCCTTCAAGCCCCGACACATCGCTGAAGATGGAGGATGACAGGACTTGCAAACGCTTGTCCAGGGCCAGGATCTCCGCTCTCGAATAGCCGTCCTTGTCGAAGAACCCGGCAGCGGCAAGGCTGTCCATGATGGGCTGGGCTGACTCTCCGAGTCGCCCGGCCGTAATCACGGTCAGGGCCTTGTTCGATCTTATGACTTCTTCGGTCCAGTTGTGCCACGAGATATAGGCAACAGTGGATAGAATCGCGACCACAATCGCGAACAGGGCGGCAAACAGGAAGGCTTTTAGATGTGCTCTGATCAGTTCCACAGTTTCACACTTTGTCTCGGGAATAGCATCTATTTCAAGGTCCGTTTTTCCCGATACGTTTCAGGCAATTCTCAGGAGCCTCGACAGTCGTAATGGCCGAGTGCTCATTCCTACCTATCCGGTGCTGTGAAACAAATTCCGTGCCAAGCCCCACATCGCCTGAACCTGGCTGAAAAAGCATGTTGGATCGGCCGATTTTGGGCTGGCAAAGCCCGTCATTGTGGGCTAATATAGCACGTTTGTAGTCCTATTCAAAGGCATTTTCGGTTGTAAGCCGTGGATTGGATGGAGTGAACGCTCTGGCACATAAGTTGCAGTATCAATCTCGGTTGCCCGAAGTTGACCGGGCGGCCCGACAAAACGCGAATTGGAGTATATGATAAACAATGGAATCTGTTTCTGCCTCGAGCAACAATGTACGGAAGTGGAGGTCATGGTTTGAGGATGACGTGTAGGATTGGTTGGCGAGCGGGACTGATTTTGGTAATAGCAGCGCTGCCGTTACTCTTGTCCTGCGATAATCCGTTCTTCGACGATGGCGACGAGGACGGCGCAATCACAGACAAAGGTGGTTACTTCTACACCGTGGACAATACCACCCTGCGCCTGGTGGCGCTGGATGCATCGCTCCACGAGATAGGCTCCTGGAGTACGGTTCCGCTGCTGGACTCGACTCGGATCCAGGGGATTACGTACGACGGCAGCAAGCTATGGATCTCATCGGCCGGCAGCAACGATATCATCGCTCGAATCGATATCACGGGTGATTCGATAGAGGTCCTGCAGTCCTTTGCGGCCCCGCCTTCCGGTCAGGGAACAGTCCGGGGCATCGCCTGGGACGGGTCCAATATCTGGGCGCTTAACAGCGGTTCGACTACCTATGAGTTTCCACCGACGTTGTACAAACTGAGTTCCGCCGGTGAAGTCACAGCCGAATACCAGTTACCCACGCCGTCGCCTCGACCGCTGGAATTCGTTGGTTCCAACGGCGATGTTTACGGTCGAGGAATATCGGAAGGCTTTTACTATGGCGACATCGACTGGGATCGGGTGGAGTATTTCAACCCCGTCCAACAGGTATTCGATACGGCCTTCACCTCCCCGGCTCCGCCTATGGGCTCCGATTACATCTGGCCGGCCGGCTTGTGCCATGACGGCAATGATTTCTGGTTGCTCAATTCCAGCACCACTGCCGGTCCCAACCTCTTCAGGATCGATCGCAAAGGAAACGTGCTGGACCGCTACGATTTCATGTACACTTCCGTCGGACCGATTGTCTGGACCACACAGAATCTGACCACAACGCCACCTCCGTCCGTGTCCGGGGTCTCCCCCGATGTCGGATTCCCGGGCGGAACGTTCACGGTCGTGGTATCGGGAACGGATTTCGTCGAAGGTACGGGGCTGGGGGTCTCCTTCAGTGCGGGAATAACCGTTACCGAGGTAACGTTCATCAGTTCATCTTCTATCAGCGCTAACATACAGATTGACAACGACGCTGCGTACGGCGACCGTGATGTTATCGTCACCAACCCGGACGGACAGACCGACGTCGCCGCGGGAGCCTTCTCGGTCATAGATATCCCGGCCGCGACGGGCTACCTCTGGTTGTGCAATCCCGAGAACGATTCTCTCTACAAGGTCAGGGTATCGGATACGGCGGTCGTACAGACCTGGGATCTTCTGCCGGTTGCTCCGGGGGGATCGGTGCAGGGCATCACTTTTTCCGGTACTGAAATGTGGCTGGCGGCCGCCGGGACCGACGACAAGCTGGTCCAGGTCGATTATTCCGGAGAAAATCTCACGGTTATCTCCTCGGTCACGGCTCCTCCGGATGCCTCCGGAACCATCCGAGAAATCGCTTTCAACGGCTCCCAGATGTGGGCCGCCAACAGTGGTTCCGGCTATGTTTATCAGGTAGATCCCGATGACGGGACGGTACTTCAATACTATGCCACCCCGGGCCCGGAAATACGCGGCCTGGTGTTCGTGGACGGCAGCATGTACTGCACCGACCGGACGACGGACTCGGTCTACGTGTTCAATTTCGGGACGCTGGCCTGGACCGGCCTGTTCGCCACTCCTACCCCTCCCGGAGGAACGATCGACAACCGATACTCCACCGGAATGACGTATGATGGGGAGACTTTCTGGATCGTGAACAGCACCTATGAGTACGACTGGGTATTCCAGGTCTCGACCACAGGGACGCTTCTGAGAACATACTCGACACCGTTACAGGGAACCACTCCGACCTGGTCAGGCGTGGCTTTCACAGAGGATTGAGGTGGAGTTATGAAGAACATGACACGCAATATCAGCGGGATAATCCTGGCAGTCCTCGCGATCGGTTGTCTGCCTCACTCGCCGTCTGCCCAGATAAACGTCGAGGGAGATTTTCGTGTGCGCTACTATAGCGACCATTTCAGCGAGACTCTCGACAATCGCGGTACCGAGAACTACATGCGTTACCTGGCCCGAATCAGAGGTCGCGGGCAGATCAACTCCAAGGCTCAATTCTACGTCGAGTTGATCAATTGGACTGAGAACAATCCGACGTCGCCGGTACGCAATATCGCCGGGACCGGCAAGATGGAGTACGGGATCAGTCAGGTGTTTGCCGAGATCAGGGAACCCAATTTCCTCGTGTTCGACCTGGCCCGTCTGCGCGTGGGCCGTCAGCAGTTCCCGATCGGCGATGGTCTGACGCAGGGTTCATCGTACTATTTCTACGATATGTTCGACGGCGTGCGGGTTGACCTCTCTTACAAGCTCAGCACGTTGTCGCTGTTCGGGGCCATCACCGGCCAGAACGTGAGTTCCAACGGTCTATATCCCGATCCCGGGTCCGACCAGTTGTTCATCGCTCGCTACTCCCGTCCGTTCCTGGGTCAGAATTTCATGGGCTACTACATTTACAACAAGCTTCGCGGCAATGTCAACGACAGCTACATTATAGGTTTCGGGGTAAGCGGTGAACAGTTACAGACGCGGTTGCAGTATGCTCTCGAAATCGCCCAGCAGGATTTTCATACGCTCGATGCCTTACCCGAGAAGGGGGGCATCGGTTACATGGCCCGGATAAGCTACCGATTCCCTATGGGACCTTTCCGTTCGGTGAAGGTGGAAACGCGCTATGCGGCCTATCAGGGCGATGATCCGGACACCGATGAAATCGAGATTTTCAGTCCGAGATTCCCAAGTTTCTTCTGGGGCGGCCGGAACGGTTACGTCAACGGGGCCATCGGGGGAGATTATCCCTACGACGGTCGCAACCCCGAAGGCACTCGACTCTGGTACAGCAGAATATACGTGGTGCCGAAGGCAATTCCGAAACTTCGGCTGCAGGTCGATTATCTGAAGAGCAATGAATTCGTCGATAATCCGGACTATAATCCGCTCGATCCCGTCACCGGAGAGCCGATGAGCGAGTACAACTCGATGGACGATGAACTCTCCTTCCGAGCGTACTATCAGCTGGCCAGCCAGATCCAGATTCAGTTCAGGCTGTGCCAGACGTTCCCCAACGGAGAAGATGCCGACATCAACCAGAGCGGGACGCTGACCTGGAGCGAGGATCGCGTTCGCCAGACCCGCTATATGTTCGAGATACAAACTGATTTTTAGGGTTGAGATGATCGGTTCGATGAAAACACCGGCAAACAGAACAGAAGTGGCGCCGTCCGCGTGCCCCGAAGGAGGGAAGCGGATATGATTAGTCACGAGCTGATGGTCCTGCTGGTAATGCTGGCGACCTTTGCGGTTGGAGTATTCTGGCTCAAGATACCGGCCGGATTCTCCTTGATGCTTGCCTCGATAACGGGCGCCCTTGCGGCCGGCGAAGGCATTCCTGTTCGTCACCTTGTTGAGGGCGGCTTCGGTTTCATGGAGGCTATTCTGATCATCGCCACGGCGATGGTATTCATGAAGGTAATGGACGGCTCGGGGGTGCTGGGTACGATCAATTACCAGATGGTCAAAACCTTGCACCGCTGGCCGACTTTACTCCTGATTGTCATCACGGTGTTCGTCATGTTCCCCGGGATGTTGACGGGACTGTCCTCGGCCTGCATTTTGACAACGGGAGCGCTCGTTGCTCCCGGACTCCTGGCGATGGGCATGCCGCGGCTGGCCGTGGGTTCGTTGATCGCAATGGCGGCCGTCTTCGGAGAAGTTGCACCTCCTATCTGTATACCGGTGATGATTATTGGCGGCGGTGTGGATATGCCGTATATCGGCTTTGCCAAACCGCTGGCTCTCGCCTCGTTCCCTCTGGCCATTACCACGGCAGTATATTTCAGGATGCGATATTTGAAGCGCTTCGACATCCAGGCCGTTCTACCGCAACTGAGTGCACCGGTTTTTAGAAAGCACGGTATCAAGCTCTTCATTCCGCTGGTGTTTGTAATCGGCTATCTGGTGCTGGAGCAGATGATACCGGAGCAGATTCCTCACCTGGGTGTCCCGTTGATCTTCATGATTGGCGCGGCGATTGGTTTCTTTACGGGAGAGAAGTGTAACTGGCTCAAGGTGTCGCGCGGGGCCATACGCGATGCGATGCCGGTCATGTCGATCCTGGTCGGTGTGGGTATGTTCCTGCAGGTCCTGACCCTGACGGGCGTGAGGGGTTATCTGGCGGTCAACGCGTTGTTTCTCCCCGAGAGCCTCAAGTACGCGGCAGCGCTGATCATGCCGTTCTTCGGTTCGGCCTATGCGGCCGCATCAGTGATAGGGGTGCCCCTCGTATACGTGTTCATCGGGAAGAATGTACTCGTGATTACCTCGGCCCTGGCTCTCCTGGCGGCCATGGGCGACCTTATGCCGCCGCCGTCGCTGTTGTGCGCCTATGCCTCGCAGATAGTCAAATCCCAAAACCATTTTCGCATACTCAAGACGAGTGCCATTCCCATTGTCGCATCCCTGGCAGTGGGCTTTTTAATAATCGTCTACGCCAGTGAAATCGCCCGGCTGATTATGTGAAGATGTTGAGGTAGGATATTGTTGTACTGGACTTACATAGCGATCACCGTCTACCTTTCGGCCATGATAGTAATCGAGCTTTTTTCGGAGAAAGACTGGAAGAGGCAAGTAGCCATGGGCATGCTATTGTTAGTCTTCGTGCTGAGAATCCTGCAGATCAAGTGAATGGATGATACCGAAACACCACATCACCGGAGCGATCGTACTTCTGATCTTTGCCGTCGCGGGCGTGCTGGCAGCGCATGATTTTATATCCATGTGGACTCCCGACAAGATCTACCCTAGCGCCGCACTGACAGAGAAGCGCCGGCTGAGCGACTATTTCTCCGACCTCAAAGGCACGAATGCCGACACCGACGTTCTCATTTTCCAGGGCGACCGACCGGGAGCCACGGTGATGCTGTTGGGCGGAACGCATCCAAATGAGCCGGCCGCGTTCATTGCCGCCACGGTGATCGCCGAAAACATTGTCGTGAACGCGGGTCGCGTCATAATCGTGCCCCAGGCCTGCGCCAGCGGCTTCACCTGTACCGATCCTTTTGAGGGATACCCTCAGTCCTATACCCTGGATACCAAATCGGGTCCGCGCCGCTTCAGATTCGGATCGCGGGTGGCAAGTCCGCTGGACAGTTGGCCCGACCCGCTGATCTACACCCACTACCCCTCGGGACAACGCCTGTCAGGATTCGAGAGCCGAAACCTGAACCGATCTTATCCGGGACGCCCTAACGGCACTTTCAGCGAACGGACCGCCTACGGCATCATGGAAATCCTCCGCCAGGAACAGGTGGACGTAGCCTTCGATCTGCATGAAGCGGCCCCTGAAATACCGATCATCAATGCTATTGTATATCACGAGAAGGGTGAGGACATTGCATTGGCGGCAGTACTGGACCTCGAGATGCTGGGCATGAGCTATGCTCCGGAGTTGTCGCCGACGAATTTCCACGGCCTGAGTCACCGAGAATGGGGCGATGCCACCGACGTCATTCCGTTTCTCATGGAAACCAGCAATCCCATCCAGGGACGACTTCGTGGACAGACCAACGCCGAGTTGGTGATTGAGGGAGTCAGCCCTGAATACAAAGAAGCCCTCGAGTCGGGCGCGTTGCGGATCGTGTATACGCCGACCGGGGAGCCCCTGAAACACCGGGTGGGCAGACATCTCCAGGGTTTTCAGGCTTTACTAAATTCATACAATATGTATCACGAAGACAATCCGGTTGAAATAGAAGGTCTCCCTTCACATCAGGAAATAATGGACAACGGATTAGGAAACTACCTACACTGAAATAGAAAAAGAGAATCTGTCATGAAGAAGTTTTTCATTCTTGCAGCGATAATGACCCTGCTGGTTCCCTTCCGGGCGGCGCTAAATGCTGGAGAAGTCGAAGAAGCCGCTACCGGCGCCGTCCCCGAGGCCGCCGCCAAGCTGGAACAACCGATACTCATTTCCTCGGCCGGACAGAGCGCCGATGCCAAGCTGGTTGGTATGCTGACCAAGCGCCTGAAACTGAACGCGACAACCGAGTCGATGGCGACGGCGGCCAACCTGGAAGGTATCAAAACTCTCATCATAGTTCCCGGTTACAGCTCCAAAGGTTTGGGGGCAGCGGGTGTCAAGCCGGAGGATGAAGCGGAGAGAGTGGCGAGCCTGATAAAGGCGGCGCAAGGCCGGAACATCCCGATAGTCGTAGTGCACGTGGGCGGCAAAGCTCGTCGTGGTCCGCAGTCGGACGGTTTCAATCGTGCGGCAGCCGAGGCGGCCTGCCATATGATCGTCGTCAGTCAAGGCGACGAGGATCATTTCTTCTCCGACCTGGCCGGCGAGAAGAAGATTCCGATCGAGCTAGTGGAGAAAATCGCTGATACCGCAGAGCCTCTAGGCAAACTGTTTTGAGGCTTGCGGTCATAAGTGATATTCGTTGAAAGCGCGTTGCCGGCCGGTGTCGGCCATACCTTTTGATAAACGGAGTTAACGATGAACTCGCATCTGTTTCGCAAATCGCGACTGAATGCCGTGGCCCTCTCCCTTATGATGATGCTGACCACGGTTTTCCCGGTCAGTTTCGGCGCGGCCGTTTCGGCGGCTGAAGTCGCCACCGGTACTCAGGGAATGGCAGCCACGGCGCACCCGCTCGCATCGGAGGCTGCCATTGAGATCCTTAGACAGGGCGGCAACGCGGTTGATGCGGCGGTCGCGGCGGCCTTTGCGATTGGGGTGGTCGAGCCGGACGGTTCCGGTATCGGCGGTGGCGGCGCCATGGTGATCTACATGAACGATTCCCAATCTGCGGAGTACATCGGATACTATCATCGCGCTCCGATGAACATCGACAAGGTATCCTACGATACCGAAACGGACCGGCATACCGCGAAAGCGGTGCTCGTGCCCGGCACAGTTGCGGGACTCGTATACACACAAGAGAAGTTCGGCACCCTGCCGCTGGCAACGGTTATGGAACCGGCGATAAGATATGCCCGCGACGGTTTCGCAATCGACGGCACTCTCGCCACCCTTATCCTCGACAACAATGACTGGCTGGCCGAAACCGGCGCCGCAGCGGAGACGTTCCTCTATGAAGGCTTCCCTATCATGGAGGGGGACGTGTTGAAACAAGAGGAGTTGGCCAAGACGCTCGAGCTGGTGGCCGAGCAGGGACGAGACGGATTCTATCGCGGCCCGGTTGCCGAGGCTCTGGTTAAAGGGCTGCAGGCCGGCGGTTCGGCTATGACACTGGAGGATCTGAGCAACTACAAGGTAGTACACTCCAAACCTCTCGCAGGGACCTATCGCGGCTACACCATTCTTTCTGCTGATGCTCCTCAGTCGGGATCTACCATAATTGAGTCCTTGAACATGCTCGAGAACGCCGATCTCGCAGCTCTCGGGCACTACAGCCAATCGGCCCTGGCTCTGCATCTGATGGCAGAGACTTTCAAGCGCTCCTACGCCGATCGGTGGAAGTTCATGGGCGACCCGGAAATGTCCTACGTTCCGACGATGGGTCTCATCTCGAAAGGGTTGGGCCGTGAACGCTTCCTGGATATTGATCAGTACCAGGCCAAACCGCGCAATCCCCGTCTTACCGGTTACGGCAATCCGGCTAAGTATGACCATGCTGTCAGTGCGTCGGATCTGCCCTATACGACCGGGCAGGACAAGTCGTCGCGCTTTGACGATGGAGACGACGATGGCCGATCGACCTATGACACGTGGGGCGAAGACCTGTTTGACAGTTATGGAGCCACCAAAAAGAAACAGAAGGTGAAGAAGGACAAGAAAGATAAAGGTGGTTTGGTCGACTCCACGTCCCACGACGACGATTTTGACGAGCAGGAATATGACGGCCATACCACGCACATCTCGGTTGTCGACAAGGACGGCAACGTCGTGGCCCTGACCCAGACCCTGGGGACCTTTTTCGGATCGGGGCAGATGATAAACGGCGTGTTGCTGAACTGCGGCATGGCCAATTACTCCCAGTCTTCTGATCCAAATCTCTGTCGTCCCGGCAGTCTTCCGCGCAGTTCTATTGCACCGACTGTGGTTCTGAACCAGAACAAGCCGTTCCTGGTCCTGGGCTCACCGGGAGCCAGCCGGATTATTTGCACCGTGGTCGAACTCATTGTCAATATCATTGACTACAAGATGAACCTTATCCAGGCAAACGACGCTCCCCGGTTCTACTGCCAGAAATACGAAGATTACCTCCACCTGGAAGCGGGTATTTCAGAAGAGGTCGAGAAGAAGCTCTCCAAGATGGGACACCAGGTCAGAACGTACGCGTCGAAAGACTTGTTCTTCGGCGGTGCTCAGATTATCATGGTCGACAGTACTTCCGGTGTGTTTTACGGTTCGGCCGACTCTCGCCGTGGAGGCGTTGCTATCGGCTTTTGAGCTAGCTGAGCTCGAGGAGTGTTTACGATGCTGGTTGCGGGTCTTCTGCTGTCATTGGTTGTTGTTGCCCTGATAGTCGAGAAGCTTATCCTGCAGCAACATCGTGAGTCACTCCAGTTCCGCATTCATGTGGGAGGCACCCGAGGTAAAACCAGCGTTACCCGATACATCGCGGCCGGATTCAGGGCCTGTGGCATTTCAACCTGCGCGAAAGTCACCGGGACAAAAGCAGCACGCATTGATCCATCAGGGCGGGAGACGGCTGTCCGACGTCCCGGGGGACCGCGTCTTCAGGAACAGCTCGGCGTGATTCGCTGGGCAGCCGGAAGCCGGGCGAAGGCGTTAGTGGTCGAATGTATGTCGATCACACCGGAGCTGCAGCGCATGGAAAGCCGCATTATCAAACCGCACCTGCTGGTACTCACCCGAATACGAGATGACCATCGCGAACATCTGGGCACGAGCGAAAACCAGGTGGCCGGTATGTGCGAGTGCATTCCCCGAGAATCGAAAGTCCTTACCGATGATAGGGACAACGAACAGATCATTCGCAGTGTCGCGAGAGCGAGGCGAAGCAAAGTCATCCTGGTTCCCGAACAGACTCCGAACCCGATAGAGAGCGGAATGGATTCCGTTCCCGAGATCAATATCGCCCTGGCCCTTGGAGCTTGTGAGGCGGTCGGTCTCGACAAAGAAAGAGCCCTGGCGGGGATTCTGGCCGAGGCGCGGAAGTACTCCGACCGCGTCGTGAGTATAGGCTTGGAGTCGGGGCAGGCCTGGTTTATCGACGGATTTGCGGTTAATGACATCGAATCGGCGCAATCGTTCGTGGACCGCTGGCGCGGCAAATTGGCCGATTTCAGAAATCTGGTGGTCATGCTCAACACGCGGTCGGACCGGCCCCTTCGATCGGACTCGTTTGTTGACTGGCTCGTGGGACTGGGAAGTCTTCGGCACGTAATCCTGATGGGGGATCATTCGCAGTGGAGCCGACGTGCCCTCGCACGGCGAGGCTTTCCTTCGAGCAAAATCACTCTCTGGACCGTCAAGCAGGCCAGCGATGCCCGGAACATCGTCCGGCCACTGCTGAATGCCGGTGATCTTGTGATTGGTCTGGGCAACACGCACGGCGCCGGGCTGCGGGTAACCGAGTCGCTCGCCGAGATCGGTGGGCCGGATGCTTGAGCTGTTTCTGATCGGTTTGGCTGTTGGATTCCTGTACTACGAGGTGACGGGCATCTCTCCGGGGGGAGTTGTCGCTCCGGCCTACTGTGCTCTCTACATCAATGAGCCTGGGCGGCTTGTCGCCACGGTCATAGTCGCACTTGCAGTCTGGTTGATCATATCGCTGCTGTCCCGCTATCTCATCATTTTCGGACGACGACGTCTGCTACTGGCAATCCTGGTCGGTTTCCTGCTGAAGCTGGCGATCAGCAAATGGCTGCAGCCGGAGATGGCCTTTGAATTCAACTTGCAGTCGATCGGCTACATCATCCCGGGGCTTATTGCCAACGAAATGATGCGGCAAAAGGTAGTAATCACGCTGAGCAGCCTCGGCATCGTGAGTGTCCTTACTTATCTGGTTCTACTCGTAGTGAGGTAGGGACTCAATGCCATCCGCGCGAAAGACCTGGGGATTACTCGCCGTCCTGGCCATCTGTGTGGCTCTGGTCGTTATGGTCGATCACTTCTGGACCAGCACGCAGCCTCATCCCCACGCCTCTCAAATGCGTGCGGCAGTCGCGAAAACCGTGGAATGGTTCAATCTTATCAAAGAACTGAAGAGTTCCCGGGGGATTGAACCGCCGGCTTCCCTGAGCAGTCCCTTTGCCTTTATGATAGGCGATGATTTCTCTTCGATCACCACCACCATCGGCTCGCTTGAGGCCAAGATCGCCTCGACCAATCCGGAGTTTGCCGCCGTTATCGTGAGGTGGTTGCTCGATTCGGGCATCGATTCCAACTCCGTAACCGGGGTGGTTCTGTCCGCCTCGTTTCCAAGTCTGGCGGTTTCAACTTTGGCGGCCATCCAGACCGTGGGCTGTCGAGCGGTCGTGATCAGTTCCATGGGAGCCTCTACTTACGGTGCGAACCAGCCCGAGTGCACGTGGCTGGACATGGAGCATTGGCTGCAGACCGAGGGTGACCTGCGATACCGTTCGGAAATCGTGACCTTCGGGGCCGAAGGAGACTGCGGCGACGGACTGGCGGAGGAAGGTTTGGACGCCATGAGACTCGCCGCACAAAGATGCGGTTATGAGGTATGGATCCCGGAGACGCTGGAGAAGTCGGTCGAGCGTAAAATCGCTCTGTTGCGGTCGAATGACGTGGATTTGCTCATAAACATTGGCGGCAATCAGGCCAGTCTCGGGGCCTGTTCACATGCGGCGACGATCCCCAACGGGTACAACCCGGACTACCGGGGATGCAACGATCCCGATCGGGGGATTATCACGCGTCTGTCACAGCAGTCCGTTCCTTTCGTTCATCTGTTGAATATCAGGGACCTTGCCGTGCGCTACGATCTGGACCTGACAGCGGAGCGCGTCTCCGCGGATGATCAGCCCCCCTACGCCGCTCGCACTGTCGACCGCGTGCCGGTGATTTTGGGAATCGTTTTCGTATGGGGGTTATTGTGGGTGGGGCGTACAAAGGTGTGGAACGAAAAACAGGGATAGATAGATCGGCTTGTTTACTTCCCACCAGTGAACGGGTGGGCCACCAACTGGAGTGTTTAAAAACCTCGATTGATTTCTCATCGCCGGGGGGAAACTAAGCCCCCCAGCTACGCGATGAAGAGCCCTAACCTCGTGGCCGGGCGGCTTCGTGTGGCCTGTGCCTCCGTGGTGTCTTGGACAAGCTTCGGGGCGCAAGACTCATTCAGCAGTTCACCAAGCTAGTGGCCACTCGGTCGATCGTTCTACCTCGGTCTATCTCGTCAACCTCCATTCCTCCATGACCCGGAAGGGCGGCCGGCCGAGCCGTGCAAAAAGGGCGCGCGCTGCGGCGTTTCGAGACGTCGTTCCATCGTGGTAGGTTCTCCCGCCCATAGCCTTCAGGGAACGGAACGCCTGAAGCATGGCGGCGGCGCCAAAACCACGTCCGCGAAAAGCGGGCAGCACCCCGAGATAGTAGATAGTCGACCATCCATCGCTCGGGTAAGTCTTGAGCACAAGCACGGCAGCGGGGTCGTCTCCGCACATACCGATCTGAAGGCGCTCGGGGGCCTGGACCGAGTCCTGGTCCCCAAGCAGGACTTTCAAAAATCCCAGGGCATCGTCTTCCTGACTCGATGCGGGGTCACCCTCGCTCGCCTGGCGCAGCAGATCCGCCGCCTGCACGAGATCGGACTTACTTTCCGAACCGACGCACCTCCAGACAAGCTCGGTCTTGTCCTCCTCCGCGTCGAGCGCTGAGAGCGCTTCCGTGAGGTCCATGCGATATTCAAGGCGATCCTCGCGGCGCTTGAAGCCCCGGGCGGAGAGAATATCGCGATGCAGCGCGGCGCGAGAAGCCGTGAGGGTTTCTTCAACCCCTTCGTCGGCCGTGATCACGCGGGTGTCGAGGTAGCGGGCGTGGTTGTTTTCACAGTCGGCGATGCAGGATTCGATCGCCTCGCAGAAGGCACTTTCTCTCGGAAGGCCGTCGACGCCCTTCTTCCAGGATACGACGATGGCCCAGGCCTCATTATCCTCCTGATGGATAGTGAGACTGACGCAATCGATACCGTTGTCATTTGTAAGGCTGGTCATTCATGACTCTCTTATACTGAATTCTGATTTCCGGAGCCATGTGGGAGGAATCGGGCTTGACGCTAACCGAGGCTGAAGAAGGTAATCCGATTCGCTTTCACAGTATGACTCCGCGTTGAGTTCGTAAGCATGGTTCGAATCACCTCCTTTCCGGTTGGCTGCATAGGTTGCGGCGTAGAGCCGACAGACGGCAATGATCGGGAGGACTATATCATGGGTCCACTTGTGTGTCAAGTTTGCAGTTCTCCTGAATCGCTGCGAAGGCGAAAGGCGTCTCCGAGAATCTGCCTTAGACTCTGAAGGCCCCGGTGATTTGCTAGGGCCTTCATCAACTACACTTTCCGGCTCGAACCGACCTGGTACGGATGGCCGGGTCGAGTCTGTCGATCGTTTGTTTACTCCTGAGCATCCCGAATTGCCTGATCCTCCAGCCATCTCCTGGTGATCTCCCAAGTGGCGCTCTTCTCCTGCGGCTGTCCGAACTCCTCAGGATTCAAGTAGGTTCCGATTCGGTCCGCGGGTTTGTCGACCTCGACCTCAATCCGATGTGCTTCAGCCCAGGCATCTTTCCGGATGCCCGTCACCTGCCAGGAGACCTTCACGTTCGGCTTGTCGGTCTGGATCACGAACCTATTGTCTGATATTTCTTCGGCTATGATCGCTTGGGCGAACTGACCGATCACCGTGAGCTGGTAGCGGAAGTCCTTGTTCAGGGCCGAGAAATAATCGGGTAGCGTCACCACCGCTTCTGCGTTGCCGTCGGTGGTCACGGTGCCATCATAGATGTTCTTCATGTCCGGCGATTCGACAAAGCTGTGTTGCAAATACTTTCTCTCCGGATCCAGCGGATGATCGATTTTGAAGGCCCCGGCCGACTTGCTCAGCGTGCCGCCTACGTATACGTCCCCATTGAAATAACCGGCGTAGTTGTCGCCATGACCGTATTCTGAACCATAGATACCATAGGCGTGCGAACCAGTACCTCCATGGACAACAGTCATGACCCCGAAAGTATATCCAGCCGTCCTACTGTCGCTGCCGACATCGGTGGCGACTCCCCACAAATGGCTGTCTGAAGTATAGTCACCGTGTGCTCTACCATAAATTGCCATACGTTCACCGAAATCTGACAAACTTCCAACCGACGAATAAACTCCATACAAGGACTGTGAAGAAGAGGTGCTAGCCAAATTCACATTGAGACCAGTAGAATCAACCAGTTGAACATGGTCGGCCATCTTGAGTGAGTGCATGCCATAGGTAGTAGTATCACGACCGTCGGTTCGATCG